>TARA_R110002012_G_scaffold57941_9_pt1 | contig 44898 bp, 45 predicted proteins | sample TARA_R110002012 | Tara Oceans TARA_R110002012 (sample SAMEA4396515) | marine metagenome | biome: Westerlies Biome; feature: [DCM] deep chlorophyll maximum layer (ENVO:01000326); material: water (ENVO:00002006), including particulate matter (ENVO:01000060) such as... | depth 40 m
AATGCGGCGGAGAGGTTTCTTCCGGTTCACACAGAAAATCCGGCGATTTGCATCGCCGGACCGAAATTCTGTCGCCTTGCCGTGACTTGGCGCCTGGGCTTCGTGCAGTCTCAGACGAACTGCGACAGGCCGGGGATCGAAGCTACGATCTCGTCGATGGAATCGCCGGCGCCGTTTTCGCGGGCGTAGCCCATGGTTTCCTTGGCAACGCTCGAGATTTCACCCATGCCCAGGCCCATGCCCATCAGCTTCTGGCCGAGGCCCATGACGCCGCCCATCGACAGCATGCCGCCGCTTGGAGCCTGCGCAATCAGGTCTGCTGCGCCGGGAACGGCTGCCAGCATTTCCTGAACCTTGTCCGCAGGGCCTTCCGACTGCAGAAATTCCAGAATGGCGCCGACGGCCTTGGCTGCAACGTCCGGATCGACGCCGACATTGGTCGCGATGCGGGAAACGAGATCGTTCATGGACTATTCTCCGAGATTGTATGACGTTAACGTAAGCGTAAACGGCGGAAATCGCCTTTGCAAGCAGCGCGCGGGTGATTTTAGCCTGTTATCCGCCGATAATTCGAGCCGCGCTGGTGCTCACGGCCCGCCATGACAGACATCCTCCGGCTCAGAACATCGTGCCCTTGAGGAAGGCCAGCGTCCGCTCCCAGGCCAGGTCCGCGGCTTCCTTGCTGTAGCGTGCCGCCGAAGTGTCGTTGTTGAAGGCGTGGTTGACGCGTGGATAGACATGCAGGCCAAACACCTTGTCGTTGTTTAACAGCGCCGAGCGGTAGGCCTGCAGGCCGGCATTGATGCGTTCGTCGAGACCGGCATAGTGCAAGAGCATTGCCGCCTTGATGGCCGGGACATCCTTTATGTCCGGCTGGCGCCCGTAATAGACGATGCCTGCGCGCAGATCCGGATCGGCCACGGCCAGGTCATTGACCAGCCCGCCGCCCCAGCAAAACCCGATGGCCGCAACCTTCTCGGTGGTTCTCGGATGTCCGGACAGCCAGCTTCGGGCGGCCACCGCATTGGCAACCGTGTCGGAGCTTCTCAGCTCGCTTACCATCTCGCGGGCGGTGTCCTCGTCGGCAGGGGTGCCGCCGAGCGGCGAGAGAAAATCCACCGCAAGGGCAGCGTAGCCTTCGAGCGCCAGGCGCCGCGCAATGTCGCGAATGTGGTCGTTGAGGCCACGGTTTTCATGCACCACGATGATGCCGGGAACCGGCTGGTTGGCAAAGGCCGGGATTGCGAGATAGCCCGCCATCACGCCGGTCGCACCTCTGAACCGCACGTCCGATGTCGCCACCCGCTTGTCGTCGGCAGCCACGATCGCTGCCTGGGCGCCATTGGCTGCCAGCAGGGGGGCAATGGCAGCCGCCGCTGCGCCGGAGCCGGCCAGCTTGGAGAGCTTGTCCATGAACCCGCGCCGGTCCAGCGTCAGATGCGTGTACTCGTCATAAGCCTGGATCATGGCCTGTGTAACAGTGGGTTTGTCTGCCATGGTCGTTCTCCCGATTCCGATTACAGAGTCTTACGCGATATTTGTAATTTAGTATCTGCGAAAGGCGAGAAAAAAGGCGCTTTCATGCCGCTTTCGCCGGTCATCATCATAAATTTCCGTGCTGCAAGGCCTCACGGCCTGCCAAATACGAAGACTGCCAATGGTCTTGGTCGGGAAGTCTACCGGCCGTGTGTAAACGATATCTTGCTCGCTGGGGTCCGTCCCGACGTGACGTGATAATGCCGCCATGGCGGCGTTCCCCTGGCCGGTGGCCGGGGTTTCGGCAATTGATCTCTAGTCGATACCTGCCCGCCGGCAACAGCATCCTGCAGGTTGCACTTCAAAAAGCGCATGCAAGCCGGTAAAACTTGAACGGAGATAGTTGAAAAAGGTCTTTTTTGATGACGATTTCCTGTTTTTCATTCCTCGCACCGCTGTCTGGCCGCTTGATCGGTGTCGCGATGCTGTTGCTGGTCTCGGTTTTTCTGTCAGCCTGCGAGACCGTGTCGCAGCCGCAGGGCCCAAGCTACCTGGATCAATTGCAGCTGGCCCAGGTCGATGTCGATTTCTCCGGCGCCGATCGGCCATTGCTGGTGGCCGAACTCGATGGCGATATCAGCCGGTCTCTCGCCGGGGGCTCGACGCTTGGCACGATCGGAACCCGCTTCGGTGTGACCAACCGCCAGGGCAAGCAGGCCGCCCTCGAGCAGGCCATTGCAGCCAATGTCGAACCGCATGTCCGCGATGCGCTGACGCCGTTGTTCCGCGGCACCCGGCCGGTCCGGGCCGTTGTCGGCGTTCGTTCGGTGTTCATTCGCAGCCGCGCAAGCTTGCAGCAGCTGACTGGCGCACATGTCTTCATCAATGGCGAGAAAAGGCCTGACAACGCCCAGTTCATCGCCACCCTGTCGCTCTATGATCTCGCCACCGGCGCGCCGATCAACCATGTGGGCCCGATCAAGCGCATCGACGACGGCGGGATCACCATCGCCGGCGGAGGCCCGAAGGCCCCGCCTTACGGCAAGGCGGGGCGGCTCAACCAGTTGGCCTTCGAATTTGCGCAGGGTGCTGCCAATGTTCTCCAGCGGGAAGCCGCCGGACAGAGTGTCGGCATCGAAAATGATCAGGGCAACGTGACAACCCTGTGGGAGCGCCGAACCACCTCGACATTCTGAGCCCGCCACAGTAGCTAACCGGACAAAGGAAACCATGACACCATGAGCACGCAGGTCCCGACTGATGATCTTGAATCCGATCCGCGCGTCAAGGCGGTCTTCGATGATATCCGCGCCTTCCGCGGTACCGATTTCATCAACAACATGTGGCTCTGGCTGGCCTTCGATCCGGCCCTGCTTGAGCGCACCTGGACGGAAGTGAAGGAAGTGGTCGGCAAGCCGTCTTCGATCGATCCGTTGACCAAGGAGATGATCTACATCGCCGTCTCGGTTGCCAACAACTGCACCTATTGTGTCCATTCCCACACGGCCGCCGCCCGCGCCAAGGGCATGACCCAGGGGCAGTATGGCGAATTGCTGGCGATCATCGGGCTGGCCGGCAAGACCAACCAGCTGGCAACCGCGTTGCAAGTCCCGGTGGACGACGCGTTCGACGCCAGCAGACAGAACCGGTAGCCTAATGATCCGGCTTCATGACAGCCACGGCGTTCTTCTCGATACACCTGAAGACCGGAAAGCAGCGCTGCCGCAGACTGTGTGCTGGATTGACCTTGTTCACCCCACGCCGGAGGAAGAGCTCCAGGCTGAAAAACTGATTGGCGTCGAGGTGCCAAGCCGGGACGAATTGCGTGATATCGAACCTTCGAGCCGCCTTTACATCGAAAACGGAGCCGCCTATCTGACGGCAAGTCTGGTCTGGAAATCAGAAACCGACTTCGCCGAGATCGCCGATGTCGGCTTCATGTTGGCGGGCGGACGGCTGGTGACCATCCGTTACGCCGAGCCCAGGGCCTTTTCCGTGTTTGCTGCAAACGCGACACGGGAGTTCTCGGGGTTGGATGGCCGCGATGTGCTGACGCGTTTGATCGAGACCATGATAGATCGGTGCGCGGAAGTGCTGGAAAATCGGTCCCGACGCATCGACGCGCTTTCCACCGAAGTGTTTTCGCGTGGTTCTGTCAAAAATCCCGAAGCCGTCACCCGCGATCTGGAAGCGACGCTTGGCGTCATTGCCAGTCACCAGCGCACCATCGCCAAGGTCCGCGAGAGCCTGATGTCGCTGTCACGGGTTACTGGCTTTTTGCAGACCATGCCGGAAATCTCAGGTGAGAAGGTGCTCAAGCAGCGCTGCCGCGCCATGGCCTTCGACATCCAGTCACTCTCCGAGCATGCCGATTTCATTTCCGAAAACATTATCTTCCTGCTTGATGCCTCGCTTGGCCTGATTTCGGTTCAGCAGAACCAGGTGATGAAGGTGCTCTCGGTCGCAGCGATGATATTCCTGCCGCCGACTTTTATCGGAACTGTCTACGGCATGAACTTTCAGGATATGCCCGAACTCAGCCAGCCCTGGGCATACCCGATTGCCCTGGGTGTGATGGCTGCCTCGGCTTTGGGTCCCTATCTGTGGTTCAAGCGCAAGGGCTGGTTTTGAGTGCGGCGATGAAGCCCGGACGCAGCTATACAAGGGGAACGTGGAACGAGTGACGTCCACCGCTGGCTTCGCCTCAAAAGTGCAGGGCTTGGGCGCATCAATGCTCGGTTAACCATAATCAGCGATAGTTTGGCATCGTAACTTTCATGAGTTGATTGAGCCATGCTGTCGCGTCTTGCCCTTGTTTGTGTTCTGTCAAGCCTCGCCATGGCAGGCTGTGCCTCAAAACCGCCTTCCAACCTGGAAGCCACCAAAACGGCCTATGTGCCGGTGGCAGGCAAGAAATCAATCCTGGGTCGAGACCGGGGCAGCGAAGCCGAGAACCCGGCATTTGACCAGTTTGGCAAGGCGCCGGGCAGCAAGCGGGACGGCTCTCTGGCCGGGCGGACGCTGGTAGTGTCATCACTGTCGGAAATCCGCTTGCGCGACAAGGAGGTCATACTGACCTTTGATGATGGGCCGATGCCGGGCAAGACGGACAGGGTGCTCAATATCCTCAGCCAGTATGGCGTCAAGGCAACCTTTCTGATGGTCGGCCAGATGGCAAAAAGCTATCCTGCGGTTGCAGCACGGGTGGTCAGTCACGGCCATTCGATCGGCGGGCACACCTACAACCACGCCAACCTAGCCAAAGCGGGCAACAGTCGTGCGCTTGACGATATTGCAACCGGCAATGCGGCGGTGACCAGGGCAACCGGCACGCCGGTCGGCTTCTTCCGCTTTCCCTATCTGGCCGATACAGGCGCGCTGCGGAACTCGGTTGCCGCGCGTGGCATGGTCATCCTCGATGTCGACATCGACACCAAGGATTACTTCAAATCAAGCCCGGCAACCATCGCGGCCCGCACCATGGCTCAGGTCCGCGCCAGGCGCAAAGGCACCATCCTGATGCATGATATCCACCATCGTACAGCTGCCATGCTTCCTTCGCTGTTGTCACAGCTCAAGGCCGGCGGCTACAAGGTCGTGGACTTGAAATACCGGGGCTCGCGTGTCCCCCAAGCCCTGGTCTCTGCCGAGACCGGTCAGACGAGAACGCACCATATGTGAAGTCCGGCCATGCTTTTACCGGCGCGATCGAAGACACCTTCTACACCTGCCGGTCGCGGGACTGCCGGCGAATGACGGGAAAGCACGTCTTCTCATGACCTCATGCCCCTGCGGCTCAAACCAGATCTATTCAGCCTGCTGTGGCCGCTATCATGCAGGCGAGGCCGCGCCGACGGCAGAAGCCTTGATGCGGTCGCGTTACAGCGCCTATGCGCTGGGCAATCTCGATTACATCGAGGCCACCTGTTGCGGACCGGCAGCCATCGCCTTTGATCGGGCGGAAGCCGAACTTCAGCAACTGGGCACGCAATGGCTTGGCCTCGACGTCGACCGGACCAGCAAGGGCCGGGAGCGCGACAGTCAAGGCACGGTCAGCTTCACCGCGCGCTACCGCCACAACGGCGCCGAGCAACAAATGGTCGAAACCTCCGAGTTCCGCCGCATCGATGGCCGCTGGTTCTATTATGACCGCATGCCGGCTGTTGCCGCTGCCAGGGCCGGAACCAGCCGGACCGGCCGCAATGACCCATGCCCCTGCGGCTCAGGCAGGAAATACAAGAAATGCTGTGGTGCGGCCGGCTGAACCGGCCCATGCACTGGTCAGGCAAGCGGGCCTGATGTGCTGTCGAGCAGAGCACCGCACATGACGGCCAGATGGCGGCGCAACTCCCGGGCTGCCGCCTCATCGAGACTTCGCTCAAACGCGTTGCGGACAGTGCCGAAAATGACAGTCAACAGTGTGCGGGTGATGCTCTCGAGTTCCCGCGTGTCGAGGTCCGGCGCGCTCGCCAGCATGGCTGTTGTCGCAGCATCAGCCCGCGCTGCAAAGGCGTCAATCAGGGCTTCGTTGTCCAGCTCTGCCACCGAGCGGTAGAGCGCCCGGGTTACATCGGCACGCTCGGTCTTAGCCTGCCAGTAGCATTCGATCAGGGCTTCCACCATCTGCCGCGCCGGCATGCCGTGCTGCGCGTGGCAGGCTATTTCTATCTTCTCGGCAAGAACCTCGAGATAACGTTCGTTGAGCGCGTAGATCAGCGCCTGCTTGTGGGGGAAATACTGATACATCGTCCCCACCGAAACGCCTGCGCGTTCGGCCACACGCGTTGTCGTCAGCCGGTGCGGTCCGACCGTCAGCAAAACCTGAATGGTTGCCTCGAAGACCGCGTCAAGCGTGACGGCGGCGCGCGCCTGGCGCGGCCTTTTCCGCGGCGCAAGTGAGCGTGGCGTGGCGGGCGGCAAATGCGAATCCTCAAACTGAACAATCCTTCATATTCTAGCCTCAGCAGTGATCTGAAGGAAAGGATTGATCATGACAGAAACCAAACGCATTGCGCTTGTCACCGGCGGCAACAAGGGGATCGGGCTGGAAATCGCCCGGCAACTGGCACAGGCAGGCGTCCATGTTTTCATCGGCGCGCGGGACGAGGCGCGCGCCAGGACAGCGATCGAAGACCTTGCGTCGGACGGGCTGGCGGTGGGCTACGTCCACCTCGACCTTGATGATTGGTCAAGTGCGGCCGCTGCCTCCGAAAAGATAGCCGCGGAGCACGACCGGCTGGATATTCTCGTCAACAATGCCGGGATCTTCGATTTTGCCGATGGTGTGCCGGGAAAGGCCGATCTCGACGCGGTGCGCAAGGTGATGGACACCAATTTCATCGGTACGCTGGCTGTCACCCAGGCTTTTCTACCGCTGCTACGCAAGGCGCCCGCGGCGCGGATTGTCAATCTGTCAAGTTCGCTGGGATCTCTGGCGCTGAACGGTGATCCGTCCTCGCCCTATTATGCCAACCAGTTCATTGGCTACAACGCCTCCAAGGCGGCGCTGAACATGCTGACGATCCAGCTTCACCAGGAACTGCGCGGCACGTCGATTGCGGTCAATTCGGTTAGCCCCGGCTTCGTCAAGACCGATCTGACCGGTTACGGCACCATGACGCCGGAGGAAGGGGCCAGATTGCCCGTCCGCTTTGCGCTTGGCGACGAAGGGTCCGGCCGCTTCGTTGAACCGGACGGCGAAACGCCCTGGTAGCAACAGACAGCCTGCATTCCTGTTCTGCCCGGAAAGCAGGCTGCTTTTTCGCATGCTGCGGATCAGCTTTCCGGCGTGTCGTTTCTTTCGATAAAGCGCAGCCGGTTGCCAAACGGGTCGATCACCTGCATCTCGAGCCCCCAGTCCTGCTTCTGCAGGCCCGGCCGGTTGTAGCGGTAGTTCTTCTCCGACAATTCGCCGTGCAGCTTTTCGACGTCCCTGGCAAACACCACCGCATTGGCGCCCGGCGTCGCATCGCCGGAATGCTCGCTCAAATGCAGCACCATCGCGCCGCGCGAGACCTGCATGTAAAGCGGTGCATCGGACTCGAAGCGATGCTGCCAGTCGACCGAACAGCCGAGAAACTCGAGATAGAATTCGCGCGCCTTGGCTTCGTCAAAAATCCGGATGATCGGCGCTGCCGCCTCCAGCCCGATGCCGCCATCATCGCGGCCTGCGGGGATTTGGGCGATCTTGGCTGCCAATATGTTCCAGGTGTCGAGGCCGAATTGCCGTGCCACGATTTCCAGCGCCTGGCTGTGGGAAATGGAAACGCCGGTCTCGGCCAGCCGCTCACGCATGGCAACAGCCATGGCTTTTGCATCGAGATAAGTTCGCATGGTTCAAGTCCTGTCTGCGGCGAAATCGATGATCAGTGTCCGCATTGCTGACTTTTTCGCCGATCAGGGGAACCGGAAAAACAAGACGCGCTTTCGCCAGACCTCAAGGAGGCGCGGACTGCCGGCAGCGCTGGCCGTGGTCCGAGTATTTCTCAATTGCCGCTGCGGATCAATCGCAAATTGGGATGACGGGGACAGTTTACTTTTCCTGTGCTGAAGCCTCGGTTTTCCGGAGTTTCCGACGGGAGGAAAAGTAAACTGTTGCCGCACTGGCTTTCACTCCGCCGGGTCAGCCACCCCGTTGATATGCGGCGCATAGCGCGCGTGAAAGCGCGCATATCCGGTCTCGGTCACCATGAGATGCTCTGCTGCCAGCCGGTTGAGCTCCGGCAGCTTGTGAAACGGCACGGCGGGATAGGAGTGGTGCTCGGCATGATAGGGCATGTTCCAGGCCAGCCGCCGCACCAGCGCATTGGTCGCTGTCGAGCGCGAATTCTCCAGCATGTTTGCGACATAGGCGCAGCGGCCATGTTCTGCCAGCAGGTAAAGCCGCAGGAACGGCTGGCCGATGAGCAGCGGGATCAGCCAGACGTAGAGCAACACCGTGCTGCCAAGCGCCAGGCTGCCAATCAGCAGCACGAGATAGGCCGCCAGCATCAGCCGGGCTTCCCTGTGCACCATGCCGCGTTTGGCCTGTGGCACGAAATCATCCTCGCATCGCCCGGCGGCATTGCTAAGCAGCGTGCGAAAATGGCTGATCCAGACCGGGATGCCCGAGACATAAAGCAGGTACTGCCCCCAGGTTTCGGGCTTTTGTTCCGCCAGCTCCGGGTCCTTGCCCGGAATCTGCGTGTAGCGGTGATGGGCGAAATGAAAATAGCGGAACCAGCGCGGCGGCAGCACGAGGAGGAAGCCGCAGACCGTGGCCGCAATCTCGTTGAGCCAGCGCGACCGGAACGGTGTCTGGTGGCTGGCCTCGTGCAGCAGCGTGAACAGAAACACCAGCAGGATACCCAGCGGCAACATCAGCACCGGCCACAACGGCACGCGGGCCACGATCAGCCCGGCCAGAAGCAGGATTGCACCGAAATGCAACGCCAGATGCGCAAGCCCGCGCCGGTCGGATGTCTCCGTCAGCTCGCGGCATTGCTCGGCTGTCAGGCCGGCGAGAAGCTGTTTGTGATCCATCTGGTCCTCGTCTTGACGCCGGAACAGCGTTCTCCCGCGTAGAATAAACCGCGAACGCTGGTCTTTCGACCCCGAATCACTACATTCACGGGTATGACAAGTCCAGACGATGATATTCCGTTTTTCGGCGACGATGATCCAGCGCCGCGCACCCCCCCGGCAGGCCCACCTGCGTCCAATGCAGGCGGCTCGATTGCTGCCCGTGCCATGGCTGCCAGCCAGCAGGCGCGCAACGCCGCGCGGCCTGCGCCCAACTATCTCGCGGGCCTCAATCCCGAGCAGGCCGATGCGGTCGAATCGATCGAGGGCCCGGTACTGGTGCTGGCCGGTGCGGGCACCGGCAAGACCCGGGTTCTGACCACCCGCATCGCCCATATCCTCAATCTCGGGCTGGCCTATCCCTCGCAGATCCTCTCGGTCACCTTCACCAACAAGGCGGCGCGCGAGATGAAGGAGCGCATCGGCGTTCTGGTCGGCGGCGCGGTCGAGGGCATGCCCTGGCTCGGCACCTTCCACTCGATCGGCGTCAAGCTGCTGCGCCGTCACGCCGAACTGGCAAACCTGCGCTCCGATTTCACCATTCTCGACACCGATGATGTGATCCGGCTCTGCAAGCAGCTGATCCAGGCCGAAGGCATTGACGATAAGCGCTGGCCGGCGCGGCAATTCGCCAACATGATCGACGGCTGGAAAAACAAGGGCTACGGTCCGGAAGACATTCCCGAAGGCGACAGCCGCGGCTTTGCCCACGGCAAGGGCAGGGCGCTTTACACCGCCTACCAGGAACGGCTGCAGACGTTGAACGCGGTCGATTTCGGCGATCTCCTCTGCCTGCCGATCCGCATGTTCCGCGCCCATCCCGATGTGCTCAAGGAATACCAGCGCAAGTTCCGCTTCATCCTGGTCGACGAGTACCAGGACACCAACACCGCGCAATATATGTGGCTGAGGCTGTTGGCCCAGCGGCCCGCCGGCGAGCGTCCCAATATCTGCTGCGTCGGCGATGACGACCAGTCGATCTATGGCTGGCGCGGTGCCGAAGTCGAAAACATCCTGCGCTTCGAGAAGGATTTTCCCGGCGCGAAAGTCATCCGGCTCGAGCGCAATTACCGCTCCACCGAACACATTCTCGGCGCTGCCGGCCACCTGATTTCCCACAATGAGGGCCGGCTCGGCAAGACGCTGTTCACCGAGCAGTCTGACCCCGATCACGAGCGCGTGCATGTTCACGCCGCCTGGGATTCGGAGGAAGAGGCCCGCGCCATCGGCGAGGAGATCGAGCAGGCGCAGCACAAGGGCAGGGCGCTCAACAACATGGCGATCCTGGTCCGCGCCTCGTTCCAGATGCGCGAGTTCGAGGAACGCTTCGTCACGCTGGGGCTGAACTACCGCGTCATCGGCGGCCCGCGCTTTTATGAGCGCCAGGAAATCCGCGATGCGATGGCGTTCTTCCGCGTGGTCTCCCAGCCCGCCGACGATCTCGCCTTCGAACGCATCGTCAATGTCCCCAAGCGCGGCCTTGGCGAGGCGGCGGTGCGCCAGATCCACGATGTTGCCCGCGCCCGTGGCATCCCGATGCTGGCCGCGGCGCGCGAGCTCATCCTCACCGACGAGATGAAGCCCCGGCCGCGCAAGTCGCTAACCGATGTGGTCGAGATGTTCACCCGTTGGCAGGGCATGCTCGAGACCAAGCCCGGTCATGAGCTCGCCGAAACCATCCTCGAGGAATCCGGCTACACCGAGATGTGGCAGAACGACCGTTCCGCCGACGCGCCGACGCGGCTCGAAAACCTGAAAGAGCTGATCGAGACCATCTCCGGCTTCGAATCCATGCGCGCCTTTCTCGAGCACGTGGCGCTGGTCATGGACACCGACAACAACCCCGATCTCGACGCCGTCTCGATCATGACGCTGCACTCGGCCAAGGGGCTGGAATTCGAGACCGTGTTCCTTCCCGGCTGGGAAGAGGGCCTGTTCCCGCACCAGCGCGCGCTCGACGAGGGCGGCCGTTCGGGGCTGGAGGAAGAGCGCCGTCTCGCCTATGTCGGCCTGACCCGCGCCAAGCTGTTCTGCCACATCTGGTTCGTCTCCAACCGCCGTATCCACGGCCTGTGGCAGTCCACACTGCCCTCGCGCTTTCTCGATGAACTGCCCGAGGCCCATGTCGAGGTGGCCGAGATGGACACCGGCTATGGCGGCTATGGCAGGGGAGGGCGCTTCGGCGCGTCAGGCCAGTCCGGCGGCCCCTACGGCGCCTCGCGCTTCGACAAGGCCGAACCTTTCTCCGGCAACTACAACACGCCGGGCTGGAAACGCGCCCAGGCCAACAAGACCGACGCCGCGCGCGACAACTGGGGCACCCGTTCGGGCCACGCCGTCGAACGCATCGCCTACGGCGAGAGCGGCCCGCGCGGCGGCTCGACCATCGAGGGTGAACTGGTGGCCCGTTCCACCGGCACCGAGTCCGCCTATTCCATCGGCGACCGCGTCTTCCACCTCAAATTCGGCAACGGCAACATCGCCTCCATCGACGGCAACAAGCTGACCATCGATTTCGACAAGGCGGGGCAGAAACGGGTGCTGGACGGGTTTGTGGAGCGGGTGGGGTGAGGGTGCGCAGGCCGCAATCCAACGGCTTCGTCGAGCACCTCACCGCACGCTTTCCAACAAGCACTTCAGGATCGAGGGCCGCAAGACCTTCTACAAGTCGATCGAGCAGATGCAAAAAGACCCCGATGCATTCCTTGTTTCCTATAACACCAGCCGCCCGCATCAGAGCCGCGGCTTGAAGCTGGTTCCAAATCCAGACTTGAGCCAAGAGAAAAGGGAGGAGAAAATGCCTCCCAACCCCAAACAGGCCGCCTTATCAAGCCGCCCTCAGGCAGAGAGTGTCAGGCGAATACAATATTTGTACAAATATATTGATCATTTGAGTCGACGTAATAAATTGTAGTCAAGATAAATAATCAATGATGATTAATCAAAAAACGTTTCAAAGCCAGAATTATGTTCTAAAGCTCGGGAAAATTCGGGCTCTTATAACGGACATACTTCCCTTGAAACTTTCTAAGGCGCTCACCACTCTCCGTGAGACTATATCTATCCAGACCATCTAGCTTCATCAGTGATCCATCGGCAAGTTCTTGAAACGCTGAATCGACTGTGGTTTCACCCATATTGTCAAAGGGTTGCCCACTTACCTCTAAAGCGATCTCATTCATCTCATCAAGGACCTCTGACGCTAGTGCAGGTCGTCCCAATCGACCAAACGCCGATAACGCTATGTAAGATTGCTTAACTTCTGGACTGCACATGATATTCCTCGTTTTCTACATTAATCAACGCAGAAGTTAAAAAATCTTTAACGATTTCCTTAATTACTTCATTTAATAAATTATCAATTTCATTTATTATATTGCTGTTCTTAATCGATGGGGCAACAAAAAACATTTTATATTTATATTCTTCCTCGTATAGTCTTGGCATTCGGTGTAGCGCAGTAGAAACTGTGTTGATCGGCCTGACCTTAATCAATCCATCCTCTGCGACCCCGTTATAGGCAATGTATACTTCTTCACCTTTTATTTTAGCTCGGTTGTGATCGTAAATTTTTGGAACCTGCTCTCCAGTGATGAACTGTACGCCGTCCTTAATGATTGGCGCTAAAGCTTTCTGCAGCTTTCCTAGCGCCTCATTCCTATGGGACGAGCGCAAAATTAATGCAGACTGCATATCAAGTTCGAATTTTTTGATCAAATCATCGGATAAGCCACTGCCGCTTGAGGCCTTCATGATTTGTTTTCGCATCATCGGCCTCAGACCGGCATGCTTAAGAGGATCATATACATGCTCGAATTCTCTACGCAGAACGATTTTGAGCAAAGGCTCGATCTTGTCGATCTGAATTTTTACAGCAGGATTTCGCTCGGACCTTCTTAAGCCGATTACACTCAGCATCCATTCAAGAAAGCTACGAAGGTTAGCATCATCGATGCCAGGAACTTGCTTCTTATATCTTTCTGTTCGTTCTCCGGGAACTTCAGCCTCTTCAAAGATCGGAAATATTCGGGGAAGCCCATTATCGTCAAAATGAATGTAGCCAAGCTCCGCGAAGTATCTCGAAAATCTATGGTTCGGATCAATTAAGCAAAGTTCTATTATTTCTGCTAAAAGGTGTTGCAGGCAATATTCAGCTCTTGAGGATGTCTTGTGATATATTAGATACTTGTAACTTTGGTAGCGCTGTACGAAGAACCTTTCTATGGCAGGAAGAGCTCTGTGAAAAAACGCGACGCGAAAGTCTCCGCTAGCACGCTCGGTAAAAAGGACAGCATGCTGGGTTATGCTTTGGACATCGAACCGACCCAGATCCGACCCACAAGAATGACCATCTCGGAGAGTGTAATCCATGCGATCGCCATCGACCGAACCTGCGACAATGAGCTTTAGAAATCGAAAAGCGCTATTATTTATCTTCCTTATGTTTGTAATTCCACTTTTTGATGATTTATCGACATCGATGCTTGATATAAGAATTATAAAAGCGATGTAGTATATTAGAGTTCTATAATCTCCTTTCGATCCGTCAAATTCGTATATCCCATTATTGAAAAGCACTCCTAGTATAAAAATGCTTCTTTTTTCGTGTATAGGATATTTTTTCTTGAAATATTCTATTACAGAATCTTTACTTGTGAATTCAGGGTAAGCAATGTTGAGTATATTGCTAAATTCATCAATGACTCCTAGGTATTGTTTTTCGCCGCTTATTTGACGAAATAACTCATCAACTTTTTCAGATTTTTCTTTCTCGCTATTTATTCCATAAAATTGTTCCGGCATTAGTATTTCTAATCGCTTTTTCAATTTGTCGGCGGCCCCCTCAAGGGAGTGGCTCATCGGCAAGTGTCCTATGTCATGAACCAGTCCGCATATCCGAATTGCCTGCCAAAGTGTGTCCACGAGGAATCCCGCAGTAAATTGTCGATCCTCTAGAACTTGCTCGTCATCGGTTGGCTGAGGAAACTTTTCATTTAAACTTAGACTTTCCACGGGCAGCCCCGTGTCACGAATCCGAAGTGACGGCCGATGGCGAAATCCTGAATGACCAGAGATTGACTCTTTCCACGCGGTTCGAAGATCGCCTCCGCTGTTTGGCCGAGCCTTCACTGCCAATTCATGGACGATCCTTGAAGCGTTGTTTAAAAAACTACCCAAGTCTTTTGGCGTAGCATTCCGTAAAGCGTTTACGAAGAACTCACCTGAAAGATGGCAAACGCCTAATGAATGAGAGAATCGCGTGTTTTTATTTGAAGGAAAAGCCATATATGTAGTCGAATTCTGCAATATAAAATGCAGTCTCTGAAAAAACTGGCTATCTACTATTTCACGTTCGAAGCATGTAATTGAAATTTCTTTATGAATTGGATCAGGAATTGTGGTAACAGCTCTCGAGTGGCTCAAGGATAGTGTCTTCAAAGCTTCCCCCCAAATATTGTATTTGGAGGTATTAGTATGCATGTTGAGCCGATACACAACCCTATAGGGCGAAAATTTCGAGCGCTCCGACTATCAGAATCTTCCTAAATCTGGTGATTACGGTGACTGTAACCGCAATTCGTCCCCGTCATACCGGGCTTGACCCGGTATCCAGCAGACCCGGCGTCTGCCGGGTCATGAGACTCATTCAGCTCAAGGACTTGAGCTGGCTGGATGCCGCATCAAGTGCGGCATGACGGTGGAGAGAGCATTGCCAAAATCTGGAGGCGGCATTTGCGTCGCGCCCGAATACCCAAGCGCAATCCGAGCTACACCCGCCGCCTCCCCAGTTCCCCCACCAGATAATCCGCAAAGATCCCCACATGCGGGGCACATGCCGCCTTGTTGTAATGCACGCTCATGGCCATTTCGGGCAACAGGGGGAAGCCGGGTTGGCCGTCGAGGATGCGCAGGCTTTCGGGGATGATGGCGGCTTCCATCACCGAGACGCCGGTGCCGTTGAGCACGGTCTGCTCGATCAGGTTGACGCTGCGGGTGGAGCAGACGATGCGCCAGGGCCGTTCGAACTGTTCGAGCGCCTTGAGTCCGGCCTCGCGCACTGCGCAGCCATTGGGAAACAGCGCCAGCGCCAGCGGCTGGGCGGGATCATCGACATAGTCGGAACCGGCGACCCAGTGCAGCGGTTCGTAGCGCGCGATCCGGCCCTGCACCTGGTCAGTGCTGTGCGTGCCGAGCATGATGTCGATCTCGCCATGCTCGAGCATCGGAAACAGGTCGACCGAGCTTTCCCCGGTGAGTTCGAACTGCACCAGCGGATATTCGGCGCGAAACCCCGCCAGGATCGGCGCTAGCAGGTAGCTGGCATAGTCATCCGGCGCGCCGAAACGGATCAGGCCCTCGGCTTCCGGTCGCCTGATGTGTGAAAGTGCGGCCTCATTGGCCGACAGGATGCGGTTGGCATAGACCAGCAGTGCCTCGCCGGTTGGCGTGATCTCGACGGAATTGCGGCTGCGCTCGAACAGGCGTTCGCCGGCAATCTCTTCCAGCCGCTTGAGCTGCAGGCTGACGGCGGATTGGGTGCGCCCGATGGCCTCCGCCGCGCGGGTAAAATTGCGGTGCGCGGCAATCGCCACGAAGGAGCGCAGAAGGTCGATTTCAAGATCACGTTGCATGTCTCTTATTAGAATTCTTCATCATGAAGATCAATTCAATTCGTTTTGCTCATTTGGGTGGCGGGCCTAGAGTTCTCTCACACAAAGGAGACGAAGCCATGCTGATCCTGATTGCCAATGCCCTTTTCGAAGCCACCCGCACCGCGACCCTTCCGCCAAAGCCGGCCCCGAAGGGTTTCATCCGCTCGGTCTCCGCGCGGTTGAAAGGCGAAGGCCGGAAGCCGGAACAAGACAGCAGCCGTCCGCTCTAGGCACGCGGTGATCCGAAATGACGCTGGTGTCCCGCTTTGGCACATTGTTAACCTGACCCGTGAACGGTTCCGTAAGACGAGCTGTGCAACCTTGGCGCGTCAGGTCAATGATTGCCCTGAACCGATCGATGCGAGATCGGACGCGTGCACAATGTTTTGAAGGGACCTCCATGATGAAGGTACTCTGCACCCGCGCCGGAAAATGCGAATCCGGCGCAACGGCCATGGAATACGCCCTGACGGCGGCAATCCTGTCCATAGCTCTTCTGACCGGCGCCGACACTCTCGGCAATGCTGTCACCAACTCATTCACATCGATGTCGCAGAGAATGGCCCTTGCCGCGCCAGAGCGAGCACAAACCGTGGGCGGCAAAGGCCTCGTGGCGCTTGAGCCCGGGCCGTCGACGCGGGGCTTCGGATCGGTCCACAAGGCCTCCTTCACTCCGCAGCCCTGAGATCGGCCCGCTGCGGCCGGATCTGGCGGGGGATTTCGCGCCTGATCGAGCTGCCGGTCTGCGTCAAGATACGGCGGTGTCCGGTGAATTTTCTGCGCGAATGCCGTCGGCATGATGAGAGCGCTCGGAGAGCTGGATGTGAGACCGATGGCCGGCATCACCTTGCTCACGGTGTTGGCTCTGGATCTGCTCGTGATCTCGCGCATCCCGGCGCTCAAGCGGGTTCTTTCCTGAGCCGCTTGAACAACACAGGGCCGCGCCCCCTTGATGAAGGCGCGGCCTGGGGCGTCTTAAAACCTCTATCAGCCTCGGATCCTGGGCCGGTGTCAGCCAATCATCGTCCACAGCCCATGCCCAAGCAGACCGACAAGCAGCACCACCTGCGCCAGGAATGACAGGCTGAAGCCGCCGCCACGCTGCCAGGCCGGTGCATCTTCCTGGATGAAGTGCCAGGCGTGCAAGGCCCGTCCGATGGTGAAGACCAGTCCAAGCCCGTGGACCGCCAAGATCGGCATGCCGATCAGGGTGCCGACGACGAGCATGGTGAAGAACATCGGCATGTTCTCGACCGCATTTGCATGGCCGCGGTTGATGCGGATCAGATGCTTGACTCCGCCGTCGCCGACGGAGACCTTGTGCTTGCCGCGCAACCGCCCGGTTTCAATCGCAATCCACAGCAGCACTGCCATGTTGAGCGCCGCGTAGATGCCGACGGCCGAGAGCGCTGGTGACAGGTTTTGCATTTTTGATCTCCATCGTGGGGCCGGAACGAAGGATCCGGCAAGTGTTGGTGGGATGCCGATGCAGCATTTGGCAAGGGAAGTAAATGAATTCCGTTGCCGAAGGTCATGCCGGTCAGCGCAGGTGCCTCGTCGGTTGTTCCAGCGCGAAGACCTCGTCGGTGAGGCTGTCCATCCGCTTGGCGATAAGTTCTTGCGCATCATACAGGCCGCGATTGTAGAAATAGGCGCCCATCTTCTCGCCGAAGAACCGCATCAGCATTTCGGCCGGCAGCATGCCGATGTCGAAATCCAGTTCCTCGCGGAAATACTCCTGGATTTCACTGGCCATGGCCCTGGTTTCTTCGCGGCTGAAAGTGATCGGCTTCATCTGTGACCTTTGTCGGGTTCGGGCTAGGGGAAAGACTGCAGCCTTGCAGATCTTTAGCCTTGGATGGCTGGAGCTAGCGGTGTTCTTCCTCGCTGGCGGCGATCAGGCGACGGTTGAAGTGGCTGACCGCCTTGACCTGTTCGGCCCAGCCGACAATCCGTTTCTTCTCGTCATCGGCAATCACCGGCAACCGCGTGTGGCCGCTGGAATCGAACACCCGCAGCGCAGTTTCGAGCGTGTCTGTGGCCTTGAGCGAGGAGATTTCGGATTCTGGATCGTAATACTCTGTCTCTGCGTCATCTGCTGGCAGGGTCATGAAATCCATCACCCGCGCATTGCGCAATTCGCTCCGGTGCGGGCCATCCTTGAGAAACAGGCCACGCATCTCCAGCTGCCACTGGAAATAGGAATGCCCGTGCAGCGCCAGGTTGGCGCCATGGGCGATGGCGACGGTCAAAAGCAGCGCGATCGAAAGCGCATAGCCGCCGGTCAGTTCAAACACGATCACCGTGGTCGAAATCGGCGCGCCAAGCACCGCGCCCGCCACCGCGCCCATGCCGAGGATCGAGTAGAGCGCCTGGCTCGATGCCAGTTCCGGAAAGACATTGGCAGCGATGATGCCGAACGACCCACCGGTCATGGCGCCGAGATAAAGCGAGGGCGAAAACACCCCGCCGCCAAACCGCGATGCGAGCGTGATGGCCGTGGCCAGAGTTTTCATCACGATCAGCGTCAGCATCAGGCCGAGCGGCAGCTGGCCCCACAGCGCCAGATCCGTGGCCTCGTAGCCAACACCGAGAATGTGCGGGAAGAAGACGGCCATCACGCCGACGACAAACCCGCCGCAGATCGGCAAGGCCCAGACCGGAATGGGCGACCGCCGCGCCAGATATTCAGCCGACAGCAGCCCGAACTGGAACGTCGCCGCCACGAAAGCGCACACCACGCCGAGCAGTGCAAAGGCCGGAAATTCCCAGTAGGAGGTGATCTGGTAAACCGGCACGATAAAGGCCGCGGCATCGCCAAACCAGAGCCGTGATACGATTGCGCCGGCCGCCGACGAAATCACGATCGGAACGAAGGAACGCGAAGCGTAGTGTCCGAGGATCACTTCATGGGCAAACAGCACACCGGCAATCGGCGCATTGAAGCTTGCCGAGATCGCCGAGGCGACACCGGCTGCAAGCAGGGTGCGGCGGGCGTAGTCCGGCAGATCCAGCCGGTCGCCCACGGCACTTGCCAGCGTTGCGCCCAGATGGATCACCGGTCCCTCACGGCCGGCGCTTCCGCCTGCACCCAGGGAGAATGCGGTGGTCACAGCGCTCATGATGCCTTCACGCAGGCTGAGCCGGCGTCCTGTCAGCGCCCGCGCCTCGATCACATCGGCGACCCCGCTGGTGCGCCGCGACGGAATGAACCGCGCCACCAGGATGCCAACCACAATGCCGCCCAGCGTTGGGCCTGCCACGATCATGTACCAGGGCGTGCGGCTGGCAGCACTAAGCACCTGTTCGGTGCTGTCGCCGAGCCAATAGAGCTGCACGATGCCAATCAGCTGCCGGAAGCCGATGGCAGCCCAGGCGACGGAAAGGCCGATCAGCAGTGACAAGGACCAGATCGCCGGCTGCCTGTGTTCGATGAAAGCCCGTATGTTGGGAAGCACCCAGCTTCGAATACGTCCCGGCATCGCGCGTAGAATTTCAAACAGCATGGGTCAGCTTTGCCCTTGGGCCTGGCGTTGCGGGATGCCGATGGACCGGCCGGCGCGCTCGGGCCGGGGCAGGTGCTTGTGAGCCTCGGCCATGCGGGCGACCGTAGCCAGGATCTCGTCCGGCATCGCCATCGCCTTCGGGCCGTTCATGTCGATATGCAGCAGCATGCTTTCGCAGGTGGCTGACAGCCATCCGTCAACATGCCTGAGTTCCTGAAACAGCTGGATCCGCTTGCTGTCGAAATCGACAAGCTGTGTGCTTGCGCTGACGATCGCATCGGGCTTGAGTTCGCGGACATAGCAGACATGTGTTTCGGCGGTAAAAAAGCTCATGTTGCGCGCCACCAAGTACCCCGGACCGCAGCCGAGCTGGTCGAACACCTGGTCGACGGCCTTGTCGAACAGCACATGATAATAGGCCATGTTCAAATGGCCGTTGTAATCGAGCCAGGACGGATCCAGTCCGCGCGCGGGCGCGATCACCGGAGCATCAAACACCATGCCTTCTCCCTTACTAACAGTGGTCGCTGGCCACTATTGTTGTTCTGCGGCGCTGCCCACACTGGACAAGAGCGCTTCAGTTTGCACATTACCTCATCACGCCGAAGCAGCAAGCTTATGACACTGTTGGCGGTTACACGGTCGAATGGAGTGAAAACATGGGTCTCAGTGACGCCGAGCCGGGCATTCGCAATGAAGAGGGTATTGCCGCGGTGATAGGCGTCCTGCGCCAGCGCTTTGGTGAACAACTGCAGACGAGCGAGGCGATCCGCGCCCAGCATGCCCACACCACCACCTATATCCCGGGACAACTGCCCGACGCGGTGGTGTTTCCGGGCTCGGCGGAAGAGGTCAAGCTGATCGTGCGCGCCTGTGCCGACCACCGTGTGCCGGTGATCCCGTTTGGCACCGGGTCATCGCTTGAAGGCCAGGTCAACGCACCCAGCGGCGGCATTTCCATCGACATGTCGCGCATGGACAAGGTGCTTGAAGTCAACGCCGAGGATCTCGATTGCACCGTGGAACCTGGCGTCACCCGCGAACAGCTCAACACCTATCTGCGTGACACCGGCCTGTTCTTCCCCATCGACCCGGGCGCCAATGCGTCGATCGGCGGCATGACCTCGACCCGGGCGTCCGGCACCAACGCGGTGCGCTACGGCACCATGCGCGACAATGTCGTCGCCGTCACCGCTGTCACCGCTTCGGGCGAGGAAATCCGCACCGCCCGCCGGGCCCGCAAATCCTCGGCCGGTTACGATCTGACGCGCCTGTTTGTCGGCGCCGAAGGCACGCTCGGGGTGATCACCTCCGTGACCCTGAAACTGCAGGGAATTCCGCAGGCCATATCTGGCGGCGTCTGCCCGTTCCCGACCGTCGAGGCGGCGTGCAACGCGGTGATCATGACCATCCAGATGGGCATTCCCGTCGCCCGCATCGAATTGCTGGACGCGCTGCAGATGAAGGCCTGCAACGCTTATTCCAAGCTCACCAATCCCGAAAGCCCGTCGCTGTTTTTGGAATTCCACGGAACCGAGGCGGGCGTTGCCGAGCAGGCGGCGCTGTTTGCCGAGATCGCCGAGGAATGCGGTGGCGGCGAGTTCCTCTGGACCACCAACCCCGAACAGCGCACCGAGCTGTGGAAGGCGCGCCACAACGCCTATTGGGCATCGCTGCAGCTCCGTCCGGGCGCCAAGGGCCTGTCGACCGACGTCTGCGTGCCGATTTCGCGGCTCGCCGAATGTGTTGCCGAGACCCAGCAAGACATTGCCGCTGCCGGGCTGATCGCCCCCATCGTTGGCCATGCCGGGGACGGCAATTTTCACGTTCTGCTGCTGATCGACACGGAAAGTCCTGCCGAGATCGAGGCTGCGGAGAATTTCGTCGAACGCCTGAATGCGCGCGCACTGGCCATGGATGGAACCTGCACCGGCGAGCATGGTATAGGTCAGGGCAAGCGGCCATATCTCGCTCTCGAAATGGGCGAGGGCGTTTCGATGATGCGCCAGATCAAGCAGGCGCTTGACCCCATGAACATCATGAACCCGGGCAAATTGTTTTCGTTCGAATCATGACACAATCACAACCGGAAACCCCGGCCGCATTGGAGGATTGAAAACTGGTTCGTCTGTTCGTCGCCATTGGCGGTCTGCTGGTCCTGGCGTTGTTCGCAGCGCTGATTGCGCCCTATTTCATTGATTGGAGCACGTACCGGACAGCATTCGAAGCCGAGGCAAGCCGCATTATCGGCCAGCCGGTCAAGGTCCGGGGCGACGCCGATGCGCGGCTGGTGCCGTTTCCCTCGGTGACGTTCTCGGATGTCGTGGTCGGCGACGAGGCTCAGCCCTCGATGACCATCAGCCGGTTTTCGATGGATGCGGAACTGGCGCCGTTCCTCTCCGGGGAGGTTCTGATCTTCGATATGCGGGTTGAAGCCCCCAAGGCCGTGGTGCGGGTGCTTGAGGACGGCCGGCTTGACTGGGCGCTCAAGCGCAAGCCGACGCCGCCGGGCGATCTCGTGGTGCTTGAGCGTGTCACCATCAGCAATGCCGACATCACAGTGGTCGATGATCAGAACGGCCGTACCCATCGTCTTGAGGACATCAACGCGCTTGTTTCGGCCAAGTCGCTGTCGGGTCCGTGGCTGGTCGAAGCCGAAGGCGAGATCGCGGGCAAGCGTGGCGGCCTGTCGCTTTCCACCAGCATTGCCCAGGACGATGGCGCGATCCGCATGCGTCTCAGGGTGGTGCCGGATGACTGGCCGGTGCTGCTGGAGACCGAGGGCCAGGCCAGGATCGAGAACAACAAGCCGCTTTATGACGGGCTTTTCACCTTCACCGCACTTTCTGACACAGCGTCCGGCGCCGTCGTTGCCGAAAAGCCGCTGGTGGTCGCCAAGGGCGATTTCGCCGCCACCAATGAACGCCTGACGATCGAGGAATGGCGCGCCGAGATCGGTTTTTCCACCGATCCCTACATCGTCACCGGGCAGGCCACCATCGATACCGGCCCGGATCCGGAATTCCTGCTTCTGGCCGACGGTCAGCAGATCGACATGGACCGGCTATCAGGCGAGGACACGGCCCCGGAAGAGGCTGCCGCCGCCGTGCCGCTGGGAGAACGGCTTGCGATCGTCAACCAGATGATCGACCGGCTGCCGCCACCACCCCTGCCGGGCCGCATTTCGCTCAACCTGCCGGCGATCGTGGCCGGTGACACCACTCTCAGGGAAATCAATCTCGAAGCCCGGCCCGATGGCAATGCCTGGCTGGTCGACAGCTTCTCGGCAAACCTGCCCGGCCGCACGACGGTGGAGGCCCGCGGGCGTCTGGTCCCGGGCAATAATGCCAGTTTCGATGGCCGCCTGACCGTGGCGTCGACCCAGCCTTCGGGCCTGGCCAACTGGCTGGTCGGCGAAGTTGACCCGGTCATCCGGCGGCTCGGCGCGGCAGGCTTTTCCGCCAATGTCAGCCTGTCATCCGCCTTGCAGCGGTTCGAGGCGCTCGAGGTCGCGGTTGGACCGGCCATTCTCAAGGGCCGGCTAGAGCGCCAGACACCTCAGGCCGGCACGCCAGCGCTGTCGGTCGAACTGGCCGGCGACAGGTTCGATGTCGACGCCGTCCAGGCGCTGGTGCTGCTTGCGCAAGGCGAGGGCAATTCTCTCCGGCCGCTTGAAGAGTACAATCTCGCCACCCGCATCACCGCCGACATTTTCACGGTCGGCGACTACAGCCTTGCGGGGCTGGATACCTCGATGTTCTGGCGCGATGGCGAACTGACCATCGAACGCCTGAAATTTGCCGATTTCGGCGGCGCATCGGGCGAGTTCACCGGTTCGCTGGCAGGCTCGTTCGCGGCCCCGAGCGGGGAGATCAAAGGCGCTTTCGCCGCCCAGACGGCTGCAGGCCTGTTTGCCCTGGCCGAACAGGTCAGTGGCGGCCACCAGCTCATTCGCCGGCTTGGTGCCAACAGTGCAGCCTTTGACGATCTGAGCGCCGATCTGCAGCTGAAGCTCGACCCCGACGCCGGACCTTCGCTCACCTTGAGCGGTGTGACGGGCGGAACCAGTTTTACGGCCACCGCCTTGGGCACCGGCCTGACGCCGGGCGGCGACGGGCCGCGCACCATGACGCTGAAGGCCGACAATCCCGAGGCCTATCATATCCTCGAGCAGCTGGGTTTCAGTGTGTTGCCGCTCGAAGGCGAGGGGCCGGCGTCGCTCGACCTGGCCGCCTCGGGCGGGGCCAATGACGGCGATCGCAGCATTGATCTGCAGTTGAGCGCGGCAGGAACCCGGATCTTGATCGACGGTACCGGCCGCATCCCGGCTTCCGATCCTGTCACCGGCGAGTTCGATCTTGTGATCGACAGCGCGAATATCGAGCCGCTGGTCATGATGTCCGGCCACTCGATGCCGCAGGCCGGTGCGGGCCTGCCATTCTCGTTGAGTGCAAATCTTGCCCTGCATGATGAGAAGGCGCAGCTGTCGGAGATGACCGGCAAGGCCGAAGACAACACGTTCTCCGGACAGCTGGAATTTGATCGCGCGGCCGCCGTCCCCTCCGCCGAAGGCAACTTGCGCATCGACCACGCCAATCTCGAATGGCTGGGTGAACTGGCGCTGGGGCCGAAGCTCTCAAGCATGGATGGTGCGACCTGGAGCGATCAGCCGTTTCTGCCTCCCGCGCCCGGTCAGCCCGAGCTGCAGATCGCGCTTGAAGCCGGCCGGATTGACCTCGGCCACGGTGGTGTGGCGGAGAATTTCCAGGCCGAGCTGTCGACTGCGACAGGTCTGATCGCGCTGGAGAATGCGCAAGCCGACTGGTTCGGCGGCCGTCTCGGCGGCCGGATGTCGCTGAGCAATGCCGATGGCGCGGTGTTCCTGTCTGCGAAACTCGATGCGGGCGGAGCTAATCTCGCATCACTCGAACAGGCGGTGCGGGGCGCGTCGATCTTCTCGGGAGTGGCCGGCGCCAGCGCAAGCCTTGAGGGGACAGGCAAATCCATGCAGGAACTCGTCGCCTCGTTGGCCGGCGGCGGCCAATTGACGGCGTCCGATCTTGTCATTGAGGGGCTGGATCCCGCAGGCTTTGCCCGCATCCTCGGCTCGGCAGACCGCGACGGCTTCGTAATCGAGACCGGGGCAGTGGCCGGAATGGTCGACAGGCTGATGACCGGTGGAGAGATGAGGGCGGAGGCGCTGCAACTTCCCTTCACGTTGACCGGGGGCGTGATGCGTTTCACCAACGCCGCATTCACCGACCAGGACGCCGAGCTGTCAGGTGATGCCCGTGTTGATCTGGTCGGCTTGCGGTTTGAAGCGGACTGGCGTCTGAGCTTCGAGCCCGGCGTCGAGGCTGTTGCCGGCGGCGACCCCTCCGTGGTCTTCAGCCTCGGTGGACTTCTGGTCGATCCGGCCGTGTCGATCAATGCGGCGCAGATGACCAATTATCTGTCGATGCGCGCCTTTGAGCGGGAGCGCCGCAAGGTGGAACTGCTGCAGGCAGGCGTTGTCGAAAAACAGCGGCTGCGGCGTGAAATCGCCCTGCTGAAAGAGCGCGCGGAACAGCGCGAAGCCGCCCGTCTTGCTGCCGAGGAGGCGGCACGTCTGGCTGCGGAAGAAGCCGAACGCATCGCCGCTGAAGAGCAACGGCGCCAGGCAGAAGAACAGGCAGAGCGCGAGCGCCAGGCCGAAGAGGCTGCACGACGTGCCGCCGAGGAACAGAAGCGGCTTGACGAAGAGCAGGCGCAGCGCGAACGGGAGGCAGCCGCCGCTGCCCAGCGTGCGGCGGAAGAGGCGGCCCGGCAGCAGGGCTCAGCGGGAGCAAACGCAGTCGAGCGCCGCTCTTTGCCAGATCCCCTGGCTGATCCGCCCTCCGCCATTGCAGACGATCCGCCGGTCCTTGATATGCGCGAATTGCAGTTCGAGGATCTTCCCGGTGTCGATGATCCGATCCGCCGGCTGATAGCTCCGGACGGCTGAGCCGCACGGGCGGTCTACTGTCTGGCACGTACCGCTGACAGGCCGCGCAAAACCAGGTTTTGGCGTTGCGTTACGTGGTCGTGGAAGATGCCTCGCCAGCACCGGTAAGCGCCCAATCAAGCACGGCAACCCGGATTGCTGACGACAGGTTGACCGGCTCCGCGCCTTGGCCGGCACGGGAACTGTCGATTTCGGCAATCAGCGCAGCCACGGCCATGCCGCGCGCCTCGGCCATCTGCCTGAGAGCGTCGATAAAGGCGTCTTCAAGGGTGATGCTGGTGCGATGCCCGCGAATGCTGACCGAGTGCTTGCGGATCTGTCCGCCGGCCATGGCTCAGGAACCGCCGTCGTCGGGCTCGCGGCGCGACGCATCAAGGTGACGCTCGGCTTTCTCGTTGCGCGCGCGGGCGAGTTCGCGTTCGGCCTTGGAGCGCCCGTGTTCAAAACGATTGCGCTCGGCCTGGGCTTCCTTGGCTGTGCGGTCGCGACGCTTTCGCGCCATCCGCAGATTGACCACGTCACCGCTCACAGGCCCGGCCCGTCAGCTTTTCTTGCGGAAGGAATCGAGCGAGACCACGTCTGCGCCAGACTTCTTCTCGCCATCGGGGCTTGTGTCATCGTCGCTTGCCTCGGCGGCTTCGGCGGTCTCGTCCTTGGTCGAAGGCTCGACCAGGCGTTCGATGGTGCCGGCCAGTTCGGCCCGCTCGTCGGTGTCCTCGCCATCATTGGCGGCAACATCTAGCACGGTGTCGAATTCGAGCTCGAAATTGACAGACGGGTCGTAAAAGCCGCGGATCGCGGCGAAGGGAACCACCAGCTTTTCGGGCTTGTCGGAAAACGACAGGCCGATCTCGAACAGCGATTCCGTCACCTTCAGGTCCCAGAACTGGTGCTGCACCACGATGGTCATCTGTTCCGGATAACGCTCCTTGAGTGCTGTCGAAATCCGCACACCCGGCGCTTCGGTCAGAAAGGTGATGAAGAAGTGATGGTCGCCCGGCAGGTAGCCGGTCACCGCGACCTCGGACAGCACCTTGCGGATCACGCCACGCAGCGCTTCCTGGGCAAGAATGTCGTATCGAATGTGGTCCTGCGGCATCAGCGCGTTCTTTCCTGTCTGGGCCCGGATCTAAGGGCCGCAATTCATCTGTGTGCGCGGTCTTTCTCCGCCGATTCATCCTGCTTTATTACCGGAAAGCCGGTGCCCATGAAAGCAGTGTTGCGGGATAATGCCCCAAAGCATCTATAATCGTTCGATTATGGCACATTTGAGGGCTGCCGGCCCGCTGTTCCCGCGTGCGAGGAGACGTTTGGCTGTCCATAGGGCCTTCATGCAGGTCGGGAAAGTGGAGGTTTCTGTTGCCAGGTACCTCCGAACCCCGCCTAGAAGTGCGACCCTCTAGGACTTAATTTGAAGTGTCACACCGCAATTAAGCAGCGAGACGAGCTTCCGCATAGTTGTCGTTTGCAACTACAAGTTTAGCCCGATAACGGTGGTACAATACCGAACAAAAAGTCGCTCTTTACACCCTCGTCGATCCTGTTTCGCCCCCATCATCATCCGGCCGCTAAGGCCGTTTGCCGGCAACAGGCCGGATCATGGTGGAGGCGCCGGGTACCGCCCCCGGGTCCGAATGGTTTATTGCAACGCTCGTTTATTGTCATAGCTGCTTGCGCAGCACGCCTAATATAGGGTGCCGGTCAGCCAATGAAAAGGGGGTATCGAAGAAGACCGACTATTGACAGCATCCGCTACAATGCCAAACATGCAGCCATTGAATTGCCAACGGGAGGCGGCTCGAGGAGGCCGGTTTCCAGCCAAAGGGGACTATCCATGACTGACTATGCAGCCGATGTGAAGAAATATGATGCCGGCGCTTCCGACGAAACCATCGGCAAGATCGTCAAACATTTGGGCATTGCGCTCAGGAGCCGCGACTCTTCGATGGTTGCCTGTTCCGATCCATCGGAACTCGCGCGCGTTGCTGAAAAATGGTGCGGCAAGAAGCTCGGCGTCACCGGTGCGGCTGCCGACGATGCGGTCGCCAAGGTCTGCGAGATCATGAAGGGCGACAATTCGAAGGCCCGCGTCACCTTCTACTATCTGGTTGCCAAGGAACTGGGCAAGCTCGGCGATCTTTGATCCCGCGTCGTCTGGTCCGAAAAGGCCTGTAATTTGCCGTCACCGTCTGGTGACGGCATTTCTATGTCTATCAAGAGCTATCGGCGTAACCGCAGCTGAAGAACGCATTGTGATCCTATGACATACACTGCTGGATATCTTGCCATCGGCCTTGCTGCCATGGTGTCCGTATCGACTGCCCGCGCTGAAACAGTCGATTTTGCCCGCTTTCTGGCAAGCCCGGCCGGGGCGGCAGGCATTGCCGCGGCTGTCGCCGGCCTTGGCCAGTGTGACACCCCGCTGAGCTGGAGCCAGGGTTTCAATCCGTCCAATGGCGACCCCGATCCCGATTCGCTGATGGTTGCCTGTCAGTATCAGGACCTGGATGACGAGGAATTCTACGACAAGAGCGTGGTCGCCCGGTTCCAGTTCTGGGATGGCATGCCGGTGCTGCAGGAATTGACTTACCTGCCGTAGGCGCTTTCAGCGCTGAACCGGCTTGCGCCAGGCTGTGACCAGCCCGGCGTTATTTTAGCGGCCGGTAATCCGGACGGGAAATCAGGGCATTGCGCCGGGATCCGGAATCAAGCTGCAAAGCGGTCGGGGTCTCGGAGAGGGGATAACCCGCCTGCGGCGTTTAAGCCCAAGCCCAACTCGGCTAGGATCGCACTTCCTCGAATCATCAAGCGGCGGCCATGCAGCAGTATCACGACCTTTTGCGCCTTGTTCTCGACCAGGGCTCCGACCGCGACGACCGCACCGGCACCGGCACGCGCAGTATCTTCGGTCACCAGATGCGGTTCGATCTTTCAGCCGGTTTCCCGGCGCTGACCACCAAGAAACTGCATCTGCGCTCGATCATTCATGAATTGCTGTGGTTCCTGAAAGGCGACACCAATATCGCCTATCTCAAGGCAAACGGCGTTTCGATCTGGGATGAATGGGCCGACGAGAACGGCGATCTTGGGCCGGTCTACGGCGCGCAATGGCGCTCCTGGCCGGCTCCCGATGGCACCAGCATCGACCAGATCGCCGGTGTTGTTCAACAGATAAAGACCAACCCGTCTTCGCGCCGCCACATCGTCACCGCCTGGAACCCGGCGGAAGTCGACAACATGGCGCTGCCGCCCTGTCACTGCCTGTTCCAGTTCTATGTCGCCGACGGCAAGCTCTCCTGCCAGCTCTACCAGCGCTCCGCCGATATCTTCCTTGGCGTGCCGTTCAACATCGCCTCCTACGCGCTGCTGACCATGATGGTGGCGCAGGTCACCGGTCTGAAGCCGGGCGATTTCGTCCACACGCTGGGCGACGCGCATATCTACAAGAACCATTTCGACCAGGCCCATCTACAACTGTCGCGTGAGCCGCGCGCCTTGCCGGTGATGCAGATCAATCCCGATGTCACCGACCTGTTCGCCTTCAGCTATGACGATTTCAAGCTCGAGGGCTACGACCCGCTTCCGGCGATTTCCGCCCCGATCGCGGTGTGACCAGATCCATGAGTGAATCCGGGTCCAATGTGAAACTTGTTCTTGTTGCAGCCCATGCCGAGAACGGCGTTATCGGCAGGGACGGGGACATGCCCTGGCGGTTACCGTCCGATCTCAAGCATTTCAAGGCGGTCACGCTGGGTACGCCGGTGATCATGGGCCGCAAGACCTATCTTTCCATCGGCAGGCCGCTGCCGGGACGCGCCAACATCGTTGTCTCGCGTTCGGGCTTTACAGCCGAGGGCGTTGAGACGGTCGACAGTCTCGACAAGGCTCTTGAACGCGCGCGGAGCTATGCGCAGGAGTCCGGTGCCAGCCAGATCTCGGTGATCGGCGGCGGTCAGATCTACGCCCTGGCCATTGACCGCGCCGACGAACTGATCCTCACCGAGGTCGACGCCGAAATCGAGGGCGACACTGTCTTTCCCGCCATCGATTCGAGCCTGTGGAAAAAGATCAGCCTGTCCGAACCGGTCAGGACGGAAAAAGACAGCCATTCCGTCCGTTTTGCCGTCTGGCAGCGCCGAGACCGATAATTCGACACGAATAAGCGTCAATACGCCCCGGATGTGACGATGCCGCGTTGAAAGCAACCGGCGCGATACCTATAACGAGGACAACGTGCGTACTCCGGGAGGACTCGGGGGCGTGCCATAACACGGTTTGGAAAGAGGTATTGATGCCCTGGAGCAATCAAAACGGAGGCGGCGGCGGCCCATGGGGCGGCGGCGGCAATGGGGGAGGAAACAATCAGGGGCCATGGGGCAAGGGTCCCCAGCCGCCACGCGGTGGCGGCAATCCGCCAGATCTCGAGGAACTGATCCGGCGTGGCCAGGACAAGCTGCGCCAGGCCATCCCCGGCGGTGGCGGCGGCTCCGGCAGCTCCAAGGCGATTGTCGCCCTTGTGGTGCTCGGCCTTGCCGGCCTCTGGCTGATGCAGTCGATCTATACCGTCCAACCGGATGAGCGCGGCGTCGAGCTGCGCTTCGGCAAGCCCAAGGACGAGATTTCCCAGCCAGGCCTGCACATGATCTTCTGGCCTTTCGAAACTGTCGAAGTGGCCACCATCGTCGAACGCGAAATGGACACCGGCGGATCGTCCCGCACCGGTTCCAGCGACGGCCTGATGCTTTCGGGCGATCAGAACATCGTCGATGTCGAGTTCAAGGTGCTTTACGCGGTTCAGGACCCCAAGGCGTTCCTGTTCAACATCGCCCGTCCGGAAGACACGTTGCGCCAGGTTGCCGAAAGCGCCATGCGTGAAGTGGTCGGCCGTCGTCCGGCGCAGGATATTTTCCGCGACAATCGTGAAGCTATCGCTGCCGAGGTGCAGACCATCATGCAGACCGTGATGGACACGTTCCCGTCGGGCATCGTCGTCAACCAGGTCTCGATCGAGGACGCGGCGCCGCCGCGTGAAGTGGCTGACGCCTTTGACGAGGTGCAGCGCGCCGAGCAGGACGAAGACCGCTTCGTCGAGGAAGCCAACCAGTACGCCAACCAGAAACTCGGTCAGGCCCGCGGTGAAGGCGCCCAGCTTCGCGAAGAAGCCTCCGCTTACAAGGATCGCGTCGTCAACGAGGCGACCGGTGAAGCGGGCCGCTTCATCTCGGTCTATGAGGAATATGCAAAGGCGCCGGAAGTCACCCGCTCGCGTCTCTACCTCGAAACCCTTGAAAAGGTTCTCGGCGGATCTGAGAAGGTCATCATCGGGCAGGATGGAAACGGTACGGGCGTCGTGCCCTATCTGCCGCTGCCTGAAGTCCGCAAGAATGCCGGAGGCAACAACTAATGGCTAATCGTCTTCCAGTTATCGGCATTCTTCTGGCCGTCATCGCCTTCATCGTCTGGTCCTCGATCTTCGTCGTCAACGAGCGCCAGCAGGCCATCGTTGTCCGCTTTGGTGAGATCCAGGATGTGAAGACCGAACCCGGTCTTTACTTCAAGCTGCCTTTCGCCTTCATCGATGCTGATACGGTTCAGTATGTCGAAGACCGGGCCCTGCGCTTCGATCTCGAAAACATCCGTGTCCAGGTTTCGGGCGGCAAGTTCTACGAAGTCGATGCCTTCGTGCTCTACAAGATCACCAATGCACGTCGCTTCCGCGAAACGGTTTCGGGCGATCTTGTTGCAGCTGAATCCCGGCTCCGCACCCGTCTGAACTCGGCCTTGCGTACCGTTTACGGTCTGCGCGGGTTTGAGGCGGCGCTTTCGGAAGAACGCACCTCGATGATGCGTGAAGTCCGCGACCAGCTTCGTCCTGAAGCGGAATCGCTCGGCCTGCGCATCGACGATGTTCGTATCCGCCGCACCGATCTGACGCAGGAAGTCTCGCAGCAGACCTTCGAGCGGATGAAGGCCGAACGTCTTGCCGAAGCCGAACTGATCCGTGCCCGTGGTAACGAAGCCGCGCAGCGTATCCGCGCTATCGCCGACCGTCAGGTTGTCGAGATCGTCTCCGAAGCGGCCCGTGATGCGGAAATCATCCGAGGCGAGGGCGATGGTGAACGCAACCGGATCTTCGCCGAAGCGTTCTCCAAGGATTCGGAGTTCTTCGAATTCTACCGTTCGATGAACGCCTACAGCGACGCGCTTGCCGACAGCGGCACCACCATGGTGCTGTCGCCGACATCGGAGTTCTTCCGCTACTTCAACTCTGCTGCGGGTGCCAATGCACCAGCCGCGGCATCGTCTGAAGCAGCGTCCCCCGCAGCGCCTGAGGCAGCGTCGACACAGACGCCCGCCGCGTCTGGCAACTGATAAAAGGGGTCGCCAGTGGGCATGTTCTTTCTGGCGGTCGGACTTGTGCTTGTAGTGGAGGGGCTGGCCTATGCGCTGGCCCCTTCCTTTATCCGCCGCCTGGCGGAAGAACTGCCCAAGCTCGGTGACGAGCAGTTGAGGCTTTTCGGCGTTGTCGCTTTGGCGACCGGCGTTGGCCTGGTTTACCTGGCGCGGCTTTCCTGACCACATTCTTCGCGCCATGACGAACACGTGACTGGACCGGATGGAATTGCGCCATAAGTTGTTGCAGACTGCGTTTAGAGCTTTGCCCAAGGAGACCATCTCGATGAGACCTGTTCGCTTCCGTGCTGTCACAGCGGCCTTCGCAGCGGCGATGCTGTTGGCGTCACCCGCCGTGATGCCCGCCACTGCCCAGTCCAACCACGGCCCGGCCTCGGTTGCGGACCTGGCAGAGGGGCTGCTTGATGCGGTGGTCAATATCTCGACCTCGCAGAACATTGGTGACGGCAGCCGCACCCAGCCGCGGATGCAGGCACCCGACGGCTCGCCGTTCCAGGACTTTTTCGACGAATTCTTCAAGGACCGTCAGGGCCAGGGGCCGCGCAACCGCAAGGTCTCGTCGCTCGGTTCCGGTTTCGTCATCGATGCCGAGGAAGGCATCATCGTCACCAACAACCACGTCATTGATGGCGCAGACGACATCGAGGTCAATTTCGCCGACGGCTCCAAGCTCAAGGCGGAACTGGTGGGCGCCGATTCCAAGACCGATCTCGCCGTGCTCAAGGTCGACCCGGTCAAGCCGCTGACCGAGGTGCCGCTCGGCAAGTCCGACGTCATGCGCATCGGCGACTGGGTGATGGCCATCGGCAACCCGTTCGGGCTCGGCGGCACGGTCACCGTCGGCATCATCTCGGCGCGTGGCCGCGACATCAATTCCGGCCCCTACGATAATTTCATCCAGACCGATGCCGCCATCAACCGGGGCAATTCCGGCGGCCCGCTGTTCAACATGAACGGCGAGGTCATCGGCATCAATACGGCGATCATCTCGCCCTCCGGCGGTTCCATCGGCATCGGTTTCGCCGTGCCGACCGAGCTTGCCGTCAACGTCATCGACCAGCTGCGCGAATTCGGCGAGACCCGCCGCGGCTGGCTCGGCGTGCGCATTCAGCCGGTCACCGATGAGATCGCCGAAAGCCTCGGCATGGATGAGGCCAGGGGCGCACTTGTCGCCGGTGTCATCCGAGGTGGTCCTGTCGACGACGGCTCGATCGAGCCCGGCGACGTGATTGTCCGCTTTGACGGCAAGGACGTGGACGCGATGCGGGATCTGCCCCGCGTGGTCGCCGAGAGCCCGGTCGGAAAGGCCGTCGATGTCGTCGTTATCCGAAAGGGCGAGGAGCAAACGGTCGAGGTCACGCTCGGACGGCTGGAAGACAGCGACCAGCTGGCCAGCGCCGATGCCGATGGCTCGGAGCCGGATTTGCCCGAGGCCCTCAAGACCGTTGACGTGCTGGGCATGACCGTCGCGGAATTGACCGACGAGGGCCGCCAGGAATTCGCCATCGCCGACGACGTCGAAGGCGTGGTGATCACCGCTGTCGATCCTGACTCTGCCGCCGCTGACAAGCGCATCGAACCCGGCGACGTGATCGTCGAGATCGCCCAGGAAACCGTCATGACCCCGCAGGAGGTCGAGGAACGCATTGCCGCGCTGAAACAGGATGGCCGCCGCAACGCGCTGTTGATGCTCGCAGGCCGCACCGGCGAGTTGCGCTTCGTCACCGTGCGCATGGATTGACCGAACTGCAATGAATGACAGAAAAGGCGGCTCCCGGGCCGCCTTTTTCATGTCCCGATCCGAGTGTGCGTCAGCCGCGCGGGTCACCCGGCAGCATCTCGTAAAACACATGCCTCTTCAGCTGCGGATGGCTATGCGGCACGTTCGGATGATCGAAGTCGAGATCGGGCCGGGGGTGCATGCCGATGCGGCGCATCACAGCCGTCGAACGGTGATTGTCCGCGACCGCGAAACTGATGATCCGGTCAAGGCCGAGGTCTTCAAAGCCGTAATCGAGCCAGCGCAGGGCTGCCTCGGTGACATAGCCCTTGCCCCAGAACTGCGGCGCCAGGCGCCAGCCGATCTCGATGACGCCGTCCTCAGCGACTGGAAGTCCTTTGGTGATGTGCAATCCCGCAAAGCCGGCCACTTCACCGGTTGCGGCGATCTCGACGGCGGCAAGGCCGAACCCGTTTGCGGCGATGCCTTGAGCCAGCATGTCCATCAGCGCATCGGCTTCCGCCCGGCTGCGCCGCATCGGGAAGAATTCCATCACCTTGTCATCGGAATTGATCAGGTGAAACAGCTCCCGATCATGCTCCTGCCAGTTGCGCAGGATCAGCCGTTCGGTGGTGAGCGGCTTCACGGCGTCACGAAGTCAGCTCTGCGATAACCCTGCAGGTAAAGCAGCGCCGTCAGGTCACCGTGATCGATGCGGATGTCGGCCTCCGCCGCCACCGAGGGCTTGGCGTGCAGGGCGACCCCTGAGCCGGCGCGGCCGAGCATGCCGAGATCATTGGCCCCGTCACCCACCGCAATGGCATCTTCGGGATCGAGCTTGAGTCGGGCGGAAATTTCTTCGAGCGCATCGACCTTGGCTTGCTTGCCGAGAATCGGCTCGCGCACGACGCCGCTCAACACGCCGTCTTCGCTTTCGAGAATATTGGCGCGGTTCTCGTCAAAACCGATCATTCCGGCGACCACTGATGTGAACGACGTGAACCCGCCCGAGACCAGTGCGGTGTAATGCCCGTTGGCGCGCATGGTGGCGACCAGCTCGCGGCCACCGGGCGTCAGTGTGATGCGGCTGTCGATCACCTGCGCGATCACCTCCACCGGCAGGCCCTTGAGCAGACCGACGCGCTCGCGCAAGGCCGGCTCGAACGCAATTTCGCCGTTCATGGCGCGGGCGGTGATCTCGGAGACCTTGTCCTTGAGGCCGACTTCCGCCGCAAGCTCATCGATGCATTCCTGGCCGATCATGGTCGAATCCATGTCGGCGATGAGGATCTTCTTGCGCCGTGTCTCGGCGGTCTGGACCGCCGCATCGATGGCCAGATCGCCGATCACCGATCTGATCTTGTCGAGTGCGGCCTTGCCCTCGGTGCCATCCTTGAGCGCAATGTCACAGGCGATGCCGTCGGCAAGCCAGTAAAGCCCCGCGCCATCGACGGCAGTGTAGGCGGCTTCGCCCAGCTCGGGTGTCAGAACAGGGTTTGACGGATTGGCGATAAGCGTGGCAACGAGGGCCATGGAACAAAAACTCCAGCAACAGGATATCTCGGCGCTTCTGATAGCCGGGCCGACCGCCAGCGGCAAGTCCGCGCTGGCGCTCAAGCTGGCGCGTGAGCTTGGCGGAGAGATCGTCAATGCGGATTCGATGCAGGTCTATGGCGTGCTCGACCGCCTGACAGCTCGCCCGGATGCCGCCGATCTGGCTGAGATCCCGCATCATCTTTATGGCCATGTTCCGCCCACCGAGATCTATTCCACCGGCATCTGGCTTGAGCAGGCGACGCGCGTGATTTCCGATATCCGCGCCCGCGGCGCGATCCCGGTGGTCGTCGGCGGCACCGGGCTTTACTTCCGGGCTCTGACCGGCGGCCTCTCCGACATGCCGCCGATCCCTGATGACATCCGCAACGAGCTGCGCGCCCGGCTGGAGACGGAGGGGGTCGAGGCCCTGCATGCCGAGCTTAACGAGCTCGATCCGGCAATGGCCGAACGGCTGCGCCCGGCGGACCGGCAGCGGATCCTGCGCGCGCTTGAAGTGGTCCGGACCACCGGCCAGTCGATCGCGGGCTTCCAGGGCCGCGGCAGCGCCATGATCGTCGATCCGCTCAGTGCCCGCTGTCTGGTGCTGGAGCCGGAGCGGCCGGTGCTGCACGCAAGGATCAACGGGCGTTTCGCCGGCATGATGGAAGAGGGCGCGGTCGACGAGGTGCGTGAGTTGCTGAAGCTCGATATCCCGCCGCAACACCCGGCGATGAAGGCCATTGGTGTCCGCCAGATCGCCGATTACCTGGCCGGGCGTCTGTCGCGGGAACAGGCCATCGAGCTTGCCAGCACCGCCACCCGTCAATACGCCAAGCGGCAGATGACCTGGTTCAGGAACCAGTTGGGTGAAGAATGGCAGAGAATACAGCCATAAGGCGAGCAACGCCTCTCTTTTGTTGTCGTTTTACTTTTGCGTTAAGCCAAACCTAAGGGGTTGGCGGTAGGTTTGCCTCCACGATAATGGATTTCAGTTGGGACAATGCGTTTTCACAAGGCTGAACTGTTCTTTTTTCTGCTGATGGTTCTTGTTGTTGTCAGTGGGCTCTTCTCGTTTGCAGGCTACTCCGCCGCAACCGGGGGCTTTGTTGTTGGCGGCATCGAAACCGCTGCCAATTTCGCCTTCATGGGCTCGGTGATGGCAGGCCTGTCGGCTGTCTGCGGCTTCATGCTGGTCTATCCGATCATGTCGCGTGGCCTGCGCGAACGCGGCAAGTTGCAGAAGATGACCGAATCCCTCTCGGTCAGATCTCTCAGTCTCGAGCATGCAGCTGTCACCGACAGCCTGACCGGCATGTACAACCGCCGCTATTTCGATGACGCACTGGCGGAGTATCTGGAAGCTTTCGGCCACATCAACAAGCCCATCGGCATGGTCATTCTTGATCTCGACCACTTCAAGAAAGTCAACGACACCCACGGCCATGATGTCGGTGACAAGGTTCTGCGCGAAGTCGCCGAATGTCTTCAGGTCTTCACCCGCTACCATGATGTGCTTGCCCGCCTGGGCGGCGAGGAGTTCGCCATTCTCTCGCCCAACATCACCGAGCAGCAGCTCTACAGTCTGTCCGATCGCATTCGCCAGGCCGTCTCCGAGCTGCGCATTGTTAATGGCAATGTCACCCTCAAGGTGACGGTGAGCGCCGGGCTGGCGATCTGGGATGGCGCCGAAACCGGCGAAGAGCTCTATCGCCGGGCGGACAAGCAGCTCTACGAAGCCAAGCGCCAGGGCCGCAACCGCGTCTGCGCGGCCTGATCTTCACACCAGCTTGTCTGGCTCTACCGGTAACCTGTGCCGCGTAGCTAACCTGATTCCCGCGACAACAAATGCCTGCATCGTGAAGGGCGATCGCTATAGATGCGGCGCGACCGAAGGAATGCGGTGGGTTCGCGTGTGCGAACCAACCTTCAACAATGGTGAAATGCGGGGGACTAGTCCTTGATCAGCGAGGACAGCGGCTTCTTCAACAGGCTCGACCGCAAGGAGCCCATCTCGCTGCGCGGTGCGGCTGCAGCGCCAGCGCCGTCTCTTGGCGCCAAACCCGCCGGGCGGGCTGCCTGGGCATCGGTAAGCCGCCTGTGCGCCGCCGCCACGTCGAATTCCTGTGCCGGATCGATCGATGGCATCTGCGGGGTGATCGATGCCGGCTGCGGCTTCACCGCCTCGGCTGCCGGTGGTGGCGCAGGCGTTCTTTGCGTATCGTCGATATGGCGCATCCGCATAACGATCTTGCCCAGGTCGACATTGTTCGGGTCGCCACGGTTGACCGGCTGCAGGCCCGAATTGGCCCGCGGCAGGACCGCCTCGGAAACCCGCTCGAAAACCATCCGCATCGGCACTGCAACCGCCTCACCGAAGGCGATCGCTTCGCCGTTGCCGATCGACGACAGGAAGCTCATCGTCGAAGCTGACGAATCGGGAATGGCCGACCGGATGATGTCCTGGTCATGATCGTTGGACAGCCGCATCGCGAACACGGTCGAACACTGCGACAGGATCGTCGGATCAAGCTCGCCGGGGCGCTGGGTGATCACGCCCAGGCTGACACCGTATTTGCGGCCTTCCTTGGCAATCCGCGAGATTGCCTGACGCGTCGGGAAGAAGCCGAGTTTGGGGTCTGCCGGCACATAGCGGTGGGCTTCTTCGCAGACCACCAGAATGCGCACGCCGCCGGCACTCCACAGAGCGATCTCGAAGGCCATCCGGCACAGGATCGAGGCGACCGAATTGACCACCTCGGACGGAATGCCCGACAGCTGGAATGTGGTGACCGGCTTGCCTTCGCCGGGGATGCGGAAGATATGGCTGATTGTCGTCAGGATCGTGTCATGGATCGTGTTCGACGAGAACATGAACTCGTAACGCGGATCATTGATCGCGGCCTGCACCCTGACTTTCAGCGACCTGAGATGCGGCTTTTCCGAGCGTCCCTCGAGCTTGCCGATGCGTTCGTCGATCAGCGCCATCAGGTCGGCGATGCGGTAGGGCACCGGCGTGTCGGCGGTGAGCGAGGATTTTTCCGGGCCGCGGCGGATCAGGGTCGTGTCGGTGGTGCCCTTGAACATCCGCTTGGCTTCGGGGATCAGGTCACGCAGGACATCGATCTCTTCCACGATCGGCGGCCGGCCGCGAAACAGGACCTCTGTGAATTCCTCGAGCTTGAACAGCCAGAATGGCAGGTCCAGCGTGTCGGTGTCGATGACCACCGATTTGTCGGGAAAGGCGGCGGCAAACTCATTGTGCGGATCCAGGATCAGCACCCTCAGCGACGGGTCTGCCTTCAGCGCCTTGTGCAACAGCAGTGTCACGGCCGTGGTCTTGCCCACCCCGGTGGTGCCGACGACGGCGAAGTGGCGTGACAGCAGCGAGGGAACATGAACCAGCGCGCCAAGCGACGTGTCCTGGGTCAGTTTGCCGATCACGGCCGTATCGCCCACGCCGGGATCATAGATGACGGCAAGATCGGAAGAGCGCATCCGGTGCGCCACCGCGCCGAGATAGGGGTACTGGGTGATGCCGGCGCTGAATTCCGGTTTCCCGTCGACGCCGTTGCGGATCTCGCCCACCAGCTCGACCTCGATATGCATCACGTTTTCCGTGTTTTCGGACCACGCAGAGGCTGCGGTCGCCATCGAGCAGACAAGGGCTGCCACCCGGTTCTCGCCGACACTAATCGAAATCAGCCGGCCGACTGACCAGAGTTCGGCCAGGCCGTTGCCGTCCTTGCTTGCGATGGCGCTCACTGTCGCCTTGGAACCCGAACAGCCGACGACGCGGCCCATCAGCCGGTTGCCCGGCGGGAAGGTGCCACGGCGCGCCCGGCCGTCCTCCTCTTCGGGAGACGGCGCTGTCATTCCGGTGTTGCTGATTTGCCCATTGTCCATCCGGGTCACCATCGCACCACGAGGTTAATGGGGAGTTGCAGAATTCGCCGATACGCGTTTTTGAAACGCATATTCCTGCAATTAAGCCGTTGACGCCGGGTCAGCTAGACGGTACCACTTCTCGCATGAACAAGATCGCGAACATTCTCGTGGTAGGACCGCGCATGGGCAGGGTGGCGTAGCCACCCGGCGAAAGCTCCCATGCGCGAAACACAGGCTCCTCCGGGGGCCTTTTTTTATGGCTTAAACCGGGCTATTGAGCTCGACAAACAGACGGAAATGAGGGGTCAGGCGATATGGCCGGCAAGCAGATGGAAATGACGGGCGCGGAAATGGTTTTGCAGGCGCTGAAGGACAACGGCGTCGAGCATATCTTCGGATATCCCGGCGGTGCAGTCCTTCCGATTTACGACGAGCTTCACCAGCAGGATGATGTCGAGCACATCCTGGTTCGCCACGAGCAGGGCGCCGGCCATATGGCCGAAGGCTATGCCCGCTCCACCGGCAAGCCCGGCGTCGTCCTCGTCACCTCCGGCCCGGGTGCCACCAATGTGGTTACAGCCCTTCAGGACGCGCTGATGGATTCGATCCCGCTGGTTTGTCTGACCGGCCAGGTTCCGACTTCGCTGATCGGCTCGGATGCGTTTCAGGAATGCGACACCGTCGGCATCACGCGGCCCTGCACAAAGCACAACTGGCTGGTCAAGGACGTCAACCAGCTCTCCCGCATCATCCATGAAGCCTTCCGCATCGCCACCACCGGCCGTCCCGGTCCCGTCGTCGTCGACATCCCCAAGGACGTCCAGTTTGCAACCGGCATCTATACGCCGCCGTCACCGGTGATCGAGCAGAAGAGCTACCAGCCGAAGGTCTCGGGCGACCTCGACAAGATCCGCGAGGCCATCGAGCTGATGGCCGGCGCCAAGCGTCCGATCATCTATTCCGGCGGCGGCGTGGTCAATTCCGGCCGCGAAGCCAGCCAGTTGCTGCGCGAACTGGTCGATCTCACCGGTTTCCCCATCACCTCGACCCTGATGGGGCTCGGCGCCTATCCGGCGTCGGGCAAGAACTGGATGGGCATGCTCGGCATGCACGGCACCTATGAAGCCAACATGGCGATGCATGATTGCGATGTCATGGTCTGCATCGGCGCCCGTTTCGATGACCGCATCACCGGCCGTCTGGATGCGTTTTCGCCCAACTCGAAGAAGATCCACATCGACATTGACCCGTCCTCGATCAACAAGATCGTCCGCACCGAAGTCGGCATCGTCGGCGATGTCGGCCACGTGCTGGAAGACATGGTCCGGCTGTGGCGCGCGTCGAAGAAGACCGACAAGAGCCAGCTTGCCGACTGGTGGACGCAGATCGAAAAGTGGCGTAGCCGCAATTCGCTCGCCTACGCGTCCAACAAGGACGTGATCATGCCGCAATACGCGATCCAGCGGCTCTATGAGCTGACCAAGGACCGCGATACCTACATCACCACCGAAGTCGGTCAGCACCAGATGTGGGCGGCGCAGTTCTACGGCTTCGAGGAACCCAACCGCTGGATGACCTCGGGCGGTCTGGGCACCATGGGTTATGGTTTCCCGGCGGCCGTCGGCGTGCAGGTTGCGCACCGCGACAGCCTGGTCATCGACATTGCAGGTGACGCCTCGATCCAGATGTGCATCCAGGAGATGTCCTGTGCGGTCCAGTACGGCCTGCCGGTCAAGATCTTCATTTTGAACAACCAGTACATGGGCATGGTGCGGCAGTGGCAGCAGCTGTTGCACGGCAACCGGCTGTCGCATTCCTACACCGAATCCATGCCCGATTTCGTCAAGCTGGCCGAAGCCTATGGCGGCGTCGGCATCCGTTGCGAAAAGCCCGGCGATCTCGACGATGCAATCCGCACCATGATCGACACGCCGCAGCCGGTGATCTTCGATTGCCGCGTGGCAGCGCTCGCCAACTGCTTCCCGATGATCCCGTCAGGCAAGGCGCATAATGATATGCTGCTGCCCGACGAGGCCTCCGATGAAGCTGTCGCCAACGCCATTGATGCAAAGGGCCGTGCGCTCGTTTGAGCCGCGCCTGTTAGAGGAAACAATCTCATGAACGCACAGCATCAGCCCACCGGTTCGGCCTATTTCATGACCGCCGAAACCACCCGGCCTGAAACCCACACCCTATCGGTGCTGGTCGACAACGAACCCGGCGTCCTGGCCCGGGTCATCGGCCTGTTTTCCGGCCGCGGCTACAATATCGAGAGCCTGACGGTATCGGAAACCGAGCACGAGGCGCATCTGTCGCGCATCACCATCGTCACCACCGCCACCCCGAATGTGCTTGAGCAGATCAAGTCGCAGCTCGAGCGCATCGTACCTGTGCACCGGGTGGTCGATCTCACCGTGCGCTCGGCCGAACTCGGCCATGACAAGCCGCTCGAACGCGAACTTGCCCTGGTCAAGGTCACCGGCACCAATGACAACCGGGTCGAGGCGCTCAGGCTCGCTGACGCCTTCCGCGCCCAGGTGATCGACGCCAACACCGAGCATTTCATCTTCGAGATTACCGGCCGCGTCTCCAAGATCGAACAGTTCATCTCGATCATGCGTCCGCTCGGCCTGGTCGAGATCTGCCGCACCGGCATCGCCGCCATGAACCGCGGCCCGCAGGGCATGTAACGCCATGTGAAAATGGCGCTACACCCGCTCCCAGTTGTACCCGGCATTCCCGCCATTGGAGATCATCATCTCCGACGGCGTTTTGCTGTCCGGGGTGACGGGTCCGGAGACAGGGTTATTTCAGATCATCTGCAGCGGTTCGCGCGCGCTTGGCGGCGGGAAGATCTGGTCAAGCTCCGCCAATTGCTCCGCGGTCAGGCTGATATCCGCCGCGGCGCGGTTTTCAGCCACCCGCTCGGGACTGGATGATTTCGGGATCGCGACCACATTGTCACGGTGGAGCAGGAAGGCCAGCGCCAGTTGCGCCGGCGGCAGGCCGAGCCGCTTTGCCAGTTTGCCCAGGCCCGGATGCCTGAGCAGCCGGCCTTCGTCCAGCGGCGAATAGGCCATTAGCGGCATGGCATTGTCCGTCATCCAGGGCAGCAGGTCGAACTCGATGCCGCGGGTTGACAGGTTGTAGAGCACCTGGTTGGCGGAGCACTTGTCGCCGTGGGGCAGGGCGGTGAGCTGCCGCAGTGCGACCGTGTCGAAATTGGAGACGCCCCAGCGGCCGATCTTGCCGGAACTGTGCAGTTCCTCGAATGCCTGGATCGTGCCGTCCAGCGGATGCCGACCCGGCCAGTGCAGCAGAAAAAGATCGATATGGTCGGTGCCAAGCCGTTTCAGGCTCGCCTCGCAGGCCGCGATGGTGCCATGGCGGCTGGCGTTCGAGGGCAGCACCTTGGAGACGAGAAAGACCTCGTCCCGCCGGCCCCTGATGGCCTCGCCGGTAACCTCCTCCGCGCCGCCATTGGCGTACATTTCCGCCGTGTCGATCAGCGTCATGCCGCACTCGATTCCGGCCTGCAGCGCCCGGATTTCACCGGACTTCTCGCTGCTGCGTTCGCCCATGTGCCATGTACCGAGCCCGAGCGCGGGAACACTTTGTCCGTCGCGGAACGTGACTGAGGACAGCGCATTGCTCATCTTGGTCTCCTGTGCGGGCTTCAATCGATCGCATTCTGGAATGCGGGTATGACGACAATTTGTTTGTCTCGCGCCGAAGGTGGTTTAACACACACGGAACCGGCATTGGGCCGGCGGGAAAGACCATGGCACTCGAAACCTTCCTGACGCTGATCGCCTTCGCCTTCGTTGCCTCCGGCACGCCGGGGCCGAACACCATGATGCTGTTCACCTCGGGCGTGAATTTCGGCTTCCGCAACACGGTGCCGCACATGGCGGGCATCGGCATCGGTTTTCTGGCGCTGCTTCTGGGTGTCGGATTCGGGCTTGGCGCACTGCTGACGGCCTTTCCCTTTCTCTATCTGGTGCTCAAGATTCTGGGTGGCGGTTATCTCGCCTACATCGCCTGGCGCATCGCCACCTCGACCACGCTGCCCGAAGCCAGGGCAGGCGCGCGGCCTATGACCTTTCTCGAGGCGGCGGCGTTTCAGTGGGTCAATCCCAAGGCCTGGGTGATGTTGGTCACCGCCATGGGGATCTACACCGACCCGGATCATTACTCCGATACGGTGATGCTGATCTTCCTCGCCTTTGCGCTTGCCACCATTCCCTGCGTCACCGCCTGGGCCGGGTTCGGCTCCGTGCTCAGGTCCTGGCTGGCCGATCCGGTGCGGCTCAAATGGTTCAACATTACCATGGCCGCGTTGCTGGTTCTGAGCCTCTGGCCGATGTTGCGGTAGTCGATCGAGAGGACTAGGCTCACGCCATGACACACGACCATCATGACCATGATCACCACCACGACAACGAGCTCGATCCATTCGCGGCCCGGGTCAGGGCGCTGGAGACCATCCTCACCGAAAAGGGGCTGATCGATCCTGCCGCCATCGACGCCATCGTCGACACCTATGAGCACAAGGTCGGTCCGCGCAACGGCGCCCGCGTGGTGGCAAAGGCCTGGGCTGATCCCGAATTTGCCGAGTGGCTTGAGCGCGACGCCACCGCGGCCATCGCCTCGCTTGGCTATACGGGGCGTCAGGGCGAGCACATGCAGGCGGTGTTCAACACCGAGGACACCCACAATCTTGTCGTCTGCACGCTTTGCTCCTGCTATCCCTGGACCGTGCTTGGCGTGCCGCCGGTCTGGTACAAGGCGCCGCCCTATCGCAGCCAGGCGGTGATCAACCCGCGTGGCGTGCTGGCCGAATTCGGCCTCATCCTGCCCGAGGAAACCCGCATCCGGGTGTGGGATTCCACCGCAGAGCTGCGCTACATGGTGGTACCCATGCGGCCTTTGGAAACCGAAGATCTCAGCGAAGACGAACTCGCCCGGCTGGTCACCCGCGACGCCATGATCGGCACCGGCCTGCCGCTCAGGCCCGGTTCACTCGGCCCCGGCGCATTGTGGCCACCCGAGGCTGATGCGGAAGCGACATCATGAACGGCCCGCACGATCTTGGCGGCCAGATGGGCTTCGGCCCGGTCGCGCCCGAAACCGGTGAGCCGGTGTTTCATGCAGACTGGGAAAAGCGCGCCCTGGGCGTGACGCTTGCCACCGGAGCCTTCGGCGCCTGGACGATTGATGAAAGCCGCCACGCCCGCGAAAGCCTGCATCCGGCAACCTATTATTCCGCCAGCTATTACGAGATCTGGATTCGGGCGCTTGAAACACTGCTTGAGCGCCACGGCTTCGTTTCCGAAGACGAGCTTGCTGCCGGCCACAAGCTCTGGCCCGGTGTGAAGCCCAAACGCGTGCTGCATGAAACCGATGTCGCTACCGTGCTGGCCCGCGGCGCGCCCTGCAACCGCGACGTGGATGCGAGCCCACGCTTCAAGCCCGGCGACCGGGTCCGCACCATCAATGAACACCCCGAAACCCACACGCGGCTGCCGCGCTATGCCCGCGGCAAAACCGGCAGCATCGAAGCGGTCCGCGCGGGCTTTGTCTTCCCCGACACCAATGCGCACGGCAAGGGCGAAAACCCCGAACATGTCTATACCGTCTGTTTCGATGGGCGCGAGCTCTGGGGGCAGGCGGCTGATCCGGCGCTGACTGTGTCGATCGATGCCTGGGAGAGCTATCTTGAGCCGGCCTGAGTCCACCGCACCCGAGCCAGATACCGGCGCCGCCGAAACGCCGTTCCGCCTGCCTGACGGTTCGGATCCCGACGCACCGGCCTTCGCCGAACCCTGGCAGGCCCAGGCCTTCGCACTTGCCGTGGCGCTGCACCAGCGTGGCGTGTTCACCTGGAGCGAATGGGCGGCCGAATTGTCCCGCCAGGTGGCCAGCCCCGGTGCCGCGCAGGATGGCAGCGATTACTACCGGCACTGGCTGGCCGCGATCGAAGCGCTGCTGTCGCAAAAGGGCGTGGCCGGTCCCGAGACTGTCGATGCGGTCTCAAGCGCCTGGCAACGCGCCGCCCACGCCACCCCGCACGGCCAGCCGATCACGCTGGAAAACGATCCCAAGAGGGCGTGAAATCGGAAAGTCGGGGACAGTTTACTTTTGGGCAAACCCCAAGAGTAAACT
>TARA_R110002012_G_scaffold190633_1_pt1 | contig 44868 bp, 57 predicted proteins | sample TARA_R110002012 | Tara Oceans TARA_R110002012 (sample SAMEA4396515) | marine metagenome | biome: Westerlies Biome; feature: [DCM] deep chlorophyll maximum layer (ENVO:01000326); material: water (ENVO:00002006), including particulate matter (ENVO:01000060) such as... | depth 40 m
TTAGATTTGAAAATACATCTAAAGAAGCTATTACTGAAGTTCTTCAAAGATATGAGAAAGTGCAATTTCAAAAGATGATTGAAAATGCAGGCTACAGTATGCCTAAGAAGCTGGCTAACTTTAAACTGATAAAAGAATTCCGCACTTGTGCTGTTAACTATAAATATCCTGGAGATAGAGAGTATTCTCAACTATTTGTAATTAAAGATTACGAAATGCCGGCTGAAGGTTGGATCTGGACGATGTATAATGATTAGATTAATATTAAAAAAAAACAAATCACTGTTTAACAACATTATTAATAAATTGAAGCATTTTTGATTGTCCTTTTTCATTAAGGTGAATACCATCCCTATAATCTGTATTTTCTATAATATCAATATCTTGAAAAATATTGATATTATTATTTTTAGCCCAATCAATTATCATTCTGCCTTGATCATTATATTTTCCATTTTTTAACTCGGATTGATCAGCGTGTAAATAAATATACAAAGGTATAGATAGGCTATCAGAAATATTCTTTAAGCTATCAAATCCAGTATTAAAATATCCCCCTTTTTTACGGATATTTTTTCCATTGACAACTCTTTCGTCAGGGTCAAGATTTGATCTTTTGTTAAATAGATAATTAAACTTTGGCACTAAATACCGATCAAACAATTCATTAATTGCAAAAAAATATTGTTTATTAGGATATGAATTGTGAATTCCAACTACTTTTTCAAAAGTAATAATATCAAATGCATCATGGCTACTAACAAATAGTAAAAAGCTACCTGCCTTAAAATAACCATGCAATTTTATATATTCTGAAACGTTGTCAGGTCCCCAGCTACCAGCAGATATATTTAAAATTTGAAAGTTGGGGTTTTGATTATTAAATATTGTTGTAGCTAAGTCGCTTTGATCTGTCAAAGTGCCCCCATTTAAAACTGAATCACCAAGACCTAAAATTATCTTTTTTGAATAATCAGGCTCTTGGGATCTTTGTGAGAAGCTATTGTAATAATATTTATTTCCAAATCTTACACCTTCTTGATTGGGAGCTGCTATATATTCATAACTATTACTTGGTATAAATAATGGAGCGTCGCAAAAGCCTTGGAAATATCTAAGGTATAATTCTGTAGTTACTAGCAAAAGTAATATTGATATATAAATTAAATATTTATTCTTAGTTATAAATTGAAATACATTCATTAAGTATGCTTGTGATTCAAAATTAGCATATATTCTAGAAATATTACTGTTAATTAATAATATTATGCATTAAAATTTAAATAGCGTATAGGTTAATGCTATTCCTGCAGATGGTTCTAATTTAAAATTGCTGCTTGCGCCATAACCTACATATAGGCTTAATCCTAGACGTTTGTTAGGCACATCTAAGGTGTAGGCGTCTAATCCTGTAGTTTGCACATAAGGATTGCTGTTAACCGCTTCAATGCGATATTCAGACTTAAACCACCCTTTTTTCTTGTTACCAATAGCGAAGCTTAATGTATTGGGTACAGTTAGGTTTTCTATAGTAACTCCGTTTTGATCTGAAGTTCCGGCTATACTATAATCATCTGTTTTCTTATTCCATTTACGATTGAACTCATACGGAACTTTAATCTCATAAGGAATTTCAACTGTATCAATTCTTGTTTCTTGAGTAATGTTTCCGGCTGCCGAAATACTACGGTATTTTTTAACCAGGCGTTTGAGTTGCCTGGTGCTATCTACTTGTTTCGAAAGTAGAATTTCCAAAGCTTGTTTATCTCCGGTAATCGCTTTTTTCTCTGCAACTTCTTGACCTAGCTTATTAGTGTAATAGGAAATAGTGTCGTTTAAAAATCCTTGTGTAGATTCTAACGAACTGGCTTTATCGTTAGCCGAATTGCATTGTCTGAATACAATAAAAATCAAAACGATAATTGCGATATACGGTGCTATTTTTTTAAATGTCTCCATATTTGTCAAGTTGATTTGCAACGATAAAAGCAAATGTCATTGCGGCTACCAATAAAATGCCAAGTACAATTGCTATTATCTTTTGTTTGAATTTCATTTTAGTAATGCGTAATATTTACGTGTAGCTGCTGTACGTTCTGCTAAGTGACGATTACCTCCTTGTATGATTTCAGTAACTTTTGCACAAGCATAAGCATCCACACTATCACAGTAACGCCAGCGCACTATCTGGTCAAAATAGAACACAAGTGCATCCCAGAAATATTTAGTTTCTATTAGGTCTCTATTTGTATCTAGGGGTAATCCTTTCCACTTTAAAAAGCGTTCAATATTACTACGCCCGGTAAGCTGAATACCTGTAACCCCACGATTATTCCATCCGTCACCTTTGCGGGTGTTTCCTAATTTGAATTTTTCAGATCTGTTTGCATCGTCATACACAGTATTTGCAATAGCAATTTGATCTGCAGGCTTAGAACCATTTCTGCCGTGTTTGATTGCTAAATCTGGATTGTTTTTATAGAAATTGAATGTTTCAATCAATCCCTGCACATTGTAATTAAGACTTTCACGACCTTGCGTAAATTGCTTACTTTCAATAAAGCACTGCCCTAGCATATGTGCCGTTTCTTCGGCAGACCTACCCCATACACATTGCATTTTTGCAGCGGTTTTAGGTCCTAAAATACCATCTGGCTCTAAATAGTATTGCTCTTGAAATTGTTTTACGTAATTCATTTCCTGTACGTATTAAAATTTGTCATTCGTCTAAATGCATCTTTAAGATTTTCACAACGGTAAAAGGTGAAGCCTTTAATTACAATAAGGCCATCTATCCAACACGTGATATATAGAGGTAGGAACAAGTCAAACATTCCAAAACCTGAATCACTTGCTTTCATAAACATATACAGCATTATTAAACTGGTGCGAATCACAAAATAAACTTTCACGTGGCGCTTGTGTTTTCGGCGTTCCATCCAGAAGCCAAAGCAAAGAAAAGCGTATAACATTAGTAGAAGTGCAAAGGCCGCCATATGCAATCCTTCTGGTAGTTCCACGAGCGTGTCTTGCAGGATGCTAAAAAAATCTTTTTTCATTGCAATTTGTTTTTAGCCCAATTCTTAACCTCTGAAAATATTTCTACAATCGCTTTGATACCACTATCTCTTATGGTGATCGCTAGTTTTAAACTTCCTAAACCTGTTACAAACGAAACAAGCAATCCTATTGCTAAGGGAAACTCAAACGAGTGGTGCAGTTCATAACCCATCCATACAAACACGGCAGATAGTAAAATGGTGATCCCTATATCCCATCGATTTGGGTTCTGTGTGTTTTCATCTCGTATAAGCATATAAACTGCAACTGGAGGCACAACCAAGCCCAAAATCATAAACTTCAAAATCGTGGCATCTAGCTTGTACTCAACAAGCGTAGAAGTACCTGCATATAGCAGGTAATTCCACGAGAAGCTGAATAGAAATAAAAAGGCGGTTATGGGTTTCATTTAATTATGTTTTACAAGTAGGTATTGCCAGATTATCATTTAATTATGTGTTTTTTGATTGCTATTGTTATTTTTGTTTTCATAGTTGACTTATAATGTATTTTGCGATTATTTCACCCCCTTTTCCTGTTGGGTGTGTACCATCTTTCAAAAGAATATCGTTATTAAAAGGGTTTAAACCACTGTTATTAAGCAAATCAATAAATTGTACTCCCATTATTTGACAAACAGATCGCATTGTATCATTTCTTAATTGATAGCTTTCGTAAACAGATTGCGTTAATGGTGTGCTACCTGTGTACATAGGAGATATAAAAGCGATTTTTGCGTTTTTATTTTGGGTAATAGCTTTGTATAAATAACCTTTCATTGAAGCAACAAACGATGGAGGGTTAGGGTCTGTATTGCTTACTTCACCACCCGTATAAATTGCATCCCATATATTATAACTTGCATCACGCCCATCGTTTTGACCACCTTCAAGTAAAATAACTCCAGGGTTAAAATCTTTTATATAGTCCGCTCTGAAATAAATACTTTGACCTGCATTTTGACCGCTTGCACCTGTTATAACTGGCTTTATTGTAGATCCTCCCACACCCATAGGAATGCTATTTGCCGAGCTGCCTATTAATATATCATTTCTATTAAAGCTAGCTCCTATTCCTGCTGCAACTAAAGGAACATAAGACAATTGTTGAATTATTGAATCTCCAATTGCAACAAATTTTTCATTGTAATAGGGGCTTAAATACTTAGTGCCTTTAGACTGTAAATTTTTAGGGTAGTTTTCTTTATTGTCTATTTTTTCATTTACTATATAACTTGTAGGATCTGAATAGGCTTCAAATGGTAAAGCATTAAACCCATAGTTAACCATTACTGCATCCGCATAGGATGCGGAATCAGCAGGAACTTTAATTGTAAACTGTAAAATTTTTGCATTTTTCGGAGGTGTTAGCTTATCATAATCATACCTAAAATAACCATTATATATATTAACTCCATTACTATCAATAAACCTAAAATTCTTTACTCCTGTAACTCCTGAACCGATTAAGCCTGTTACGCTGATAGGTTGTCCTTCAAATTCATATAAAGGTACTTGAGCTAAAACATAACCAGATGCACTCTCTAGTACTCCTGATGCAATTCTAAAGTCAGGCGTTAACATCGTAGCTTTGTCGAATATCTGATTACCTGTATATACCTTTTGAGTACCGACCATTGCATCTACAGAGCCAACAACAGAAGTATCAAGTATCTTTGATATTTTTTCTGAACTACCCGAAAAGGAATAATAAGGTAAAGCAATAACACCATAATTAACCATTACGGTATCGTATTGACCGGGGGATTCTGGTGCTTGACTAGGGTTTAACACAGCAAATTGAATCTTTGCAGCGTTTAAAGGAATCGCCCTTGTTATAGGATTAGTTAGTAAGAAAGCATAACCAATTAAAGTTCCGTTATTGTCTACAAATCTACCCCTAAAACTACCTACCGTTCCTATACCTATAATTCCGTTTAAAGTTATATTTTCTTTTGCAGGGTCAATAACTATTTCAGCTACTTTACCACCAGTAGCACTACCTCCAAAGGCTAAAACCCCACCTGAACTTATAATCGCATCATTATAAATAACATCGTTAGTTTTATCAAATATTTGATTGCCGTTGTAAGCTTTTATTTTGGTGAAAATATCAAAAACCTGCGCATTAGTAGGTAACTTATCGTCATTCGCAGATGGCCCTGTGATAGACTTATCTGCTTCAGTCAACGCAATACCACCCTCAGGCCTTACACCATTGGCTTCACCACTTTGAAAGGTATAATTACCCGCATTCGCTGCATCGGTGACTTTAGAAACTTTAAAGCCTGTACCATTTACTGGTTTAGGATCGGCTGATGCAAAATAATCTTTTGCAAGCTGTAGTGTATCGTAGGTTTTTGCACCTTCAAAAGTAACTGCATCTATTTGTTCTTTTAAAGTTTTTGCTGAACCTACAAAACCATCTTTATCTAGCTTGCTCGTTACTTCAGAAGGACTGATACGATTTAGTACAATATCAATTACTGATGATATCAATTCGACTTGTGAAGCCTTTGCAATACCATCTACAGTAACATTTGTAAACTTAGTAACTGGCAGTATTTCAAACTTACTATCGTAAGCAGAAACAATACGTATAGAATCGGATCCTGCAGGAACTGCAACGAATATCTTTTTGTAAGTGATACCGTTGATAGAAAATGTATTGTTGTCTATGTTAACTATTGTTATCATTAGCTAATTTTTGATATTCTGAATTTACCAGGACGAGATGTACTGCAACCTGATTTCCATAATGGGTAATCAGTTGATTTTCGGTTAAGGAAGTTTGCTACTTCAAACCAGTACTGCATTGCAGTGTCACGCTCCTTAGTATGAATGTTTCTTTTTGCACTTTCTGGTACCGGTGTGCTGTCCTGATTTGATTTTTGAACAAAACCAAAAGCCGTGTCGGTATAGCTACCCATCATTATGTATCGTGCATATGCAAAAATGCTCAAGACTTTAATTAATCCGGGATTGTAATAGGTGTTATCATTAAAAGTATATTCACCACCTTCCATAAGTGCTGCATAATTTATTTCCTGATAATCCTTAACAAGAGCCTGATACATACGCTCACCTAATAATGGTCGTAAATCGAGATATTGAGCATCCTCAATATGCGGGTTGATTTTATCATCTCTTACAGATTTGCTCACCTCACGGTATGTACCTACATTTTCCTTAGTTATTAACATCTTCAGGTGTTTTTGGAGCTTCCGCGATTAATGGAATTATTTTTAGTTCTTGAGCTGTTTTCATTACGTGCTTAGCCATTAACTTTTTCACGATCTGTTCAACCATCATACGTTCATCGTTTGTCTGATCCTGATAGAAGATCTTCATCTCTCTTATTGCTTCTCCAGAAGTTGAGAAAAGTCCTTTATCTGATGGTCGTATAAGCTGTGGTGGCACTCCGTAAGCAACGCAAATGTTTTCTGATACAGAACCTTCAGTATGAGCAAAAAGCTTGTCATTGATGTTTGCATCTATGTTTTTGATCAAAATCTCATCTTCAAGCTTGTCGCTTTCCATTTCCATTTCGATATGCATCACACCGTCAACATTTTCTGCTCCAACAAACTTTTTTATAGTCCCTCTAAAATTTTCACGTTCTGTTTTTTGAACTTGAATTTCCTTTGCATCAGTTTCTGGATCAAGATTTCCATCAACCATAGGCTTAGTAACAAACAGTGTTTTGCCAAAGAAGCCTTTGCGAAGTGATACGTTTTTGTAGGTACCAGCTTGCTTTTCACTATCGGCATCATCAAGACACGGATGGATAGGAGCAAGGGGATAGGTATATTTGCCTAATTTGAAATAATAAACTTGTCCGTTGTATTTTTTAATGCCCTTAGCCTTGATTATTTGAGCTGCAATAACACTAGATTTGGGATTGTAGATATCTACCTCACGTGCTTTTTTTGCAAGTTTAGAATCGTTCCAGTCGGTGCAAATAAGAACCTTAGCATTGTTCTTGTCATCATCTGTCTTGCTCAGTCTACAGTCATTAAAGGGCAATACTTCAAGAGTAGTGATATCAAAATTCAAATTGTAATTCATATGAATGAATACACCATTCTGTTCAGCGATGCTGTCTGCGATATCCTGAGTAAATTGTAGTAGAGTAAGTTCCTTTTTTTCGTTGACTATGATCTGATTTAGATCATCTCCAAAACCTTTACCACTTAAGAAAGTAGCCATAGTATTTTTGCAACGCAAAGCAGTCACAGAATTTGCAATGCGACTTTCAACAAGTTCGGGGTAGTTATTATCTACCCCGTTGTTGTGAATTCCTAGCCGCTTGTCATATACTGCAACTTTATTGAATAACTCGATAAATGCTGATGCAAGGCCTTTCATTATGTGTATTGAGTTTGACTATTAGCGGAATGAATTACTCAGTTACTGGTGCTTGATCAGGATCATCAGTAGAATCAGTAGTATCTGTTTGATCTACATCATTACTATTGGCAGTATCAGTATCTGCAGGTGCTGACGGTTCAGCTTGCTTGTCAAGAATAGCCTGAACCACTTCATCCTTGTTTGCATAGCTTGCACCATCCAATCCCAAAGCATCAGCTTGAGCGTTTAGATCATCTCTTGTAAGCTTTTTCAGCTCTTTAGAAGGATCAGTATCTGCAGGTGCTGACGGTTCTGGTACCTTTTCAAAAAGTTCTGCACCACGCTTGTGATTTTTAATAAGTTGATCACCTTGTTCTCTAGTGATTGTGCTATTACGCACGAAAGTCTGGCTTCCAAATTCTAATGGAATCCCATCGTATTTAGATTTTAAGACATATCCGGAATCATTTACTTTTTTAGTTCCCATCGTATTTAGGTATTTGAGAAATTTGTTATAATAATCATCGAGACATCGCTGGCATCCTGCATTGATCATATCAGGTTGAAAGGTCCGCTCGTATTCCTTAAGGAATTGGCTCAGATAGCGATTACCATTCTCATCTTTACCGGTGAGAATGGTATCCTTATCTAGTGTTCGCCAGTCTTTCATTATACTTCAGCTACTTCAAACTTGTTTGTGAAAGCAGTATTGGTTGTACCATAGTCTGTATCAAGTACAATACGTGGTAGATCATTCTCAAGCATACCATCCTTAGATGCCATTTCGAGAAGTATTGCACTATCATTCTCATTAGAATTGATAGTCATCACAGTAACATACATACCTTGATCTTTTCCTAAGAATAAGAATGCATCCTTAGAATCAACCCCTTTGTATTTACGGTTAACTACAGCCACATAGGGCGTTCCTTTCGTAAGCTTGTTAGCCTGTTCAATATTCACAGCAGTTGGCGAAAGAATACGGCCACGGATACCGTGACGGTGCTTATCAAGAGTTTGATCATCACCAGGCACAAACTCAGAATTGAATCCATTAGTTTGTTTCACACCTTGTAGCATAAAACCAGTCTTCCCGGCTTTAAGTACAAGATCTGTGATTACCATACTGTTTGAAGCATCGTATGTAGTGGCAGTCCAGTCAACGTCCTCGTGCGCTACAAGCAGGATATCAGATTCGATACCTGCTATCGCAAGATGGTCACAGTTGATTGCTATATCTGCGGTTATTTTATCTGTAAGACAGTTCATCTTTTAATTAATTTTTAGAGATTAAACGGCAAATGCCGTAGCCACTAGTAAGCAGCTACGGTCATATAAGGAAGCAAGTGCTTCACATCTAACTTCATATCAAAGTCGATATAGTTCGCCTTGTCTTTTTTCTCATACCAAGATTCAAGGTTAGTCAAATCATCAAGAGACAATGTTCCTACAGGAATGTTCTCTTTTACGGTAAGGATTGCACGGTTAGGAAGATTGAATTTTGTACCGTTATCCTGATAGCTGCGGATGTTGTTATCCCAGTCGTGACGAACCTTGATAGGAATACCACGGTAAGACATCTTAGATATACCGTCTTGAGTTTCAGAAAGACTGAAAACAATAGACTTATCTTCAAGTGTGTCCTGATAGTTTTGCCATAACTCACGAGTAACTTCATACTCTGGTTGAGCACCATCTTCAAGAGCTTCAAAGAAACGTGCATCCATTTTAGTATGCATAGCTCGGAAGATCTTAAGAGCATCACCATCAGCTAAAACTTGAGCAGAATAAGATGCACCGGCATTTTTTGTTATAGCCACATAGTTTGCAGCAGTCGTAGGAATCTCAGCAAAGATCTGTTTGAACAAACCGTCAATTATGTTGAAATACTTCACGTCAATACCATCTGTGATTGAACCACCATCTGCAACATTGTCTGCAGCTGTATCTCCAAACCAAACCAAACGGTTTAACATTTTAGTGATAGCCTGTTCAAGCTTCGCGATGATTACACCAAACTCTTCAGAACCGATACGGTCATAGAAATCTGGGTTCATACGTTGAGCCTTTTTGAAAAGCTTCAACAAAGAGTTTACGTCAAGAGCACAATGCTTTAAACGATCTCCAATAATTGCAGGATCCCAGAACTTTTCAGTAAGTGGAATAGATGTGCCGTTAGGATCGCGATCACAACCAGTGATCTTTACACCTACAAGTCCTAAATTCCCAATAAATGGAATTTGCATCTTGTGATCAATACCAGTAACAATCTCGTGGTGTTCTGATAAAGGGCCACCGGTGATAGTAGCTTCAAAAATCGCTTGAGAAACCTGAGTGGCTTCTTCTGGATTCATTGTTAAGTCTGTTAAATCTAATAACATAATTTCGTTTTAAGATTGATGAATGAATGAGTGTTATGCTCGTTATTCAAAAAGGTTGATTACTCCTTTTTCTTGAATACCTCACGTGTTTTTTTAGAGTTCTTCGGGTCCTTACGATCCTTTTCTTCCACTTCAAAGTCAGAACTAATTGACTTTTTAAGATCCTTAAAATCAGCTTTCATTTCTTTAACTAATTTTGAGGTATTCTCAGATTCTGTTTCCAGTTTCTTGTGTGATTTAGCTAAGGCTTTCAAGGCTTTTTGCTCTTTAGCAAGATCCTTTTTTAACTGAGCATTTTCAGCTTGAAGAGCTTCCATATCTGTGGTATCATCCTCAGATTCATCTGGTTTAATCTCAGTAAGTGCACCTGCTGTAAAGACAAAAGTTTCACCGTTTGGCATCACGTGTTCACCTTCAGCAGCTGAACCGTCAATGGTTGCAATATCACCCACAGAAGGAGTATCATCTTCTTCAAGTTCTGTGAAGTCGATTTCAATACCATTGGCATCAGTTACCATCTTCATTTTTGGAGCATCTTCAGAGCCAAAGAACTTGTTGAAAGCACCTTCAATGTTCTTCATCAAGCCATTGACTTTCTTTTTGTTGTCATCTTTTCTAGACATTTTTGTAAAATTTGGTTCATACTTAGCCACGGCTTTCATTACGGTAGCTATTTCGGTTATAAATCCTTTTTCAAGGGCCTCCTCTGGAGACATGAAAGTTTCTACTTTCATCAGCTCCAAAGCTTGTTCTGTAGTAATTTTGGTTTTTGCTGCGTAGAAATCTGCAGTCTTTTTCTCATCCTTTTTTAAAGAATCAGCATATTTTTGAATGTCACCACTCTCACCAGCTGCTACGCCCCAAGGCATATGAATCATAAAATCAGCATTGCTGGTCATTATACGCTTATCACCCGCTAGTGAAATAACAGTGCCTATTGAATAACAAACACCTTCAATGATTGTAGTAATTGGTTTCCCTAGACTTCTTAGGAAATCGTGAATAGCAAAACCTTCCCAGACTACACCACCAATTGTATGAATATGAACAAAGATTTCTTTACTTTCTTTCTGAGCATCGTACTGACTTTTAACGTCAGCTAGTGTAACAATACCGTATTCGCTAGACTTCTTGTCTTGAATCCATCCGATCTCACCGTAAATGTAAATGTGTGCAGTTTCCATTGACCACGAAATTAGGCAGGGTAATAAGCTATTTATTATCGTAATTTGTATAATTTAGCCTCTATGATACTCGCGCTCATCGGTTTCGGTCTGATCCTGTTTGGTTTAGTTCAACTAATCCGAGGAGTGATGCGGCTTATAAAATCATTCTACTACAAAAGATTTGCAAGTGAAAAGGCTGTGGATAGGGGATATGAGAAGTATATCCTGAAGCGTTCACCAGAGTATAAGCAGTTTGAAAAAGGTTTCTATCGAGATATTAATGAAATATTGAAGTGATGGAAGGGTGGATGTTATTATTTTAACCCTTATTTTTTCAGGTATTATGACTGGTGTAACATTTCTAATTTGTTATTTTTTTACTATTTTTTTGTTTAATGAGAATGAATAAAAATCAATTACTACAAGAAAGAATTCAAACACTGATTGATGAAGGTGAGAAAATTACATTTTCTAATAATAGTTATTCATCTCATGGTGAGAGATACGGGAAAGTATCAATTGAACTTAACTCTTGGAAAGCTCGAGTAGAACAATTGATTCTTGAAAATTACGGAGATTACAGTGGCCCTTATAAGCTTTTAGAAAGCGGGGATTTTCAAAAAATAAATGGCAATTATAGTAATGAATTTGATAGGCAATTAAGTATTTTTAAGGGGGCAATATCTGCTTGCAAAGGATTACCGAAGAAAATTATCAACAAACCTTCAAACCTTAATGATCACCCTGTTATTGGACTAATTCAGAATAGATATTTTTGGGGTGTTTTATCCATATTAACTGGTGGAGCATTTGTATTAGGAATGCATTTTGGTAATTCAAGATTTGATTCTGAAAAGAACGCTCTTTATGAAGAGAATAGAAATTTCAGGATACAAGTAGAAAGCCTAAATAAAGAATTGAACAATCAAAAAGATTCTATCCCTTCATCTTCTGAATAATCTTGTACACTTGAACCTCACTCACAGAGAACTCTTCCGCTGTATTACACTTTGCCTGTCTTTTAATTTTAGGTGATACAGAACCTTTGATCTTAAGACGTTCTAATTCTCTTAAATAAAATTCATAGATCACTTTATAGTCTACCCAGTTAACTGGCACTATTCCATGTTTTAGGAGACTATCAAAATAGTCCAGACTTTCAAGTTTCTGTATAAGTTCGTAAGTAATCACTAATATAATATATTACTTTTTTTTCACCATTTACCCAGTGGGCAGGTTTTTTCTTTACTTCTTATAGCTGTAGATAATGGACAGCCACATTCACCACATTTCAAACCTTGAACGATTTTCAAACTATAGTCCGGCATCAATTTTTCAAAAGTACCAACGGTAGCACTGGTGCACCCTTCGCAAACTTTGGCGCGTTCTTGTTCTAATGCAGATGCACCGCCTTTAAAGTATTTACCCCATCCATTTGCTATTTTAGATATTTGCCCCATTTACAATTTGGTTATAGTTCGTTACTTGGTTAATTACATCCTTAACATCTGTTACTGGTGGAGGAAGCTGTCTTACTGCATCTGAAGTTGCAGCTGCAAATCTATCATAGTCAAAAGATTCTGTTTTAATTGTAACTGGTGCGCCTCCTGTATTAGCAGCAATAGAACGTTGAACAAAACCACCATCAGCCAAATAGTTTGTTCGTCCTGATTGTCCTGCAGGATATAATTGATTGAGACCATTCATAGCCATAGCAGCATTGCGATTGAGAACCAAAAGCATCTCACCAGCTTCTGCTTCAAACTGGGTACCATCTTCACCAACAAACTTTGTACCTCCTGCAGAATGTCTTTTACCACCTATACCAAATACAGCACCTTTCTCAGCTTTTGGTATATTCACATTTGTAGAAGCTATTTTCTTAACAGCTGCTAAACCAGAACCAAGAACCACACCGGTACTTACAACCTTTTGAGCTGTTCCTAATGGCTCGGGGAGTATTGACGGTGCACGCCAAACTTGAGCCACACCCTGATAAGTATTGATCGTTGCTGCTGCTACACCAGCGGCTTTACCTGCAAGTGTTTCTTGTCCTAATAATTCAGCAATACCACCAAATAGTTCTTCTTGAGTATTCAGTTTAGCATCTGCCTCTTGTTGCTTAATTTGTTCCCGTAGCGTTGCAAATTTTGCGTCAATCTGTGTAATATCTGCACCTACTTTTTGAGCAGCTGTAACTTCAGCTTGTCTCTGTCTTTCTAAGTCAGCAAGTCTAGCTTCATAAATAAGTCCATCACGTTCTTCACGTAATACCTGGGCATTCTCAAAGTCGATCGCTTCCTGTTCAAGTCTTTGCTCTCGAAGTTCTGTATCAAGTTCAGCCTTTGCAATTCTGTTTTCTTCATCAACCGCAGAGATGGCCTCGTTGTATTCCCGTTGAGAGATCACACCACGTTCAAGGCGTAAGGCTTCAAACTCTCTTTGTTTATCTGCAAGGGCATCTAGTCGAGCCTGTTCCTGTGATACTAAAGCATCAGTAAGTAATTGATTCTCATCGATGCGTTTCTGATTAGCATTTTTGAAAATGGCCAGTTCTTCTTCAGCAAAATCAACAACCAGTTCCTTCTGATCATCAAGGAAGGACTTCTTAATCTTGAGACGTTCCAGCTCTGCTTCGGTTTGAGTCTTTTTTCCTGCTTTGACTTCCTCTTCAAGAATTGATAAACGTTCATCCCGAACCACTTCATTGATTCGTAAGCTTTCTTTTAAGGATTTAGTTTCCGCTGCATTTTGTTCAATGAATAAATCAAGTCTTGTTTTTTGATCTTTGATAGCTTCATCAATGGCTTTTTTACGTTGTGCCTGAGCTTCTTTAGCAGCAGCTTCTTGTTGACGTCTCACACCTTCTGTGATTGTATTTAGCTTATTTTGATTTGTAGTTTGGACTTCAAAGGATCTGGTTTGTAAATCAAATAACTTAGTAATCTCATCCCGGAATGATTTAGCATCTTCAATGGTTGATTCTGATAATCCAAGCTGGTCAAGTGTTACACCTTCCTGACCAATTTGTTTAATTTTGTTTCTTACTTCATCTGTTACATCTGCAAACCCAAGCATTGCAGCTACACGCTTTTCTTGATTACTAACTTCTTCGGATACTAAACCAGTTTCAATACGTGAGAATTCCTGAGCAGCTTCTAAACGTTCAGCTTCCGTTTTGGTAACATCTTCTATAGTTTTATTGAGATCTTTTAATCGTGCATTAGCTGCAGACCTACGTATATCAAGATTGATTTCAGCCTTTTCTACTCCTTGCAATACTTCTTCCAATCTAATCGCCAGTGATATTTCACGAGCTAATTCATCACCAAGACCTGATAGTGCTTGTTTACCTTCATCCCAAGCTTCTGACAATGATTTTTGACCAGATATTACACCAAATATGATTTCACCAAATTTGAGATATCTATCAATGATTACATTAAATGCGGCACTTAATGCTGCGAGTGCTTTATTTACAAAATCAATTCCCTTTTGTGTTTTTGAGAAGTATGCTATTAAAGAGCCTAACAAAACTAATATAGCACCGATACCAGTACTGATCAATGCGATTTTAAAAAGCTTTAATGCAGCATTTAATACAGTAGTACTAACTGCTGATGCTTTTTGTGCACCCGAAAATGCTTGTGCTTCAGCAATCCCAGTCCTGTATCCTGTAACCATACTGCTCAATTCAGATCGGATAGTTTTGTAGATAGGCCTAACAATATTCATCACATCGCCTACAGCACTTTGAGCACGACCAAACAAAGTAGTTTTACCCAATGCTTCTGTCATGTCTGCAGAATAGTTGCCAATGTTAGTTGATGTATCTCCTATGTCTTTACGTAGTTCACGTGTACGTTCTTTAAGCTCAGCGTGCTTCTTTGCCAACTTCTCAGCTTCTTCAGAATTTTCACCATATAAGGATGCTTGTTTGCTCCATTCTTTATTAATGATGGTCAGTGCTGCTTCACCTTCTTGAACAGTTTTGATTTCCTTTCCTTGAAGGGTAAGCATTTTACCCAATTGGGTTTGTGCTGCATTATATTCACGGCTTAAATTCTTTACTTCAGCCTGAAGTTCTACATATTGCTGAGAACTGGTATCGCCCGATTTCGATAATGCATCAAGTGAAGCCTTTGATTGATCAAGTACTGTCTTTAGTTCAGATTGACTTTCAATTGCAGCATCCACATCGATATCAAGTTCAAATATTTTAATTGTATCTGCCATTATATTGGGAAATTAATTGTTATCACAACTTGATCTGTATCTGTCAAATCATCATTGTCGGTTACAGTAAGCTCAAAAGTGTATTCACCATATTGATTGTCATTATCAACGATGTCTACAACTGCGTTAAGTGATGATGGATTGTTAATGGTTATATTAGATCCTGCAGGTTGTGAAATAACGGACCATAATATTGTTTCGATAGTCTCGTTATCTTGGCTTTCTGATCCATCCAAATAAAGTTCTTTAGTGTTTTCTTCAAAACCAGTATCTAAATCATTATAGCGATAAGTAGCATCTGGTCCAGCATCAGCGATTGGACCTACTAAAACCTTAGCACGTACATTCATTCTTAATTCACCACTAACTGTGGAATATTCCTCAGAATTAAATGATTTGATTTTAAAAGGAAATATATAACCGTGAGAAGCTGTATCATTCTTAAGATCTGTGAATTTTAATGTGTAATTATTTGCATCAAAATCAAAAGGCTCAAACTGCTCTATTCCATCAAGTTCTATTTTCACATTACTATTAAAACCTCCTGTAATCCTAATACGTTCAGGATTATCAAACTCCGGATCAAAATATTTAGGAGTTGTTAAATCTGTGAAAAATCTCAAACTTGGAATGAAAGAGGATCCGTGCGATACAAATATTGTATACTGACCTAATTGAGTAGGTGGTGAGTTCTTTGAAACTCCTACTACCTGTACTAATTCACATAAAGTGTTTTTGCCAGATTGAAAACGATCAACTTTATTAAGATAATAATACTGGCCAAGTTGCTTGAGGTATTTTAATCTAAAAAAATCAATGTTATAGATATCTACAGTAGAAAGATTAAAGCTTGAAATTCTAAGTTTAGGCCTTTCCAATAATCTAGTGAGTGCCTGGTAATTGTTATTGATATAGTACTGGAACTGTATTTTATCTAAGCTCAAAAATGGCACTTCACCTGTAAAACTATTTGTAGCACCGTCAGCAAACAATTGATAGGTGATAGATGTTTGTATATATTTTAATTTAAACAAACTCAATTCAGATTTCACTGGTTGAATGATGATCATATCATCATCTTCAACTTCCTCCCAAATAGGAATTAGATAAACGGGATTTGATGCAATGTAAAATGGGCTTTGTCTTATTTTATAAATGCTAGTAAATAATGTTTTCTCAGATTCTAGAAGTTCATTATTAATAGTAAGCGTACCGTCATAGTCCAGATTAAGAACATCCTTCTCATAGGTATATGCCATTTTATTTGATCTTGCATAGCTTCCTATTGAGTATTGCTCAACTCCCAATGATACTAAATGATCAGACCAGTCTTCTGCATTCTCCCGATCATTCAATAGGTTCTCTAGTCTTATAAATTTAAAATTATTGGTATTTCTATCTTGAGTATAGATTAAACCATAACGCTGCATCACATCTTTTACAAAATCAATTTGAGATGTTTCCGGCATTATCAAACTAAAATCAATGAATTGACCACCAATTTGTTCTTCAATGTCTAGATTGATACTTGTATTAAAATTTAGTTCATAGCGATCATTAATAGAAGTTGGTTGACCTTCATTTTCTTCTTCAGGAAAGTCTGTTTGTGAGAATACCTTAACTGTGATTTTATCTCCTATCTCAACTGGAAAATAAACAACAGCTGCATTACCATTTGAATCAGTTGGTGTGTACAGCTGTTTGAGTATCGAGTTATTTTTATAAATATTTAAATATGCATACCCTTTTTGTATCTGCAATTTGTAATTTATATTGAGCTTGATTCTACCATTGAAGAAAGTAGTGACGGACTTATTATCAGATGCATATAGTTTGCCTGATAAGTTTGAGTAATCATAGGTGAAATTATCTTCAAAGGTTTTGAATTCATTTTCAAATTCATTTCTGGACACATTGTTACTTTGGAGTGTACCAAGATCTTCTGTAATTAGATTGTCTTCACTTACTAGATAACCATTAGCCGGAGAAATGATTTCGCTTTTAAAATCTTCACTCTCAAAAATATCTCCTTCATAAGTAAATCCTTGATCTTTGAAAACTTTATCCCATACGGTATGAAGAAATAATGAAGGAGCTTGGTAATCTATTCTGATAAGACTATAGGGTCTTTTTACTCCAAAGTAAGCAAATGCATATATGTAACCTTCTGTGTTAGTAAATGATTCTATGTAAGTGGCTTCACTTAAAAAGTGGTTGAGATCGTTGTAATTAAGTTGGTTTAAACTTCTATCTTTTAATGCTTCAGACAAACTAATATTCCCGTCATAGACTACAACATCGTAACCGTTTCCAGATTCATTTACTTTAGCATAACCGTTTGATATAAGTTCTATACCATCTACAATGAGTTTTGCAGGAATACGTTGATAAGGCTTTAAAGATTGATTCCCAGCAATACCCAAGTAATCCATAACCTGAATATTATTTGGAGTTGGAGGTAGGGTAAATCTATTTGTGAAGTTCGCTTGACGATCTTTCACCTCTGCCAGATCATTAATCTGGAGGGTTTGCGCTACCTGTTTAGGCATTAAATCAACGACTTTACCGTCAAGCTTTAATATTTCCATTAGTACATCACTTTATTTTGTTTGATATTCTCAGTTTCAATAATTACATCGTAGGTGATACGCGTACGATTAAATGTTCTGAGCTTACCAGGTTTAATTTTATCTGTAATCCAATCTGTTCTTTTTGAAGTCTGAAATAGTTTATTCAGATAACGATATACCCTTGATGATTCTTTAAGTGATTTTACCAGTTGCATTTGATTCTGATTAATATCCACTGCGAAATACTTGTTTTCATAATCGACACTAACACCCATATCAAAAAAACGATCGGTAATGCTGTTCAGATTTTGAAAGTCTTGATAAAATGAATCATTATCTTTAGTAGTTATAGTTTCATCAAACTTGGTAAATAAGAAATACGACCATCCACCTTGATCATTAAAAAACTTAAAATAAGTGCCACATTTAGAATCAACTTTGATCAGATTCAGATAAATGATTTTATCATCAGATGCTATTGATAAAAGGTTTTTGCCTATCTGTAAAGGAATAATCTCATCAACACTAAAGTTGTTATCACCATCTGAAAAGAAGATCCTATTTACACCTTGAGTTAGTTCAAAATCACTGCTTACTCCTGTGGCCACATTTGTAATTGTTACGTTGCGATTTTCATTAGAATAAAGCGATACATCAAAAGGATAACCTTCAAAATAGGTTGCATGATAATCTTGTGTACTTTCAGGAATGAAAGGTAGGAGTAGAGCAATAGTGCTATTTTGAGAATTTAATAAATTACGTTTGTACGTTTCTTCTTGATCAGCTGCTTTGATAAATTTGAGATTAATAGCATCTTGATCTGTGGTACCATCTTCAAATTGAACTGATATATTTATTGCGAATTCACGATAAAGTGTATCATCTGGATATACCATTGTGTTTTCATTCTCAGGCTCTATGGTATCAGCAAAATTATTTGTGTTCATCAACGTTTTCACGATGCTTTGAAAGTTAAAGTAGAATGATCCTGATGGTGAAGGTGTCCCTTCAAATGGAATGTCATCTACTGTAATCACAGCTTTAATCGTTGTAAGTTCAGAATCAGAATAGAACTCAATTACGTTATTGTTATACGCATTGAGAACACGATCTTCCGGTAGTGATGTGGTAAATACTATTGCCATATTTTAAAGTTTTGCCAAGTCAGGGAAATAGATAATTAATACTACTAGAGCAACTATAATTAAAAAAGCAAATACAAAACAGCCTTTCGGTGTCCGATCATTTGATCCGAAGGCTAAAGAATCTATAATTCCCGATATAATTTCTCCTATCATTACGCTGCCATTTTTTTAAGAAACCCTGTGATCTCTGTTGTGAATGAATCGATGTAGAACTCTGAAACCTTATCCAGAATGCTTTGAATACGCTCGGGAGTGATCACTGCTTCAACCAGATCAGTACCGCCTTGCTTATGATACTTGGTACCTTCCTTCGCAATCTTACGAGCGATCAGGAATGCCAAGCTGCTGAGCTTGATCTTCCCTAAAAAGTGAATAGGCTTATCCAGTATCCACTGTCTGATCGCTGCGATAGGTGGGAACTTACCCGGTCCTCTACCGTTTACCAGTTGCTCAGTGTATGGTGCTCCTGTGATGGTAGCCTTTAGCCTTTGAACTTCAACCACAAGAGAACGCTCCCAGTTACCTGATGCCGGCATACCCAGTTCGATATGCTTTGCGATCAGATCCTGTTTGAGAGATTCAAACTCCTTTTCAAGTATGGCTGATTGTCCTACCATTTATTCCCATTGTTTTAAAAACCAAAGAATAAATAAAACTGCAGCTAAAGCCATTCCTCCTAACACTAGTAACAAAACCCAATACCACTCCATCTTAATATCCTTTAAGGTTAAACTGTACAGACACACCATCTGCATTAAAATCGAATACGTTGATCACTTCAATCGTGGTCCACGTGTTTATATCAAAATCACATCGAAGCTTATTCCAAAGGGCTCCATTGATGTATTCCTTAGCTGGCTTGATATACGTATCATACTTCTGCTCATAGGTCATATCCAGATCAGACTTAGTAAGAACCATAAAGCTGCCAGTGTAAAGAATACCATCAGCTGGTCTGTTTGTTGTAACAGGATCCAAGAAGATACCGGTCTCATTATCTTCAAAGCTTTCAATCTCATCCCTTACATAGTTCAGCACATCGTGAAGATTCTGGTAATCTCTACGAGCGTGAATGAAACGCCATCCTTTTGACAGTGCAATATTTTCAAGAAACTGTTTTACGTCCATTACTTAGCTTTTGATTTAATTTCAGCATAGCTCTTTTGAACTTCTGATTGTATTTTGTTATGAAGCATCAATGCAAATACCAGGTTGTACTTCCACGTTTCAATCTCCTCAGGGCTTTTATTATATTGTTGACCTATTGCAATCAGCGTATTCATTTCATTGAATATGTTTAAGCGATGAACACCTGCAGCTTCCATATCTTGATCAGGTTCAGTCTTTAATGCGTTGTATTCTTTTTTGATAAGTTCAGAGACACTTAATCGTAACCAAGTTAGAGCTGATAAGAAGTCTGTTACTGGTGCGTTTAGGAACTGACTTTCTTTAATTCCAAAAACAGAATTGAATATCTGAATAAGCGAATCATAATCAGGTTTTTGTATAGCGTGTTTAATACTGGTCACATCACCAAAGGCCATTTCTCCTAATCGTTTTGCATCGTAACGTCCGAACTTTGCAATGGGCTTCATAAAGCTTTGTAGCTTCCAGTAGGGTAGAGCAGCATTCTCATCCAGTGTTAGGAATTCTCGTGTCGATATTTTTTGTAAATCGAATATCATCCTGCGTTGATTGAGGTTCGTCCTGGCTTCTTCTTAATCGTGTACACGCAATAACCATCAGCATCAGTGATGTGGTCAAATCCACTTTCTTTGTCAGGCAAACCGTTCTTGTAGGGTAGAGCTTCATAAGCTTCAGTTAAGTCCGGACAGTTATTTGTATTTATATAGTTGGTGATCTCACCTTTAGCATTTTTAAAGCTTCCGTTTACCGTTGTAATACGATCACGTACACTTGGATTTTTAGCAGCGTGCTGTACTTTAAACTTTGCTTTCTTGAGTAATTTAATATCACTTTCACCTGCGGTGTTACGGGCATTACCCGATGCATCTGGATACACGACCATCCTGTGTTTTGGATAGCGATCTTTGAGTATGCTTATCATCTCTGCAGTATCGTAAGCGTTTGATACTTCTGCCACAGCGGTTGATATAGATCCATCAGTAACACGTACCGTTGCGCTCATTTTTGTGATGTTAAAGTCCATACCGATATGCAGCACATCTCCAGTTTGTATCTCACGATTACTGTGATTGACTTTGCGATCAAATGCATAATAAACAGATCCCGAATTTAAATTGACAAACTCACCATTGAGATAGGCTTCCAGTTCCTGCTCAGTGTAGATATCCATCAGCGTTTCGATATAGCTTTCAGGAAGGAATGGATTGTCTTTAGTTTTAGCCTTGATTAATTTACGGTTAGGTTTAGATTCACGAATGAAGAAATCATACAAGAATTTAAAACCTTCAGGAGTTGATACCATATCAATGCAATTGACAGATCCATCAGGAAGAGGCTTACGATTACGCCCAGCAATCTTCACAAACACATCACGCATTTTCTTCTTTGGCAAAATATCAGCCTCATCAATCAGGGAATAACCAACCTCGTAACCGACAATAGTATCGGCTTTATCCATCGATCGCATTATGATCTTACCTAGTGGCGTTCTGAATTCTTTATCGGTTTCATTCAGGGTGTATGGGATTTCCATTTCATTAAGAGCCTGCTTGAAGTTTGGAAATGCAATATCCTTGATCAGCGGATAGGTGGGAAGGTAGTAAGCTACATTTATACCAGGATACTGCTTTTTTTTCTCAATGGTCTTGAGCGTTCCAGCTTTAGATTTACCAGAACCAAAACCACCGACAATGCCGGTATGCGTTTCAGTGGAATTAATAAAATCCATCTGATGCGGCAGAACTTGTATATCAATCGTTTCTTGTGGCATCGATGTATTTTGTTGGTTTGATAACGGTATTCAGATTTGTTTCAACATTATGCTGGCGTGGTGATTCTGAACCTTCAAGTCTGATAATCATCTTCTCAATACGCCCTACTGCATTAATCCCTGCAGGTGTTTTCAAGTATTGAGGATCAAGATCATTGATCATCTTGTTCAATCTTGCAATCCTTCGAGAGCGTTTGCTTTCAATACTTATTTCCTGATCCTTACGGAAACCATCGTAGGCTTCTTTGAGGTATCGTTCACATTGCCGTTTGCTTAGTTTCCATTTGCTCTGAGCCTTTTTGAGTATATCCCGATCATCCATACAATCAATCAGCCACTGCTGACAGTCTCGGATTCTCTTTTCTTTCTCAATTTTGGTAACTGTAGCCATTAATTCAAAGTTCTATACGACGTAATTTGACAAGGGATATATAGGCAAAAGTAATATAATATATTAGTTTTTTAATAAAAGTTTTAAGTCAGTTCCAAGCATTTCATAGTTTTTGGCAGTATAGCGAAGAACTTTCCATCCCTCAATCGCGGCCAGATTGTACTTAATGCAATCTTTCGTATAACCTGTGACTGTGGTGTGACCGCTCTTTTCACTGAAGATTCCTTCATACTCGATAGCTATCTTGAGATCAGGTATAGCCCAGTCAAATCGGAATTGACGGGTATTGCTAAATTCTAGTTCCTGAACGTATTTAGGGATTGATCCTTCACGGTTTAAGGCCCATAGTATTAATTCAATACTTCGTTTTTCTTTGCTAATTTTTTCAATTTTCTTGCGTTTTGGCTGTGAATCAAGGTCAGTTTTGATTCCTTTTGCTTCCAATTGTCGCAAAGCGAGTGCGTTCCATTTTTTCATCAGAAAGGTAAATCATCTTCTTCATCAACGTTGGGTTGATAAGTGGGTTCATCAAATGCTTGTTGTGGTGTGGCAGGGGGTAAAGGTGTGGGTGATTCAACAAACTGTTCCAAATCTCTAAACTGCATATATTGCAAACGGGTTCCCACGTAGACAGGTCCTGTGTTTCCATTTCGGAACTTTGCGATGTTGATTTCAGCTTGATTTGCAGTTGGCCCCGCTTCATCAGTATCCCATTGTTCGATGTTGTAATATTCAGGTCTGTAAATAAATGCAACCATATCTGCATCCTGTTCAATAGCTCCTGATTCACGTAAATCTGAAAGCAATGGTCTTTTGCTACCTCCACGAGTTTCAACGCTACGAGAAAGCTGAGATAATGCCATAACGGGAACATCCAGTTCTTTTGCTAATCCTTTCAGGTTTCTCGAAATACTACTGATTTCTTGTTCGCGATTGAATGTTTTTCCTCCTGAAGTCATCAGCTGTAGGTAGTCAACAAAAACCATCTGAATTCCTTTTTCGCGCTTCCATTTGGATGCTTGAATCTTCATTTGCAAAGTTGAGATAGCTGCTTGATCGTGAATAAAAATAGGCAGTTGGTTAAACTCAATGACTTTTGCTTTGAGATGTGCCCGGTGATGATCATCAAGTTTGTTAAGACCAATACGCTGAGCATTAATCTCACAGAAGTTTGCGAGCATACGACCCACCAGCTGCTTGCTTGACATCTCACACGAGAATATTCCCACGGGAATGCCTTTGGTAGCAGCTGCAAGAACTTCGTTAAGCATTAAAGCAGTTTTACCCATACCTGGGCGAGCTGCCAAAATAATCAAATCTGATTTTTGGTAACCGTTGGTCATTTCGTTTATAGCAGATAAGCTGCTAGGTATTCCTGCTTCTTGTTTTTCTGCACTGTTTAAAATCTGAGCTGTGATATCTGGAAGATCAGAAGGTTTCTTGGTATAAAGCCATTCGGTAACACGATCAAGTTCTTTGTAGCTTCCGTCAATTAGTTCAAAAATATCAGTGTCATCATCGTAGCTTTTAGCAGCAAGATCGCTTCCTACCTGAATTGATTTACGTTTTACGTAGTATTGTTGAACGATTCTGCAATGGCGTTCAATATTTGCAGATGTTGAAATCTTTTGAGTAAACTGTATTATTGCATATTCACCTCCGATAAGTTCGAGCTTCTTACGTTTTCTCAAAGCATCACAAACTGTGAGTAGGTCAATGGGTTCTGAATTGTTAAACATTTCAAGCATAGCATCATAAATTTCTTGATGTTTTGCATTGTAAAAAACAGGTTCGTTTCTAAAAATCTCAACTGTTTCTGCAATTGCATTGCTATCGATTAGGCAGGCTCCAATGATCACTTCTTCTAGATCTGCTGCGTGTGGTGGTATTTTTCCTTTCATTAGTCGAGGTCTGAAATTTTAGGTGCACGTTTAGGAGCTGTTGAAACTTGATTGCTTTGAATTGATTTCTTCCGTCTGTTCCAGTTCAGGAAGTGTGATGTATAATCATTCCACGTTTTGGAATGGGATCCTGTTGTGGTTAGATGTTTATTAAATTCAGTTAGCATTTCTGAAAGTTGATGCTTGGATTTTAGTTTTAGGGTTTCGCTTACAGCGTTGCAAAGTCTGTGATCTTTTAAATATTCATATTTGAGGATGTCGATTTGCTTATATACACCTTCTACGTCAGTAGAAGATATAACAGTATCAGTTACAGTTACAGTATCAGTTACAGTTACAGCTTGATTTGTTTCGTTTTGCTTAGCAAAAGAAGCATTTGCTTGATTTGCTTGTTTGCTTGATTTTGCCTGAGTAGTTTTTCCTCCTTTTCTTCCAGCTTCAGCACGCTTTTGTTTAATGGTCTCCCATTTCGCGAGGTCACGTTTCATCTGCTTTTTGATGGGTAGTGCTGCCATTTTAAGAAGTGGATCTGGCTCATCAGGATCGAGGTCATTTACATAGGCAAGCAAATGCTTGATTAGCTTGCCGGCTTGATCATCTGACAACATTTCAAAGTTCTCGAGATAGTCGGCATACATTACAAAACTCTTTTTATCTTGTGCCATGGCTATTATTTTTTATTACGATTATACCAGACAATCGGTATTAATTTCTGATCAGGTTCCCTGTTTAGGCAGGTGATCAAATCACTTTTAAAGCACTTTATGTGATATCTGATTACTCTCTTTTCAGGTTTGGGAACTGGTCGAACTTCAGCAATATGATACACGCTATTGCTTTGTTTTTTACCTATGGCAACCGCAAAATCATCAGGTAAAATTGCGGGCTCCCATTGTGGTGAATCGATGTATAGTTTGATTAGTTTTTCCATTAGTAAAACAGTCTTTTCATTACGGAACCATCACTATACATTTTGTCCAGAGGCTTGCTTGCATTAGGTTCTGTACCATCCCAACCGTTAGGATATACTGCATCATCAATCATTTGATGTATCGCATTTATTTCATCAGATCTCAATAGAAATAGCATAGGCATATCACTGTCTTTGGCAGCTTCATTTATTTCATTTTGAATCTTTAAAATCTTAGTAAGAAAATACTGCCGTGCTTCTAAAGTGAGCGGCCCCATTCGCTGCTGGTTCTTTGCGAGCTTCCCATCTTTACGCATTTGGCCACCGGCTTTTCGCAGTCTATGCTGTGGGAGTTTCATTTCGCGGTAGATAGGTTTTAAGCTTTTTAAAGGCTGTAGATACTTCCATTTATCAATCTGAAGTATGAGGTCAAGAGCAGAGTCTTTTGATGCCAGCGGGCATCCAATGCAACCTGTACGAGCATTCTTTTCTTCCGCTTCATCACCACCATAAGCATCAGCTAAAATGGTAGTATCCCAACCGCCATATTTTGGCATAGGTGCAAAAACTTTCAACCAGTCCCAGACATTGCACACCCGCCAGTGTAATATTGGTGCAAGTGTTGAGCACATATCATTTTTAAGTCCTTCCTGGTACCAACCTTGACCGCATTCTGCACCATCTTTAGAGCAACTAACATTGATGCGTTGATCACGGACTGCACTTTCACCCAGACGAACACCAGTTAACATCAGTATTTTTTCATTTGTCTCGTTTTGAAATTGAGCCAAAGCATCTTCCATTGGTTCTATTTTAATCTGACCGGTACACCATCGGAATGTATTTGATGGAGGTGGCACACCCCGCCCAAGAATGTAAACCATAAAGCGATCCTGAATAGGAGCCGTTACAACTCTAACTTTCACACCACGTTCTTCCAGTTGCTTTGTAATAACTTGAGATGATAACCAAAGCGGTGGTAGTTCCATTCTTGTATCAGCTGCAAATATTGTGAAGGTTTCAGGCTTAGGTATTTGTCCTGTATTAATTAGCTGAGTAACTAAAGTAACAACAGTAGTACTGTCTTTACCCCAAGACCAAGCAGCTGCCCAGTGTTTATGTTTTGATCCATATTCTTTGAGACTTGCTATTGTAAGATCTATCGACTCTGCAACAGTAATCTTCTCAGTTCCAAAAATGTTTAATTGATCTTTCATTTAAATAAGTCCATTACGTTACTAATCATATTCATTTTCATTTCATCTGTAGCACCGGTTATGGTGTTACCCGTATGACGTTTTTCTTGAATCATTTTATAGAGATCTTCATCGATAGTATCCTGACCTAAGAAGTACGTACACATAACATTGTTTGTCTGACCTATACGATGTGCTCTATCTTCACATTGCACGCAATCAGAATACGTCCACGGGTATTCTATAAAAGCTACTCGAGAAGAAGCGGTGAGCGTAATACCTACACCTGCAGCTTTAATGTTACAGATTATCAATTTTGTATCTGGATTCTTTTGAAAACTGTCAATTGCATACTGCTTTTGATCTTGGGAATCACGACCGGTTACAGTTACGGCTCCCGGAAACTGTTTCTTAAGTTCATCAACAATAGCGTGGTGAATTACAAATACGATCAGCTTTTCACCACTGTCCAGAACTCCTTCTATAAAGTCTTTAGCTTCATTCATTTTTCCGTAAGCAGAAAGTTTCTTGAGTTCTCCCATCTTTACCATAATCTCACCGCGTAGCTTTTTAGCGACTTCCTCATCATCGGCTCCATTAGCTTTCAGATATTCTACAAATTGATCACGTGCTTGATTGTATTGCTTTCGAGTGGTGATATCACATAGAATGGTTTGACGTTGTTTTGCAGGTAGATCTTTTGCTACTTCAATTTTTTCCCTACGGAAGAAACAATACTTATTAAGCTTGTAGTTGAGCTCTTTTAAATTAGCAGCTCCACGACCACCTTCACAATATCTAGAGAGATAACCTTTACGGCCTCCAAATTCTTTTAAGCGACCCATAATTGCAAGCTGTGGAAATAGGTCTATAGGTTTGTTTACAACTGGAGTACCAGACAATAAAATCACGCGCTCTTTTCCTGCACATATTTTTAAAGTGAACTTGGCCTGTTGAGTTTTCGTATCCTTACATCTATGTGATTCATCTACAATAACAGATTTTAGAAGGTGTATACGTTCATCCATAATTATATCAGCAGAAGTGTATCCACGTCCTTTAGGTGGCATCCTACGCACAAAATACTTTCTCAGGCTCTCGTAGTTCACGATGAATACATCTGCCATTCCTACCTTATGAAATTGCTGCCAAGTGTCTTTAATTTTTGTATCTAAGATCATTGCTTTGCGATCTGTCCACATTTCCCATTCTCGTTTCCAGTTGATCTTTGTAGAAGCTGGACAAATAACCAAGCACGGGAATACATCTTCACCACGTAATGCTGCTCCGTGGATTGTGCCAATACTTTGCAGCGTTTTACCAAGACCTTGCTCGTCACCGTTTAGATAGCGTTTAAGCTCTAGGCCACGTGCCACACCTTGTTCTTGATACGGTCTAAACCCAAACCCATCTGGATGGGAAAGGGGTATAGTTTTTTCTAGGTGTGGTAATTCTGGAATAGAGTCAATTTCCTCTGGAGTAACATCATCAATTTTGAAGTGTTCAATACTGGCTTTAGGAAATTTAACCTTAGCCCAGTTATATAATTTTGCCAGATTAGGTCCTTGATGTAAGGGGAGTACCCAAACTTTATCTTTTTGATGAAAACCACATCCATCAATTTTTTTTACTGAAGATTCTAGAACACGCTTAAGCGGACCATAAGGAATGTTCACCCGAAACTCTGTAGAATATTCAACTATCTGCATAATAGTAATATATTATATTAGTTATTAATTAAGCGGATACTTTTTCTGTTTCTTCTAAGAAGTCAAACAGTGTAGGCATTTCCATTTTATCTTCAGCTGATCTGCAATATTGAGCACCGTCTAAGAAGTACTGATGGTTTAGCTCACATCCTTTTCCAATTCTGTTTAAAAGTATTGCACGATAGGGAACAGTCATAAGTCCACCAAAAGGATCATAAACTACTTCACCTTCATTACTGAACTGAGTAATGGTACGATCTACAATATCAAATTGAAGTGGACACAAGTGCATTTCTTTACCCTTAGACCATTGAGAACCATTAAGTGTGAGCATACGTGTTACATCACTCCAAACATCATCAGACCAGCTTTGTGGTTGAAGTAGCATAAATGATGTAGGGAGTTTACCAGCAAGGTCCAAAGTTTCTCCTATTCTTACGTGGTGCTCATAATTATAAATAGCCTCTAGAGAATTCTTTTTGAAAGCTCTGAAGATTCCTTTGTGATCTAATTTTACTAGCTCTTGTGGATTTAAAATACGATCTCCTGATGATCGAGTAAAACCGTGTGCATCTGTTTGCCAACGTGCACGAGAATAAGTTCCTTTATCTTTTACCACCGGAAGATCTGCATAGCTTTTTGAAGTGTCTGTTTGTGGTTTTCTAAATAATAATAAATACTCAGGCATACCAAATCCCATCTTACTACCATCCTTACATTGCTCAGTCCATCCTAATCGATAAGTTTGATTATTCTCACGTACCACATCAGTCACAATGGTTTTCATACCCATATAAGCGAAACCGTGTTTTGTGTAATGGTTAATACAATCTAAGTGAAACGGATAAACTGTTTGAAATCCTAAGCCATTAATACCTCCGGGAACGATACGATCCTTCACGTGAATGGCTGCAATACGACCAGGTTGTAAAATTCTCAGTAATTCTGGAGTAAGAAAGTCCATCTGTTTGAAAAACTCTTCATTACTTTCTGAATGACCATAGTCTGCATAGTTAGGGGAGTACTCATATTGCATGCTGAAGGGAATGGAGGTGTGTATTAATCCTACGCTGTCTGTAGCCATACTTTTAGTTTCAGGCACATTATCATTGTGAACGATGCTGTAGCGTTTACCTTCAACTTCAACACGCTTCACTCCAAGATTGCGGGTAAGTACCTTCGCCATTTCCTGATGGGAAAGACCGTATTTTTTTATAATATCTGTCATTTTTTTAACCATTTTATTGTGTTGTGACCATTTACGTTCTAGATCCTTTCTGATCTTGCGTTCTGCTTCTGTGTAGATTAAATCAATACGTACAGGTTTGGTTTGGCCAAAGCGTTGAATACGATGTATAGATTGAATAAAGTCATTAAACTTGTAACCAATACCTAAGTAAATACCCCAGTTGCAATGTCTTTGCAAATTGCAACCAGATCCTGCAATCACTGGCTTTGTACTTAACTCTTGAATCTCACCATCTGAAAATGCTCTTATAGCTTCTTCACGATCTTCTAGTTTTTGAGAACCATACACACTCATAGATGCTAATGCAGCTTTGCTAATGGCTTTACGTTCTAGTTCTGTATCGTGCCAAAGAATACGGTGTGCTTCAATATCTTCCATTCGTATTTCCTGCATTTTCTGAATACGAGCATCTATGCTTTCCCTTTTTTCTTTTGCAGCTTCAGACAAACCAAATGCAGCGTTCTTAAACATACGCTGTTGACCATCCTTTTCATAACCTGCTTTGCTGTGATCTGTAGGAACCTCGTGCCAGTTTACTTCAAGCTTAGGTAAAATGTACCCATTATCATCATCAGGAATGCCGGTAAGGTCTGAAGGCTTAGAAACAAATAATGCCCAGCTTGCAACCCACATCCAGAACTCTTCTTCTTTGTGAGCGTGAAGGGTAAGCTTATCAGCTTTGGTACTGTCACGCTTAAAGAATCTGGTCTTTGCTTGTGATACATCCATCACGCCTAAAAAATCAGCGTAGGCGAGTAGTTCAATGTATTCATTTGGGGATGGGGTAGCAGTTGCTACAAAACGATATTTTACACCTTCTGCACCTCTACGATTTCCATTAGGACCACCATCACCAGTAAAAATTCTCATAAACTCTCTGAATGTTTTAGAGCCACCTAGTCCACGGAGTACAGAAGCTTCATCCAAACTGGCCACTTCAAATACTGTAGGATCAAGTTTACCATCACGGATGCTTTCATAGTTGGTAATGTAAATACCGTCACCATCCATTTCAGAATTGCGGCGAATAAATTTAGGGAGTACTTTCCATTTAAGGCGTTCTTTAGCATCGCGAATGAATTCTGCACGAACAGAAAGCGGACACACGATTATGCCTGATCCGCCTGTATTCTCCAGAACTATGCGAACAGCCTCCAATTGGGTAACTGTTTTATGAAGACCGAAAGATGCAAAGCAAGCACGACGACCACCTTCAACCAGCCATTTAACCATCAACTTATTGTGAGGTTTTAATGCATCGTTGAGTTTACCCACTTCAAGGTCAACACCTTCTTTACGTGCCAGCTTTATCTTTGATTTTAAAAAGTCTGTGTATTCCATCTTAGTATTTTAAATCAGTCCAATGGATTAAGGTTCCTTTCCAGTCGGTGTTGAAGTATGAGAAGAAATCTTCTACACTTTCAAAGCCGTCATTGATTGCTAGTTTTTTAACCATGTCATGAAATCCCCACTCGGTTTTACCGTCAATTGTTACTGATACTGTTTTTATTGGATTGACACCTTTGTTTTGGAAACTAATATTTTGGTATTTAATCTCAACCTCTTGAGTACTTACACACTTTACAACTGGCGCAAACTGAAACCTTTGAGGTGTACGGTTATTTATTACAAAGTGAATATCGTTGCCCGCTTTCCATAGATTCTTTTCATCCATGCGCATTGTGTGAAGCTTGGGAGCGTGTGTCCCTACCTTATAGTTTTTAGGCAATACTTTACGTCCTAAATCAGAAAATTCTAATGCATTAACCTCTATTCCTTTTTGAAGTATTGCTTCCCATATCTTTTCAAGAAAGTGCGTTGGCTGTCCTTCCAATACTTTTATCCCCTTAGGGAAATGCTGCATAAATCCTAGTGTCATTGTTCTGTGATTAAGTAATGTTATTGATTCTGTTTTATGTATTCTGCTATCGTGAGTGAAGGTTCTGGTCTGCGGTTGTCAAGCGCATTATAATCTTCAATGACCAGCTTCGCACGCTCGTCTCCTTTCAAATTGTCGTAGTGCTTATGGCAACGCACCGCTGAAAGTGATCGCAACCGCTCAAGGTGCAACCACTTTCCTTTCGGTACATTCCATACATTATTAAGCGGCATCAGATGAAGTGCTTACTTCCATAGTAATTCCTTTTTTCTTGAAGTCTGAAGCCATCTTTTTAAAGTTGTCTTTAGCCACATTGGCGGCACTCTCAACTTCTTCAGGCTCAAACTCATCAACATCATCATCACCAAAACCAATCTCTGGTTGAGCACGTTCTGATTGTTTACCATCCATAAATTGCACAACTTCAGATTTGATGCGGTCAACCGCCTCGATCATCTTATCATAAAACTCATACTCATTCTCTTTGCTGCCACGACCAGTACTGGGCATTGTAAGTGCAAGATTCTTACCCGTATTTAAATGACGAATACCGGTAATCTTAACATACACTTCCCCATTCTTTTCGTCGGTAGAGAACCCAGTGACTTTAAATTTGTTCATAATGTCCTCAGGAAGCTCCAGATTAAGATCCATTTGCTTTACAACCTCAGGTTTGTTCTTTTGTTCAGTGAGCAGAAGCAGGTGAGGGAGTAGGGATTGAAAGGCATTATGCAAGTCTTCGTGAATAGGTGCATCACTAGAGGCACTTAGATTGTCTTTACGACCTGGTTCGTGTTTTTCGTAGGTCCATTTAAGAAACAAACGACTTCTAATTTCTGCGGAATTAATGTGAATTTCCATTTTTTAAAAAGTATTTATTAGTATTAATTGTTGGTCTTAAATCTGCCTTATTCTCGGTGACCAGCTCGTCAAGAACAGGGTTAAGTTCATTGAGTGAAAAACCACAATGCCCCGCTGATTCCTTTGCTTTACGCTTGATTAAGAATAGAAGCATTGTTTTGAGTTTTTCTTTTTCTTCAAGAGTGAACGTCATCTTTAATGGGTTGAACTTGATCTAATTTTTGCTTACGTATATCTCGCCTTTGTTGTGCGCTTAATACTTTAATAGAACCAGTGAACCAGCCTAAAATTGGATGCTTTCCTGTGTTCCAGAATTCGTGACTTTTGAACATATTATTTAAGTTTTAATTGATTTATTCGCTTCCATAGATAATACTTAGCATTTTTGTCACACCACTCATTTACATAGCTTCTAGCATCACCTTTTCCTGAGTGAGCCTTTACGTGTCTGAACTCAACTTTTATTACTTTGGTTTGTTTTTTATAATTGAATATTGTTCTGTTAAACAATTTCCTCAAGTGCTTCCATCTTGCCAATCCCCATCTTTGAATGTGTTTTTTATCATTTTCAAATACTGCCTTTGAGTTAAGGGAATCAGTATTAATAATTAATTTCGTTATATTCTTATTTGATGATAAGACAGCGGTAACAGCATTAATAATACATTTCATTTCTGCTTCATCAGGATTAATACAACGCTCCCTTAAAAATCCTGCCTTAGTTAATCTAAACTCATTGGAAACTGCCCAAAAAGCAAAAGCACCTACTCTGTAATGAGAATGAAATGAAGCGTCTGTATTTATAGTGCAAAGCATATTTTAAAAAGGTGTTTTGTTTAAAATGGAAGATCATCTTCATCATCATCAAATTCACCTGCCGGTGCAAATTGATCAGCAGGGGGTACCGGTGGCATTCCTGATGCTGTTCCAGCTTCTACACGCCAGCCTTGAATGCTATTGAAATATTTAGTTTCACCCTGTGGATTTACCCACTCTCGACCTCTTAAATTGATACTCACCTTAACATCCTGTCCCACCGATTTACCGTTAAGCAAATCGCATTTGTCCTGCACAAATTCAATCAATATGCTCTGTGGGTATTGCTCCTGAGTGGTTACGACCAGTTCACGCTTGCGGAAGCCTTTGCTGCCAAAGGTCTGCGTGTCACCTATCATTTTTATTTTTCCTGTTACATCCATTAGTTATAAGTATTGCTTATCGTATTTTGAGATTTCACGTTCCATTTGCTGTATCAAATGCATATCATCTGGCGTGGGCAAATAGATACCGGCTTCCTTACTGGAGTAGTTTCTAAAGCGATCAATTGCGCTGGTCAACTCTGCGCTGTCTAGGCTTGCAGTACTGCGCCAATCTTCCCGCATTTCGCCCGTCTTACGGTTAACAAATTCACTTTTGAAAATATGCCCGTTGATGTGCTTCTTAAAAACTTCCTGCTTCACAAACTCAACCGATTCGCCATACTCTATGGCATACCAGGTTAAGATCAGATGCAAGTAGCTGTTTTGAGCGATGGAGCGTCTTTGCCGCTTTTCCTTAATCTCAAATTGCTTCCCCTTAGCGATTAACCATTCTAGACGCTCCTTAGCTCTATTTTTATCCAGTTCTATGTTTGAATCGTAGATCATTAGGCTGCTTGATCATCGTATTCCTCTTCATCCAGAGCAAAACCTTTTGCCCAATTCGGTTTATAGCATTTGTAAGTTCTTTGAAAGAAATTGTAGCTTTCATCAAATGCGCCTTCAGCAATACATCTATCCAGTTCCTGAACTAAGTATTTAAACTTTTTGGTACCGTACACGATATAGGTATAGTCCAGTTCAATAATGGAGTAGTTACCGGCTTTGTCATAAACGATGAATGAATAGCGAGGATCTTCTAATATTCCCAATACTTTGGCAGCATAGACATACAAAGCAGCTTGCAGAAAGTAATCGTAGTTTGCTATATCACGCTCAAACTTTTCAGGGTTTGAATCTCTCGAGAACTTAAGATCAATAATGTGCGTAGGAGTAAGGATGTCGTAAAATCCTTTGAAAGTCCATCCTTCATAATCAAACTCAACTTTCTTTTGTACATCGGTAATCGTTTGGAAAATCAAATCGATATCAGGCTTTGAAAGAAGATCCTGAGAAACCTTAAATGCTTCATCATAAATATCCTGAGTGATCAAAGTCTTTCCTGATACGCTACCCATAATATATGCCTGTAAACCTGCAAATACATCTAAAGCTCTACCGCGCTTGTAGTGGTTAGTAAATTCCAGTTCTATAATCTCTTCAGTTAATTCTGTGGTTTTACCTATTTCAATCAAAGCATCTGCAAACCCCACTTGATTTTCTGTTGAAGGAATACTAGGAATGATTTTAAAGTCCTTGTCAAAGTCTTCTGGTGTCAAGATCAGGCAATCACATACGCTGCCAAATATCATTGAAGGATTAGGCTTGTAAGGCTTCAATTTGTATTCAATAAAATCACGTGGAGTTGTAAAGTTCTTAAGCGATGAATAGCTTAGTGATAGTGATTTGTTAACCAGTTTGCTGATCAATTCATCTTTTGCTGTTGTAGGTTGTGCGAGTGTGTCCATTACGCTGATTGTTTTATGTGATTATTATTTTTGATTCTGTAGGGTGCTAGTCTTATTTTACTTACTTCCTTATTGATCTTTTGATTTACAGCTTGCAAATCTTTGATTATCTCTTTGATCGCACCGTTAGGTTTTTCAACTTCTTGCAGCTTGTAGAACATATCTGCAGTATCAAAATCCATTTTTTGAAGTGTGTTGTATAAATCCATTAAGCTGATTTTTTGTTTGTGATTATTTGATTTAATTCTGATTCTAATTCAGCAGTTATACTGTACACAGCTTTGATCTGAGCTATTGAGGTGATCGCCTTAGCTTCAATCTTATTGATCAGATTGACCCAGTGCTTACTCATATTTTGACCTTTCATTTTTGATAAGGTTATCAATTGCTTAGTAGCATTGACTTGCTGTGGTTCTACTTGTGATTTGGGCTTTTGTGTAGCAGGCTGTGCGCTTCCACTAGGAGCCCCATTAAACTGTCTCGTACTATCAAAGCGAACCCGACCTTTTTCATCAATGGCTTCAAGTTTGTATGGTTTACCATCTTTAAATTCAGCTTTCCATTTCCATTCCTTAAGTCTTAAATCATAAGTTGCCTGTGCTCTCTTTTTTCCGTTTGATTCAACCACTTTAAATTCAGCAGGATCAAGCATCATTTGTATCAATGGGTAATCGTATAATTCACGACCTATTCCCCAACGGAAACCGGCACGTTTGAAAGCATCAGAAGCCTGTCCTTTTACTTTTTCAGTATTACTTTCAATACCTACATCTTGGCGCCATACCCATTCATCTTTGATCTTTATACCAATGGAGCAAAATAGTTGACCGTTAATTAATTCATACTTATCCTGCCAATCTGTACCACAAACCTGATCCAGTCTATTCATATCTACTCGTGCATCTTTATACACTAATACCGTAGCAAAACCTCTGGCACTTATTGATTGAATTCTAAAATCAACATCATCCATAGAAAGTGGTTCACTCAGTTTTTTTAATAAATCACTCATTCCAATCTGCTTTTTTACAATTTGTATCACAGTAGCTTTTACTGTCTCTTATGGCTTCACCGCAATACAAGCAAGTATTACCATATTCAATTTCATATTCATCTGGCGTGGCCAGTCTCCAATCATCGTAATTCATACCTATCTAAATATTAAGTAAGTGAAAATGGCCATAAATACTACTCCTAAAGCAAAACCGGATGATGCACCTATCATCAAGAATATCTTCTTATCATATCGGTCTAGTAGCTTATTAAAAAAAGTGTCCATTAGTTTGCTATTTTGAGGGTTTCAAAAATTTCTCTGGTCGCTTTGATTTCTCTAAAGAAATCATCCATAAAATGCTTTTCATCAATATTGAGATCCTGCATTCGTTTACCATTTACCAGCCATCTACCACATTTGAATTCTATATACATTTTCATATCAATAACATTTGAGCATTAATATTGACTCCTGTAGAATACCCTATCATTGCATATACCATTGATTTATATAGTGGCCGATCGTGACCTTGATCTTCACTATGCTCAGCGATGTCCAAAAGATGATGGTAAAATGCAGCCATCTCAATGTCGTTCTCGATGCAGTCATATAATTCTGCGTGTTGTGGCATCTCAAAATTTATTAGAGGATTAGCAACCACGATTTTTTTAAGTAAATTTGCCATTGTCAAGTTGTTTGTGATTAAGCGATTTGATTCTGTTAAAAGCTACCCTTGTCCGGTGGCTTTTTTCATTTGATTAATTCTTCTCTTTGCGAGCTTTTTTTCTACATCTAGTTTGATACTCTCTTTTATACCCTTACGGGAGGGGCTCTTAGATGCACCACTATCTGTAAGCCCCTTCTTCAACACCGTCACGGTGTTTTGTAATTGTTTTATCTGTTCTTCTAGAATGTAGATTTGAGTAATTGCTGGGTTAAGTGCCATTGTTATGCTGTTTTTAGTAGCTTTTGAAGCTTGGCCTTAGTTACATTTGCTTCTTTTGCTTGCGTTACACATTTCTCAATAGCGATCTTAACCAGTTCAATCAAGCCTACCACATTTGCTTCTGTGATATTGATTCTACCAATGGCTAGAGATTTTAAAGTGTGAAATCCTACACCACTTTCAACTGAAGCCTTAGCGCGATCCTGCTCTGATGTAAATTTTTTTAGATAGTCAGAAAGCTTATCACTAACTGGCTTTCCTATTTGTTCCCCTTTAAGTTCCATGATGTGATTTGTTACCGTTTCCATATGATTGACTAATTGTATTTTCTAGCTGTTTTTGTTGTGCGAACCTGTGTGCGTACGGGTCTTCTTAGTTCTATAGTTTCACAATTCAGTACGATGAATGCCTGAATAATTAGGAATGCAACAGAAGTGAAAAACTTTTTTGGATTTTCTAAAATGAATATTCTGGCCACATCAACCACATTACGAGCCTCTAGTTTCTTCATAATGTTTACTGTGTGATTACGTACAGTATGAGGACTAACAAAGAGTTCTTCTGCGATCTCTTTTTGAAGTTTACCCTGTGTGAGTTGTTCTGCAATACGATATTCTGTGGCTGTTAAATTCATAGTACTTTATTACTAATTGCGTTTACGTGCGTTTGTAGTTGCGTTTGAAAGTTGTTACTTTGTTACATCAACGGTGTAAATATAGGACAATATTCCGATTGTCCGAATACAATAAGGACAATTTTCCAAATTTTAACATTTATGGATTTTTACGAACAGATAGAGGCTTGGAAAAAAGACTACAATTTAAACAATGAGGAGATTGCTGGTATCATTGGAAAGAAGGGTGATACATTCCGAAAAGCTTTAAATAGAAAGTCAGTATCAGAACTTGAACAGAAAGTTATAGTTGATGTTATTAGTAGGTACGAAGGTAATGAAACAAGAAAATTGTCCGAAATACTTAAGGACGTTATTCCGAATATTTCCAATAAAAAGGAATACTATCCTTTAAATAATGCTGATCAATTAAAAGAAACCGATGCTGTTTGGGTAGACTATAGCAGCTTTATGAATATTCCTGTGGTTCAAAAGAGAGCACAGGCTGGTTTTCTTTCTGGATGGGGTGATGATGAATATTTGGAAGAACTGCCAACTATACCTTGGGAAGTTGATCGAGAATATAAAGGCAAATACATAGCATTTGAAGTTACTGGTGATAGTATGGATGATAACAGTCGAGAAAGTATCATTGAAGGGGATACGCTTATCTGTAGAGAGATACAACGCCACCACTGGGTAAACAAATTACACCTTCACCGATGGAAGAACTTTGTCGTAGTACACCGTACGGAGGGAATCTTAGTTAAAAGGGTTTTAAAGCACGATATAGATACAGGACGTTTACTTCTTCATTCATTGAATCCTTTATTTGATGATCAAGAAGTATTTATGGATGACCTAATAGCACTATTTAACGTAATCGATATACATAGAAGCTTATAATTATGAAGAAAATATTACTTACAATCGGAATTTTGCTTTTAGCAAACAATATGTTCGCTCAATTAAATGTAGTTGAGAAAGAAAAAAAAGAAGAAATAGGTATGATCAAAAATTTATTTGATCCGGTAATGGAAACCTATAAAAGAGGTGATAATTATGTCATAATGTATAAAGATCTACAATACACTCAGATTTCAGAATGGAAATCATTTTCAATGAATAAAGAAAGCTTTGATCAACTTTACGATTTAATTATTCAAAATTGGAATAACCCACCTGAAGAAAATATTATGCTAGATATGGGGGAGGATGGTTTTGTTAGGCTTGATTATGCTAAAGCTTTAGGTATTACAAATGTTAGATTTATGCACGATCCTTACAAGTCTGGTGATGTTCTAGGGTTTTCTATGTGGTTGACTGAAAAGAAACTTAAAAAGTTATTTGATAAATAGTAACCTATGTACAGCGATAAAAGAATGCTTGACCTACTTGAAATTTTAAAAGCTGAAAATTACATCAGATTTGAAAAGGATTTTTGCGAAGCTTGTGGATTACTTCCTCAGAATCTTTCGAGGATAAGAAAAGGCGATGCTCATTTTACACCAGATCATATAAAGAATATCTGCACCATCTTTTTAGTCAATTCTAACTGGGTATTAGGACTTGAGCACGAGGTATTCAGAAACCAAAATAACGTTAATCAAAAAGTTAACCCAAATAAATTGAATAGACCATCTGACCGTGTTTTGAATTAATCCTTATTCTGAATATCAAGGAGTTAGCTTTTTAAATCATTCCTTTCTGTGCCTTCTAAGCAGACGGTCACAGGTTCGAATCCTGTCGCGATCACTTCTTCAAAGCCTCAGTTTTACTGAGGCTTTTTTTGTTTCTTCACTTTAATTAAACTCAATACGCTAGATAGAAAATTTTGAGAATAGTTCGTGTAGGTTATTAATTCTTTCTATACACTAAAGAATGATATTATTTAAGTTTCTTTAGAATAAACAAGGATGATTACTTCCTGAATCTTTTGGGGCCAATGTAGGGAGATATTATTTGCATACTCGTTTATTTTATTATATATAAAAATATCATTTGGGCAAGAAAAAATCAAATTATAAAAAGGGTAATTTTAAATCAAGATTCATTTTTAACTATCAGAATGATATATGAAGTTTAAAAAAAGATGTTTTACTTTAGCCTAACTTATTAAAGAGATCATTTTGAAAAAGCAAATCACAATATATGATATTGCCGAGAAGCTCAATTATTCTACGTCTACCATTTCTAGGGCTTTACGTGATCATCATTCAATAAGTAAAAAAACTGCTACCTTAATTAAAAAAGAGGCTGAGATTATGGGATATCGCCCAAACACTCTTGCTGCAGGTCTAAGGAAAAATAGAACAAAGACAATAGGTGTTTTAATATCAAGAATTAATAGACCTTTTATGTCATCTTTAATAAGTGGAATTGAAGACCAAGCAAAGAAAGCAGGTTACACGGTCATTATTATTCAGTGTAACGATGATTACGAAAGTGAAGTGAGAAATGCAAAGACTTTATATGATATGAGAATTTCAGGGATCATCTCATCATTGTCAATGCAAACTTCTGATTATGATCATTTTAAACCTTTTTTAAATCGAATACCTTTAGTTTTTGTAGATCGTGTTCCAGAATGCTTGCCTTCTTATAAAGTTATAATAGACAATTATGCATCTGCATATAAAGCAACTAGCCACCTTATCGATCAGGGGTGTTTACGTATAGCGCATTTCGCTGGTTCGCGGCTTAGAAGCATTTACAAGGATAGAAGGAAAGGTTATGAAGATGCTCTAAAGAATGCTGGTTTGAAAGTAGATGAAGAATTGATAATCGAAATGAAAACATTAAGTTCTAAAGAAGGAAAGAAAGCTACAGAATATTTAATGAAAATGAAAAATCCACCTGATGGTCTTTTTACTTCTAATGATACTGTAGCAATAAGTGCAATACAATCTATAAAAAAAATGGGATTAAATGTTCCATACGATTTAGCAATTATAGGTTTTAATAATGACCCTGTTGCTTCAATTATAGAACCCTCGTTATCCTCTATTTCACATCCTGCATCTAAAATGGGCGAACTTTCGGCAAAATGTATTTTGGATAACTTTGATAGTGTAGAGAATGGCGGACAACTTGACCAAACCACAATTCTAGATACTCAACTAATTATTCGCAAATCTTCCTCACGAAAAATAACCATTCAACATTAGAAACGTCGGTTCAAATAATTTAATTGGTAATTTTCACGGTAGAAGAATTAAATTTATGTAGAATATTATATATGACTTATATTTACGCAATCGATTGTGTAAATGTTAATATTTGAAATTTACCATTATATATTTCAAAGTCATTTAGATATTTAGATAGTTTTGGTTAAAGACCAAAACTATCTAAATAAGTTATACAGGAATTGTTTGTAGGATTTCTAAAAGACATTATTGGGATTAATCGAGGCCCTATGTTAAAAATTAATCAGGATTATATTAAATAAAACTACACTGATATTATGAATAAAGTAAAAACTTTAATTAGTTGTGTGTGTATTACTATTTTTTGCTTGACTTTCATGCAGGGACAGATTAGTCTATCTGAAAAAGCGTCTTCTAAAGGGGCTTTTTCTATAGTAGTTGATAAAATGGCCACCCCAATTTATTATGATGAAAAGGATGAAGATTTAGTAGCAACGGCCTCTGAGCTTCTGGCTCAAGACATTGAACGGGTTACGGGCATATTACCATTAATCAAAACAAGTAAACCAAATTCAGACAAAGCTATAATAGTTGGTTCCATAAAGAACAGTAGGTTAATTGATCAGCTTGTTAAGAGCGGCAAATTAAATGTTAGTGACCTTCAAAATTCTTGGGAGCGTTTTATCGTTAAAGTGGTTTCTAATCCTTTTCCTGGAGTTGATAAGGCACTGGTTATTGTGGGGAGTGACAGACGAGGTACGGCTTATGGTGTATTTGAACTTTCTAAGATTATTGGAGTTTCACCTTGGTATTGGTGGGCAGATGTACCTGTTACAAAACATAAGAGATTGGCTATAAATGTTACTGATTATATTTCTAAAGAGCCGTCTATTAAATACAGAGGAGTGTTTTTAAATGATGAAGACTGGGGATTAAAACCTTGGGCATCTAAGATGATGGATCCTAAGATTAATGATATCGGTCCTAACACTTATTCTAAAATATCAGAGCTTTTGCTTCGTCTAAAATTAAATATGCTTGCTCCTGCTATGCATGAAGTCACAGGTGCTTTTTACAAATATCCTGAGAATAAGATTATTGCAGATAAATATGGCATACTAATAACAACTAGTCATGCAGAGCCACTACTCTATAATAATACAACAGAGTGGCATCACGATATAAATGGTGATTGGAATTATACTACTAATAAGGACGGTGTTTTAGAGGTAATGGATAAACGTGTTGCAGAAGCTTCGCTCTATGAAAATATTTATACAGTAGGTATGCGTGGCATCCATGATAGAGGTATGAGCGAAGTTCCTAAAGGCTATACTAAAGCAAATGTATTGGAGCAAGTTATAGAGAATGAGCGTGAAATATTAAATAAACATATTGATAAATCTATTACTGAAATTCCACAGATATTTGTACCCTATAAAGAGGTTTTGGATATCTATAGAAGTGGTATGAGATTGCCTGAAGACATTACCCTTGTATGGCCCGACGATAATTATGGGTATATAAAAAAATTAAGTGACACAGAAGAAGCTTTGCGTAGTGGTGGAGCCGGCGTTTATTATCATATCTCATATTTGGGATCCCCTAATGATTACTTGTGGTTAAACACGACGCCACCTGCCTTAATGTATGAAGAACTTTCAAAAGCTTACAAAAGTGGCGCACAGCGCTATTGGTTGCTTAATGTAGGTGATATCAAACCTGGTGAAGTTGGAATACAATTTTTTTCAGATTTTGCGTGGGACGTAGAATCATATAGTTTTGAAAAAATTCCCTTCGTGAATGCTGAATTTTTAGCATCTATTTTTGGCGAAAAATATAAATCCGAGTTTAAGCAGATTTACAATACCTACTTTCATTTAGGTTTTGAAAGAAAACCGGAATACATGGGGTGGGATTGGAAATGGAATAGTATAGAAACCAATGAAAAAATTATAGATACAGAATTTTCATTTAAAAATTATAATGAGGCTGAAAATAGAATAAAAGCTTATACATCTATAGCAAACCAAACGGAAGCAATCTACAAGAAAATTGATAAAAAGCAGAAATCTGCATTTTATCAATTAGTATATTATCCTGTAATAGGAGCATATCTTGAAAATTTAAAAATGCTTACCGCTCAGAAAAACCGCTGGTATGCAAAACAGGGTAGGGCTGCAACTAATCGACTCATAGAAGAAGTTAAAGAATATGACCTAAAGCTTTCTGAAATAACCGAAACCTATAATAATCTTGAAAAAGGAAAGTGGAAGGGGATTATGACCGCTCCAGAACGTGTGCCAGAGGTTCAATTACCACCATTATCTACTATTCAAATTCCTGAAAATGCAGAACTCGGTTTATTTATACCCAATGCTGATGAAGCCTCAGGCTTACATATACTTTCACAGTTTGATGTAAATACCAAAAAGGATTATACGTTTGATATTTACAATAAAGGCAAAAAACCTCTTAAATGGAAAGCAGTCGTATCAAATGAATATTTAAAATTAAGCCAAGATAGTGGTGAAACCACAGATCAAGATCACATTAAAGTGTCAATAGATTGGAACAATCTGCCTAAGAAAAAACAGCTTCATGAAAATATTACAATCAATTCTGGCGATACGACGAAAACAATTTTGGTTAGTATTAAAAATTCAAAAGTCGCAAAAGCCGATGCTTTACTTTATGTAGCAGATAATGAAGTTGTTTCTATAGACCCTGCTCGATTTTCAAGAATTAATGAGAAAAACGGTTCAAAAGTTTCAATAATTGAAGAATTAGGCTATGCAGGAAACAGTATACAATTTGGAAATATTATTGATAAGGGTTGGGCAAATACTTCAATTGAATATGATTTCTACACAGATAAATCCGGTTATGCTACTGTCTATACATACGCACTTCCTCTATTTGGTAGGGATGACAATACGGGTACAAGCTACGGAGTGCAAATAGATGATAGTAAGGTAAACTGGGAAAGTACAGCATCAGCAGAATATTCATTTGACTGGCAACAAAATGTTATACGTAATGCAATTATTAATACCAGTAAAATATGGATTAGGGAGCCCGGTAACCATACCCTTAGGCTCATTGGAGGTGATCCTGGTATGATAATTCAAAAGGCAGTTATAGATTTTGGAGGCCTTCGAGAATCCTATATGGGACCAGAACCCAGTTTAATTGCAGAAGATTAACATAAAGGCACATTTATTTTTTTTATGACATACAGCTCAATGCATACAATGCGTTGGTTCGGTCCAGATGACAGTATCAAATTAAAGGATTTGAGACAATGTGGTATCAAGAATATTGTAACTGCTTTACACGATATAAATGTTGGCGAAGTCTTGCTTATTACTGAAATTCAGAGTCGAATAAAATATATTGAATCCTACAATTTAAAATGGCTGGTGGTAGAGAGCTTGCCGAATAGTGAGGATATCAAGCGCATGCAAGGCGATTTTAAACGGCATATAACCAATTATAAAAAAAGTATCCATAACCTCGCTCAATGAGGCATTCATACGGTTACCTATAATTTTATGCCGGTATTATATTGGGTTCGCACGCATCACAAACACAATAACCATGACGGCACGCAGGCTCTTTTATACAATCATATATCCTTTATTTATATAGATGTTTTCTTACTGAAAAGACCTGGAAGTGAAGCTGATTATTGTAAAAGTCAAATTCAAGAAGCACAGGCTTATGGCGCGCAATTAAGTACAATAGAAAAGGATGAACTCTTTAAGAATGCTTTATTAGGGTTACTGGGTAGCAAAGGGCATTTTTCAGCAACTCAAATACTCGATCTTCTTAATCAGTACAAGGATATTACAGATGAAAAATTAAGGAAGCATCTAGCATATTTTTTGAAAGAAATAATACCTGTAGCTAAAGCAAATAAATTGAATTTAGCAATTTACCCGGATGATCCGCCGTTTTCAGTTTTAGGATTACCACGTGTAGTACGCAATTATTTAGACTTAAAAATTGTATTTGAAGCGGTGCCTGATAGCTGTAATGGTCTCTGTTACTGTACAGGTTCTCTGGGAACAGATCCTGAGAATAATTTACTTGAGATGATAGATAAATTCTCTGATCGGATTCATTTTTTACACTGGCGAAATATAAAGCGCTACAATGAAAATATCTTTCAAGAGTCGGAACATCTAAAAGGTGACAATCCCATTGAAAAAATTGTATTAAAATTACTAAAGGTGATGCAGGAGCGAATGGTTAACCTTCCTTTAAGACCTGATCCCGGTTTTTTATACAGCTTTGAAAAAGTCAAAAATTCTTATCCCGGTTATTTTTTAACAGGTCGCTTGAAGGGTTTGGCAGAATTAAAAGGTTTAGAACTAGGGTTTATTTAATTTGAATAACATATTTTTTGAGTATTACTTCAAACTTTATTCAAGTTTGATCCCACAGACTACACGGTATAATATTTAAAAGTGTTATAATATAATTTAGAATTTTCAATTTTGGTTTATATAGTTTTAGCTAACAACTAATCTAAATCTTACCAAAATGCTTAATTCAATTATAATCCAAATTCCGCACGGAACGCCTAATCCAGATAACAACAATCCTGTTGATTTTACAAATCCTTTTGATCTCCTG
>TARA_R110002012_G_scaffold287185_7_pt1 | contig 44858 bp, 41 predicted proteins | sample TARA_R110002012 | Tara Oceans TARA_R110002012 (sample SAMEA4396515) | marine metagenome | biome: Westerlies Biome; feature: [DCM] deep chlorophyll maximum layer (ENVO:01000326); material: water (ENVO:00002006), including particulate matter (ENVO:01000060) such as... | depth 40 m
TGTGATCGAATGCCAGCCCCTGCCACTGCGCTTGGATATTGTCCGGAAGCTCGGGCACCCCATCATAGAAACCGGGAACAGTTATGCGGCCCGTGTCATCATGCAAAGCGGCGATGATTTTGCTTAGTACACGGGCAGGGTTCATCGCTACGCCACCATACATGCCTGAATGCAGGTCAAGATCGGGACCGGTGATGGTAATTTCTTCGCCCAGTAATCCGCGCAGCATGGTGACAATCGCAGGTACCTTGCTTTGAAACATGCAGGTATCACAGATCATCGCATAGTCGGCGCGCAATTCATCTGCGTGTTCCTTCATGAACGGCACCAGCGAAGGAGACCCTGATTCTTCTTCACCCTCAAGAAAAAGCGTCATCCGGCACGGAAAGTCGCCATTTACTGCCTTCCACGCACGCAAGGCTTCTATGATGGTCATCAACTGACCTTTGTCATCAGCAGCACCACGCCCTCTGATCACGCGTCCCTTGGCGGTTTCCTCTATGGCAGGGTCGAATGGGTCACGGTCCCACAGATCCAACGGGTCTACCGGTTGCACGTCGTAGTGGCCGTAAAAAAGAATATGGGGTTTGTCAGCCGGTCCATCGACATGACCCACCACCATGGGATGGCCCGGCGTCGAACGCTTAGTGGTTTTTATGCCGATGCCATTCAGGTCTTCGACCAGCCAGTCAGCGGCGTCATCGCACGCCGACTTGAACGCAGGATCAGTAGAAATAGAGGGAATTCGGAGCAAATCCAACAAATGGTCGGTTGCGGTGTCTATGTCGGTATCAATGCGGTCGAGTACATCGTTGAGGGCCATGATTAACCTTTCTATTTTCAGATATTTAGGGTGACCGTAACAGCGGCGCGGCTGGTGTCTAGGGCTGGATGCGCCGCGCGATTGGGCCGAAAGTGTTTGCCAAACTGTGCGGCATCAACTGCAGAATTTGCGCTAGGCCGTCGGATTATCATCAGATGTAGAGTGGCTTTGAGGCGGCACAAACCTCGCGCGAGCGAGGTCAATGACGTCGTGCGACAATTGGTGCCGATTAAAGTATTGAAATAATTGTCCCCAAACTATAGTCATTCTAAAACATGAATATGGCGAGAGACCCGATTGCCCTTGCTGGTTTTCTCACTAATCGGGGAGAGAGGCACGATGGATTTCACCACACAGCTTGATCAGGCGATTGACCGGTTACATCAGGAAGGGCGTTATCGCACCTTTATCGACATCGAACGTCGTAACGGACAATTTCCTCATGCTGTATGGACGCAACCTGACGGCCAAGAGAAAAACATTACGGTTTGGTGTGGCAACGACTATCTCGGCATGGGGCAAAACCCTGTCGTTTTAGCCGCAATGCACGAAGCGCTGGATGCAACCGGTGCAGGGTCGGGGGGGACGCGCAACATTTCCGGCACGACCGTCTATCACAAACGCCTCGAAAACGAGCTGGCCGATCTGCACAGCAAGGAAGCGGCGCTTCTCTTCACCAGTGCTTATATAGCCAACGACGCAACACTAAGCACGTTGCCCAAGCTTTTTCCGGGTCTCATCATCTATTCCGACGCTTTGAACCACGCGTCGATGATCGAAGGGGTGCGCCGGAACGGGGGCGCAAAACGCATTTTTCGCCACAACGATGTAGAGCATCTTCGCGAACTGATGGCGGCGGATGATCCAGCGGCACCCAAGTTGGTCGCCTTTGAATCGATCTATTCGATGGATGGTGATTTCGGCCCGATCCAGGCGATCTGTGATGTTGCTGACGAATTCGGCGCGCTGACATATATTGATGAAGTGCATGCTGTCGGCATGTACGGCCCGCGCGGCGGCGGCGTTGCAGAGCGTGACAATCTGATGCACCGGCTTGATATCATCAATGGCACCTTGGCTAAAGCCTATGGCGTAATGGGAGGGTACATCACTGCGTCCTCCAAGATGTGCGACGCGATCCGGTCATATGCGCCCGGTTTCATTTTCACGACATCCTTGCCACCAGCCGTAGCGGCAGGGGCTGCCGCATCGGTAGCCTTTCTGAAGACCGCGCCAGAGCTGCGTGAAAAGCATCAAGAGCAGGCTAAGATATTGAAACTACGCCTGAAAGGGCTTGGATTGCCGATCATTGATCATGGTACTCATATCGTCCCGGTGATGGTCGGTAACCCCGTCCACACCAAAACGTTGTCGGATCGGTTGCTCGAAGATCACGGTATTTACGTACAGCCTATAAATTTCCCAACCGTTCCCCGCGGAACCGAGCGGTTGCGTTTTACCCCTTCGCCCGTGCATGGCCCCCTTGAAATGGAAAGATTGGTACAGGCAATGGATGGTCTGTGGTCCCATTGTGCGCTGAATCGTGCCGAAATGGCTGGGTAGTCGTTTATATTCCTTATATCTCGTTGATTTATGCTATGGATAACGAAAGAAAAGGACCAACTCGAATCAACATGATGTATCGAGTATGGCTATCGGGCATAAAAGCGGGACAGACATATGATTGGACGGTGGGCTTCTAAGTCGACGGATGACCATCAAGTTGAAGCTAAAGGCTTTGACGCGTTCGACCTACGGCTTGGTGATCTCATGCGCGGTGAACGCGCTACGCTTGGCAAGTCCCTGCTTGATGTCCAACGTGAATTGCGGATCAAGGCTTCTTATATCGCCGCAATCGAAAACTCCGATCCCGATGCGTTTGACACACCCGGTTTTATTGCAGGGTATGTTAGATCGTATGCGCGTTACCTCAATATGGATCCGGATGCGGCTTTCACAGCGTTTTGCAAAGAGTCTGGATTCTCCGTAGCACATGGCATGTCCGCCGAAGCGTCGGTGGTCAAGAAGCCGACCCGCGAAGAGCGGATGACGCGTACTGCGGAAAGTGACATTTTCAAACGCCCTTCCACCCCATTCACACCTGTTGGCGATTCATTCTTGGGTCGGATCGAACCCGGTGCTGTTGGGTCGGTTATGGTTCTGGTTGCGTTGATCGGGGCGATTGGGTTCGGCGGATGGAGTGTGCTGAAAGAGGTTCAGCGTGTTCAGGTAACGCCTGTCGATGAAACACCTGTGGTTCTGTCTGACCTTGATCCTCTGGAAGGGGCTCTTGCTTCTGCGCCAGAAGAAACGCCAAACGCCGTTGCTCCCAGTGCCATGTCGTCACCACGGGCCGATGCGCTTGACCGGTTGTATCGTCCTGCTGCGTTAGATGTACCAGTTCTGGTGGCCAGGGATGCTCCTATATCTTCGATAGATCCGCGCAGCGTCGGCAGCTTTACTTCGACAATGCAAGGGCTGACGGTTGCGGAAAGTAATTTGTCCCGAACCGATCAGATGGCGATTAATGCCGCAGTTAATTCTGTCGTGAATAGCGATCCTGGCGCAATTGCTGTGCCACAGGTGGTAGAAGGGCCCGCGCCAGCTTTGCGCATGGTTGCCGCCTATCCATCTTGGGTGCGTGTTCGAGCCGCCGATGGCAAGGTCATCTTTGAAGGTATCATGAACAAGGGCGACAGCTGGGAAGTTCCGGCGACGGAAGAGCCCCCTACGTTGCGCACCGGTGAATCTGGTGCCATTTATTTCGCGATGGACGGCCAGTATTTCGGCCCCGTTGGCGACCGTGGGTCTGTGACATCCAATCTGCCATTGCAGCGGCAAGCCTTGGCAGAGCTATATGAACCTGCGTTGCTCAAGGAAAATTCCGCCCTCGCGACGATGGTCGCTGAATTGCAGAATGCAGCACCTTCTCCTACAGAATAACTCGGTTGCCATTGCAAGAGGGCACCTGCCTGAATAGGTGTAGCGCTGACTCATCCTCTCGCTGATCCATTGTTGAAGGTGCTTTTTCCATGTCGTTGAATCATATCCGCCCGTGGCGCAACATTTACCGCCGTAAGTCGCGCCAGATCATGGTTGGCAACGTTCCGGTCGGGGGTGACGCGCCGATCACGGTGCAAACAATGACCAATACGTTGACCACAGATGTCAAAGCGACGATTGCACAGATAACGGCCGCCGCCGAGGCCGGCGCCGATATCGTTCGCGTTTCAGTGCCCGATGCGGAAAGTTCGAAGGCATTGAAAGAGATCGTGCGCGAGGTATCCGTACCAATCGTTGCTGATATTCACTTTCACTATAAACGCGGTATCGAAGCTGCTGAAGCCGGTGCTGCCTGTCTTAGGATTAACCCCGGTAACATCGGCGACGAGAAGCGCGTCAAAGAAGTGATCAAAGCCGCGCGGGATAACAACTGCTCCATGCGCATCGGTGTCAATGCAGGTTCTCTTGAACGGCATTTGCTTGAGAAATACGGTGAGCCATGCCCCGATGCGATGGTCGAAAGCGGCTTGGACCATATCAAGATCTTGCAAGACAACGATTTTCACGAATTTAAGATAAGCTGCAAAGCATCTGACGTATTCATGGCCGCCGCTGCCTATCAGTTGCTAGCAGACGCGACCGATGCGCCGATTCATCTTGGTATCACAGAAGCCGGAGGATTGACCTCCGGCACAATCAAGTCTGCGATCGGCATGGGTAATCTCTTGTGGATGGGTATCGGTGACACGATCCGCGTCTCTCTTTCCGCCGACCCGGTAGAAGAGGTGAAGGTCGGTTATGAGATCCTGAAATCACTGGGCTTACGTCACCGCGGTGTGAATATCATCAGTTGCCCCAGTTGTGCCCGTCAGGGGTTTGACGTGATCAAAACCGTCGAAGCGTTGGAAAAACGTCTTGAGCACATCAAGACCCCGATGAGTTTGAGCATCATCGGCTGTGTGGTCAACGGCCCGGGTGAGGCACTGATGACAGATGTCGGCTTTACCGGCGGTGGAAACGGGTCGGGTATGGTGTATCTGGCGGGTGCTCAAAGCCATAAGCTGGGGAATGAAGGCATGATCGACCACATTGTCGAACAGGTCGAAACCCGTGCGGCCGCGATCGAGGCCAGCGAGCAGGCCGCAGAGTGAGTTTTGCCGCGCCGGGCGATTTATCCATCGACAGTCAAATGTGCATTCCATATCAATAGATATGCCAATTGACGCGCCCCAGAACCCAAAATACGCCGAGTTTTTCTGCGGTGGTGGAATGGTGCGCGCAGCGCTTCACAAGCGGTGGGACTGTGTGCTTGCCAATGACATCGATGCGATGAAATGCGACGTCTATGCAAAGAACTGGGGCAATGACGCGCTTGTTCATGGTGATATTGCCACCCTGCCTGATGACATGTTGCGCCAGCAGATAGACCTGTATTGGGCGTCAAGCCCGTGTCAGGATTTCAGCCTTGCGGGCAAGGGGCGCGGGTTGTCAGGGATGCGCAGCGGTGTGTTTACCGATTGGGCCGACAAGATCACGACCGCGATCAAAGCTGGCTTTGCCCCGCGTATCATCGCATTTGAGAATGTCGTGGGATTGGTGTCGCGCAACGGCGGTGCCGACATGAATACGATTCTCGCCACGTTCGTGGGCCTGGGGTACAAGGTAGGTGCCCTGGAGATAGACGCGCGGCGTTTTCTTCCGCAAAGTCGCCCGCGACTGTTTGTGATATGTGTACGAAATAATATCGATCTTTCGGGATTAACCGTGCCCAAGCCTTCTCATGTATTCCACGGCAAAAGGCTGCAAAAATTTCTCGGCAGCGCATCGCGCAGCGTCCGTTCTGATTGGGTGTGGTGGAAGCTCGAGGATGCGCCTGCGGCCGATCAGGCTCTCGATACCGTTTTGGAACGGCGCAGCTCAATGCCCTGGTTCAGTGACGCCGACACCGAGCGATTGATATCGCTCATGTCGCCCCCTAGCCTTGAACGTCTTCGCATTGCCCGCCAATCCGGGCGCACCGTGGTCGGAACAATCTATAAGCGCGGCCGCCCGGATGCGCAGGGCGATGTCCGTCAAAGGGCCGAATTGCGCACTGACGGGTTGGCGGGCTGCCTGCGGACCCCAGCTGGGGGAGCATCGCGGCAGATCCTGATATTCATCAAGGGTAAACAAACTAAAGCGCGGCTAGTATCTTCGCGCGAGGTGGCAAGGTTAATGGGACTGCCAGACAGTTATTCGATGCCCGACACATATAACAAGGCCTACAGGGTGGCGGGTGATGGCGTCGCTGTTCCAGTGGTCGGCTATCTTGATGAAATGCTGTTTGCCCCGATCCTGCAACGTCGCAGTCTTGAAGCAGTTGCATGACCGCTGCGCAATCGTATCGGGGCAGGGCGCTTAGTGCACTGACCAACCAGATCGGCGTCTATGCCCTATGCGACCTTGACGAAAATCCAATTTACGTAGGGCAATCTGTCGATGGTATACGCACTAGGGTGCGCCGACATCTGACCTCCGCGAGATCCGATGTGATCGCCAATCGCCAGATCGATGTTTGGGAGATTGCCTTTGTCTGGGCTTGGCCGGTGTCGACCAAAGCCGAGGTTGAACCATTGGAGCGTTCAATATTCGCGCATTACGATGCAAAATTGCCTTTGATGAATGGCAAGGCAATGATTGCGGATGCTGATCAGGTGCTTTGGCCGCAGAAACAGGTCGTTCAGGTGATCGAGGAAGAAGAAAGGCAATCGCGACTGACGCCCTCTAACCGCCTGCCGCGCCAGATCAAACAATATGATTTGCTTGTCGACTACATTTTAAATGTCAAAGAGGCACCACATTTGAAAAGGTCGCTTGATGCCCATTTCGAACGTATGGTGCGCTATCATCAACGGTTCTTATAAGCCGCTATTTCGTGAGATATCGCACCAGTACGATATCCGGCATGTGGCCGCGCAATATCATCGTTGGCATGACATAGAACGGGGCTTCGGCCATGCCGAGCCTTTCCGCCAAAGCGATAGTCGCGGGGGTGGACATGTCGTGAAGCTTGAACTCAATGCCGTACCGATTTGATATATCAATCAATTCTCGCTCTGCGATGACACATGTTGGGCAGTCTGGAGAGACGAATAACGCGATGCTTGAACCCTCTAGCACCTCGCTGGAAAGATCGTTCAGCAATGCCAGATCGGCATCGGCCTCGTCGCGGTAGGCTTCCGCCGCATAGTTCGGGCCAGCCATTGCATCGACTGCCAGCGACGGTTCGTCCATTAGCAACGCGCGGACTTCGACCCCGAAAGCCGCGCGTTCCGCCTGTGTCATCTCTGTAAAATCTGTCTGTGCGATGGCAGGAAATGCCATCGCACATAAAAGGATCGAGAGCCGCATTTAACCGCGCTTTTCTTTCACGATCGCTTTCATTTGGTCATATGGCACATAACCGCGAAGCATTTCGTCTTCCATCACAAATGTAGGCGTACCTGAAATCTGCAGGGCATCTGCCAAGGCGCGAGTTTTTTCAATCGCCTCAGTGACTTCGGCGCTGTCCATTTTTTCGGTGATGGCGGCGGGATCTAGACTAAAGCTTTCGGCGAGGCGCTTGAGCGACGTAGGTGTGATATCGCCGTTAAAGCTCATCAGCGCGTCATGCATGGATTTATAGGCTTCGTCACCGGCGACAATTTTTGTCGCGATTGCAAAGCGTGCACCCAGCATTGATTGCTCACCCAGTATGGGCATTTCCTTGACGATAAAGCGAATATTGCCGTCACCCTTGATTAGTTTTTCGACTTCAGGGAAAGCTTTTTTACAATAGCTGCACCGATAATCCATAAATTCAACGATGGTGAAATCGCCCTCGGGGTTGCCACCTACATATGAAAATCCGTCGTTAAAAATCGCATCGGCATTTGCTGAGACAAGGGTGAAGTCAGCCTGCGCTTGTGCTTCAGCATCGCGCTTTTGAAGCTGGCCTACCGCCTCCATGATGACCTCTGGGTTCTCCATCAGGTAAGAACGGACTTCGGCGCGAAACTGGGCGCGTTCGGCATCGGTCAATTCAGTCAGATCCATCGCAAGCGACGGCCCTGTCAGGGTAAAGGTCAAAAGGACTAAGGCAATCAGCTTTTTCATATTTGGTTACTCACTGTTGATTATGGATCAGGTGGACACACCGTCTGGAATGTCGTGCGCGATTTCAAGCCCTCATACAAGGGTTGACGGCACCGATTGGGTGCGTTGAAAGGTCTTGGATAAATTGTAGGATTAAGCCGATGCGCATTTCAACCCGATCTCAGGTCGATCCCTTTATCGTGATGGATGTCATGCAGGCCGCCGCGGCCGCAGAGGCACAGGGCCGCCATATCATCCACATGGAAGTCGGCCAACCTGGCACGGGTGCCCCCCGCGGCGCTGCTCGGGCTTTGTCGGAAGCGATGAATGAAGGGGCGCTCGGCTACACTGTGGCGCTTGGGTTGCCCGCATTGCGTGCCCGGATCGCCCACATGTACGGCGCATGGTACGATGTCGATCTGGATCCGAACAGGGTGGTCATTACCTCGGGGTCGTCTGCCGGATTTATTCTAGCGTTTACAGCGCTTTTTGATACGGGCGACAAAGTGGGTATTGGCGCACCGGGTTACCCCAGCTACCGGCAGATTCTCAAGGCGCTCGGTCTGACCCCTGTCGACCTGCCCACCTCTTTGGCCAATCGCCTGCAACCGGTCCCGACCGATTTTGCCAATATGGATCTTCGCGGGCTGTTGGTGGCGTCGCCCGGCAATCCGACAGGGACGATGCTGGACCACTCCGCCATGAGTGCCCTGATAAACGCCACGCAAGCACAAGGCGCATCGTTCATCTCGGATGAGATTTATCACGGTATTGAGTACGAGAAAAAAGCCGTGTCCGCACTTGAGGTCAGTGATGACGTTTACGTTATCAATTCGTTTTCCAAGTATTTCTCGATGACCGGGTGGCGTGTCGGCTGGATGGTCGTCCCCGAGGACCATGTGCGCGTGGTTGAGAGAATCGCCCAAAACATGTTCATATGCGCGCCCCACGCCAGTCAGGTCGCTGCGCTTGCCGCCATGGAATGCGAGGATGAGCTGAAGGCCAACATGGATGTGTATCGAGCCAATCGGACACTGATGATCGACGGGCTAAGAGAGGCAGGGTTCACCCGTTTTGCGCCGCCAGATGGTGCGTTCTATGTCTATGCGGATGTGTCTGACATTACTGACGACAGCCGTAAGCTTGCCCATGATATCTTGGAGAAGGTCGGTGTCGCCGTCACGCCCGGTCTGGATTTCGATCCTCTCAGAGGTCACCAGACGCTGCGGTTCAGCTACGCACGCGGTACCGATGACATCGCGCAGGGCATCGATCGGTTAAAGGCGTATATGGCGTCGCGCTGAAACGCTGGCCCGAAGGTGGTGTTGATGTTATAGACCAGCCCGAACACCTCGGTCAGAACGGTGATAGGCATGCGGTATCTTTCCCTTATTGCGGCGTTTTTTACGTTCGCGGTTCCAGCGTCAGCGCAAGAGTTGACAGCGCTTGCGCGTGTCGACCCGGTACCCAGCGTGATCTCGGATGGGTGGTTCGGCAAGACGACGCTGCGCCTTAGCTTAAGTCAGGGGGTGCCATTTCGGGTGTTCTTGCTGAATGACCCGCCGCGTTTGGTGGTCGATTTTCGCGAAGCGGACTGGACTGGAGTCAAAGCGTCAGATGTACTGCCGCAGCCTGGGCGCATCTCCGACCTGCGTTTTGGCCCGTTTCAGCCTGGCTGGTCCCGGTTGGTTGCGGATCTGGCTGAACCCATGATCCCACGTGAGATCGGGATGCCGGTAAACAAGGAATCGGGCAAAGCGACGCTGGAAATTACCTTGGAAGGCGTGGACCAACAAACGTTTGCCGAAGCATCGGGAGCGCCAGTTGATCCAAGCTGGACCATGGCGCTTGCAGCGGCACCCAAGCCCAAGTCAACCGATCACGGTAAGCGTTTCCGCGTCGTATTGGACCCGGGGCACGGTGGTATCGATCCCGGCGCAGAGCGTGACGGATTGACAGAAAAAGATCTGATGTTGAGCTTTGCGCTATCACTACGGGATATCTTAGTACGCGACGGCATCGACGTGGTCATGACACGCGATAGCGATATATTCGTAGCCTTGGAAAACCGGGTTGCCTTTGCGCATCAAGCAGAGGGAAACCTGTTTATTTCGCTGCATGCAGATGTCTTGCAGCAAGGCGGGGCGAAAGGGGCCACGGTTTATACGCTTTCCGACGAAGCCAGCGATACCGCTACAGAACATCTCGCTGCGCGGCATAATCGATCTGACATAATTGCGGGTGCCGATCTCACGGGGTCTGACGATCAGGTTGCGGGTATTTTGCTTGATCTCGCGCGTCAGGAGACCGAACCACGGTCCGTCGCGGCAGCGAAAGCACTCACCGCAGGCATGAAGGCCGCAGGAGGCCCGATGAATCGGCGCCCCATCCGCAATGCCGGTTTTTCGGTTCTCAAGTCAGCCGATATTCCATCGGTCTTGATTGAAATCGGATTCCTGAGTTCCGAACGCGACCTCAATAACTTGCGTGATCCAATATGGCGGGCTGTCATGGTATCAGCAATTGCCGATTCTGTTGCAAAATGGCGTGATACTGACGCTGCTCTGAAACCATTGGTCCGACAATAACGTTAGCGGGATAGACCCGACGGTTCTGCGCGGTATATCGCCGTCATAATTCTGTATCGTGTTTTGACGATTCCACATGGGCCGCGTATAGATCGTGGACAAACCCTCCTTGCAAGGAACTGCCACTCGTGTTTCGTTTAATTCTGTCTTTCTTCGGGGGTATCTTTACCACTCTCACCATGAGCATCGGCATGGTCGCCCTGACCATCGGTGCGGTGTTCTGGATGTATGGGCGCGATTTGCCCAGTCATGAATCTCTGGCACAATACACACCCCCTACGATCAGCCGGATTTATTCCGGTCAGGGGCGCTTGATTGATGAATTTGCAAAGGAACGCAGGCTTTTTGCACCCGCCAACACCATTCCGCCGCTAATCAAACAAGCGTTTATTTCCGCAGAAGACAAGAATTTCTATACCCACGAAGGCTATGATTTGCGCGGCATTGGTGCCGCCGCTATCGACGCGGTACGTACTGGCGGTAAGGATGTGCGGGGTGCGTCTACCATTACGCAGCAGGTGATGAAAAACTTTTTGCTCTCGGGCGACCGCAGGGCGGAACGTAAGATCAAGGAAATTATCCTTGCCGCGCGGCTTGAGGAAAGTTTGCCGAAAGAAAAGATTCTCGAGCTTTACCTGAATGAAATTTTTCTGGGGCAGAACTCCTATGGTGTAGCGGCGGCATCTCAGACTTATTTCAACAAAACCCTTTCAGAACTGGCCCCCCACGAAGCCGCGTTTCTGGCGTCGTTGCCCAAGGCTCCGTCCGACTATCATCCTGTGCGGCGCAAGGAACGTCTGTTGCAACGGCGTAACTTTGTCCTGCGCGAGATGAAGGAAAACGGATACATCAGCCAAGCTATCTATGAAACCGAAGTCGCACAGCCCCTCCGGTCCGTGCAGAACGGTGACTTTGAAAGCTTCAAGGCTGAACTGCCCCCACGTGATTATTTTACCGATGAAATCCGTCGGCAACTGTCCGAAAACTTCGGTGAGGGCGAGTTTTTCACTGGCGGTCTCACTGTGCGTGCCACGATCGATAATGAAATGCAGCCCATTGCGGCGCAGTCGTTGCAACAGCAGTTGGAAGAATACGACCGCAGCATCGGTATTTGGCGTGGGACGGGAAAGACCATTGCCGCCGAAAAGCTGACCAGCGAAGAAAGCTGGCGTGATGCGCTCTCTAACTTGCGTATCCCGCGCGACGTAGCGCTGGATAGCCCTTGGCTTCCTGCCGTCGTGTTAGGCTTACAAGATGGTAACGCCCGGATCGGTATCGAAGGCGTCGATGAAACTGCCGAAGGTAACTTTATACCAGCAGAGGACGTGAAATGGGCCCGCAAGCGGCTGGATAACGGCAAACTGGGCGGGCGGGCTCAGGTGGCTGGAGATCTGCTAGAAGTTGGCGATGTCGTACTTGTGCGACGCATGACAACTGACAGCGATGGTTCCTTCATACGCTGGACGCTGCGCCAGATACCCGAAGTGCAGGGTGGTTTTGTGGCGATGGACGTAAACACTGGCCGTGTCATTTCGATGCAGGGCGGATTTTCTTATCAAGCATCGGTGTTTAACCGCGCCACTCAGGCCAAGCGTCAGCCCGGTTCGAGCTTTAAGCCTTTTGTATATGCCGCAGCTCTTGATAGCGGGTATACGCCGGCCACAATCGTGGTGGATGCGCCTATCGAAATTGATACCCCGCAGGGAATGTGGCGCCCGCGAAATTCCTCTAATAAATTTTATGGGCCGACACCTTTACGTACCGGGATCGAACAATCGCGTAACCTGATGACTGTGCGTCTTGCTCAAGAAGTCGGAATGGACATCATCGGCGATTATGCTGAGCGCTTCGGGGTCTATGATAACCTTTCGCCAGTATTGGCCAATGCTCTTGGTTCACAGGAAACCACCCTATATCAGATGGTTTCAGCCTACGCGATGTTCGCCAACGGCGGTGAACGCGTGCAACCAACTTTGGTGGATCGCGTGCAAGACCGGTACGGGCGCACAGTCTATAAGCACGATCAACGCATTTGTAACGATTGCCAGCTTCCCACCCTCGCACCCGGTCTCGGACCGCGTATCATCTCCAACCGCGAACGTGTCATGGACCCAATCACAGCCTATCAATTGACGTCTATGATGAAAGGCGTTGTTGACCGGGGTACCGCCCGCGGGGCCGTGAACCTGCCCGTACCTATCGCTGGCAAGACTGGCACGACCAACGATGCTAAGGATGTGTGGTTCATCGGTTTCTCCAGCAACATCGTTGCCGGGTGTTATATCGGTTTTGATAACCCACGCTCTTTGGGTAAGCGCGCATATGGCGCGGGAATGTGCGGACCGGTGTTTCAGCGTTTCATGACTGAGGCGATCAAGAAATTCGGTGGAGGGCCGTTTGAAGTGCCACCCGGTGGACGGTTTATCAAAATCGACCGTTTCAATGGTTCACGTCTGTCCGATAGTGCCGCAGGCCCGAACGTGGTTGCCGAATATTTCCGTGATGGCGAAGAGCCGCTGTTTGGCATCACATTCGATGGTGGTTTTGCAATGGGCGCAGACTTACCGTTGATGGATGAGCTGAAAGGCTCGGGCGCACGCGAGGTTATCACCTCGACCGGTAAAAAAGCACGGGTAGGGCCAAAGGCCAGCTTTGGTACTATCAGCTCCGGCGGGCTGTACTGACCGGTTTCTATTTTGGCTAGCGCTTGCCCAGGTGGCGGCGCTGGTCTATTTGATACGCGGCCCCGGTATGACGGGGCCGCAATCTATTTAAAGGCAGAAAAGAATGCGCGCAGAGGCACAGAATACAGCAGATCAGATCAATAAATCTCTAGAACTGCTGGCACAGCGTTTGAACGTCGAAACCGCACCTTACCGCTTGGAAGAATTCAATGCGCGCGTTGAATCTCCGACGCTCTGGGATGACCCCGATGCGGCGCAAAAGCTTATGCGTGACCGTCAGGCGTTGGTCGACGCAATCACAACCTACGAGACCATCAAGCAAGAGCTTGCGGATAATATTGAACTTATCGAAATGGGCGAGATCGAAGATGACGCCGAAGTTGTCGGCGAAGCCGAAGAGGCATTAAAGAACTTGGCTAAAACTGCTTCTCAGAAAGAGTTGGAGGCATTGCTGGATGGTGAAGCAGACGGCAATGATACCTTCCTTGAGATCAACGCCGGTGCAGGCGGTACCGAAAGTTGTGACTGGGCGAATATGCTGTCGCGCATGTATGTCCGATGGGCCGAAAAGAAGGGTTATAAGGTCGAATTGCAGTCGGAAAGCCCGGGTGAAGAAGCGGGAATAAAATCTGCGACATACAAGATCAGCGGGCTCAACGCGTATGGTTGGTTGAAATCCGAATCCGGCGTTCATCGTCTTGTCAGGATCAGCCCGTTTGATTCTGCTGCAAAGCGCCACACATCGTTTACATCAATTTGGGTTTACCCTGTCGTCGACGACAACATTGATATCGAGGTGAACCCAAGCGACATCCGCATTGACACTTATAGGTCATCAGGGGCAGGTGGGCAGCACGTCAACACGACCGACTCTGCCGTCCGCATCACCCACCACCCGACCGGTATCGTGGTAACAAGTTCTGAAAAATCGCAGCACCAAAACCGTGATATCGCGATGAAGGCGCTGAAATCTCGATTGTATCAGATGGAGCTTGACCGTCGCAATGCGGCCATCAACGAAGCTCATGAAAACAAGGGCGACGCGGGCTGGGGCAATCAGATCAGATCATACGTGTTGCAACCCTATCAAATGGTAAAAGATTTGCGTAGTAACTATGAAACCTCGGACACCAAGGGTGTTTTGGATGGGGACCTTGATGGGTTGATGGGCGCTGCGCTTGCGTTGGCGGTATCAGGGAAAAGCCGGGCTGAGGCGCAGGAGAGCTAATCTTTCTACCCTAGCCAGTCCGTTAACAGGTTAGGGTCTTGTATACTTGGTCATCCTTGCGTCTGATGGACACAAATGGAGGGCGCATTAATGAATTTACAAGACATGGGAGCATTGGCGCAGTCAGAAGCGCTGGCAAACGGCAGCCTGAGCGCAGTCGAGCTTATGCAGTCCACGCTTGAGCGGATCGAGGCGGTCAACGGCCGTGTGAACGCTATCGTATCCTTGGTCGCGCGCGATGTTCTGCTAGAGCAGGCTAGGGCAGCGGATGCGGGAAAACGTAGCGGCTGGTTGCATGGAATTCCAATAGCGATCAAGGATTTGTCCGATGCCAAAGGCTTGCCGACGTCAAAAGGCTCGCCGCTTTTTGCCGGGAATATTGCGGAAAAAGACAGTGTATTCGTCGCTCGGATCAAAGCGGCAGGCGCGATTGTCATAGGAAAGACCAATACACCGGAATTCGGCTTGGGCAGTCACACGTTCAACCCGGTCCATGGTGCAACACGCAACCCCTATGACCTTAGTCGGTCGGCGGGCGGTTCATCAGGTGGGGCGGCTGCCGCTTTGGCGTCCGGTATGGTAAGCATCGCAGACGGGTCGGATATGATGGGCAGTCTTCGCAACCCGGCCGGTTGGAACAACGTTTACGGGATGCGCCCAAGCTGGGGCACCGTGCCAGCCGAACCCGAGGGCGATATGTATCTGCATCAGCTCGCGACTTCGGGGCCGATGGCCCGAAACCCTCGCGATTTGGCTGCATTACTTGACACCATGACCGGCGCTGACCCTTTCCAGCCATTGGGAAAAACCCCGCTTGCAAGTTTGCCCGCGCTCAATTCCACGCCTCCACGGCTAAAGCTTGGTTGGCTAGGAGATTGGAGTGGCGCGTTCCCTGTCGCCGACGGAATATTGGATCTGTGCACCGCAGCCTTGGTAAGGTTAGAGAGCTTGGGTCACAAGGTCGAAGATACTGCGGCCCCGTTTGACGCCGAACATATGTGGGAAAGCTGGATTACCTTGCGTTCGTTTTCGGTCGCCTCTGGTCTGGAAACTGTATTCAATAACCCGGATCAGCGCAAACATCTTAAGAAAGCCGCCCAGTGGGAAATCTCGCGGGGGCTGGCATTCTCGGGGATGCAAGTTCATCAAGCCAGTGTCGTGCGTTCCCAATGGTATCGCCGTGCCGCAGCACTTTTCGATACCGTTGATGTGTTGGTTCTACCCTCAGCTCAGCTTTGGCCTTTTCCGGTTGACCAGGAATATCCTACGCAAATATCCGGTCAGCAAATGGATACCTATCACCGTTGGATGCAAGTGGTTGTTCCCGCGGGGCTTATCGGGTTGCCGGTGGTCAATATACCGGCAGGTTTCAGCAAGGCCGGCTTGCCCGGAGGTATCCAACTTATCGGCCCGCAGGGCAGCGACACGCTTTTATTGCAACTGGCACAAGAATGGCACGACGCAACAAATTGGACTGGTCGGCACCAACCTGATCTAAGCTAAGGTCCGTAGGCATTGGCGCTTTGCAAAGCGGTTGGACTTGGCAAACAAGCCTGACGTCGGATAGCTGTTCAAGCGAAATGAACGTCGGGGCGGAGCAGGCGACGATGGAACGGCGCAAGCTGTTCAACAGTGTAAAAACCCTTGGCTCTGGCTGCTTGCAATACTGACGACGTGTTTTGCGGGATATATTCATATACTAAACGAGTTACGCGCAGATCAACCGAGCTTTCTGGAACAGTCCGGGTGATGTACCCGACCCAAAAATTGTTGTCGAACGACGCAACGCGATGAAGATAGTTGAATGACGATGTCATCGCGCGTTTACGTGATGCGATGATCGCGATCCCTTCTTCTTGTTGTAAAATGATACCTCGGAATTCGCGCACTTCGCGTGTCGTCGGCAGGCTTTGCATCCGTACGGCGTCACAGGTTTCGTAGCCTTTTAAAAAGGTGTTTTGATCTTCTCGAAAGACAAAAATCAACCCGATAACAAAAAGATCTGGTTCAATGAAGCTTCGACGGGAGAATTTGTAAAACCCACTAGGAAACACGTCTTCGGACAGGCGGCGTCTGCCAGAAACGAAGTAATCGTTCACAAATGGCGCGAGCGAAGTGAATGAACTTTCGGGCTCTTCGGTAACCAACGGTTCAAGCAATATACGCGCGTCTACCTTAAAGAACTCGCATATGCGTGCCAAAACATCAGGCCTTGGAAAGCTCTCGCCTGAAAGATAGCGATTGAATTGTGTGCGGTTAATCCCAAGTTCAAGTGCCAAGGCTGTGATTGATTCATAGTCCTTGGACAACACCAATAAATTCGCACCGAATATGTTCCTGATCTCTGCCGGGGTATTCATGTGACGCTTTCAATTACAGATAGCATAATTCAAACCTTCTAGGATTCGATCTACTTTGCAAGCTCATTGATGAAACATCTGCCGCGACTGACGCTAAATAGCGTCAGTTTGCAAAGTACGTGACACAAAATCAAACTGCAACAACATCGACAAACTCTTGAAATGCCGCAATTATATTTACAAATTCAAATAATTTTTTTTGAGGGGATGCACAGATGTACGGAGTGGTTATTTGGAGCAGTATTAAAGAAAAAAAAGCCGTTTTCTGGTGTGAGGATCACGGCGATCTTGTCTTTTTTCACAACGAAGGGGCTGTGGATGAAAATGCGGGCGAGATGTTTGGGGCAGGGGATCTCGTTCAGTTCGAGGTGTACCTTGATGCCAAGTTGCGCAAAGCCCGTAATCCCAAATTAATCCGCGAAAAGGCTAATTTGGAATTGACCGAAAAGCTACGGCACCATGGCAATCTGGCACGCTCCGCCAAGGCATGCGGCAAGGTCCTTCATTTTTCGGCCCAGCCTTTGGTGCATCCGCACTCGGCCCAAGTGAAGCAGGCCTAAGCTGTTTTAATTTCCGCGTGGCAGCGCCGCGACACCGGTGCGGGCCACATCGCTCAACCCTAAGGGGCGCATCAAGTCAGCAAAGGCGTCGATTTTGTCGGGCGCACCCGTAATTTCAAAAACAAACGTTTCCAGAGTGCTGTCAACGACATTAGCGCGAAATATGTCGGCAAGACGCAGCGCTTCGACCCTCTTGTCGCCTGTTCCACTTACCTTGAACATCGCCAGTTCACGTTCAACCGACGGACCTTCGACGGTAAGATCGTGGACTTCGTGAACGGGTACGATCCGCCCAAGCTGTGCCTTGATCTGTTCAATTACCTGTGGCGTGCCGGATGTGACGATGGTGATACGGCTAAGATGGCCGGTGTGGTCTACCTCGGCAACGGTAAGGCTGTCGATGTTATAGCCGCGACCCGAAAACAAACCGATAACCCGCGCCAGAACACCCGGCTCGTTTTCAACCAGCACCGCTAGGGTGTGGCGTTCTATTACATCAGAGAAGTTGGGGCGTAGATTATAGGCAGAGTGGCTGTTGGAGCCTTTTTTGATCTTTAGGGCTGACATGAACATGTCCTCTTCTATTTGACTTTTGTCACCAGCGTCTTGATGCGCCAGTTCTATTTTCAACCACGTAATGTGCGCTACACCAAGACTGATCCTTTTGCGTCAATCATGCCTTGGGTATTGGCACCTGAGAGCATCATATCATTATGCGCCTTGCCGGATGGAATCATCGGAAAGCAGTTTTCATGCTTTTCAACCAGACAATCAAAGATTACCGGGCCATCATAATTCAACATCTCCATGATCGCATCATCAAGGTCGTCTGGGTCCGAGCAAATGATGCCCTTGGCACCGAACGCTTCGGCCAGCTTGACAAAATCAGGCAAGGATTCAGACCAGCTCTGGGAATAACGTTCGCCGTGCAGCAGCTCCTGCCACTGGCGGACCATTCCAAGTCGTTCGTTATTGAGGATGAATTGCTTGACCGGCAACCCGTATTGCATCGCCGTGCCCATTTCTTGCATATTCATCAGCCAAGATGCTTCGCCCGCAACATTGATCACTAACGCGTCGGGATGGGCCATCTGCACGCCAATAGACGCTGGGAAACCATACCCCATGGTACCCAACCCGCCCGAGGTCATCCAACGGTTTGGGTCTTCAAATCTTAGATACTGCGCAGCCCACATTTGGTGCTGACCAACTTCGGTAGTGATGTAACGGTCGTATTTTTTGGTCAACGCTTCAAGCCGGGAAAGGGCATATTGTGGCTTGATGATCTTGCCGCTCTGCTCAAATTTAAGGCAATTTACTGCACGCCATTCTTCGATCTGCTTCCACCATTTTCCAACGGCTTCATAATTCGTCTTGCGGCCACGCGACTTCCAGACCTTCAAGAGGTCTTCCAAAACATGACCCACGTCCCCGACAATCGGAATATCAATTCGAATGATCTTGTTGATCGATGATGGATCGATGTCGATATGTGCTTTTTTGGATTTAGGGCTGAACAAATCAACGACGCCGGTGATCCGGTCGTCGAACCGTGCGCCGATGTTGATCATCAGATCGCAATCGTGCATCGCCATGTTTGCCTCATAAAGCCCGTGCATCCCTAACATGCCAAGCCATTTGTCGCCCGACGCAGGATAAGCGCCAAGCCCCATAAGGGTCGACGTAATAGGAAAGCCCGTCGCTTCGACCAGTTCACGCAAAAGTTGTGATGCAGCCGGGCCCGAGTTGATCACCCCACCGCCGGTGTAAAAAACTGGGCGTCGGGCATTTTCAATTGCCGCAACCAGTTCGGTGATCTCTTCCATATCGCCTTTGACCGGCGGCTGATAATGCGACGTCGATGGTTTTTTTGGCGTATAGGTGCCGGTAGCAAACTGAACGTCTTTAGGGATGTCTACCAGAACCGGGCCAGGGCGACCACTGATGGCCACGTGAAACGCTTCGTGAAGAACGGCACCCAGCTTGTCTGTGTCTTTCACAAGCCAGTTATGTTTGGTGCACGGACGAGTGATACCGACTGTGTCAGCTTCCTGAAATGCATCCGAACCGATCATGAACGTCGGTACCTGACCTGTCAGCACAACTAACGGGATCGAATCCAACAGCGCGTCGGTAAGGCCGGTCACGGCATTTGTCGCACCCGGCCCAGAGGTCACCAAAACGACGCCGGGTTTTCCGGTCGACCGGGCATAGCCCTCGGCCGCGTGAACCGCACCTTGTTCATGGCGCACCAGCACGTGCTTGATACTGTTTTGCTGAAATACCTCGTCGTAAATAGGTAGGACCGCGCCGCCGGGATAGCCAAATACGGTATCGACACCCTGGTCAATCAGGGCTTGAACGATCATCTTCGCTCCGGTCATTTTACGTGTCATCTTCGTGCTCCGTCAGGCGGTGGTTTAGGTCAAAGTCAAATTTTATCGTAGCGCAAAAAAAAGCCCCCGGTTTTGACGGGGGCGCATGGTGACTAATATGGTCTGCCGTTACCGGCCCATGCGCGTGTATCCTAGAATGACGACTAATTCGGTCATAGCCAAAGGCCCCTTCTTACGTCTGGGGACATTATGAGGGGGGCAAAGGGGCGTCAATGCCCAATTTTATAAAAAAGTATCGTGGGGGCGGTATTTTCTTTCCATTTATTGCGCGGACTGTCTCTGTTTTGGTGTATTGTCGAAATTCTCTAGGTTAAATGGCTGCGGTGACTACAGTCGCACGCCGGTTCCCTGCAAAACGCCATGTTCCAGCGCATACCGTGTCAAGCCGGCTGTGGACGAAATTCCCAGCTTGTGCTTGATGTTCTTTCGGTGGGTTTCAACCGTGCGAACCGAAATATCCAAGTCTTGTGCAACGACCTTGTTGGATTTTCCCTGTGCCAATTGCAAAAGGATCGTCTGTTCGCGCTCTGTCAGGGGTTCGCGTGTTCCGGGCTTAGGATCCAAAGAACCCTTTGCCCCGGTACAGAGATATTTTTCCCCTCTCATCACGGTGTCGATTGCAAGCTTGATCTCGTCGGTGGGTACATCCTTAAGAATATAACCCATCGCACCATGGCTTAGCGCCATAGAAATATATTCGGGGTTATCGTGCATCGACAGAATGACAATGCGGGTATCGGGGCGTCGTTCAAGCATGATCTCGGTGGCAGATAGCCCCCCGAGTTCAGGCATGTTTAGATCCATCAGTATTACGTCAGGATTCAGGTTCTTGAAGGAGTCTATCGCGGTGCGTCCGTTACACAGGCACCCCACGACGTGAATATCGTCATAGCTTTCCAAAATCGACTGGATGCCTTCCGCGACCATAGGGTGGTCGTCCACGATCATGACACTAATCGTTTTGGCTTCGATGGCATCAGACATTTTATAGTCGTTCCTCAGGTCAGGTCAGGGCGTTTGGATTCGGGAGGCAACATATGGCTAAGCGGTACTGTCGCGGTAATTTGCGTGCCGGTGCGGGCCGAAGCCTGAAGCTGCAACGTCCCGCCGAGTTGCTCTACCCGTTCTTGCATATTGCGCAAGCCCAAGCCACCTGATGTGCTGTTTTTCGCAATGCCCAATCCGTTATCCGAAATCACCAGTGTGGCACCTTGCCGATGCCCGCGCAGGTCTACCTTGACTTCCGTGGCGCAGGCATGGCGTTCAATATTGGTCAAAGCTTCTTGAGCGATACGGTATAGTGCGATTTTGGCGTCATCATCCAATCTGTTGCGAAACACCACTGTGTTAAAGCTGCATTTGACGCCCGTCCGGCTTGAATGTTGTTCCACCAGTGTTTTCAAAGCCGGGCCTAATCCAAGATCATCCAGAATGCCCGGGCGCAGGTCGCGGCTGATCCTGCGGACCTCGGACACCGCTTGACCCAGACTGTCGATGCCTTTTGCCAAAGGTTCGGCAGCGCGGGGGTCGCCCCGTTCCAGCCTGCGCCGGGTGTTCTCAAGCGCGTATCGGACACCGACAAGGATCTGACTTATACCGTCGTGCAACTCGCGGGCTACGCGCCCGCGTTCTTCTTCCTGAGCATCAAAAACCCGCTGGGTAAGCTCTTTGAGCTTCGCATCCGCGAGGCGGCGTTCACGCAGGTTAACGAACATGCCGGTTCCGAACACCAACAATAAGGCGGCGACTGTTATGACACCAATATATAGAAACGTCCGCTGCACCCGCGCCAACACATCGGACCGCGCATTTGCCACACTGGCGAGCACATCATCAATGAACACCCCTGTACCCACCGCCCATTGCCAGCTTGGGAAGGACGTTACATAGGTAATCATCTGCGCCTCTTCTCCGGTCGATGGCTTGGGCCACAGATATGTATGATATCCCCCACCTTGGCGCGCGATCTCGATCAACTCGTCCACGACGGCTGTCCCGCGGCTGTCCGTTTCGCCTGTAAAATTTTCATTAATCCGGTCTGTCTCTCTCGGGCTTACCAAAGCCGTGCCGTCATAATCGTAGACAAAAAACTGGCCTTCCTCACCATAGATCATAGCAGCCAGAATTTGCGCCACTCTTGCCTTGGCGGCAGCGTCATCCGGAGAAGCCGAGCCGTAAACAAAATAGAAACCATTGCGAGCCTGGGTGACGTAATTGCGCAGTTCGACCTTCTTGGCATTCAACAATTCGGTTTCGAGCGTTGTAATCTCCCGAAGAGCAAGCGCTTTGGCCTGTAATGCCACAACAAAAGCGATCGCAGCAACAGCCAGCACCAAGGGCACCGCCGCGAGCAAAGTCAGCTTTTGGGCATAGGTCAGTGTAAATCGTTCTCGTAATCCCTGCATCCGATTCTCTTAGTCGGATTTTGCGGCAAGTCAAAGGACAGGGCCGACGCTTATTCAACTTGGAGGTATGAATTGCACCGAATGGTTGTGTAAATAGGGGTATAGAGGCGTTTTTTTATCATCTTAATGGTAACTCCTACGCAGTTGTTGGTATTTCAATGTTGTCAGTATCCGATAATGTCCCCCACACTTGAAACGACCCGTGCGCAATTGACGCGCGGGCATTCTATACTCGGGAGGAGTATCCATATGGACCGTCGTTCATTTCTGAAGACATCCGCACTCGGCGGTACAGCCGCTGCCGCGACCACGCTCGCCGCGCCGCTTTATGCCCAAGGTAAGCGCACGTTGACAATGGTTACCGCTTGGCCCCGCGGTTTTGCTGTTCTTGATGACGCAGCAACCTACCTGAATAACATGGTCAACGAGATGTCCGACGGTAGCCTCACCATTGATAAGAAAGCCCCCGGTGAATTGGTTGGTGCATTCGAAGTATTTGACGCGGTTTCTTCGGGTCAGGCCGATATGTATCACGCAGCCGATTATTACTTTATCGGTCAGCACCCCGGTTTGGCATATTTCACCGGCGTTCCATTCGGTGGCACTGCGCAAGAGCTAACAAATTGGTACCTGCATGGCGGCGGTCACGATTTGCACAATCAGGTCGGTGAAATCTTCAACATGAAGATGTTCCTAGCCGGTAACTCCGGTTCGCAGTCCGGTGGCTGGTTCCGCAAGGAGATCAATTCTGCTGCTGACTTCAACGGTTTGAAATTCCGCATGCCTGGTCTTGGTGGCAAGGTATTGGGCAAGCTGGGTGCATCCGTACAGAACATCCCAGGTGGCGAATTGTATCAGGCGCTGTCCTCGGGTGCGCTTGACGGTCTTGAGTGGGTTGGCCCCTTCGCGGATGAACGCGCCGGCTTCCAAGAAGTCGCAAAGATCTACTACACAGCTGGATTCCACGAGCCAGGTTCGGGCTTGACTGCTTCGGTAAACCTTGACGTCTTCAATGACCTGACACCAGCTCAGCAGAAAATCATCGAATACGCGTCGATGGCAACCACGCACACAGGTCTGGCCGAAACGCTGGCTAACAATGGTGCCGCCTTGGCCCGTCTACAGCAGCAGGGTGTAAAAACCATGCAGTTCCCCGACGATGTTTGGGATGCATTCGGTGCCGCTTCGAAAGAAGTCATGGATGAGAACATGGATGATACGTTGTTTGCCGACATTCGCAACAGCTTTGAAACATCGTTGGCGTCTTCGGCAGAATGGCTGTCGAAGTCAGATGCCTATTATGTTGAACAGCGTCAGCGCGTTTTGGGCAAAGCATAATTCAAAAAAAGACTTTAATCAGGGGCCGCTTTCTGGCGGCCCCTGTTTGCGACTTCGTCCCTTGGTATCTGCAAGGGCTTTGAATGATTTTTCGCATTAAGCCCGCGTAGACAGCAGGGCATGTGAGAGGGGGGATTTATGGCAGAAGATGCGGTTTGCGCAGGATTTTTCCGCGCGGCAGAGGGCGCAAAGATAAGCTGTTTAGATCAGTTTCAAGATGACAATCTTGTGAACTTCTTTTTCGGCAACATCCTTGAGGCATTTTATAACTTCTTTGCGGCTCTCCTGAACTTAGGAATGTGGCTTAACTGGTCGAACAGCGAATCTTTGATGCGGTTCATTTATTACGGGGCATCGGTCGAACTGTTTTTCGTGCTCCTGATCGGGTTGCTGATCGTCACGGCTTTTGGCATCTGGAGCCAGCGGTTCATGTGGGGGTGTGTACGGGGCCTTGAAGGTTTCGCCAATGCGACTGGCCGCTTTTTTTCTTGGGCAGGTTTGCTGATGGTCTTCCAACAGATCATCATCGTCTTCATGCAACGTATCTTTACCCGCCCTGATATATCGGTCGGTTTTGGCATCCCGCTCCAGTTCGATATTAGCTGGTTTGCCGAAGAGCTAAAGCTTTTCAACGCGTTGGTTGTCACTCTTTGTGTGGCATATACCTTTGTGCAAGGCGGGCATGTCCGTGTTGATCTGTTTTACGCAGGGGCTAGGTTCCGCACAAAACGGGTGATCGATATGTTGGGCGCGATATTCTTCATGATCCCGTTCGCCATCGTGACATGGCTCTATGGTTGGTTTTTTCTGTGGCGTCATCTGGTCACGCCGAACCCGTCGGCTTCGGATCGGCTTGAACTGCTGTTGCGCAAATCACGGCTGTTGAAGTGGAACGTGGAAACTATCGGTTTTTCCCCGAACGGGTTTAATGGGTACTTCTTGTTCAAAATTCTGCTGTGCGCATTTTGCATAATGGTTATTTTGCAAGCGATCTCAACATTTTATCGTGCGTTCTTAGAGTTCAGAGAAGGCCCGGAGAGCGAAGGAAAATATCTCGACCGCGATACGCTGGGCGAGGGCGAAGAAGCCTATGAGGGCACACACTAATTTAAGGGGCGTCCCATGGTACTTGGTCTGGACGGGGTCGAAATTGGCCTGATAATTGTTTTTGCCTGTCTCTTTGGCGGCATTCTTTCTGGTTTTCCGGTGGCGTTTGCTATCGGCGGGGCGGGCATCATTTCGTTTGGTATCATTGCCGCGCTCGATAGCGCGGGTTTGATGGTGCATCAGGCGATTGATCAGTCATCACAGGCCTACCGTGATTTGGTAAATTCGGGTGTGCCCAATGACGCGGTTTCGGTTTTCCGTTATCCCGATTTGCCTCGCATCGCTGAATCGGTGTTCCCACAAGGGTGGGAAGTCGCTTTGGACAGAAACGTAAGCTTTATCGTCAACAGGATGAACGAACGGGTACTAGCCGGACAATCCATTGAGACATTGCTGGCGGTTTTGATGTTCGTGTTGATGGGCATCACCCTCGAGCGGTCGAAAATTGCGAATGACTTGCTGACCACCATGGCGCGTGTGTTTGGCCCGCTACCAGGCGGATTGGCCGTTTCAATCGTCGTGGTTGGCGCATTTCTTGCCGCGTCGACCGGTATTGTCGGTGCGACAGTGGTGACGATGGGTTTGCTGGCGCTGCCTACGATGCTGCGCAATAACTACTCTCCTGAAATTGCGACCGGTGTGATTGCGGCATCGGGGACGTTGGGTCAGATCATCCCGCCTTCGATCGTGATCGTATTGCTTGGGACATTGGCAGGGGATCTTTATTCCGCTGCGCAAGAAGCCCGTGCAAGTTCAGCGGGTTGTACAGATGCTTTAACGTACCTTGGTCAACCAGCCGTCGTTTCGGTCGGCACGTTGTTCCAAGCGGCTTTGCTGCCAGGCATCATGCTGGCGCTACTTTATGCGCTTTATGCTTTTGTCTACGCGTTGCTGAATCCTGAAAAAGCACCTGCTGTGCCGATGGGGGCAACAAACGCAGAACCCATCACGCGCGGCGAAGGCTTTACCTGGTTGCTTGGTCTTCCAATCCTTTTGATCGTAGGGACGATTGTTCTGGGCAACTTGAATATCGTTGGCAGTCAATCCATTGTCGTTTCCAGCTTTAGCGATATCGGTGCCGGTGCCAGCCTGCGTACGAATGTCGGTGATGAATGCAAGGCTGCGATGATCGACCTACATGGGCAAACCGCGTGGGACACTGCGGTAACAGAGCAGGCAGCGATTGAGGCCGCAGGGGGCCAGCAGGCCAGCGAAAAGCTTTCCGAAGTCGCGCTTGAGCAAAAGCAAGCCGACAAGGTCGCAGCCGCTGCCCCAATCGGTACAGGTATGGCGATCATCTTCGTCATGCTGGCGTTGGTTTTGACTACGGCGCGTGGCGTATCGCCTTCGTCTGACGCGCGGCCGCTGATTATCGGTGCAATCGGACTGGTTCTTGCAGTCTTGGTAGACATTGTGCTGGTCAGTCCAACCACGACCTCGGGCACTATGGTATTGCTTATGCTGCTTCCGTTTATTGCGGTCATGTATGGCGTGGTCTACGGCCTCAAGCGCTGCGCTACCAACGAACTGATCCGGGTGGTCTTTCCGCCACTCGTGCTTATCGTTGCCGTGCTTGGTTCTATCTTGGGTGGCATTACCAACCCGACACCAGCTGCGGCTCTTGGTGCTGGCGGGGCCATCATGTTGGCTGCGTATCGCAAGTTGAAAGACATGGATCGATCACCCAAAATCATCATCTGGTCCACTTTGGCGATCCTGATAAGCATATTGGTTGGGGTCAACTTTGACCTTCGGATCAATCAGGACGGCGTGAGCTTTGAAAGCTGGTTCGCATTCTTCGTGGCTTACGGTGCCTATCTCTACGCGGTATTCGGACTGCTGTTTTCCTGCTGGATATTGTACACTTCCGGCGTGCTAAGCCCGGTGGTACGCGAAACTGCCAAGGTTACATCTATGGTGTTCACGATTTTGATCGGGTCGCAGTTGCTGAACCTTGTGGTGATCTCTTTTGGCGGCGAGCACTATATTCAACAATGGCTGAAAAGTTTCGATAACGAGCTGACTGTCTTTTTGATCGTGATGCTGGTGCTCTTTGTTTTGGGGTTTGTTCTCGACTTCCTCGAGATCATCTACATCGTCATTCCGATTGTCGGTCCGGTAATCTATGGCGGCACTTTCGACCCTAAATGGGTAACAATCATGATCGCGGTGAACTTGCAGACATCGTTCCTAACACCGCCGTTCGGATTTGCACTGTTCTATCTGCGTGGGGTTGCCCCGGCGAGTGTGACTACCGCGCACATCTACCGTGGGATCATCCCCTTTGTGTTGATCCAGGTCGGTGCGCTGGCCTTGTTGTGGATGTTTCCGGTCATCGTCACAATCGTGCCGGACCTGATCCCCAACTAACTTCCCCGCCGATGGGGCATGTATACCGCAAAAGGGCACCCCTTGGGGTGCCCTTGTTACGTGCGTAGCGGATGATGATGGGTTTATGGGGGAGCCATGTTTACGAAGGTAGGGCGCCCCACGGAAGCTGGAACGCCGCAAATACCATCAACGGTTAGTCTGACTTAAATCAGGCAAAGCGATGTTGGCCACCTGTTCCGCAATCGGGGCAGTATTCAACGGATGATTGTTCGTCGAAAAGTCCTTTGGGCTGCGAACCTTTTGCCAAGAGCCGCCGATATACACCTCAAGCCCCGAGAATTTGGCCTTATACCCCATTTTCTGACTGCCCGGCACCCAATAGCCAAGGTAGACATAAGGCAACCCGGCGTTCTGGGCGATTTCGATATGGTCAAGGATGATGTAATTCCCCAACCCGGCCTGGGGGCGGTCGGGAGTGTAGAAAGAATACACCATACTGACACCGTCGCCCAACACGTCCGTAAGACAGACGCCTATCAGATCTTTGGTTTTTGCATCGGAATATTCAATGACACGACTGCGGATCGGAGTTTCTTCGATCATGGCAGCGAATTCGAACACATCCATATCTGCCATGCCTCCATCGGCGTGACGGCTATCTAGATAGCGTCGAAATAGTTCATACTGGTCTTCGGTGGCCCAAGGCGAGGTCGCCCGGCGCAACAGGCCACTATTGCGTTTGATCGTACGTTTCTGGCTTTTGCTGGCGACGAAATCAGCTACGTTTATGCGCGCTGACAAACATGCTGAACAATCAGCACAGGACGGACGGTACAGAACATTCTGCGAGCGTCTGAACCCTTGGCCTGACAGGCTATCATTCAACCGTGTTGCAGCTTCGCCCTGCAAGGCCGTAAACAGCTTTCTCTCCATCCGTCCCTCAAGATAGGGGCACGGTTGTGGGGCTGTCACATAGAACTGAGGAGCGATAGGAAGAGTATGGCGCATGATGATCCGTCGTTGCTTGGGCAAGACTAACAATAGCGGAAAAATACGCCAAGCCCAACTTTTGACTTTAGTTAGTTTTCGCTGCGCCGGTTCAGGGGTGTTGTACCCAAGACCAAGTCACTTAGCCCTTGGTTCCGCGCAGTAGTACCCATCAAAACCACCGAAATAAGCTGAAGTGGCATCATGCCTACGCTCAGAGTATAACCCAGCGTGTGAGCAAACGCGGTTGCGGTGTCAAATTTCTCGTCTTGTGATGTACGCAGCTCCATTCCCATCAAGCGCATTCCCAAAGTTGCCGACCCCTTAGACAGAGTTATAAACCGGTATGCAAAACCGATAATAAGCAACAGAAGTGGGAAATAAAAAAGAGCGGTAAAGGCCGTGAACGGTAGCACGACAAGGCTTGCCACCAGTATCAGTATAGCGTCGACCACCCACGCCAGCAGGCGCTTTGTTGGAATGCCGCTGTAAAAGTCCGGCTGGCTATCAGGGTCTGGCGTCAGGGTCATCTTTTTTTCCTGCATCATAAGGTGATTGCGCCCCCCGAAAATCGGGGGGCGAAGGCGGCTTAATTCATTCAAGATGTTTGTACGTCTTGATTTTGTGGTGCGCGTTCTGCCATGAACTGGTCGAACTCGGCTTTGTCCTTGGCTTCGCGCAGGCGGGCTAGAAAGGCTTCGAAGTTGCTTTGTTCCTCTTCCAGACGGGCTAACGTGTCGGCTTTGTAAGCGTCAAAAGCTGCGTTACCTGTTGAACGGCTGCCAAAGTTGCGCGCTGTGCTGCGCTTGGCGCAGGATGAAGATTTAAACATACGTTTGCTCCAGATCATATAAGCGAGAAGGGCAAGGCCGATGGGCCAGAATGCGATGAAACCGACGACCATAGCGGCTATCCAAGCGGCTTTACCGCGAGCGTCAAGAAAGTCTTCGGCGCGACCCAGCCAATTGCGGCCAGTGGCGAAAGCAGGTGCATAGGTTTGTGACATCAAGTTACCTTTCGGTCAAAGAGTGATGGCCCAAAACACTGCGGGCCGGTCCGGTGTGTGGCTATGTGAATGCCTTTCACATTGAACTAGATCATCACTCATCCCGCGCTTTGCAAGGCCCTATGTGAATCTTTTTTACATAAGAGAGAGTTTTTCACGACACGACGTGTTGTCGAGCGATAACAGCCCCATTGACCTGCCCAATATAACCAGCGAATGCTAGAGATATGACAACACTCGCCAGCCAGATATCTCGAACTCCGCGCATCTTTCAATCAGAGCAAGCCAGAGACGCGCAAGCGCTGTTCCCTGAGGTGGCTCCGGAACTGTCTGAACTTGTCGCCGGGGCTGGGTCGACATCACCCTACTTGCTTGGTCTCATGCAAATGGAAACGGACTGGTGCGCAACAGCCTTCACTGACCCCGAAGCGGCAGTTCGAACGGTTATTTCCCGCCTTACAGAAGTCCCAGCGGACCAGCTTGCGCAGCATTTGCGCCAAGCAAAGCGGCGCGTTGCATTGATGACAGGCCTGGCCGATCTTGCAGGGGCGTGGCCGCTTGAACGGGTTACCGGTGTTTTGACAGACTTCGCGGATGCCGCATGCGGGGCGGCACTGACGTCCGCGCTTCGTACCCAGATCAAACGCGGTAAATTGCCGGGCATGTCAGAGGGCGACGCAGAAACGGGTGCGGGCATGACCGTGCTGGCAATGGGCAAGATGGGCGCGGCAGAGTTGAACTATTCTTCTGATATCGACCTGATATGCCTGTTTGACGAAAGCCGTTTCGACCCATCAGACTTTCATGATGCGCGCACCGCCTTTGTCCGTGCTACCCGCGCGATGAGCGGGCTATTGAATGATCTGACAGGTGACGGTTATGTGTTTCGCACAGATTTGCGGTTGCGCCCCGATCCTGCTGTCACGCCGGTATGCATGGCAATGGAGGCCGCAGAGCGTTACTATGAAAGCCTTGGGCGCACATGGGAGCGAGCGGCCTATATCAAGGCGCGTCCTGCTGCGGGAGGTATTGCCGCGGGGGAAAGGTTTCTAGCGGCGCTACGACCCTTTGTGTGGCGACGACATTTGGACTTTGCCGCCATTCAGGATGCCCATGATATGCGGCTTGCGATCCGAGAACACAAAGGGCTTGGCGGGCCAATCACTTTGGCCGGTCACAACATGAAGCTGGGCCGGGGGGGAATCCGCGAGATCGAATTTTTCACGCAGACCCGTCAGTTGATTGCGGGTGGCCGCGATCCAGAATTGCGTTTGCGCGGCACCTGCGAAAGCATGGCGGTTCTGGCCCAAAAGAACTGGATACCGGATGATGTGGCCGAAACCCTGTCGGCTCACTATCGTGCGCATCGCACGGTCGAACACCGCGTACAGATGGTGCGTGACGCTCAAACCCATACTCTGCCGCAGACCGACGAAGGGTTTGACCGGTTAGCGGCGATGATGGACATGGATGTAGCCGATCTGCGCAGCGATCTGCACAGCAGACTAAGCGAAGTTCATCATCTGACCGAAGGGTTTTTCGCCGGAACCGGCCAGCCGACGCCAAAGGTAAACCCGGACGAATCCGCGTTTGATAGCGCGGTGCTTGACCGTTGGCTTAGTTATCCCGCGTTGCGAAGCCCTCGCGCGGCAGAGCTCTTTGCAGAGCTAAAGCCAGGTTTGCTGTCGCGGTTGTCACAGGCGACCAAACCGGCAGAAGCCTTGCTGGCGTTTGATGGTTTTCTTGGGGGGTTGCCTGCAGGGGTCCAGCTATTTTCCCTGCTCAAAATCAACCCGCAACTGGCGGATTTGCTGATAGACATCGTAAGCACCTCGCCGGCTTTGGCTGCCCATTTGTCACGCAACGCTGGCGTATTTGATGCGGTGATCGGCGGTGATTTCTTCAGCGACTGGCCCGGAGAGGACGCGTTGACGCAAAATCTATCCGAGGTATTGGCCGCCGAAGTCGATTACGAGGCTCGCCTTGATACCTGCCGCAGATGGGCGCGTGAGTGGCATTTCAGGGTGGGCGTTCATCATCTGCGCGGGCTGATTGATGCCCCCACTACCGGCGCACAATATGCGGATCTTGCCAGGGCAGTGTTGCGCGCGTTGTGGCCGATCGTAATCGCCGAATTCTCGGACCGGCACGGGCCGCCACCGGGACGCGGTGCGGTTCTGCTCGGCATGGGGTCGCTTGGTGCACGCCGGCTGACCGCATCCTCAGATCTGGACATGATCGTTATTTACGATTCAGACGGCGTGGAAAATTCTGACGGCAAACGCCCACTGGCTTCGCGTCAGTATTATGCGCGGCTTACCCAAGCAATGATCACGGCGATGAAAGCGCCGATGGCACATGGCAAGTTGTACGAAGTCGATATGCGCTTGCGCCCGTCCGGCAATCAGGGGCCGGTAGCCACCAGTCTGGCAAGCTTTGCGACGTACCAAAAGGAACAGGCGTGGGTTTGGGAACACTTAGCGCTGACGCGTGCCGATCCTGTGGTCGGCCCCCCGGAACTGATGCAGGACGTCAGCGCTTTGTGCGAACAGATACTGCGCCAACCACGCGACCGTTTTCAGGTCTTGCACCAAGTCGCAGACATGCGCACGCGACTTGCCGCAGCCAAGGCAACAGGCGGTGTTTGGGATGCCAAGAACGGACCGGGAGGCATGCAGGATATTGAACTTTTGGCACAGGGCGGGGCGTTGTTGTCGGGTGTCGGTGCTTGGGATATCGTGCAAGGTCTGGATGCCGCAGCGGCTAACGATGTTATATCGGCGCAGCAAGCTGCGTCGTTAAAAAACGCCTATGCGACCTATTGGTCCTTGCTGTCGGCCACACGGCTATTGTCGCCCACAATTTTGCAACGCGACGCATTGGGGCAGGCAGGGGCTGGATTTATGGCCCGTACGCTGAATTGCAATGATCTCGACGTACTCGAGGCAAATCTGGAACAGACCTATGACCAAACCGCAGATATCATAAACAGCAGTTTGGCTGCATATGCGGATAATCCTGGAAAGGATGAGCGATGAACAAAGGCAACGCATACGACCCGAAAGGTTTGATCTTTGAATCCTATCAAATCGAAGGGATTACCAAGTCAGAATGCCGTACGATATTTCTGGATTGGGCGTTGAGCCTGCCGCTTGAGACCGAAACTGGCCCAACCATCCGTCACATACTGGCGCAATATGGTACGAATACACCTGATCACCCGATGACCGAAGTACTGGAAGAGGGGTTGGTCAGCATCGCCGCCCCACGCAGGCGTGGGGGTTGGAAAAGCCGCCTAAGAAACTGAATTATGACCATAGCGTGCAAAATTACCCTGATGATGCCTCAGATCTGAAACTCTCCCGCCACAGTGCGGCCTTAATCCTACGTCAGAACAGGTATTGTTAATCAAACGCTGACAATCCGGCATGGGGAGAGAACGATGAAAACCTCTAAACTAATTTTTGTTTTGGTCTTGGGCGCATTGGCTTCTGGCTGCGCCGCAGCTGAATATGACAACGATAACGGTCTGGTTGATCGGTCAAGTTTCAGCATGGTAGCGATCAGTTTTGAAGACGCACCAAGCGTCTCGTTTACCAGCACGAGCTTGGCCCGGTAAATACGCATCGCACAGCGCTATGCATCGAAGCGGTTAGCCAGTGATATCTTCGCTGTTTGGACAAGCAGAGGGCCTAAGACGAAGGCAGGTAAGATACCCGTGAATCCGGTAAAACAGCGCCGCGCCAGAAAGCAGCTATCCGCCAGATCTGGCGGGTTTTGAAAAAAGTCACACTCTGAGCTTTCCCCAGACAGCGGAACCCACTACAGGGGCAGTATGACAACGCCTCTTTCCCCCTCCGCTTCACCCGATCCAAATAACTTGCCAGTGGTTCGCCTGTTGCCCAAAGCCAATGCCCGTGCCATCCGTCACGGGTTTCCTTGGGTGTATGCCAACGAAATAGTTACTGATCGACGCACCAAAGCCATGACCCCCGGTACTCTCGCGGTGCTGGAGGATAGTGCGCGTCAGGTGATGGGTATCGTAGCGGTGAACCCGCTTTCAAAAATATTTTGTCGTATGCTGGATCAAAATGCCGACGCTGAGGTGAATCAGAATTGGTTTGAAGGCCATATCAACCGTGCATTCCAACTTCGCGATCAGTTATATGACGCGCCTTATTATCGGCTGATCCACGCAGAAGCCGACGGGTTGCCGGGTGTAGTGATTGACCGGTTCGGTGATACGGCGGTGATCCAGGCAAATGCCGCCTGGGCCGATGTACATCTGGATGCCCTGACTGCGGCACTGATCGAACAAACCGGCGTGAAAAATGTACTGAAAAACGCCGCTGGTCGGACCCGTGCACTGGAAGGGTTGGATGACGTGAGCCGCGTGCTGCATGGTGAGGCGCCCAAGGGCGCAGTCCCAGTGCAAATGAACGGTGCCACATATATGGCGGATCTGACCGGGGGGCAGAAAACCGGTATTTTCTATGACCAACGTCCGAACCACGCGTTCGCCGCACAGCTTTCCAAAGGTAAACGCGTCTTGGACGTCTTCGCCCATGTAGGAGGTTTTTCCCTCGCTGCCCTTGCAAGCGGGGCGGCATCTGCGCTTGCTGTGGATGGATCAGCACCGGCGCTAGAATTGGCGCAGCAAGGCGCTGACGCTATGGGGGTTGCCGATCGATTTGACACCCGACAAGGCGATGCTTTTGATGTCCTTACTGCGTTGCGTGCGGAAGGGGCTGAGTTTGATGTCGTTATCTGCGACCCTCCTGCGTTTGCCCCGGGCAAACCGGCGCTTGATGCGGGCCTACGCGCCTATGAAAGGGTCGCTCGTCTGGCTGCGCCGTTGGTGGCGGAAAATGGTATCCTTGCGTTGTGCTCGTGTTCGCATGCTGTTGATCTGACCCAGTTTCGTACCGCTTCAGTGCGCGGTATAGGTCGGGCAGGGCGCCGCGCCTCGATGCTTCACACCGGGTTCGCCGGGCCGGATCATCCGCAGCTTCCGCAGCTAGCCGAAACCGGATATCTCAAGTCATTGTTCTTTCGCCTCTGATGCCCGGCCGCATACTGCTTGATGCATGTGTGCTATACCCAACGGTCATGCGCGAAATGCTGATCGGGGTGGCTGGCAAGGGGGCATTCACCCCCTTGTGGTCGCCACGCATCTTAGAAGAATGGGCCCGCGCTGCCGTCAAGATAGGCCCCGAAGGGGAGACGTGGGCACGAGCCGAAATTGCCTTGCTTCGTTCGGTCTGGCCACAGGCCGAAATCCAACCTCGGGATAGTTTGGAACAACGGCTATATCTGCCGGATGAGAACGACATTCATGTGTTGGCAGCTGCGATAACCGGCAGCGCCGACATGATCATGACATTGAACAAGAAAGATTTTCCAAGAAATACCTTGGCGGACGAAGGCTTGGAACGTGTCGACCCTGATGGGTATCTCTATGCCTTGTGGTTGGCAGATAGCGCTACCGTTGAGCAGGTAGCACAAGACGTAACGGCACAGGCACGCCGGCTGTCAGGCGAAGATTGGACCCCGCGCGGACTACTAAAAAAGGCGCGGATGCCGCGATTGGCTAAAGCGCTGGCTTAGCTTTCCCAGCGGTTTTGTAATGCTCTCAGGGCGTTGATCCGGTCTTGGGTCTGGGGATGGCTCATCAACCAGGCAGGAGCAGTCCCGTGGTTGCTTTGGGTCAGGGCTTCGAGCTTTTCGAACAGTGAAATCTGCGGTCTGACCCCGATGCCCGCCTTCGTCAATAATGCCGCCGCATAAGCGTCTGCTTCATATTCATCGCTCCTGGACAGACGCGCCGCGAGCATCGTAGTGACCATATTTGCCAACCAAATGCCGATGCCGGGTATCAATCTGCCCAATACCATTCCCAGTGCGGCGCGCATCGCATTCTGACCCGAAAAATCGATCATTCGACGCCGGGAATGTCCCAACGCGACATGGCCAAGCTCGTGCGCAATGACACTGGCGAGTTCTTCGGCAGTAACCGCACCCGCTTTGAACTGATTATAAAATCCACGTGTTATGAAAATCCGCCCATCCGGTGCGGCCAGACCGTTGACCGGAGCGACTTCGTAAATGTGCACCTTAATACGGGGGAGGTCGAGCGCCCGCGCCATTCGCATGCTCATGTCGCGCAAGGCCGGGTCTATCAGTTCGGTGGATTTTCGGTCGAGTTCCTTTGCGGTTCGCCATGCGGAAAACCGATACATTGCAAGCCCGTATAGCACGGCGAGCAGGATGGGGAGAATACGTATCATCGCCGCAATATCGGGTGTGAAGGGCGTCAGAGCAAGGGAAGATGAGTATTTAAAAAAGGGTGAAGGTGAGATGCGGCGTAGGAGAGACCGGACCGGAGCTGACAGGCGAGGGGCCTGACAAGGCTAGCGGGTGAGAGCCTTCATTCCGCGGCTTAAACCTTCGAGCGTCATCGGAACCATCGCATCATTGCCAAAGATTTCCTGAACCATTTTGATTGATTGAGTGTAGGGCCAATATTTTTCGGGGATTGGATTAATCCAGAGGCTGCTATTCCATTGTTCGCGCGCACGGGTCAACCACACCGATCCTGCTTCGGGGTTCCAATGTTCATTGGCACCACCAGGGTAGGCTATTTCGTAAGGTGACATGGATGCATCGCCCACGAAAATGCATTTGTAATCAGGGCCGTAGGTCCGCAATACATCCAGTGTATTTTGTTGTTCAGCCCAGCGTCTACGGTTATCGCGCCAAACGCCTTCGTAGAGGCAGTTGTGAAAATAGAAATATTCAAGATGTTTGAATTCAGCTTTCGCGGCGCTGAAAAGTTCTTCTACCGTTTTGATGTGGGGATCCATCGAGCCGCCGACATCTAAGAATAACAGCACTTTGACCGCATTGCGGCGCTCGGGACGAGTTTTGACATCGAGATACCCGTGTTCGGCGGTCGCCCGGATGGTGCCGCCTAAATCAAGTTCGTCGTCTGCGCCATCACGCGCCCAACGACGCAAGCGTTTCAGGGCAACCTTGATGTTGCGCGTGCCAAGTTCGACCGTGTCATCCAAATTCTTAAATTCGCGCTTGTCCCAAACCTTGACGGCCCTTTGATGGCGCGATTTATCTTGACCCACGCGCACCCCTTCGGGGTTGTACCCATACGCGCCGAAGGGTGATGTGCCTGCGGTCCCGATCCACTTATTCCCGCCTTGGTGGCGTTTTTTCTGTTCTTCAAGACGTTTGCGCAAAGTATCCATCAGTTTGTCAAAGCCGCCTGCGGCTTCGATTTCGGCTTTTTCTTCGGGGCTGAGGTGTTTTTCTGCCATCTTTTCGAGCCAGTCTTGCGGGATATCAACCGCTTCAAGCACATCATCGACGGATATGTTTTCTAGCCCTTTAAACGCCGCCGAAAATGCCTGATCGAATTTGTCGATGTTGCGTTCGTCTTTGACCATGCTGACACGGGCAAGATAGTAAAAAGCATCAACATCATAGGTTGCTAATCCGGCTGCCATTCCGTCAAGAAATGCCAGAAATTCGCGCATGGAAACAGGTACTTTATGTCGACGTAGCTGTTCAAAGAACGGTAGAAACATTGGTTAGGCCCCGGCGAGGGTTCGGTGTACGATTACTGTGAGGATCATACCGACGATGATGAACGCCATTGCATATCCTGCCGCGTATTGCGCGATATCCTTGCGGTTACCATTTCTTTTGCGGGCGGTATATCCACCCAGTAATGCACCGACGATAGCGAATAATAGTACAATCATTTTAGCCCGCTTTACTTGCTATTTTAGCGGGTTAAGTGACGCGATCTCGCGCATTTTGGCCCGCACAGCCCAATCAGAACCAAATCCGTATCGTGCCCAGCCAAGACTGTCCACCCTCACCAATTTAGCTTCCGCCGCGCGATTTTGTAGTTCAAGCGCTTCGGCGCGCAGCAGTAAAAGTGTGCTGAGCAAAGCCGCGTTTTCGCGGTAGCGTGCGGTTTCGACGTGAGGAGCGATAATTCTCAGGGCTTCTGCGCCGTCGGCCTTGGAGATTGCATATGCGGCAAGTTGGGTTGCGACATAAGCGCGGTGCAAATCGGTGCCAGGATTGCGGGAATAAAACAGGTCGGCCATAAGGTATTGCTTGTGCGCCGCTTCGGCGTCTCCGCTTTGAAGAGCACGCCCCATCGCATAGTGAGCAAATGCACGGCGATGATCCTGCCAGCCCAAGCTTTGAGCGATCTTGATTGCGCTGTAGGCGGCGTCTTGGCGTTGTCCATCTGTGCGTCCTGGCCCTAATGCGCCTTGTACCGCAGTGTTCCATTCGCGCGGGGTGCGGGTTGCGAAACGTGCCCGTGTCGACGTGCCACCGGGGTTGATTCGCGCAAAAATCCCCGGCAAAGCGTTGGCGACCTGGCCTCTCGACATGCCTGACTTGAGTGCAGGATCATAGAAGGCGCGCAAAATCATCATATCAAAACCGGTCAAAACTGTATGGACATTATCGTCATTGAACACGGAATCGGGCAACCGGTATAGGTCGTTGAGCGGCCCAAGCGCTTGGGCGATTTCTTCGTGAAGGCAATCGCGTACTTCTTGTGGGCTGGCATCATTGGGCAGGAAAATTGCCACCCGCGTGCGCGTGGTCATCAAAGACCAGTTGGTTTGAGGCGAGCGTCGCACTTTTTTGTATTCGTCCAGGCTTCCGACGTTAGGGGCGACGAAGCAGGCGGCTTGCGGCAACACCTTGCGAATTTTTGATCGGCTCACCGCTTCGACGGTGATATTGGCTGTAGGCGCGTTGGTCGGGCTGATATTTACACCAGCTTCGGTCCGTAACCGATTGATAAGACGGGTAAGGTCTGGTCTGAGGGTCGGTGGTGGGGCACCGGTGACCCTGATGCTGACAGGTCCTTCAAAGCGCGTAAGCACGCTTAGGTCTTTGCCGCTTTCCATTCGAAACGCCAGTTCGATGAAATCAAGCGACAGATCATTGTTCGATTTTGGCACAGCCGTCGGGCTGTGCGTGCTGAAACTTTTCATCGGTGGAAGCGACGAAATTGATGGCTCCATCGCTGCTCGGGTGACAACTCCGGGCTGAGACGCCGGAACACAGGCATTGACAGCCAAGATCAGCGGAAAAAGAAAACTCCCTTTCATAATCCGCCTCCGATATGCAGGTGATATGGTGTTTGGCCCAGTTTCGAATATTTACAAGATACTCTATGCACAAACCGTGCCAAAATCGTTTTCATCATCTGCCTGACTGCCCTTTTGAGCTGATTACAGGCTGGTTGTCGCCTCTCATCGCGGTCATTCTAGGGAGCAACGATGTCAAAAGAGAGAAAAATATTAACGAATAAGGCAGGCATGTGTCGCGCGTGACGCGTACGCCACAATAGAAACGCCGTGAAAAGCAAGCATGGTTATTCCGGTTCTCACTGCATAAACATTGTGGCGTAGCAACTATGGCGCAATTACTTCTGAGCACGGGCCATGAATGCCAAGCGTTCAAACAGATGCACGTCCTGCTCGTTTTTCAGTAGTGCGCCATGCAGCTTTGGTAACGCGCTTTTCCCGTCTTTCTTCAAATCTGCCGCATCCATATTTTCAGCCAACAGCAATTTTAACCAATCCAGCACTTCGGAGGTTGAGGGTTTCTTTTTAAGACCCTGTTGATCGCGAATTTCGTAGAATTGCGTTAGTGCCGTGGATAACAGGGCTTCCTTGATGCCCGGATGATGAACCTCAACAATCTTTCGAAGGGTCTCCATGTCGGGGAACTGGATATAATGGAAAAAACAGCGACGCAGGAAAGCGTCAGGCAGTTCCTTTTCATTATTTGAAGTGATGATCACAATGGGGCGGTTCACGGCTTTGATCGTTTCGCCAGTCTCGTAGACGAAAAACTCCATTTTATCGAGTTCTTGCAAAAGATCATTTGGGAATTCGATGTCGGCCTTATCGATTTCATCAATCAGCAAGACAGTCTTGCCTTCCGCCTCGAACGCCTGCCACATCTTGCCCTTGCGAATATAGTTCTTAACGTCGTGTACGCGTTCTTCGCCCAACTGGCTGTCACGCAGTCGGCTAACCGCGTCATATTCATACAGCCCCTGCTGGGCGCGGGTGGTCGATTTGATATTCCATTCGATCATCGGCAAACCGAGTGCAGTTGATATTTGTCGCGCAAGTTCCGTTTTGCCTGTACCAGGTTCACCTTTTACGAGCAGAGGTCGTTCCAGCGTCACGGCCGCATTCACTGCTATGATGAGGTCATCTGTCGCAACATAATTATCAGTACTTTGGAATTTCATCTTGTTATCAACCTTTTTCAACGCGCTACTTCGGGCCGTTAAACCAACATTCCTTAGCATTGTGTAGTGACAATCTTTGAACGCTGCGTTAGATGCCTGCACAGGGAGAGCAGTCGGAAGACGGGCCTCAATGACTGGATTGAAGACCGCTATGGGGAATACTATGAAGCAGGAAGTTTTTGTAACGGACGAATATCGTCCTGCCGAAGACGAACCGTTCATGAATGAACGGCAGGTTGAATATTTTAGACGTAAGTTGCTTAATTGGAAGGCCGAGCTACTGGCCGGCAGCCGTGATACTATCGAAGGCTTGCAGGACGGTACCCGCAACATCCCCGACGTGAACGACCGCGCCTCGGAAGAAACCGACCGTGCACTTGAACTTCGGACCCGTGATCGCGCGCGCAAGCTGGTCAGCAAGATAGAGGCCGCACTGCGTCGCATCGACGATGGTGAATTCGGATATTGTTCAGTCACAGGCGACCCCATTTCACTCAAGCGTCTGGATGCACGTCCGATCGCCACAATGAGCCTTGAAGCGCAGGAGCGTCATGAACGTCGCGAAAAAGTTCATCGCGATGACTAAGCGTTCAGTCATCTAGAAATTTCCAAAACGTCGTGGTGAAAGTCACGACGTTTTTTGCTGAAGGCCTGCGATTGTCGGGCGCGTGCGGAGACTACGATGTCAATCAGCAACGCTATTGTTATAGGTGCCGGTATAGGGGGGCTGGCCGCTGCCGCGGCTTTGTCGCGGCGCGGTATCGCTGTTACATTGCTTGAGAAAACTGCGAAAATTACCGAAGTCGGTGCGGGCTTGCAGATAAGCCCTAACGGTTTGGCCGTGCTGCAGGCCTTGGGTCTTGAGGCGAAATTGACCGAACGGGCCGCCGTGCATGGTCAGGCGGTCGTACTCCTGGACTACAAGGCGGGCCGTCAGGTGGCGCGAATCGATTTGCTGCGGGGTGCCGCAGATCGACCTTACTATTTTGTGCATCGCGCTGACCTTATAGACATACTTTATGATGCCGCGAGGCGTGGCAACGTGTCGATCGAATTCGGTGCTGAGGTCGTTGAAGTGTCTCCGGGATCGCCAGCACAGATTCGTCTAGCAGACGGGTCATTGCGCCGCGCTGAACTGATCGTAGATGCCAGCGGATTGCATTCAAAAACCCGTTCGCTGTTGAACCGCGACAGCGTTGGGCAGTTTTCGGGGCAGGTGGCATGGCGAGCCGTCATCGCCGATGACGTGGGTCACCCCCAAGAGGCGCATGTGACGATGGGGCCTGGGGGCCATTTGGTCAGCTATCCCTTGCGCGGGGGGCGCTTGATCAACCTAGTCGCCGTTGAGGAACGCGTTGCATGGGCCCCCGAAGGCTGGAGCATCGCCGATGACCCCGCCAACCTGCGCGCGGCATTTTCGTCATTCGGCGGGCAGGCTTCCGATATGATCAACGCGGTTGAGCGTTGTACCTTGTGGGGGTTGCATTTGCACCCTGTCGCCGATGTTTGGCATAATAACGGTGTGGCCTTGTTGGGCGATGCGGCCCACCCGACGCTACCGTTTTTGGCGCAGGGCGCAAATCTTGCGCTCGAGGATGCATGGGTTCTGGCAAAATTTGCGGCGCGGCTGCCCGTTGATCAAGCTTTGCCCAAGTATCAGTCCACCCGTCACGCCCGTGTAACCCGCGTGATCAAGACGGCGGCGGGAAATGCAAAACGCTATCATCTGTCCCCCGGGTTTACCCGCAGCGCGGCTCATCTAGGGTTGCGCATTGCGAGCACCGTTGTCCCAGGCACCATGATCAGCGCCTTCAACTGGCTGTACCTGCATGACGTGACCGCCGCCGAAAAGGCCTAGAGGGCGCGTTGCAACATGCCGAAAAGGTCACGCGGATCTTCCGGGTCTGCCAATAGATCCAGCGGGTCAAACAGCCCGGTGGCCTTTATCTGGTCACGCACAAAACGCAATGCCGAGAAATCTTCGATCGCGAAACCAACGCTGTCGAATAGCGTGATTTGCTTGGCGTCGGTCCGCCCCTTGGCTCGCCCGGTTAACACCTGCCAGATTTCGGTCACCGGGTGGTCTGCTGAAAGCTGTTGAATTTCGCCTTCGATCCGCGTCTGTTCTGGATATTCAACAAAGATACCGGCACGGCGCAGGATCGCGGGTGCCAGTTCCGTTTTGCCGGGGCAGTCGCCGCCGATGGCGTTGATATGAATGCCGCTACCGACCATGTTGTCAGTCAGGATCGTCGCATATTGTTTGTCCGCAGTGCAGGTCGTGACGATCTGCGCACCCAACATCGCTTCTTCAGCCGCGTCACAGGCCACTACCTTTATGCCGTGACCCGCAAGATTAGCCGCGCATTTGGCGGTCGCAGCGGGGTCAATATCGTAAAGCCGCACCTCATCTATACCGACGATGGCCTTCATCGCTAGTGTCTGAAATTCTGACTGCGCACCGTTGCCGATCATTGCCATCACATGCGCATCCTTGGGTGCCAGCACTCGTGCGACGATGGCCGAAGTCGCCGCTGTGCGCAGTGCTGTCAGCAGGGTCATTTCAGACAGCAACACGGGATACCCGTTTGCTACATTCGCCAGAAGGCCAAAGGCCGTGACGGTTTGCAAGCCATCAGCGGTGTTCGACGGGTGGCCGTTTACGTATTTGAAACCATAGACATCACCATCCGAGGTCGGCATCAATTCGATCACGCCCTTTTCGGAATGGCTGGCCACCCGGGGGGTTTTGTCGAACAGTTCCCAACGGCGAAAATCGGACTCTATATAGTCACCAAGCCCGACCAACATCGTTTCAAGCCCGATATGGTGGATCAGCTTCATCATATTTTCGACGGAAACAAACGGCACCAGGGCCTTTTCCGAGGGGTCAAGATTAATCATGGGGCAGCCCTTTCGTTAGGAAGAATACGCGCGTGTGGGGCGGTCAAAGACGCGGCGGCCAAATGCAGAAGCGGCCAGATCGACCATAAGCTGTGCTGTGCGGCCGCGCTCGTCCAAGAACGGGTTCAGTTCAACCAAATCAAGCGATGTCATCAATCCGCTATCGTGCAACATCTCCATAACCAGATGACCTTCGCGGACGGTCGCACCGCCGGGCACGATGGTACCGACTGCAGGCGCTACTGACGGGTCAAGAAAATCCACATCAAGCGAGACATGCAGCATCCCGTTTGCGGCCGCCACCTTCTCAAGAAAGCTGTTCAAAGGCGTGGCAATCCCAGTTTCGTCAATCTCGCGCATGTCGACCCTTTGGATCGTGGTCTCTTGCAAGGCCGCACGTTCAGCAGCGTCAACGGACCGTAAGCCTATGATGGCGATATTATCATGCGGCAGCGGATACGGCAGATCGGGGAAAGCGTCAAAGCCTTCACGGCCCGTTACATAGCCTAAAGGTGTGCCATGCAGGTTGCCGCTGTCGGTGCTTTCAGGGGTGTGAAAGTCGCTATGTGCATCCAACCAAAGAACAAACAATGGACGGCCCTGAGCCTGTGCATGGCGCATGGCCCCCAACACAGTGCCCGATGCCAAAGCATGATCGCCCCCCATGAAAATCGGAGTACCTTCCTTCAATGCGGCCTCGGCGGCGGCGGCAAGGCTTTGGGTCCAAGCAACGGTTTCCTCAAGCGCATGTAATTTGGGGTGCTGACCGGGTGTATATGGGGCAGGGGCGACGTTGCCCCGATCGGTTACGGTGTGACCCAGATCGGTCAGTGCGCGTACCAAACCAGCCGTGCGGTAGGCGTCTGGGCCCATAAGGCAGCCAAGGCGACGTTTGCCGCTATCCAGCGGCGCACCCAATAATATGCAGTTCTGCTGGCCCATTTGGCACCTCATTTGATTTCAGTTTGCTTGTGATATCTGACTGGTCTGGTCAGCTACAATCGGCTAAATTGATCAAATCGGTAAATTATTGCCCATATAGGATAGTTGTAATGCACAATTTGGACGAAGCCTTGCTTGTGGCTCTGCGCCAAGATGCCAGAGCATCGCTGTCTGATCTCGCTGCTACTTTAGGGGTGTCGCGTGCAACCGTGCGTACCCGGCTATCGCGTTTGCGCGAAGACGGCGAGGTTATCGGTTTTACCGTCGTGACCCGTTCGGATGTTTCAGCCGACCCCGTTCGCGGGTTGATGATGATCGGAATCGAGGGGCGCGGTACAGAGCGTATCACCCGCACCTTGGCAGGGTTCGCGCAGCTACGCGCTGTTCATTCCACCAATGGTAGATGGGATGTCATCGTTGAAATTGGCACCCGTACTCTGGAAGAATTCGACGAGGTTTTGGCGCGTATTCGCAAGCTGGAAGGCGTCGTGGCAAGTGAAACCAGCTTGCTGTTGAAGACCCGAAAAACCGTGCACGCTAGGGCTTAGGTTAAATCTGGTTAACGTCTTGCACGGGCAGCCGCGACCCATAGGGCAAGCAAAATCACGCTAAATACTGCGTTCCATCCTGCCATTGACAGCCCAAACATCTGCCAAACGATCTCATCACACATGACCAACCCCGAAGGGGCATCCATAGACAAAAGATCGCTGCCGCTAAGCGCGCCCAGATCCAGCCCTCCACCGGTACACGACGTAGGGCCTGGCCAGAACTTCCATTCCACCCCCGCATGATAGACGCCGATCGCCCCGGTGGATGTCGCCGCCAGCGCCCCGAACCAAATTAACGCCCGTGGCGCGCCAAACAGCACGATCACGCCGATAATAATCGCCGCCGCGTGCGGCCATCTTTGCCACAGGCAAAGCTTGCACGGGGCCAAGCCACCCAGATGTTGAAAAGCAAATGCCCCCAAAAGCAAGGCCGCCGACCCCAAGGTTGCAAGCAATACATAAGTTTGTCGGGTCATCACAGATACCTCACCAGAAAGAAGCCGCCGAATAATAGAATCACACAAACGGTAAAGACGAGCGGCAATTGTCGTTCAATAAAATTTCGTATCGGGGCACCGAATTTCCACAGCAAGCCTGCCACGATGAAGAAACGTAAAGCACGCGCCAGAATGGACGTAGCAATAAATGTGACCAGTGGCATGCCTGTCCATCCCGACATGATCGTGATCACCTTAAACGGAAAGGGCGTGACCCCGGCTCCGAGAACTGCCCAGAATCCCATGTCGTTGAATCGGGTGGAAAACTCGGCCATTGCATCGGCTTTGCCCAAGGCTGCGAGAATCGGTTGGCCGATAGTTTCAAACGCCAAGGCACCGATCGCATACCCCAAGATACCGCCCAAAACTGACGCAACAAGAGCGATACCCGCGATAAGCCAAGCGCGATTGGGCCGCGCCAAGATCATCGGGATCATCAAAACGTCAGGGGGAATCGGAAAAACCGAGCTTTCGATAAAGGCGATGAAGGCAAGGACCCACAAGGCATGCGGATGCGAAGCCAAACCGAAAACCCAGTCATACAGCCGTTTGATCATCTTCCTTGCTCCGCCAAGAACTACCTTAGTCACGGGAACACCACGGCAAACGCTTGGGGTCAAGCTAAAGCGAAAAAATGCTCTTGATCAGCCCGCTTTAGCGCGTTAACAGACGCGCATGCCCAAGTGGCGGAATGGTAGACGCAGGGGATTCAAAATCCCCCGC
>TARA_R110002012_G_scaffold4074_7_pt1 | contig 44705 bp, 35 predicted proteins | sample TARA_R110002012 | Tara Oceans TARA_R110002012 (sample SAMEA4396515) | marine metagenome | biome: Westerlies Biome; feature: [DCM] deep chlorophyll maximum layer (ENVO:01000326); material: water (ENVO:00002006), including particulate matter (ENVO:01000060) such as... | depth 40 m
TGAACAGCAATTGTTATATTGTTCACTGTATTTTGGAGTTTCTTGTTTAAACTCTATAATGCGGAGAGACAGGGACTCGAACCCTGGCGACGGTTGCCCGTCGACAGATTAGCAATCTGCTCCGTTACCACTCCGGCACCTCTCCAGTTTTTTATGAACGTGTCATCCTAAAATGCGGTTGCAAATGTAAGTTTATAAATGGTATAACGCAACAAAAAAAATACGTTTTTTTTATAAATTTTAATTGCTCTCTGTATGAGGATTTTACAATCCAAAAAAAATAACGCATTATTCAGGATATTCCACCCTGAGGTGATAAATATTGTTCAGTTTCTTTTTTAGCACTTTTTTAATGATCTCAATTTCCTTAAAAGTTATGTTTGCGTTTAAAAATTGCCCTTGCGCCATTTGATTGTTGATTATCTTTTCAACAAATTCATCGATAATCGTAGAAGAAGGTTCTTTTAAGCTTTTGCTGGCAGCCTCTACACTGTCTGCCATCATTAAAATGGCAGTTTCTTTTGAAAAAGGAATTGGTCCGGGATAGATAAAATCTTCTTTGTTGGCCTCACCTTGTTGCTCGCGCTCTTTTTTATAGAAATAGTACACCAAACTCGTTCCGTGGTGAGTTCGAATAAAATCAATCACTCTATCAGGAAGATTGTTTTTTCGGGCTATCTCTATTCCTTTTATTACATGGTCTATTATTATTTGTGCACTTTCCTTTGGATCTAATTCATTATGTGAATTGATTGAATTTACTTGATTTTCAGTAAACATGGTTGGGTTTAACATTTTCCCGATATCGTGATATAGTGCCCCTACCCTAACCAGCATGCTATTAGCTCCAATCTCGTTGGCCGAAGCTTCAGCTAGGTTTGCAACATTCAATGAATGGTGAAATGTTCCTGGTGCTTTATTTGAAAGCTCTTTCAGCAATTTGGAATTTGTATCGCTCAACTCCAGTAGCGAAACATCTGAAACCAAACCGAAGATTTTTTCATAGAAATAAATCAATGGATGTGCAAAAAGCGTTGCCAGTCCACAAAGGATAAAATATTGAAAATTCTGCCATTGTATCGTCTGTATGTTTCCTTCCTGTATTACAAAAAAGGCAAAATAGCCAAGAATGTAAATGAGCGTTATTTGTCCAACGGAAATAAACAAATTTGCTCTTTTGTATAATTCTGAAACAGTTAGGATGGTTACTATTCCTGCAATAAACTGCAAAAACATATATTCAAAACTGTTTGGAACAATAAACCCCAGTAATAAAATAGTTAAAACATGTACAAATAAACCAACGCGCGGGTCAAAAAAAGCTTTCAGAATAAGCGGCAGAATACAGATTGGCACAACATAAACATAATCGGCATGAACCTTCACCACGAGTGTGGTAAGAAAAACCATTAAAAGGATGTTGAAAAATATAAAAGTGACCTTGGTATTGTTATTATAAATAACCGGTCTGTAATTTCTCAGAAATAGAAAGAGCATTAGAAACACAAGCGAGACCAGCATAGAATAGCCCACTAAGAGCCATAGGTAATTATTTTTGCTCCAAATCTGGCTGTCAAATTCTGCTTTTAACGAATTCAAAATTTGAAATTTATCCCCTTCAACCACTTCGCCCTTGGCAATTATTCGTCCACCCTTTTCAATTATTCCTCTGTTTGGGTTTAGCGCTGCAATCTCAGCCTCAATAGCTGCATTGGTCAATCTGGTATTTAGCGATACATTGGGTTCTAATACTTCATTTAAAAGATTGTAAAGCAATACTTGCACATCTTCGGTGTTGCTTTTTTCAATCAATTCCCTGACTTTTTTGTTCAAATTTTCTTTCTTGAACAATTGCGAATAGGTTCGTTCCTCTATTTCATTACCTTTTTTTAAATAAATAAGCCTATCGCCTTCATAATTATGGATTTCGTCTGTAACACCATTTTTATATACATCTGAAATTAAAGAGCTTCCCAATCTTTCCACAGTTTTGTAGGGAGTGCTATAAAGGCTATCAACATATTTTACTTCTAGATTTTCATTAAAATTTTCAAGAACTCTTTGCTCTATTTCACCGTTGTATTCAAAATAAGGAACTGCATTGCCTCTAATTTCTTCCTTTTCCTTTTTAAGCGTGTCTTCGTCTTTTTTTATAGTAAAGCTAAAGGGCGCATACAAGTTTTCATATTGCCAAGGCTTTCCTTTTTGGAAATTATACTTAAACTGTCCTCCCTTCGGAAGAAAATAAATTACTAAAAGCGTTGAGGCTATAAATAGAAAAACCTTATAAATAATAGACTGGTTTTTCGCAAACAAGGAAAAAAGGTTCTTCATAGAATGATAACTTAAAGTAAAGGTATAAATAAGGAATGAGTTATCCCAAAACCAATACTTGCAAAGATTGATATTTAAGTTAGAAATCCGTAATTTCGCAATCCTTATTTCAAATTAAAAAGCAGTAGCATGAACAATAAAGTAGTTATAGTATCCGCAGCCAGAACACCAATAGGAAGTTTTATGGGAAGCCTATCTTCATTAACCGCAACCCAATTGGGCTCAGCGGCCATTAAAGGCGCATTGAATAAAATAAACCTTGATCCTTCCGCCGTTCAGGAAGTGTATATGGGCAATGTGGTTCAAGCGGGTGTAGGCCAAGCCCCAGCACGCCAAGCTGCTTTAGGTGCTGGAATTCCAGATACTGTACCAGCAACAACAGTTAATAAGGTATGTGCATCGGGAATGAAAGCCGTAATGCAAGCCGCTCAGGCCATTGCACTTGGTGATGCTGATGTGATAGTTGCAGGGGGAATGGAAAGTATGAGCAATATCCCACATTATGTACATATGCGCAGTGGAACAAAATTTGGACCCGCTACTTTAATTGACGGAATGCAAAAAGACGGTTTGGTAGATGCTTACGATCACAATGCCATGGGAACCTGTGCAGATCTATGTGCTACCGAATATAATTTTTCCCGAGAAGATCAGGATGCCTTCGCCATCAAATCGTATGAACGCTCAGCAAAAGCTTGGGCCGATGGAAAATTTAATGATGAAGTTGTTTCTGTGGAAGTACCACAGCGTCGAGGTGAGCCTGTTATTGTTTCCGAAGATGAAGAGTTCAAAAATGTAAAGATGGACAAGATTTCCTCTTTACGTCCAGCTTTTACAAAAGATGGTACCGTTACTGCAGCAAACGCATCTACCATTAATGATGGTGCTGGCGCGATGGTTTTGATGAGTGAGGCAAAAGCAAAAGAATTGGGACTTAAACCATTGGCATATATAAAAAGCTATGCAGATGCCGCACAGGAGCCAAAATGGTTTACTACCGCTCCCGCAAAAGCACTTCCCAAAGCAATTGCAAAAGCAGGGATTGATATCAAGGATGTAGATTATTTTGAATTCAACGAGGCATTTGCCGTTGTTGGATTAGCGAATATGAAAATTTTAGGATTAAACGACAGCAATGTAAATGTAAACGGTGGCGCCGTATCACTTGGTCATCCGCTGGGCTGCAGTGGTGTCAGAATATTGATTACGCTTGTAAATGTGCTTAAGCAAAATGATGCCAAAATTGGCGCTGCAGCTATCTGTAATGGCGGTGGTGGCGCTTCAGCAATGGTAATTGAAAGAATCTAAAAGAACCCGTAACTATCTACAATAAATTCTGAATGGATTACGGTATCTGTAATTTAAGTGTGGTCCCACTTCGAGCCGAAGCTTCCGATGCGAGTGAAATGGTGACCCAAGTACTTTACGGCGAACATTTCAAAATATTGGAAACCCGTAAAAAGTGGAGCCGTATCCGTTTAGCTTTTGATAAATATGAAGGCTGGTTAGACAACAAACAATTTTTTAATATAGCCGAAGAAGATTATGCCGATTTTGAAAAAAAACCATTGGAGCTTTCTTCTGATTTGGTAGATTTTGTTACCTCGCCTGATAATCAGTTGTTCTCTATCTGTTTGGGAAGTAATATTTCCGCAGCATCTTATTTAAAACATCACTTTGAGGGAAAATCAGTTTCTGCAAAACTTCCGAAGGGACATTTGGTTGAAACTGCGCTACTCTACTTAAATAGCCCCTATCTATGGGGCGGCAAAACGCCTTTTGGTATTGATTGCAGTGGTTTTACTCAAATGGTCTATAAATTGAATGGCTATAAATTGCTTCGGGATGCGAATCAACAGGCAACCCAAGGGGAAGCTTTGAGTTTTATTGAGGAAAGTGAGCCGGGCGATTTAGCTTTTTTTGATAATGACGAAGGTAAAATTACTCATGTGGGTATAATTATGAAGGACAATTACATTATCCACGCCCATGGAAAAGTACGCATAGATAGGTTGGATCATAGCGGTATTTTCAACTACGAAATGCGCAGCCACACACACAAACTTAGAGTAATAAAAAGAATTATTTAAAAAGAAAAACCCCTGATTTTTCAGGGGTTTTCTTCTTTTTATAGCTATAAAAGCTTTTATCCTTGAGCTTCCAAGGCTTCTAGTTTTGCCTTGGTTTCTTTATATTTTGCATCCTCACCAATCTGGCTATAAATATTCATTAAATATTTAAGTACATTTTGGTTGGAAGGATTAATTGCTCTTGCCTTCTCTAAATACGGCAATGCATCCTTGTATGATTGTTCGCGTTGTTTTTTAAGCTCATCATATCTTTTATTGTCTGCGGCAGAATTTCCTAAGCTATTCATTTCCTCAACAATTTTGTCTTCTCCAGATAATTTCAATGCTGCAAGGTTAATAAGTGCTGCTTCATAGTCTGGTCTTAGCTCTAAAGCTTTGTTATAATATTCCAAAGCCTTCTCTTTATTGCCCAATTGGTCATTGCTAATACCTAGGTTAAAATAAAGTTCAGGGTTTTCAGGATCTGAAGCTACTATTTTTTCCATTAATTCATTATATCTTGCATTATCGCCCATTTTGTAGCTCATGTCTGCGTCTGCTCTCATAAGGAAAACATCATCAGGGTTTTCTGCCCTCGCAGTTTTAATCAATGCTTTTGCTTTATCTGTATCACCTCTTTCAATATAAATAAGTGTCATATTACGAAGTATTTCTCCTTTTCTGGATTCGGTAACACGAGATTCAGGTTTAATAAATTCACCAGACTTTACTGCAATGTTTCGAATGTTCTCATTTTCAAAAGCTTCTACTTGACCTGTTTCTTTACTTGTAGCTACAAACTCTTTTGTAGCGCCCGTATAGCCAAGATCCAATAGCATTTGGTAGTATTTAATAGCTGTATCATAATCCTGACCATTCACAGCATTTCCGGCTGCAAAATATAAATCAGAAGTATCTTTCTTTGTAACCATATAACTGGTATACAATTTATCAGTTGCCATTTTATATTGTTGCGCATTTTGGTCTTTTATTGCGCTATTGATTAGTGTGGCTCTTAAGTTTTGCAATTGCTCACTTATTTCAGACTCAATTTTTGGATTTAGGGAAATGGAAGTACTGAACGCTTCAGCAGCACCTTTTAATTTCTTGAAATCACTTCCAGCTGAGCCTAAAAGAGCTTCACCCTTCACGGCATAAAATTCCGCTTTCATGTCATTATCTGCACTCCCTAGCATAGCTTCTGCTTCGCCCAAATATGTTAATGCTTCACTATACTCATTAGATTTTACGGCTTTCTCGGCTTTTTTGATTTCTTTTTTTTGTCCAAATGAAATAGCAGATACAAAAGCCAGTCCTGTTATTAAAATTCGTGTTTTCATGTGTTAAAGTTTATTCGTTATTTTCGGTTTGAGTTTCGTTATTATCAAGAGTGGTGCCATCATTTGCTTCATCTATAATTTCTACCTCATCGTCGTCATCTTTCATAGCTTTTGCTACTGCTGCAATGGCGTCATCTTCCCTAACTTTTATCAATCGTACCCCTTGAGTGGCACGGCCCATTACGCGAAGATTTGCTACAGCCATTCTAATGGCAATCCCAGATTTATTGATGATCATTAAGTCATCATCATCGGTTACATTCTTGATTGCTACTAATTTACCAGTTTTTTCGGTAATATTAATAGTTTTCACTCCTTTTCCCCCTCGGTTGGTAATTCGGTAATCTTCAATAGAAGATCTTTTTCCGTAACCATTTTCAGAAACGACCAAGATTTCAGAATCGCCATCATCCACTGCTATCATGCCTACCACTTCGTCTTTTTCATTACCAAGAGTAATTCCACGAACTCCAGAGGCATTTCTACCCATTGGTCTGGTTTTTTCCTCTTCAAAACGAATGGCTTTCCCAGATTTTACAGCTAACATTACTTGGCTGTTTCCAGTGGTCAATTTTGCTTCAAGCAATTCATCGTCTTCTCGAATGGTTATCGCATTGATACCGTTAGTTCTTGGCCTTGAATATTGCTCCAATGGGGTTTTCTTAACCTGTCCTTTTTTGGTGGCCATAATTACATAATGGCTATTTATATACGCTTCATCTTTTAAATCCTGAGTACAGATGAAAGCTTTCACTTTATCATCCGGCTCAATATTTATAAGGTTTTGAATAGCCCTTCCTTTTGAAGTTCGTGTTCCTTCGGGAATTTCAAAAACGCGCATCCAGAAACATTTTCCTTTTTGGGTAAAGAAAAGCATGTATTGGTGGTTAGTTCCTACAAATAAATGTTCCAAGAAATCTTCATTTCGTGTAGCCGAAGCCTTTTGCCCAACTCCTCCTCTATTCTGTGTTTTGTATTCTGATAGTGAAGTACGCTTAATATAACCGGCGTGCGAGATGGTTAAAACTACTTGCTCATCTGCAATTAAATCTGTAATACTTACGTCACCACCGGCATATTCAATTGTAGAGCGGCGCTCATCACCATATTTATCCCGAATTTCCTCGAGTTCTTCTTTGATGATTTGCATTCTACGCTCTTTACTGGCTAGAATTTCCTTGTAGTCGCCAATGGTTTTCATCAGTTCGTCATACTCACTGCGCAATTTATCCTGTTCCAGACCTGTTAATTGGCGAAGTCGCATTTCAACAATAGCCTTGGCCTGAATTTCTGTAAGTTTGAAGGATTCCATCAAGCGCTCTCTTGCTTCATCGGCATTGGAAGAAGCGCGTATCAATCTAATTACTTCATCAATATTATCAGAGGCAATAATTAAACCTTCCAAAATATGCGCCCGTTCTTCGGCTTTGCGAAGCAAATACTCTGTACGACGCACAACAACCTCGTGGCGGTGCTCCACAAAGTAGTGGATCAATTCCTTTAAGTTTAATAATTGCGGCCTTCCGTTCACCAATGCAATATTGTTTACACTGAAACTTGATTGCAATGCAGTATACTTGAAGAGCATATTAAGAACGATATTCGGAATTGCGTCGCGCTTTAATATATAAACAATGCGCATACCCTTTCTATCACTTTCGTCACGAATGTTCGAAATACCTTCTATTTTCTTTTCATTCACCATATCAGCGGTCTTTTTGATCATTTCCGCCTTATTAACTTGATATGGAATTTCAGAAACTACAATACATTCTCTTCCGTTTACCTCCTCAAAACTGGCTTTGGCGCGCATTACAACACGACCACGACCTGTGTGGAAAGCCTCACGAACACCTTCATATCCGTAAATAATTCCACCGGTAGGGAAATCTGGGGCCTTGATGTGCTGCATCAACTCATCAATTTCAATATCGTTATTCTCAATATATGCTATTGTCCCGTTTACAACTTCGGTAAGGTTGTGTGGCGGCATATTGGTAGCCATCCCCACTGCAATACCAGAAGCTCCATTGATTAAAAGTCCCGGAACGCGTGTTGGGAGGACGGTAGGTTCTTTTAATGTATCATCAAAGTTTAATTGGTGGTCAACGGTTTCCTTATCAATATCAGCAAGCATTTCTTCAGAAATTTTCTGCATCCTAGCTTCTGTATATCGCATTGCTGCGGGGCTATCACCATCAACAGAACCAAAGTTTCCTTGGCCATCAACCAATAAATAGCGCAGGCTCCACTCTTGGGCCATACGCACCATGGCATCATAAACCGAGGTATCACCGTGTGGGTGATATTTACCTAGAACCTCTCCCACAATTCTAGCAGATTTTTTATGTGCACCCGTGGCCCTAATGCCAAGTTCGTGCATTCCGAACAAAACCCTTCGGTGTACCGGTTTCATTCCATCACGAACATCTGGCAGCGCACGTGACACTATGACCGACATCGAATAATCGATGTAGGCAGATTTCATTTCATCTTCAATGTTAATAGGGATTATTTTATCACCTTCAGCCATAAAAAATAAGTTTTGTTATCGTTGTTGAACTAATGGAGCAAGATACACTTTTTCGTAGGTTTAACAGGGGTTTTTGCTATCTGTTATTCACGAATTTATTAACAAATTTGGGGGGTAAAATCGTTAATAAGTATCATTGAATATACTTTGAATTCCACCATATATTTTGTCCTTTTACTAAAATGATATCAAATAGGAACAGTTTTTGTCCTATTTTGGTTAATTTAGTACTTATTAAGAAGAGAGGATTTTAAATATGGATGATAATTTTTCCCCAAGAGTAAAAGATGTAATTGCCTATAGCAAAGAAGAAGCCCTTCGCCTAGGCCACGATTTTATTGGTACCGAGCACTTAATGCTCGGCCTTTTAAGAGATGGTAACGGCAAAGCGGTAACGATTCTTAATGCACTGGCTATTGACTTAAACCACTTAAGAAGAAAAGTGGAAATTTTAAGTCCGGCCAATCCAGGCGTTACAACAAATACAAACGATAAAAAGAACCTGCACTTAACCCGTCAAGCGGAAAGGGCTCTGAAAACGACATTTTTGGAAGCAAAACTTTTTCAAAGTAATTCCATTAATACTGCACACTTATTATTGTGCATTCTCAGGAATGAAAACGACCCCACTACCAAGTTGTTGAATAAAATGAAAGTAGATTATGACGTGGTGAAAGACCAATTTAAGCTTATGATTACAAACGATGATGATTATATAGACACACCGAGTGCCGAATCATTTCCAAATGATGACGATACCTCGGCTGAGGATGCTAACAAGGAAAACTTATTTTCCGGAACTACTGCAAAAACAAACAAAAAGTCCAAAACCCCTGTTTTGGATAATTTCGGAAGAGATTTAACTGCTTTGGCCGAAGAAGGCAAGCTAGACCCCGTTGTGGGTCGAGAAAGTGAAATACAACGTGTTTCCCAAATTTTGAGTAGAAGAAAAAAGAACAATCCTTTACTAATTGGCGAACCTGGTGTTGGTAAATCTGCAATTGCTGAAGGCTTGGCATTGCGAATTATTCAAAGAAAAGTATCACGCATTCTTTACGATAAAAGAGTGGTAACACTAGATTTAGCTAGTCTTGTGGCCGGAACCAAATATCGCGGCCAATTTGAGGAGCGCATGAAAGCCGTTATGAATGAACTTGAGAAGAATGATGATATTATTCTTTTTATTGATGAAATTCATACCATCGTTGGTGCCGGTGGTGCCACAGGTTCTTTGGATGCCTCAAATATGTTCAAACCAGCGCTAGCAAGAGGTGAAATTCAATGCATCGGTGCTACTACGCTGGATGAGTACCGTCAATATATTGAAAAAGATGGTGCGCTGGAAAGACGTTTTCAAAAAGTATTGGTAGAGCCCACTACCGTTGAAGAAACCATCGAGATTCTTAAAAATATAAAAGATAAATACGAAGCCCACCACAATGTAATCTATACTGATGAAGCTATTGAGTCTTGTGTAAAACTTACAAATAGATATATGACGGAGCGTTTTCTTCCAGACAAGGCTATTGACGCTATGGATGAGGCTGGTTCTCGTGTGCATATTACAAACATCCATGTTCCAGATAAAATTTTGAAAATTGAAAAACAACTGGAAGAAGTTCGGGAACTGAAGAATACCGTCGTCAAAAAGCAAAAATATGAAGAAGCTGCAAAACTTCGGGATGATGAAAAAAATCTTGAAAAAGAACTTGCTCTAGAACAAGAAAAATGGGAAGCCGACTCAAAACTTCACAAGGAAACTGTTGATGAGGAAAATGTAGCGGAAGTAGTCTCTATGATGACCGGTGTTCCCGTAAATAGAATTGCACAAACCGAGACCACAAAACTCGCTGCACTTCCCGACCGAATTAAAGGAAAAGTTATCGGTCAAGACGAAGCAGTTGCCAAAGTTGTTAAAGCAATTCAAAGAAACCGTGCCGGATTAAAAGATCCAAACAAACCTATTGGTTCCTTTATTTTCCTCGGACAAACGGGTGTTGGTAAAACACAATTAGCAAAAGTATTGGCGCGTGAGTTGTTTGATTCAGAAAATGCATTGATTCGCATTGATATGAGCGAGTATATGGAAAAATTTGCTATTTCCCGATTGGTGGGAGCTCCTCCAGGGTATGTGGGTTATGAAGAGGGTGGCCAACTTACCGAAAAGATTAGAAGAAAGCCATATGCAGTCGTCCTTTTGGATGAAATTGAAAAAGCGCACCCAGATGTTTTCAATATGTTACTTCAGGTTTTGGATGATGGGTATTTAACAGATAGTCTTGGAAGAAAAATTGATTTCAGAAATACTATTATAATTATGACTTCCAATATTGGAGCTCGTCAAATTAAAGATTTTGGCCAAGGTGTTGGTTTTGGCACCGCTGCAAAAAAGAGCCAAGAGGAATCGCACACCAAAAGTGTAATAGAAAATGCCTTAAAGAAAACTTTCGCTCCAGAGTTTTTAAATCGTATTGATGATGTTATGGTATTCAATGCCTTGGAAAGAGAAGATATCCATAAAATTATTGATATTGAATTAAATAAACTTTATGCCCGCATTTCAGATATAGGGTATGAATTAAAGCTAACGGAAAAAGCAAAGGATTTTATTGCCGACAAAGGTTTTGACAAACAATACGGTGCACGTCCATTAAATAGGGCTATTCAAAAATACATTGAAGATGCACTAGCAGAAGAAATTATTAAAAGTAATCTGCAGGAAGGTGATACAATAACGATGGATCTTGATGAAAAATCCAATGAACTCACCATAAAAATCAAGAAGCAAAAGAAACCTACGGAATCTTAAGGACTTTCGGTTCCTTTCAAACAATAAATTTTAAAATTTTACTAACTCCCTAAAATTATGTATTTTAGGGAGTAATATTTTTATTCATGATTAAAGCATTATTTTATGAATTTGGTGAAATTGATGTCTTCAAAAACTTCGTTATTGCCATAATGAAAGAAGGTATCACGGTAAAACCTGAGTATAACGATCATCTTGTTGAAATTGCCAATACTTACTTTGCCAATAGACCCTTTGCATATATTACTTACCGAAAAAACAGTTATGCAGTTGACCCCATGGTTTATTTGAAAACTTCACAAATTCAAAATCTAGTAGCATTTGCAATAGTCGCTAATGAGGAACACAAAATAAAGAATGTCGAGATTGAAAAACTCTTTCTAAAAAAACCGTTGGAAATCTTTTCAAATCTTGACGATGCCAAAGAATGGGTAAATAAGCTTATTGAGAATAGAGAATTTTAAAAATGCTAAAAAGGTAACGATATCTATCCGCAGCAATTATTTAATGAAAGTGAGCCGACTCCTTCCCCTAGCTGAGTTCTTCATATTATTTTATCCAAATAATATTTCCCCATCCACATCCATTGACTGAATATATGCTACACTTGCGTGAATATCATCGGCAAGCAGCCTGTCGTCTTCAATAAATGGAACTATAGACCTATATGGCTTTAAAAATGATTCTATAAAAGGTGAAGATTTCTTCGGCTCCCTAAATTTTAATGCTTGTGAAGCATTCATTAATTCAATGGAAAGAATAGTTTCAAGGTTTTCAATAATGCGTAAACACTTGGTAGCCCCATTGGCTCCCATGCTCACGTGGTCTTCCTGTCCGTTAGAAGATACTATGGAGTCCACGGAAGCTGGCGTTGCCAGTTGTTTGTTTTGGCTCACAATACTGGCCGCAGTATATTGTGGAATCATAAAGCCGCTGTTTAACCCTGGGTTATTTACTAAAAATGCCGGTAGTTCCCGAAGTCCAGAAACCAATTGATAGGTTCTTCTTTCTGAAATATTACCCAACTCTGCCATTGCAATTGCCAAATAATCTAAAGCTAAAGCCAGCGGTTGACCGTGAAAATTTCCACCGGAAATAATAACGTCTTCTTTCACAAATATATTTGGGTTATCGGTTACCGAATTAATTTCAGTCTTAAAGGTTTTGTGGACAAAATGTATGGTATCTTTTGTCGCGCCGTGAACTTGTGGAATACACCGGAAAGAATAAGGGTCCTGTACATTTTTCTTTTCAGAAAGTCCTAACTCACTACCTTCCAAAAACTCTAATATCTGTTCGGCAGTTTTTACTTGTCCTCTATGGGGACGCACCAAGTGCACCAAAGCATTAAAAGGGCTCATATTGCAATCAAATGCATCAATGGAAACGGAACCTATTAAATCTGCCAAATAGGATAGTTTATAACTTTTCAAAAGACAGTAAACCCCGTAGGCGCTCATAAATTGGGTGCCATTTAACAAAGCCAGTCCTTCCTTGGCCTGTAAGGTTATTGGCTCCCAATTGAATTTTTTCAGCACTTTATCTGCTTGAATACGTTCGCCACCGTAATATACCTCGCCTTTACCCAATAACGGTAACGAAAGATGTGCCAAGGGTGCCAAATCGCCAGAGGCTCCCAAACTTCCCTGAGAATATATTACAGGCAAAATATCATTATTATAAAAATCAATCAATCGTTCCACGGTCTCAATCTGAACTCCGCTGTAACCATAACTCAATGATTGTATTTTTAACAAGAGCATCAATTTTATGATAGGTTTTGGTACAAATTCACCAGTACCGCAGGCGTGGGACATCACCAAATTTTCCTGGAGTTTAGAAAGGTTTTCTGAAGATATCTTTACATTGCACAAAGAACCGAAACCTGTATTTATACCATAAACAGGGGTTTGGTTGTCCTTCATTTTGCTGATAAGATATTCTCTGGACTTATTTATATTCAGTTGGGCTTCTTCGGAAAGGGCAAGATGGGTATGATTTTCAACAATATCCTTTATTGTGGACAGATCGAGAATTTCTGAACTTATATAATGTGTTTTCATTGGCAAGGTATTCTTTCGGCAAAAATACTGTTTTTAAATTGCCCAGCCACCTTTCTTCATTTCAAAAGCTGAATGAAAATTGCTATATAAGAAATTAAATGTTTTAAAAATTAAGTGTTCAATTTTATAAGAAATGTATAATCAATACGTAATTTTACGGTAAAATTTTAAAATATAGTAAATGAAAAAATTAGGCTTATTCCTTTTGGTGCTTTTAGTGATTGCCTGTGAGCAAGAAGAAAAACCACAATATTCCATACTTAGCGGTACTGTTGAAAATAATACTGCAGAAACTGTATTTGTGCGTGGTAATGATTTTGAAAAAAGAACACAAATAGATGAAAATGGCTCCTTTTTAGACACACTTCATATAAAAACGGACGGTTTTTATGAAATGTATGTTGGCCGTGAACGTACTGGTATTTATTTAGAAAAAGGAAAAACACTTTCGGTGACGCTCGATGCCAATGAGTTTGATGAAACCCTAAAATATACTGGTGATTTGGGCAACATCAATAACTTTTTGGCTGCCAAATATCTTTGGAACGAGCAAAATCTAGACTACAAAGAGATCTTTTCAAAGAATGAAGCTGACTTCGTTGAACAGTTGGATAAGAATCAAAAAAGCTATGATAGCTTATATACTGCCAATGCGATAAATAATGAAGATTTCAAGGAAAAACTTTCTGTGGAAGATAAATACGCACGAGCCATAATGCTGGAGAATTACCAAGAGGCATATCGCTATTACAACGATAGTACCGATTTTAAAGTTTCTGACAGTTTTTATGATGATTTAAAAAACATAAGCTATACCGATACTCTTGCATATCGCCATTCAGTGGCTTATCAGAGCTTGCTCGATGCACATTTTAACAGGTTGGCTGCACAGGAAGCTTCAGAAAAAAGCAATACCGATCAAGCCATTATTTATCTAAAAAAAGTTGATGAAAGCCTTCCGGATGGTTATGCCAAGGACCGGATCATGAGTTCTTATCTACAGTTTGGCTTAAAACCAAATGAAAGTATAGATGAAGTTTTCGATATTTACAAAAACAGTAATCCAGGTTCCGAAAATTTAACTGCGCTTACGGAGCGTTACAATAAACTCAAAACTATTACAAAAGGCAACTCCTCGCCTACCTTTAATTTTGAAAACCATAAAGGTGGTTATACTTCATTGGAGAGCCTAAAGGGAAAATATGTTTATATCGATGTTTGGGCAACTTGGTGCGGCCCTTGCCTTCGCGAAATTCCTTCCTTAAAAGAAGTTGAAAAAGAATACCATAACAAGAATATTGAATTTGTAAGTATTTCAATTGACGAGCCAAAAGATTACGACAAGTGGAAAACAATGGTTTCTGAAAAGGAATTGGGCGGCATTCAACTTATGGCAGATAACAACTGGAACTCCAAATTTGTAAAGGATTATGCAATCTTGGGAATCCCGAGGTTTATTTTAATCGATCCTCAGGGAAATATCGTATCAGCCGATGCCCCAAGACCGTCTGACCCAGAACTGAGAAAATTAATTGAAGGGTTGTTATAAAATTATCTTCGGAAATTTTTAGGCCACGAATTCATCAATTCGTGGCTTTTACTTTTTAGTAGATTCTTCCAAATGTTGTTCTTCCCGCGTAAATAAATCCAAATAAGCTTCCGAAAGATTATCAATTATATCACCAGCCATTACTGCTTCATATCCCAATTGGCTCGCAGCAATATCACCCGCACGGCCATGAAGATATACCCCAAATACTGAAGCGAGCAACGGATCATAACCCTGTGAAAGCAATCCCGTAATAACACCACTCAAGGCATCGCCGCTTCCGGCTGTTCCCATTCCAGGGTTGCCGGTTGTATTTATATATAGCTTGTCTCCATAAACCGTAATAGTATAAGCGCCTTTTATTATAACTACAACTTCATATTTTTCTGAAAATTTCTTGGTCATTTCAAGCTTTTCATAGTCATTTTTCCATTCGCCGATTAATCTTTTTAATTCTCCCGGATGTGGTGTCAATACTGAATTTTTTGGAAGAATTTTTAACATAGCTTTATTTTCCGAAAGAATATTTAAAGCATCTGCGTCAATGACAAAGGGAGTTTCCTTATGCTGAAGTATTTTTTTTAATGCAGCTACAGTTTCTGTGCGCTTACCGATACCCATACCTATTCCAATTGCCGAAGGTTTAAAGTCAAAAGAAACTTCACTTAAATATTCTTCCTCGGTATCGGTAATTACCATGGCCTCGGGAATCGTAGTCTGCATTATAGCGTACCCACATTTAGGGACAAATGCAGTCACCATTCCAGCCCCAATCCTAAAGGCTGCTGTAGTTGATAATGCTGCAGCGCCAATCTTACCGTAACTTCCCGAAACAATGAGTGCATGGCCATAGCTACCTTTGTGGTCAAATTTTTCTCGAGATTTATAAAAGCGCTGAGCCTCAAATTTTGAAATCAGCTGCCCCATGGGTTCGGTTGTTTGCAGAAATTCAATATCCAAACCTATTTCCAAAACATCAAAATTTGAAACAAATGGAGCCGTTTCAGGTAAAAAAAAGGAAAGCTTTGGTGTTTGGAATGTTAAGGTATGGTTGGCTTTCAGTACCGCTTCAGTATCCTCTAATGGAGAGTTGGAATATAACCCGCTGGGTATATCGATAGCAAGCTTAAAAGCGCTTTTTTCATTTAAATATTGAATTAATTTCTTCACCCACCCTCCTGGACAACGGTTTAAACCAATTCCAAAAATGGCATCCACAATTATATCTTCCGAATTTATCTCAGGAAAATCGCTTTCTCCTTTCATTAATATGGGCCATTTTTTGGTTACGTTTTTGATTCTGTCGTAATTGATCAAAAAGTTTTTCGAACGCTTATCGCTACAATTCACTACATAAACAATCACATTATAACCGTGTTCAATAAGCAACCGGCCCACCACCAGTCCGTCGCCTCCATTATTGCCAATACCGCAGAATATGCGAATGGGCACGGGCGCACCATTTAGCCGTTTATGCAACCAGTTAAATATCTGTGTTCCTGCACGCTCCATCAAAGCTTCAGAGGTAATCTGCTGCTTTTCCACCGTGATTTTATCTGCTTCGTATAATTGTTCTGCTGAAAATATTTTCATCTGTATAATCGTTTTGCAAGTTCCCAAAAAGTAATAACCACCAATTTTATCGCGGTCAATTTCAAAGATAACATTCCTTCGCATTGTTGAAAAGAACGTTTATAACTAATTGCCTTTCCTTCTAAAAAGGCTTTGATTATCATTAATTTTAAAAAAAACCATACAATGGAAACACGAGATAGTTTACTACTCCGTATGCGCCCCGAAATTCCCTCCGCAAAAATAAATCCCAACATGTCAGATGATGAATGTTTTCAAAATAAAACGTTGCGGCCTGTTACAAAGTTGCAGAATGATCTGTTATTGGCGGTTTTTCGAAATTACGTAGCTAAGCATAAAAATGTTTTTTACGACCTTACAATCGAAAAAAGACTGGATTATATTGAAAACGCCATCCACAAGGATATGAAATTCCGCAATTCGCTGAAAGGTATTATTATTGGTCAATTTACACTTGAAGAATTTGAGATTTATATTAAAAATTCCTCTGCGCTGAACAAGCGAATGATGGACATAGTAAAAGAACGGCTTAAAAGCAACATCCAGCTTTTGGAGTACGACTTTGTTTAATTAAAGATTAGCTAAAAGCGATAAGCAATCAATCTTTGACCTTTATTTTTCCAATAATGATTCTCCATTTAGATCTGTGGTTAGCACCTCACTCATATAATTGAAGAATGGTCGTAGCAGTTGGTAATGGTATATTAGATTGTCTTTAAAATCTGGAGCAAAGACTTCTGCATCGGTAAAACGATGGTTTACGAAAAAGCTTTTTAACTTAATCAAATCAATATTGTCATCATCCTTACTAAATCCTTTTGGAGCTGTTTTTACAGCGTAATCTTGGTTGAAATTACCAAAGGATTTCTTAAACTCTTTTTGATTCAAAATTTCACGTATTTCTGAACTGTCCATTTCAAACTCTTTTCGTATTCTTAAAAGATCTGCTGGATTTGGATCAAAAAAACCTCCTGCCATGAAGCTATTTCCAGGCTCCAAACGGAGGTAATAGCCACCTCTCCTGTGTGCCCCTGCCCTACTGAAACTAACGCTTCGGTGCACATTATAGGGGGTTTTGTCATTGCTGAAACGAATGTCTCGATTTATTCGGAATATTTTAGTTTTGGCTATTTCATCTGTAGTATTCAATCCTTTCTCTACTACAGCATAAAATTCTTTTAAGGCTTTTTCATTAAGCAGATATTCTTTTTTATGCTCCTGCATCCACTCGCGATTGTTGTTTTTCTTTAGTTTTAAAAGGAAATCGAAAGCTGTCTTGGGAATGGTTGAACTCATTTTTGATGTTTTGGCAAGTAAATATACAATGTACATTTAGTAATGCATAATTACCAATTGATATAATAAATAAAATTGCCTACATTTATGGCAACAACCTTAAAACCAATTTAATATGAATACAACTACCAAACCAAACACGGCTTTCTGGATTATTGCCGTGGTTGCACTTTTATGGAATTTAATAGGTGTTTATTTTTGGCTTTATGAATATTTCCTAATGACTGATGAAATAAGAGCCACCCTTCCACCAGAACAAGTGGAGATTATGGCTAATGCTCCCTCCTGGAGTATGTGTGTTTATGGTTTTGCCGTTTTTAGCGGATTACTGGCCAGTGTGTTGCTATTAATGCGGAAAAAACTAGCGTTAGGTGTTTTTATGCTTTCGCTAATTGCAGTGCTCATACTACAGCTGTATTGGATTTTTGCTATGGAAGTAGTGGAAAAAATGGGTCCGCAATCACTAATTATGCCTCTCATTATTATAGCTGCTGCAATTTTTGAATATTTTTATAGTAAGGGATCGGCTCGCAATGGATGGCTTAGCTGATAAATTGTAAGAAAATTACGGAGTTATCCTAAAATATAAATTGGCATTTATCCTCTTTTTTTGATTTTTCCAGAAAATCTAGGGACAGTAAGGCTGGTCTTGGTAGTATTGATAAAATAAACCCCAGTTAAAAGCACCGCGGCGGCAAATATTGATTGCAATGTAATCTCTTCATGCAAAATATACCAACCTAAGATTAATGCAATAATTGGATTGACATAGGTGGATGTGGCAACCTTATCTGGCGATACCGTTTTTAATAGATAATTAAAAGACGTAAAAGCTACAATACTTCCAAAGAGTATCAAAAGTATCATACTGAGCTGAACGGGCCTCCCCCAATCGGTAGGTGCAAGCCATTGTTCGCCAAATAGCAAACTAGCAACCGCAAGGGTAATACCTGCAGTAAACATTTGGTAACCAGTATTTACAAAGAAATTTTTAGGAAGATCTGCCTTGCCAACAAAAAGACTTCCGTAGGCCCAACTGAGCATGCACGCAAAAATCATTATCATTCCCAATACTGTCCCCTCCTTAGCGATGAGCTGTTTTTGTGCAACTAAAAGAAAGATTCCTATAATACCTAAACCCACACCCACTAAGGACATTGGTTTTATGCGTTTGCCTTGCAAGAGCCACATCAGCAATAGAACAACCAAAGGCTGAGCAGAAATTTCCAAAGCTGCAAATCCGCTATCTACATATTTTAGCGCCCAAACAATTATACCATTGCCAAACGATAAGAATAACACACCCACTATAAAGGCGTTCCGAAATTGTTTTCGGGTAATGGCAAGGCTTTTCCCCAATAATTTAGCAATGATAAATATGAGAAGTCCAGCCGATGTAAAACGAATAGAAGCCAAAAAGAAAGGAGGTAGTTCTGCTACGGCAACCTTATTTAGCATATATGTAGAGCCCCATATTACATAGATGGAGAAAAAGGCTAGAATGACTAAAAGGGTGCTTTGTGCTTTCAGAGTGGTTGAAATAGTTGAATTGTTAGATTTTTAGATGCTTGAATTAATAAATGGTTGCATAAAACCTACTTTCTTTTATTACGTTTGTTGTAATTTTTATCGCCTCTTGTTTTTGGCTTTTTGTACTTCTGCTTAATAATGCGTTTGTAAGAGCCACCCTGGTTTTCCTTTCTGTTTTTTTCTTTCTTTTCATGGAAAGCGGGCCCTACTTCTTCTAAATTATTAGGGTTGTTAATTTCAACAATTTGGGGTTTTTCCTCATAAGTAAGTTGTTTTGAAATTTCAACTTCTTTTGGAAATTCAAGCTCCTCAATTTGTAAACCCATCAACTTTTCGATAGCTATTTTGGCCTCCTCTTCATTTTCGGTATAAAGCAAAATGGAAGTTCCCTCCTGCTCCGCACGCCCTGTCCGACCAATGCGGTGCATATAGTTTTCGGGGAAATTGGGAACGTCAAAATTGATAACGTGGCTTATTTGATCCAAATCCAACCCACGTGCCATAACATCAGTAGTTACAAGGATACGTGTTTTTTCGGCATTGAAATTTTCTATGGAACGTATTCGATAATTCTGTGTTTTATTGCTGTGGATTACCGCTACTTCACTTCCGAAGAATTCATCTAAAATTTCAAAAAGAAGATCGGCGCTTTTCTTATTTGGAACAAAAACCAGCACTTTTTTAAAATCACTTTCGTTCTGCAATAAATGTTTCAGCAGGTTGGCTTTTGTATAAAAATTCTCTACCCTGTAAGCGTATTGCGAAATGTTTTCCAAAGGTGTTCCGCTTACCGCCACGGAAACCGTTGCTGGTGCAATAAAGAAGTCGTGAATAAAAACATTTACATCATCGGTCATCGTTGCCGAAAACATAATGTTTTGGCGCTTTTTGGGAAGTAGTTCCAAAATATTGGTAAGCTGAAAACGGAAGCCCAAATCTAGCATTACGTCTACTTCATCGATGACCACTTTTTTTACAGACTTTAGCTGAAGGGCACGGCTTATAACCAAATCATAAAGCCTTCCCGGTGTAGCTACAATAATATCGGCTCCTTCCGCAACGGCTTCTTTTTGTCGGTTAATGTTTGTGCCGCCAAAAACGCCAATTACTCGAATGGAAGCATATTTTCCAAACTTTTCTATTTCTTCAACTACCTGTAAGACCAATTCCCGAGTAGGAACCAAAACTAAAACCCGAGGATTTATTTCTTTTGAAAATTTTAAATCCTGCAAAATGGGAAGCATGTATGCGAAAGTCTTCCCGGTTCCCGTCTGCGCAATTCCCACCATGTCTGTACCCGACATAATTACCGAAAACGACTGCGCCTGAATAGGTGTAGGCTTTTCAAAACCCAAATCAGCAATGGCGTATTGCAATTGTTTGGAAATATTAAGCTCGTTGAATGATTCCATAGCGGATTGTTTGGTACAAATATAGTTCTTTGATTATTGGGGGCTTTGAATTTGGGATTCGTTATTTTTTATTTAATTATTTCATACAAAGCTGCAATCTACAACTAGCATTTTGTAAGCCCTATTCCAAACTCAGCAATTTAATCCTCTGGCGGATGGCCATGTATTTCCTCGTATATCGTATCAAAATTATCGCGTAAATAACTGCGCAATTTCAATCGATAATCGTCTTTTAGCCAACTGATGAAGTTATGCGTGCTTTTACTGATGCACTGCGAATATTTCTCAATGCGGTGATCAATATCGTCTCCAAGCATTTTTGCCAGTCCGAGCGCATCGTATACGTCTTCACTATTTTCTATACAAATATAAGCGTGCTGTGCAATAGAACGTTCCAGCACAACTTTACTCGATTCACCTTTAAAAGTAGCTTCTTGATAGGTTTCCTTAATATCAAAATAAACCTCCTTACTATTTGCAAACTCCGCACGGAGTTCATCGGGCATTTCATACCTAAAATGACTTTCCAGCTCTTCGTCACTCAGCAAACGGTCCATGTAATAATCGGGAGATCGGAAGATTGCCTGCCAATCCAATGGCGCTTCCCAAGGTCCAAAACGTTGGTAATTGTTTCCTAGGTCAATCACGGAAAACTTTGACTTATTGTTCAAAATACGTGATCCTCGACCAATCATTTGAAAATACAATGTCAATGAACGGGTCGCCCTATTTAGAATAATGGTATCAATAGTAGGTTCGTCAAAACCTGTTGTTAAAATACTCACAGAAGTCAAAATAGCATCCGGCGTTTCCCGAAACCATTTTAAAATTTGCTTTCGTTGCTTTTTGGTAGCGGTATTGTCCAAATGCATAATAGGCAATCCTTCTGCCTTAAGATGATAATATACTTGTATGGAAGTATTTATACCATTGTTGAAAATCAACGTTTTTTTCCCCTTGGCGTGGTTTAGATAGGCTTGATATAGCTGGTCCAGCATACCCACTGCGGAGTATAAGTCATCCGATGATTTAACGGTATAATCACCATTGGAGCCTATTTCAAGGGAAGTGAGCCCCATATTGTATTGAAAGACTTCCACCTCTGCCAAAAATTCGTTCTCAATTAAGGATTGAATGCTTTCGCCAACAATGAGTTCGTCATAATTATCCTTCATTGGTAGATTGCGATTGGAACTTAAAGGAGTTGCCGTAACACCAAGTATAAACGATTTTTCAAAAAATTTAAAAAGCTTCGTAAACGAATTGTAATGCGCTTCATCAATAATTACCAGCCCAATATCTGATATGTCCAGTTTGTTATCGTTCAAACGGTTGTTTAGGGTTTCCACCATTGCAACAAAGCAGCTGTACTTTTCTTGATCATCCAAGTTTGCGGTGCTGTTAACCACTTTGTTTACGACACCAAAACTGGTAAGCATTTCTGATGTTTGCTTGCAAAGCTCCACGCGGTGGGTCATTACAAGGACCTTTTTATTATGGTTTTTTAAATATTGACGAACAATTTCAGAAAAAATAACCGTTTTTCCTCCGCCTGTAGGTAATTGGTAAAGCAAATGATAATCATCTGGCGCAGTTTCAAATTTCTCAAATATCTTATCAATAGCACCTTTTTGATAGCTATATAATTCTTTATCAGTTTTTTTTTCTTGAATTGCGTCCTTTGTCTCTGTCATAAACCACCATTTTGAAGTTTTGCAAAACTACGTCCTTTTATAGGTTTTTGAAGAAGAAATGTCATATTTATTACGAGCGAATTTTCTGATGCTATTTAAACTTTGTTTTTAAGTAAAGTTGCTCTACCTTATCGCGTGCCCAAGGCGTTTTTCGAATAAATTTCAAACTTGATTTAATGGATGGATTACTATTAAATGAATTGATTTTAATCTTTTCGCCCAATACTTCCCATCCGTAATAATCCACGAGATATTCCAAAATATCTGCGAGCTTCACTCCATGTAAGGGGTTGTTTGGCTGTTCGTTATTCATACACTTTTTAGGTACATTTATATTTTAAAAACTACCAATCTATTGGTCTATAGTCTTTCAAAAACTTTCCACTCCAGTGTTTTCCTGTATTTATGCCATCAATCAATGGATCCATTACGCGTGCCGCGCCGTCAACAATATCCAATGGCGGTTGAAAATCGTGAAGTTCCATTTTGCGTTTTGCAAGTTCCACAGGGTCTTCATCGGTTACCCAACCCGTATCTACTGCATTAATATAAATTCCTTCTTTGGCAAGACTTCCAGCAGCGGTGTGGGTTAACATATTGAGTGCGGCCTTTGCCATATTGGTATGGGGATGGCGATCTTCCTTAAAAAAACGGTGGAACTTCCCTTCCATTGCAGAAACATTTATAATGTGTTTTTTGCCCGTGTTTTTCTTTTTCATGATTTCTCCCAAACGGTTGCAAAGCACAAAGGGAGCAATTGAGTTTACCAGCTGAACCTCAATCATTTCAGTGGTTTCAATTTCACCAAGCCTTAAACGCCAACTGTTGGTCTTTCTTAAGTCAACTTGTTGAAGATCTGCGTCCAATTTGCCTTCGGGGAAAACTTCTTTCGCACTTAAAGAATTATCAAAACTATATGGAATTTGCGAAAGTTTTGCTGAAGCACGGATACCAATACCCGGCTCTGAGCCGTGCCAAGTTACGGGAAGATTTTTGTTTTTACCAATGTCTGCCGTAAGTGTTTTCAATTCGTGCAAACAATTTATATGGTCACGTAGCAAATCTTTCACAAATTGTGGATGCTCTTCAAAAGGCATTTCTTCTTTTGCCATTAAATGCTGATAAAAACCCGCTGGTCTGCGTACGGTTTGAGCAGCATTGTTTATAAGAATATCAAGATTTTCGTATTTCTGCTCAATATAATTGCAGAAAATTTCTACGCTAGGAATATGACGAAGGTCCAAACCGTGAATTTTTAAACGGTCTGCCCATTGATGAAAATCCTCTTCCTGTGCAAAACGGTAGGCAGAATCTGCTGGAAATCTTGTGGTTGCTACAACCGTAGCTCCTGCCCGCAATAACATTAACGCTATATGATAACCAATTTTAAGACGTGAACCTGTAAGCACCGCCACCTGTCCGGTTAGGTCTGTGGTTTGAAAACGCTTAGCGTAATTGAAATCGCCGCACTCGGTGCACATGGTGTCATAAAAATGATGCAGCTTCGTATAGATTGTTTTACAGACATAGCAATTACGGGGTGTTTCCAGTTCCAGTTCTTTTTTCAGAGACAAATCTGCAGCCTGCAAAAGTTTGGGAGCTATAAAAACTACGTTTTCCCGGGCACTTCGTATTCCGGTTTCCTTTCGTGCGGTTCGGTCTTTATTAGCTTGTTTACGCTTTTCGGCCTTCTTGGCATCTTTTTTTCTACGAGAAAATTCATCACGATTGGGTCGTGAAAGTTGTCCCGATGCCTTAATTAATGCAGTTCGTTGCTCCTTTGGTATTTCGAATATTTGATCCGTATTGGTATTTAAATATTCCAAAATGGCGATACAGCGAGTAATTTCAGCAGGATTCAACGCTCCATTGATTTCTAATCCAGAAATGCTCGCCCATGAATCCACCCCATTTTCCTGTTCGGAAGTTCCCATTTCTGAAACCGTTTGTGACATATATTAATTTTCGGCAAATATAATCACAGTTTGAACGTGCAAAACATTTTATTTAAAATTCAGCAACATTTTGATTTACAGATTAACGAGCTCTTTTTGAACGTTTGTCGGCACGGGTTGATAAGAAGAAAATGATGATTTAAAAGTCGCCCGGCCCTGAGTTAGCGAACGCAAGTCTGTTGAGAAGCCATGCATTTCGGCTTCTGGGGTCAAACATTTTAAAACTTGGTAGTTATTGTTGTTTTCTATTCCCTGAATCATGGAGCGCCTCGCTTGCAGGTCAGTCATTACATTCCCTACCATTTCTTCCGGAACCTTTACAATAAGTTCCAAGACTGGTTCCAAAAGCTTGGGATTGGCATTCAGAAAAGCTTCCTTGAAAGCGTGTGCTCCTGCAATTTTAAAAGAAATGTCATTGGAGTCCACAGAGTGCATCTTCCCGTCATATACCATTACGCGTACATCACGAATGTAGGAACCCGTTAATGGTCCTTCTTCCATTACTTCCAAAACACCTTTCATTATTGATGGCAAATACCGCAGGTCTATAACTCCGCCCACAATGCAATTATAAAAAACCAATTTTCCGCCCCAAGACAGATCAATTTCTTCCTTTCCGCGAACATTAAAACCTTGCGGCTCCTCCATATTTTCATCCCAAGGTTCAATTTTTAAATGAACTTCCGCAAATTGCCCTGAACCGCCCGATTGCTTTTTGTGTCTATAATTTGATGCTGAAGAACGCTGAATGGTTTCCCTGAAAGCTATTTTGGGTTTTTCAAAACGCGCCTCTACACCATACATATTTTTAAGTGTCCAATCTATAGTTGCTAAATGCAGTTCACCTTGGCATGCCATAATAAGCTGTTTTGCTTCCGAAGAAAAGGAAATATTTACGGTTGGATCCTGGCTGTGAATTTTCTTTAATGCCTCGCTCAATTTTTCTTCATCTTTCGTATTTACTGCAAACACAGCTTTTTTGATACGCGCCTGTGGAAATTTGATAGGTTTGATGCCAAGAGGAAGCTTTGTAGAAGCTAAAGTATCGTTGGTTTCAGTATATTTTAATTTGAGGGTAGCACCAATGTCGCCCACCGTAAGCCTGTTAACGGGTTGTCTTTCTTTTCCGTCCATGATGAAAAGTTGATTGATTACTTCAGTTTCATCATTTCTGAAATTAACTAATTTATCATTCAATTTCACTTCACCGCTCATCACTTTAAAAAAAGTAATTTGACCCAAATTGGGCTGATAGACTGTCTTAAAAACGAAAAGTGCAGTAGGGCTATCTTTTAAAACCTTTACTTCTTTGCCGTCCACGCTTTGTTCGGGCTTGAGGTCTGCCGCAGCAGGTGCAACATTATCTATGAAACCCATCAATCTTCCCGTGCCCATATCATTCAAAGCTGAAACGCAGAATACCGGAAATAATTCGTGGTTCAACATTCCTGCTTTTATTCCCTGCCGCATTTCGTCTTCACTTAAAGTACCTTTTTCAAAAAAAAGCTCCATCAATGTTTCATCATTCTCTGCTGCTTTTTCTATTAATTCATTATTTAATTCTTTGGCCCATTCTTTTTGGTCATCAGGAATTTCTAACTTTTCGGGCTTTCCTCCTTCTGGTGAAAATTTATACATTTTCATCTTAAGTACATCTACAATACACTGCGAACCATCTATTGCCATAGGATATTGAATTTGTACGGCATTATTTCCAACAAGATTTTTTATGCTTTTGAAGCTTTCATCAAATTTAGCATTGATATGGTCTATTTGATTTATAACAAATAGTGTTGGTTTGTGATATTTATCAATATAATTCCAGATAATTTCAGCACCAACTTCCACACCGTGCTGGGCATTTAAAACAGTTACGATAGTATCTGCAACTCGGATAGAGGAAATAATTTCACCGATAAAATCATCTAATCCAGGGGTGTCTATTATGTTAATTTTGTAATTGCGCCATTCTGTATGCAGCGGTGTAGCGAAGATGGAGTTTCCCCTTTCGTGCTCAATATCGTGATAGTCAGAAACAGTATTTTTATTTTCAACTGTACCGCGGCGATTGATAAGTCCTGCTTCAAAAAGCATCGTTTCTGCCAGTGTAGTTTTCCCACTATTGTGGGCGCCAACGAAGACTACGTTTTTAATGTGTTTGTCGTCATATATTTTCATCTGTATAAATATTTTGGTTAGTATGTTTTCAGATGCAATACGCCAAACACTTTTGATTGTGCCTGGTCTTTCTCACCTATTGTAAATCATATAGTATATATTGCTTTTTTTGATTTTTAAATTTGAGAAATTAATTCATTAATACTTTTAGACTGGAGCTTTTGGTTTCAGATTTTAAAGTAATAAAATATACTCCTGAGGTAAATTTTATTCCATTTGTGCTTCTGCCGTCCCAAGTGATTCTTTTATTTCCCACAACTTCTTCATTTAATAAAGTGGTTAGTTTTCTGCCTCTTATATCAAATACTTCTATCAACACTCTTTCTGGTTTATCTAGGTTAAATTGAAGTGTCGTTTCATTAGTAAAGGGATTTGGATAAGAAATGAATTGAAAGTTATCAGCAAGATAGTCCTCCACATTTAAAAGACCGGCAGGCGATATGCGCGTATAATAAACGTCTTGCCCCCCATTGATTGTATTCGCCCAAGCCAAATGGGCATAATCATTAGTACTAACCATATCAAAATAATCTCCCATTTTACCTTGATTGGGATAACCAATTGATGGGTCAAATGGCTCTGATATGGGTTCATTTACTGACCAAGTTTCACCTTGATCTTCAGAAAATGAATAATAAAGCACAGAGTCAATTCCGTTAGTGGCGTCTCTAGTGTCCAGCCAAATTATATCAATACGCCCATTGGGAGCCACAGACATTGTTCCGAACCATTGGTAAGAATTAGTTCCTGCATCGGTATTTATGCGCATCGGGGGTTCAAATGTATTTCCGCCATCAGTACTTTTTGCAAACATTACATCGCCTGGATCATTATTTGAAAACCGCCATACTGATGCAGCTACATAAACATTATCCTTACCTGGACCGTCCGAAATATCCACATCTACCCACGCTTGTCCCATTAATCCTTCTGGATTTACAGCCACTTGTACATCTAAATTACCGTCTAAATCGACTTGTGTTAAACTCTCCCAAGTAACATTTTCTGCAGGATTCTTAGCCGAAGTAGATTTTATTAAAACAATTCCAGAGTTTGATGTTCCCGTGATATATAAAGTTCCTTGGGAATCTACAGCCAAAGTACCCCAAACTGGATTGCCATCAATAAATATACAATCCTCAAAGGTATTGCTGCCATCGGTAGATCGGGTAAAAGCACCATTGCAATTGGAAAAAGACGCATTCCAGTAAGAATAATTATTTCCCTCTCCAATATCTGAAGTACGATCTATTCGCATCCATTGTTTATCCCCGCCCCTAGCCGGTACCGGCATTCCCCAATCATTACCTCCATCGGTAATTTTGTAAACATCACAATCAAAACCGCTTGTTAGACTGTTGTAGTAAAAGTTTCCCTCCCTATCAAAATCTAATACAGGATCGGAACGAAAAACACCGGGGTCCAAAACGCCAGGGAATGTCCAAGTCAATCCTCCATCCAGTGAAAATCCATTTCCGGCTTGCCTAAAATTACTGTTCACGGTATCAAACTGACGCCAGCCGATAACAATTCTATTTGGGTTTAACGGATCTATTGCTATGGAAGTTTCGTTTGCGGCATCTCCAACAATGTTATTTCCATTTTCATCTACATTCACCTGTCGGGTAAAATAATTGGGTGTGGTTATGTTATACGCAGGACTTCGTTCCATCATAGATCGAGAAACAGGAATATATGGATCGTCTGGTGTTTCTTTATGACTCTCGAAAAATTTTTTAGGGGAAACTTGGCAATAAATAGATGAACAACAAGTAAGAAATAGAATGAAAACAGATAAGTGAAGAAAACTGTATTTCAAGGATAATATTTTCATTTTAAAAGTGATTTTATGAAGTGTTATTAAATTTACAACAATTTGATTAGAAATAAGATATGTTGTGAATTTTAAAATTCAAGAGCCATAAATCAAAAAATCTTATGAATACTCTAAGAAGTCTAATTAGATTGTATTAAATATATATTAAAGTCAGTTTAGAATTATGTTTGGGTGGCTTAAAATTGTACCTTCACGATAACAAAAAAATAAAAAAACTATGAACAATAAAGGAAAAGGAATTTTGGCTCTGCTAGGCGTAGCAGCTGGCGCATTTGCATTTTGGAAATACAAAAATATGTCGCCCGAAGAAAAACAAAAACTTAAGGACAAAGCCAACGAAACTGGCAGAAAAATTAGAGAAAAAGTTGAAGATGTGGAGGATACAATTTCTGAAAAATACGATCAACTTAAAAATTCTGCCAAAAAAGAGGCAAGCGATCTAACAAACTAGCATTAAGATTATTAATGAATGAAAAAATCCCGCTCTTGGCGGGATTTTTTTATGATATTCTTAATGTCTAATTAATTTTTTGTGACTTTTACAGCATTCATGCCACGTTGACCTTTTTCTAGTTCAAACGAAACACTATCATTTTCAGAAATTTCATCGATTATACCACTTACGTGTGTAAAATATTTTTCGCTATTTTCATCATCGATGATAAATCCGAAGCCTTTGGATGAGTCATAAAAAGAAACTGTTCCTTTTCGCACTGGGTCAAAAGCTTCGCGTTCCCCCTCTTCTTTTGGCGGAATGCCAAGCACAATGTCTTCGGCATCTATTTCTGGTTTAAGAGATGGATCTGGCGGTGTATCGGTTAAGTTTCCGTTATGGTCCACATAAACAAAATCTATTCCCGGTGTTTTTTCAGCCTTACGCGCTTCTTTTTTCTTTTGTTTTTCTTCACGCTTTTTCAGCTTTGCTTTTTCTTTTTCTTTCTTACTGTATGTTTGTTGCGATTTCGCCATTTTCGTTTTTTAATAAAAAAAAGCCATCCACGATAAGCAGATGACTTTTAAATTAGTTTTATGTTAAATTATTTTTTATTTTGTTACCTAGATGGGTTTAAATACATTATCATCCTATTATTCCAAAGATACGGTAAATGAATGTATTAAAATCACAAAAAGGGTTAAAGTAATTTTTAGAGGTCTATACCGTGCCAATTTTCAGGTTTAAAAGCACCAAATTTTTTTTCCGTTTCAATCATTTTTTTTGCCACCTCTCGCATTTCCGGGGCATTGGGGGAGTTGTTTAGAATATTACTTACAATGTACATTCTTTGCTGTTCAATGTCATTGAGCATTTTATTTTTTAAATTTTGTTCTAAATCGGTCAAATATTTAATATAGTCCAGCAACAATCTTTTATTGAGTATTGCATCTTCTAAAGTTTCCAAAATAGTATCTGCCTTATCAATATTAGGCACATGATCCGTTAATTTCAATCCTTTATCAGCTGCCATTTCTTTTGTCATTCTATTCATTTCCCTCATTAGCTCTACTTGCTGCATTTTAGGAAAGGTTCGTACCCAATTTACAAAATCTCCTTTGCCATCAATATCAGATTCCATAAATTCCAAAATTTTTTTTCTACAGTCCACGGTGTAATTTTTTTTAAATTAAAAAACACTTAAAATTTTCAGTAGAATAAAAATAAAAAATCAATTATAAAGATTTTAATTTTTCGGAATGCATTTTTCTAAGCTTTGCAAGTTTGGGTGAAATGACTGCCGTACAGTAGCCTTGCGATTGATTTTTAGCATAGTAATCTTGATGATAATCTTCTGCTGGGTGAAATTTTTCCAAGGGGCTTAACTCTGTAACAATTGGATTTTCATAATAGGGTGCCATTTCCTTTAAAACTGTTTCGGCAATCGTTTTTTGTTGTTCATTGTTGTAAAAAATTACCGAACGATACTGTGTGCCCCTGTCTGCGCCTTGTCTATTTAAAGTTGTTGGGTCATGGGTAGTCATAAATATGATTAGTAGATCTTCAAATGAAATATTATTGGAATCAAAAGTAATCTGTATCACCTCGGCATGGCCCGTTAGCCCACTACATACCTCACGATAGGTGGGTGTTCCTGGAACTTTTCCGCCAGAGTAGCCGGAAACTACTTTTTCTACTCCCTTTATTTGATTGAAGACGGCTTCTGTACACCAAAAACACCCGCCACCAACGGTCATTTGCTCTAAATTTTTATCTTTCATATCTAAATTTTTGTAGCCTATCCAAAGATAATTACTGAAGTATGTGTTCTGCTTAAAGTAATGTTAAACCTGTTTAGTCCATTTTGATGAAATTTATTCTTTCACTTTATAATGAAATTTATATCTTAGAAAAAAATATAAAAGCAATCCTCAATGTTTAAAAAATTACTTTTCGTATTATTATTTTTAGCAAGTTGTACTCCCCTATTGTCACAAGAAAGACCTATAGAAATCGTCGAAGAGGCAAAGGCAAACCGTTTGTTTCTCTACGCCCTTAACAAAAATGAGAAAGATCTTGACGTTTTGATTACAGTTGAGGGAACTAATTTTCGCCAGAGCAAAAGTGTGCCTAGGCCCGTACGCGTACCGGCTGCCTCAAAAGTATTGTTGACCAATTTAATAGTGGAAAGAAACAAAAGAGCTAATTACACTTATAAATTAGAAGTAAGCGATAGCCTATCACGGCGTGCTTTACGCAGGGAGTTTGAATCAATAAAAATAGAACCTAAAAAAAAGGTTATTGTTTACATCCCCGAAAACTGTGCAAGCTGCGACACTTTGGTTTCAAATCTGGAAAAGAGCAATTATTTATATACTTCGTATCGATTTTCAGAAAAACCCGAATTAAAGAGCCAATTAGCTCCGGCCTTTGCTAATGCTACAGTAAAATTAGACTCTATTAGCACTCCTATTATAAGCCTTGGAGGCGTGCTACACGTAAAAATTGAGGATTACGATCAATTATTGGAAGAACTGAACAAATAGAACTAAAAAGGATAACCAATACCAAAATTAAAGACCGTTTCGGTTACGTCAAAATTAAAACCTTTTTCTGTAGCAGGATCGTGAAACGGTGCGGCAAAATCAAATCGCAGTACGAAACCTTGAATATCTACACGTAGGCCTACTCCAGCTCCCATTCCCAATTCTTTTATAAAATTGGAAGTGAATTTATCATTGCCTTCATAGGCGGGATTCGCTTTTGAGTTCCAAATATTTCCCGCATCGGCAAAGACAGCGCCCTTAAAGAAAGAAACTATAGGAAACCTATACTCAATGTTTGCTTCCAAGCGAATGTTCCCAGTTTGGTCAAAATAATTATTATTAGGATTATCGGCATCGTTATAAGTACCAGGTCCCAATGAGCGGATTCTAAAAGCCCTTACGCTATACGGCCCTCCGGAGAAATATTGCTTTACGTAGGGCACTATATCAGAATTGCCATACGCATATCCATAACCCCCAAAAAGCCTAGTTGCAATAACCTGCTCTTTTCCAAAATTAAAATGATACCTAAAATCTGCATCAAATTTGGCGAATTGTGCATACTCCAAACCCAAAAATTCTTTTTTGCCCATCTCGTTTTCCTTTCCAAAAAGACTGATGCTATTTCCTGCAATATCTACTGTGGCATTTAGAAAAAATTGATTCTTCTTGGAAACATCTACCATTCCATTATATGTAAAGGAATAATTAAGTCCAGAAATAAATTGTTGATCAAAACTTCGCTTCAGAAAAGGGTTTTCATCTAAAATCTCCTCAAATTCGGGAGTAGTGTTTGATGGTTTTGTATAATTTATTGAAATAGGAATAATCTCGTGCGTAACATATCTGTTGGCCTGCCATATATACCCAAATTGTGCAGTGCCCGAAAGCAGGGTGTATAATTTTGACCTGCTCAAATAATTTATACCCAAACTGGTTTTTGTTTTTGGAATATCATATTCAAAGAAATCCGTATCGATTTTAATGGGGAAGATAACTCTTGGAAAAATAAGCTCCGATTTCAAGCCCAGATCTATGCTCGTATTACCGCTATTGCTGCCACTGCCCAATTGAACCTCATAACCTACACTGGCCGTAGTATTTAAAGTTTCACCACCATTAAAAAGATTTCTATTGCTATAAGTTACGGCAAGACCCGGTCCTGCAAAGCTGTTTGACTTTGTAACTGCTTGCAGTTCTGCACGGATTGCACGTTTGTTCAGTGGCGATAAATATATATTGGCTTCCAAAAATGCCAAACTATCTGTTTGCAAAGAGTCCTTTTCTTTGTACTGTATGTTTACAAACTTATAGGCCCCAATGGTAGAAAGTCGGCGGGAAGTATTACGGGAATCTTCGGGGCTATAGAGTTGCCCTTCCTCCAAAATTATAAAGGGATCCAAATGTTTTGGTTTAAAATAGTTGGCACTATTAATATAGTTTTTTTCATTAAAGCGGGTAACATCGGTTACCGTTGAATCCTGACTGTTGTATTTTGCGTAGACATTGATTTTTGAAATTTTATATGGAATTATAGCCTTCGTTGGAACCTCATTTTTCAACCGAAGAAAAAGATCGAATTGTTTTTTTTTATATTGATTAGTATCCGCTTCAAAAATTAAAAAGCTTGAATTAAAATTATAATACCCATTATTCTTTAGTTCACGATCTATACGTTCCCGCTCAAGTTTCATATTTGAAAGATCAAAGCGCATACCCTTTTTCAATTTTGTTTGTTCCACACTTTTCTTAATTTCAGAATAAACTGGCTGTGGTAGGGAATCTACAGTATAGTTTGCAATTGTATAGGGTACTGAAGCTTTCACAGTATAGATTCCTGAAGCCTCTTTTTCCTTTTCATCAAATTGTGAACTTATTTCACTGTAGAAGAAACCTCTGTTTTCCATTCTATTCCGTAATATTTCCTCAACTTCAAAAGGTTTCACATCACTTTGATAAACGGGCTCCTCTCCCATTCTTTTGTAAAAGAAACGGTTTATAAATCCTGGGTTTTCTTGCTGCATTTTGTAATAAAAATGAAGTCCGGGCCGCATTCCGAGAAATTTACTGTTTGGCTTTGGGCGCAAGGCTTCTTCTAAAACGGTCTCAAGATTATCCTTATTCTCAATAATGGAATCTGACTTTATTTCAACTGAAGCACCTGTATAAAGGCGCTCATCTTCGGGAATGTATTTTTTTACCGCGCAGGATTGGAGCATCAGAAATGCGATTAAACCAATTATCGTTATGTTAGAATTTTTCTTCACTTAAAATGATCCTATTTTATCTATCTATTCTAAATTATTTTTCATTTACTCATCTTCTTTTTTTGGAGAAGAAGGCGTGTTTTGATTTTCGTTTTCTTCTTTATGTTTCTCTTCTTGTGTTTTCAAAATTCTTTTCTGGTCTTTTTCCTTAGTGGTCTCTCCACGAAGCAAGGCTTCCCACAATTCATCAAATTTGTTGAACTCTTGCGTAAAAATCAATGCTATTCCGCTTACTATTGTTTGCCCGTCAACAATATTTTCAAATTGATTTCTTCTAAAACCCTTTAGCCTGTATCTTCCATTTTTGGTGAGCAAATACTCCAAGGTTACATTGCCGATGAGGGGTACGGGCTCGTTGCTAGAACTGCTTCCCTGCAAATCTACTTCGCTTCCCACACGTACAATAAGTCTATCGTCAAAAAGCTTTTTTTGTGCCGCAATATCCAATTGTGTCCGTTGCTGTGCAGTTTCCCCTTGGTAATCTGTATAACTATCCAAGCCAAAGTCCAATTCCACCCCTGTATTGCCCAAAAGTTTATCTGAAAATACATTCAATTGGTCTGAAATGGCATCGTTCAAATTATCTCGTGCTACTGTTGCAAAACCACCGCTACTTCCATCGCTACCAGGTTCGGGATAAAATCTCCCAAGCACCAAAAGAGAAAAAACCTGTCTGTTTAATTCGTCCTGCTGGGTATTTACCTGTTGCAACCTACCATACACCTGCCCTCCTATTGCTCCTTGTTCGTCTTCCGGCATATCAATGTCAAATCCTATTACGGGTTGGGTGAGCTGGCCGTCAATATTTAAATACACATTGAAAGGCAATACTTGTTTATATTTATTTTTTACTGAGGGATCTGCTCCCGAAGTAACGGGTGCCATTAAAGGTGATGCGGAAGCCTTAACTGTATAAATGGCTTTCACATCCAATTTTGCATCAAAGGGATCACCAGACCAAGTAACACGGCTCTCTGGCGATAGCTCAAACCTGCGATTTACTAAATTGTATAAGTTCATCTCGTAATGACCTCCTTCAACGTCATATACACCACTTAGCGTCATCCTCCCATTGGGATTCATATTAAAGTCAAATTCACCATCTCCAAATACTTCAAAATTATCGCCCGTTTCCTGATCGATTAAGATATTTATTTTTGCAGCCCTACCAATTTTTAAAAGTGCATCTACATCAAAACCTGTAAAGGTTGCCGTCTTTTCAGCGCTCTTTGTTAAAATTGCATCTGGGTTTTCACGATTCACAAAAATTACTACCCCATCACGTTCCTCAATGGCCACGCTTGAAGAAGGAAGAATATAAGTAATATCCGTATCGTCATTAATATTTATCTGAGCACTTAGTTTAGGAATTTGCAAATCACCAGTTAGTTTGGCATCTGCATCAAAGGAGGCTTTTCCATAAACAAAATCATTATCATCCTTAGTTGCATTGAGCACTTGGAAATTTTTGGCTTTCAGATTTAAATTGAAGGTAGGATTTATAAAACTTTCTGTACCGATGGTTCCGTCTAATACCAGTTTATTTTGGTTTTCGTCAAGCACGGTAAAACCATCCATATAAAGCCCATTGTTATCTATTCGTAAATTTTCATTAGTAAGTGTAAAAGGCGCATTCAATTTTGTAATTGTGAAATCTGCATTTTTAAAATTTAGGCTTCCATCATATTTGGGCTCGACAGTAGTTCCCGTTACATTGAATTTTCCCGAAAAACTTCCATCGGCATTTTTCACTTCCCCCAACGTAAATCCTTCCAAAGCAGCCATTTGAAATTCATTAATATTAAGATCCAAATTTAGTTTTGCATCGTTTTGAGTAGCAATATAATCACCTGTCAAATCAAGATCTATTTGGCCTTCCTTCAGGGCAAGATCAAAATCGTAGCTGTTGCCTCCCTTCGATTTTGCATCCACAGTCAATATGCCCAAATCAACATCCAATAAATTCAATTGCTCTACTGAAAAATCTGCCAAAAGACCTGCATTCCCAAAGGGTTCGACTAATGCCAAGTTACCGTTTAAATTCCCTTTTGCAAGCTCATCGGAAGGATTGAGATAATTTAAAATTTCGCTTAATTTGAAATTTTCAAAAGTAATGGCCGCGTGCTGTTGTGCAACCCCAGGAAGGCTATTCGTTAACTCTACCAATGCATTATTTCTTGTAAATCGAAAATTATTGAACTCCAAATTATTATTGGTAAAAATAACCTCATTGTCGTCTGGTGTTTGCCAAGGGTTTCTGTCCAAAATTAAATCATCCGACAATACGTGAAAACGTAGGCGATCGGAAGTTCCAGTAATCTGTGACTGAATGTTTATAAGAGTACTATCTTTGTAAACTGAATTGAATTGAAGGTTAAGCTCGCCATTTTGCTGATTGCCGGTAACTTTTGTTTTGGGAATATCCAAAGGACCTCCTTTTAAGCTTTTGAAGCCTAAATCGAAAATAAATTTGTCGGTATCGGTATCCATCGTAAAGGCGAGGCTGTCCAATTCATTACCTGCGTAATTGATGTGTGGCGCCGTAATATCTGCCTTTAGTTTTCTGGCAGCTTCATCAAATGCCACATCAAGTTTTATGGTATCCAATTCTTTGACGTTTACCAAGAAAACTTCATTTAAAACCGGAGCTTCCACAATTTGCCCTTTTATGTCAAGCTTTACAGGGTTTTGGAGGGTGTCTGCAAATTCTACTTTTTTTGAAAAATAACTAGAAATATGCCGTTGTACGGAATTGCTGAATGTTGCTGGGTCGGTATTGCTTTCCAAACTTAGCTCTACCATTTTATTGTCTAGCCAGATAGAGGTCGTATCACTCCGCACATGAGCCGTGGCCAATACATCGCCCACTAAATAGGTTCTGTCGTCATAAACCACGACCCCATCCCCAATCGTTGAAATTACATCAAAACCGTCTGCATTGGCCTCCAAATCGGCATCCAACTTAAATGCCGTCCGCACATCGCGTGCCATCAAACCAAGGGATTGCATATTTGCGCCTATCACGTTTAGATGTGCGCTTGCACTAGGTGAAATGGAGTCTAAAACTACGTCGGCATTTAACTTTAAATTGATGTTTTCATCCTTATAATTCGATACGATTTCACCTTCGCCATTTTTTATTTTTCCGTTTATTTCTAAATCTTTTATTGCGTAATTATTAAATTTAAAACTACTAACAGTGGCATCCAACGTAGCATCCAAAGTATTGATTGTGCTTCCTGAACCTTCCGTTTTTAAGTTGAGGCTTATAGCCCCCAATTGCTGATTTTGGAGCAATTCATTAAGTTTATATTCTTTTATTTCAACATTCGCGTCAAAAGCAATCTGAGAATCATTTTTGAAATGTCCATCAATAATGGCAATACCCTGCGATGTGGTTAGTTGTGCCTGGGCATAGATATCTTCCATATTTCCTTCGGCACTTCCTTTAAGTGAAACGACCTGTGGTAGGCTCACGCCGAGTTCTTTTTCATTAACAAATTGAATAATATCGACACGCTTGCTTTGGGCTGAAAAATTGGGAAGATCAAATTGCAATTCGTCTGGTTTAGTGGCATTTTTAATGAACCCGTTGGCAGCAATGCGCGTAGTATTGCCCCAGTTTGCTTTCATTTGCGAAATTTGAATTGCCGAAAGATAGCCTTCAGCATCAACATTTCCTGTAATATATTTTTTGCTGAGCGTTCTTAAATATTCATTCTCTTTAAGTTCGGGCTGAAATTTGAAGATTTCTTTTAAATCTAATTGAAAAGATGGAACGTCCATAGCAATTTTTGATTGTTCCGGCTTTTCAATCAATGCTGCCAACGAAGGATAGTCCAGGCGTAATTCTCCATTTAATTTGTTATTGTTCAGTGCAAGTTTTAAATTATTTAATTCAAGAAAATTATCAGTTGCATTTATTTGTAGCGAAAGTTCCTTTAAATTTAAACCTGAAGCCTCTTCAAAAGTAAATGCTTCCAATTGCAACCCCGCTTTTCTATCTTTCAAAAAAATATCATTTGCCTTTAGGTTCAGATTCTTCAGCGCAATAGCGTTTGGATTGAAGATGCTCGCTTTTACTTGATTATTTGCAATGAAGTAATTGACGCTATTTCCTTCAAAATCCACAGCAGCTATAGAAAATTTAAAATCTGGCCACTCAAGGTTCTGTATATCTTGTTTTGCCGTGTCCTGAACTTCTTTCCCCTTTTGGGGAATGCCGTTTACCTCAGTTTCCGTTTGAAGGGTAATTATTGAGTTTTTTAGATTAAAATCACCAATTTCAATATCATTATTTTTTAAATCGGCTTTTTCCAGTTCAAGGTATAGATTTGAAATTTCCAGATTTGCAGCAATCCTATCACCGTAAGATTGATAATCTGCAAAAACATTTTTTAGGGAAAGTTCATCAATTGCCAAATACGGCAGAGGTGCTTCTTCGCCTGTTGAAGGTACCGGAGATTGTATATATTTTATATTGGCATTTGCAACAGAAGCTTCAGACGCCCGGAAATCCAAGTTTTCCAAATCGGTTTTTTGCATTTGAAGTACAAGTGAACCTATCTTAAATTTGCTGTCTATTCCGAGTACAGCGTCATCAAAAACAATATCAAAATCCTTGAGAAATATTTCCCCCAGAACAATATTCATTGGGGATGAAGCGGTATCAGATGCAACCTTTGTTGTGTCAGTTGAAGCGAACGCATCTATCAAAAACTGAAAATTATAACCGCTAATGGAATCCTTTCTAACAATATTGGCACGCATGCCCTCCCAGTCCAAATAATTTATTCCAATTCCGTTGCCACGAATTATGGGAAGCAGCGGAACATCGGCCTCCAAGGATTTGGAATAGATCAGGGTGTCTCCTTTTTTGTCTTCGAGATAGAGACCTTTCAACATAATGTTTCCGCTGAAAGTAATAAAGAATTTTTCTATTTCTACCTTGGTATGGGTCTTTCCAGAAACATAATCTACAGCTTTCTGTACGATAATGTCTTGTCCCCAGGGACTACGGATAAATAATACCAAAAGAATAAACAGGATTATAAGAGCTGCGAAAAATTTTCCGAGAATTCTTAAAAACCTATATTTTTTTTTTCCTTTTTTTTTCTTTTCCTTTTTCTTTTCCAAAGCAAATCTTGGTCGAATTCAAAAATATAAAAATTCCCAATCAATACTACAGCTAATCACGCTAACTATCTAGAATTTGGCATAAACTTGTGTTAAATATAAGTCTATAAGAAAATGGGAATATCAATTTCTTACCATACATCAATGTAGGGATTTACAATAGCAAATATCTTTGCTTTATAAAGATTTAATAATTTAAATTCAATACCTATGGATGATAAAGAAAAAACAATTTGGAAAATTGACACTGCACATTCAGAAGTCAATTTTAAAGTAAAACACATGATGATTTCAACTGTAACGGGGATTTTTGAACAATTTGATGGAAAAATTGAAACTATTGATAAAGATTTTAAAAATGCTGATTTTTACTTCTCCGTTAAAATTGATTCAATAAACACTAACAATAAAGACCGAGACACCCATTTAAGAAGTGATGATTTTTTTGGAGTTGAAAAATATCCGGAACTTACATTCAAATCCAAATCTTTTGATGGTGCTAAAATGATTGGAGATATTACTATAAAGGGTGTTACACAACAAATAACATTAGATGCCGAGTATAACGGAACTGCTGTTGATCCTTATGGCCAAAACAAGGCAGGTTTTGAGTTTGAAGGCAGCTTAAATCGTAAAGATTTTGGATTAAGCTGGAGTGCAGTGACCGAAGCGGGAAATGTAGTAGTTAGCGATAAAGTAAAACTAATTGCATCGTTACAATTTATCAAGCAATAATTTACTATACTCTTTTAATTAATCGAGAGTTTTATTTCTTAGGAATATAACTCTCGATTTTTATTTTAAAAGCCTTATAGCAATAAGCTTAACTTCTTACCATGGATCAATAGATTAAAATTATTTAGAATGTAACTTTACGGTATAATTTTAAAAATAAGAAAATGAAAACACGAAAATTAGAGCGCGTACTAACACCGCCAAGACCCCATATGGTTGGTGACGGATTTAGGGTTCATCAATACATACCTTCTGCATTAGGCGCAGGTTTTGAAAGAATGGATCCATTTATAATGATGGACTATAATAGTAAATTTTACTTTCCGCCTACAGAAAGACCTCGTGGTGTAGATGTGCATCCACACCGAGGATTTGAAACAGTTACCATAGCCTATAAAGGAAGTGTAGCACACCACGATAGTGCTGGCAATAGTGGTGTGATTAAAGAAGGTGATGTGCAATGGATGACTGCAGCCTCAGGAATACTGCACAAAGAATATCACGAAGAGAATTTCAGCAGAGCGGGCGGTGATTTCCAAATGGTTCAATTGTGGGTAAACCTTCCTGCGAAAGACAAAATGAGCGCTCCAAAATATCAAGGTATTACTAATGAAGAAATGAAGAAAGTACAGCTTTCCAATAATGCAGGAACAGTTGAAGTAATAGCTGGTGAATATAATGGAGAGAAAGGACCTGCAACTACCTTTACCCCCGTTAATATGCTAAATGCAAAATTGAACAAAGGTGGAAATGCAACTTTCAATTTCCCCGAAAACTACAACACAGCAATCTTAGTAGTAAAAGGAAATATAAAGGTGAACAATTCCGAAGAAATAAAAACGGATGGTTTTGGACTTTTTGAAAATGAAGGTGATACTTTTACTATTGAGGCTCTTGACCAAGCAGTAGTTTTAGTACTTAGCGGAAAACCCATCAATGAGCCAATCGCCGCTCAAGGTCCTTTTGTAATGAATACTCGTGCAGAGCTGGTTCAAGCGATCAGTGATTTTAATATGGGTAAGTTTGGGTATTTGGAATAGAGAAAATTTTAATATGTCCGGCTCAATGCTCCTATAATTTTTTGTGAACATTTAGCCGGATAGTTTTCAGCTTGGCTTAAAATTTTTGTGTGCCAACTCTTTTCGTACGCGGCTCAAGCTCTCGGGGGTAATACCCAAATAAGAAGCAATCATCCACTGTGGCACTCGTAACAATAAATCTGGGTACATTTCAATAAAACTTAAATAGCGAACTTCTGCCGTTGCGCCCAGCAATAGATTGATTCTTTTTTGCATATGCCTAATGTGGTTGTGCAACAATTTATCGTTAAATCTTCTGAAATCAGGGCTGGTTTCATTTGCTTTACAAATAAAATCCTCCCCAATTAAAACTACTTCGGTATCTTCAATTGCTTCAATATAACTTTCTGAAGCGTCATTAAAATACACACTGCTCCTATCAACAATGAACCAGTTTTCGGGAGCAAATTGAATGACGTGCTCCTTGCCAGATTCATCAAGCATATACGAACGCAACAGACCTTTTTCCACAAAGAAGGAATGTTTGCAAACTGCGCCTTTGTTTAAAAGCAGTTTTCCCTTTAAAAAGCTGACTCTTTTTAATTCTGAAGATAAAAGCATTACTTCATCAATTGAAATTCCTGCAGTTCTCAACAAATAGGTTTCAAAAGGTTGCATTTTTATATTACTCTTATCGGGTTGCATTATATAGGTTTTAGATACATTTTAAAATTACGATATTCTTTCGAATATACTCTTGGCACTTTTTTTGTTTTCTGAACAAGTGAACACTAAACCACTTTCATTTATGAGAAATTCTACAACGCCCTCCGTAAATGCCGGCAGTATGGCCGACATTGCTTTTTTACTTTTGATTTTCTTCTTGGTAACCTCTATGATTCCAAATGACAAGGGAATTGCACAAAACCTGCCTCAAGCCTGCCCTCCTGGTGCAGACTGTAATATTCCTATTAAAAAGAATAATCTTTTCACCATAAACGTCAATCAAAAAGGTGAAATCATGGCCAATGCGGAAATAACAAACATTAAAGATTTGAAAGAAAAATTAAGGGATTTTATTGATAACAATGCCGATAAATCTTGTCTTTATTGTAAAGGTGCCCAGCTTGAAGCCGCTTCCGACAATCCGACAAAAGCTTCTATTTCATTATCAATACATCGTGAAGCTCCTTATCAAAGCTTTATTACAGTTCAGGACGAAATAGCAAAAGCGTATTTTGAATTGCGGGAAACCTACGTTGCTGAAGTTTTGAAAAAAGATGTTTCTAAAATTACTGAAAAGGAATTAAAAAAAGTGCAGGAGGCCTATCCTTTCCGTATTATCGAACCATCTCAGCGATAGTCATAAAAATCCTTTCATTGTATGATAAAATTTTATTCTAAATTTATATCTGTAATACATATTATAATGAAATGGACCTTTGAAAACTTTAAACCCAAACTACAGAATCTGACACCCGAAGTTCGGGAAAAGGTATTGGAGATTGCTCACGAAATTATGGAAACAGGTAGTGTTTCAGAAGAAAAGGCAATTTCCCAAGCTATTATTAAAGCAGAAGAATGGTTTTACGACTTGGAAGGATAAATTAAGAATTTGTAAAAGATTTTTAACTGATGACAAAAAATAACAAGCAATTAATAGCGCAACAAAGCAAGGAAATTCTCGAAATTTTAAAAACTCGTTTTGAGAAAAACATGAAGCGCCATACAGCTATTAAGTGGTTAAAGGTACAAGAAAAACTGGAGGCCAATCCCGAGAAAATTTGGTCTCTATACCAGATGGAAAAAACCGACGGTGAGCCCGATGTTATAGGCTTTGATAAAAAAACCAATGAATATATTTTTTATGATTGCTCAGCCGAAAGTCCAAAAGGCCGCAGAAGCCTTTGTTACGATAATGAAGCTTTGGAAGCGAGAAAAGAACACAAGCCAAAAAATAGTGCCGTTGGCATGGCTTCTGAGATGGGTATTGAACTTTTAACCGAAAAGCAATATCGCGAATTACAACAATTGGGAAAATTTGACATTAAAACTTCCAGTTGGCTAAACACTCCAGAAAATATCAGAAAACTTGGAGGAGCCATTTTTGGAGATTTTCGTTTTGACACTGTGTTCATTTACCACAACGGAGCCCAATCATATTACGCAGGGCGTGGTTTTCGCGGAGCGCTACACGTGTAGCCTTATAGCTTCTCGTGTTCCTCTAAATCTTTTCTCAAATCAAGTTTTCGAAGTTTAGGAAAAACGAATCCGGTTCCCAATACCGTCAAAATAGTCATTCCCCCTCCAAAAACTACTGCGGTAACCGTTCCCATCAACTTGGCGGTGAGCCCGCTTTCAAAAGCACCCAATTCATTGGATGACCCCACAAACATAGAATTTACGGAAGCCACGCGGCCACGCATGGCATCGGGAGTTCGAAGTTGAAGAATCGTTTGCCGGATTACCATAGAAATTCCATCGGTGGCACCACTCAGAAAAAGTGCAATTACCGAAACCCAAAACCATGTGGAAATTCCAAAAACAATGATACAAACCCCAAACCCAAATATTGCGGCTAGCAATTTCATTCCTGCGTTTTTATTCAATGGAAAATGTGCTGATGTAAACATAATTAGCAAAGCGCCCACAGCGGGTGCGGCTCTAAGTATGCCAAAACCTTCAGGACCCACTTTCAAAATATCCTGTGCATAAATGGGCAGCAGCGCCACTGCCCCACCAAATAGCACGGCAAACATATCTAATGTAAGTGCACCTAAAATTACCCGTGTGTTTTTTACAAACTTAATTCCCTCTTTTAAACTTTTCATAACAGGTTCACCAATGTTTGGGTTTAAGATTGGTTTCTTCGGAATTTGAAGCAAAAGTAACAGAGCCATCAATGAAAAAGCAAAAACAAAGCACATAGACCAATGCACGCCAATCCAATGAATAAAAAATCCTCCGGCAGCAGGACCTACCACGGCGCCCATCTGCCAAACGGAACTACTCCATGTGGCTGCGTTGGGATATATTTTTTTTGGAATTAATAAAGAGAACAAAGAAAAAATTGTGGGGCCCAAAAAAGCACGGACAATTCCACCGAGGAAAACTAAAAAATAAACGGAATAGAGAATTACACTAGTAGAAAAGTCTGCCACAATTCTAGGCCAGGTCAGTAAAAATAAACCAAGGCTAACCACTGAAAAACCAAAAATACATTTTATGAGAAGTCCTCTTTTTTCATTTTGATCTACAATGTGACCAGCAAAAAGTGCCATGGCAACTGCAGGAATTACTTCCATTAAACCTATTATACCTAGTGAAAGCGGATCTTTTGTCAAACTATAAACTTCCCATTCAATAACTACAAACTGCATGCTCCAAGCAAAGACCATCGCAAAACGAACCATTAGAAAAATATTGAATTCCCGAAATCGTAATGCAGCGTAGGGATCGGTTTTCTTCATTTAAAAGAAGTAGTTTTTTTAAGAATGAAATACTTTCACGAAGAAACTACTCCGCTAATTCAAAAGTACTACACCAAACTGAATATGGCAATGGCATACAGATAAAAACGTACAAAACGAAGCAGGCCAAACAAAAGATAATTTCTGAATTTATAGTGGATCATACCTGCAGCCATACTGGTCATGGAAAAAGGAATGGGCAACAGTGCGCCTACTACTATTAAGAAACCACCCCATTTACGAATGTGTTTTAAATGTTTTTTCATCTTTCCCTCCATATATTCATAAACACGAGGAATGGTAAAAACCCATTTTCCAATAAAGTATGAAATAATACCACCAATATATGACAGCGCTGCCAGTAAGGTTAAATAAAGCAAAGGCTGTGGCATTTTATCGCTCCAAGCTATAAAAATTTCTGGCGGAACAAGGCCTAAAAGTGATTCCGAAGCAAGGAACACAAGCAGAATGTTTATTGGCGCATAGGTTTCAGTAATATAAGTGAAAAGATTACTGAAGTCAACCACATAAAGGTCTACGACAATTAATGCTGCTACCACTAAAAGAATCGGTACTATTGCTTTTTTAAGGCTTTGCCCTACAAAAGAATAAAAGCCAGTGTATTTATAATAAAGATGAGTCCGTTTTAATTTATTGGTTTCGGATTTTTTTATGGTGTTCATTACAATTTGGGATAACTCTTTGGAATTTTAATAAATAAACTTCAAAATAAATAATTGCAGTTTACTGAGGTGCAAATATATAGTTAAAGCCCCTACCCTGCAAGCATTTGGCAATTGTTTGGCGGTTAATGGAATGTTAAACATCTTGCATTCAACTTTTTTAAAAAATCCATCTTAAAAGTTAATGTTTCGTTAAATCAATACTTTGCATTACATAGTACTGT
>TARA_R110002012_G_scaffold13845_10_pt1 | contig 44509 bp, 43 predicted proteins | sample TARA_R110002012 | Tara Oceans TARA_R110002012 (sample SAMEA4396515) | marine metagenome | biome: Westerlies Biome; feature: [DCM] deep chlorophyll maximum layer (ENVO:01000326); material: water (ENVO:00002006), including particulate matter (ENVO:01000060) such as... | depth 40 m
GTAACAAATCCACGGCTCAGCAAGTACAGCAAGCTGCCTTCGGTTGCGCCCAACACCTTGCGGATGCTGATTTCCTTCATTCTGGATTCTGTGGTAAAAACCACCATCCCCAGCAAACCCAACGAGGCTATTGACAAGGAAATGATGGCCAAAAATCCCACCACTTTCACCATCGTCAGATATTCCTGATAGGCTGCTTCTATATGCTGGTCATAGAATTCTGCCTTTAAACGGTGACTTGGATCAAGCTCATCCCACGTTCTTGAAATTTCGTCCATTGCAGCCAGCAACGCTCCGTCTCTCAACTTCACATGCACTACTTTGTAGTTTTGCGGTGTATAGCGAAACACAAAGGGCTCCACAGGGCTGTCCAACATGCCGTAGTGAAAGTCTTCCACAACACCTAAAACTGACTCTTTTACACCGTTGAAATATACAACCTTACCGATTGCCTCTTCGGGACTTCCAATACCCAATCGTTCGATAAACTTTTCATTGACAATAACTCCGGCTGACTTTACGTCCCCTGCCATGTGGTGAAAGTTGCTTCCGGCCAGTAGCTTGTGGTCAAGGAGGGGTATATAGTTCTCATCAATTGAATTGAAATTGAAGTAGGCGGAATCGCCCAGGTACCTGACCTGCGTATACCAATAATAGCCAGTACTCATGACCGAAAATGATTGGGCAACAGCTTCGACCTCATTGAGTTGGCGAAGTCGTTCAATAACTACGTCCGGGTTATTTTTCTGCAGATCTATGTTCAATACATTTTTTGTATCATAAGCCAAATCGAAGTTGACCGAGTAGTGAAACTGCTTATAGGCAAGAGTGGCCACTGTAATGAACGCCAGGGAAAAAGCATATTGCAAAACGATGAGGGTTCTGCGAAGACCAAGTCCCTTCATCGGCCGGTTCGACAGTCGGCCGCTCATGTGCAGCGACTTAATTTTTGAAAACGAAACGGCAGGTACCACTCCCGCCAAAATGCCTATCGCAATTGCGAAGACACCAAAAAGTAAAAACAAAGCTGGCGACGGACTGAGCGAAACCATGCCACTGGCAAATTCATTCAGCTGCAAAAATTCGTTCCGTATCGGGAAAAATAAAAGGATGGCTAAACAGAGCGATAACAACGAGATCACTATAGCTTCAACAATAAACTGACCGGCTATGTGCGCTTTCCCTGCACCCACCACTTTGCGTATACCTACTTCTTTGGCCCTGGTAAGCGACCTGGCAATGGACAGGTTGGTATAGTTGAAGCAGGCAGACACCATGATCACAACCACCAGGACTATGAGTATGTTGACTGTATTTGCATCCAGCTTAGGCCCCCGCCAGTTGATCAGGTGCGGCCCGGGAACAATGTCGTTGAAAGCCTGAGCACTCGCAATAACAGTGGTGCCGGCGTTTTTAAAGGCCGCATTTTCCTCGCTGCTTATGCGCTCAAGATTGCGATCCAACACTTCCCGGCTGTTGTTCTGGTCGAGCAGCACATAAACGTTGTCGGACATCATTTCCTTCAGCCAGTCCTGCTTGCTGGCATCGGACCCTGGCTTTTCAAGGGTGGCATAAGAAACTAGCAGATTAAACCGCAGGTGAGAATTCTGTGGGACATCCTGTACGATGCCTGTTACGAGATACTCCGATTTATCGGCAACTGCATTCCCTCTGCCTGCATTTTCGAAGAAAATCGTCTTGCCCACTGCCTCGGCATCTCCGAATAGCTTTTTTGCCGTGCTTTCAGTGAGTACCACCGTATTAGGAGCCGCCAAAACTGCGCCTGGATTACCCCGTTTCAGATCAAAAGAGAAAATGTCAAAAAATTCCTCCGAGGCAAAAAAACCGGCAACGCTAATCGCCCGCTCGTCGAGGCTCAGGTCTCCTGTCAGGCCACCGTTGAGCACTACCACTTTTTCCACGCCTGGCACCTCTTGTCTCACTCTTTCTGCTGCCAATACGGAGGCCGTGGCAAAATTACTCACGCCGCCATTGCTGACCTGTCTTTTCGAAATGACTCTGTAAATCCGGTCCTTGTTTGTGTGGAAATCGTCTATTTTTTGAATGTCGTACAGCAAAGCAATCAGTAGCAAGCCTACCGACATGCTAATGGCCAGCCCCACAACGTTGATGGTAGTGAAGAGCTTGCTTCGGGCCATGCTCCGCACCGATGTTTTGAAATAATTGGATAGTAGGATAAACTGATTCATTCCCTTAAATATTTGAGGTTTTTGAACTGTGTAGGTTCTGAAAAATTTAAGTACATCGACGATGTAGATGAGTTTGGCCCGCAACATTCCTTTTTTCTCCACATTCCTTTCGAAGTACTCAAACAGATCACCCTGGAGGTCTTCGTAAAGCGAAGGCTTGCAGTACCATTCCAGCAGCTTTGAGGCCCAGCGGGGAGGCAGAATATTTTTCATTAAATCCCTTTAAATACAACGTCTGGGATCATGCTCCAAAGCTGGTCACGTTGCTCCCTGGCTTTAAGCAAAGTAGCCTTGCCGCCACTGGTAATTGTGTAGAAGCGTTTTCTTCTGCCACCACGAACGTTGGTAGCTTCGCCCAAGCCGCTCTTTACATAGCCCTTTTCTTCCAACCTGTTGAGCACGGCGTGCACCACGCCAAGTTTCACTTCTCTACCAGTATGCTTTGTGAGCTCATCGCACACTGCCACACTATAAGCCTCCTCCATCAGGGCCGCTATCGTGAGCAAAACGAGTTCTTCAAATTCTCCTAAGTTGGTACCCTTCATCTGTCAATATTTCATTTGTTCATTAAATGTATGTAAAATGATTTTAATATATTCATTGTTTGTATGTAAAATATTGAATGGCTGGTCATTCCCTTGTTTGTATTTATGTTTTATATTTGTATAATAGAAATATAAAAGATAGTTAAGATGGCAACATTCACCAGTACACTTCCAGATGAACTGTTAAAAATACTAGCGGAAAAGGCCAAAGCACTGTCACAGCCGAAGAACCGACTGATTGAGAATGCACTTAGGTTGTACCTCGAACATCTTGAAAAAGCAGAATACATCAAGTCGTACAAACAGGCAGCAACAGACGATGAGATACTCTCTATTGCCGAAGAAGGAATGGCTGACTACTTAAGAGAACTGGAGAAATGAGACAAGGTGAAATCTGGAATGCCAATCTGGATCCCGTGAAAGGGAGTGAACAGGCAGGCTACCGTCCGGTAGTAATAATAAGCGGTAATCTACTAAATACTCATCTTCCAATCGCTATTGTGATTCCCCTCACCTCAAAAGTCAAAAGCTACAAAGGAAACCCGATATTAGTACCCGATGACAAAAATGGATTAAAGTCGATCTCAGAAATGCTGATCTTTCATATCAGATCGATTTCAAAAGACCGACTTATTGAAAAACTCGGAGAGATTGATCAATCTACTGTTCAGGAATCAGTTAAAACTCTCAACGATATTTTGAAGTACTGACCATTACATTCCTTTTTTCTTGACTGGGTTGGGTTGTTTGGGCGATTTGAAAATCCCGGCATTCAGTTCATATCCAACAGACCCAGGTGTAAGGTGCAGGTAGTTGATTGGATAGGCTGGCTCCTTCCGGATAACAAGTTCCACCTTCCCCTTTTTCACCACATTGGTTTCCACGAAATTTTTATTGTTGGTTGTTTCTACCAGCCCATTGCTGCCGTAGTAGCCCATATAGTGTTGGTTATCTACCATGACACAATCGGTGAACTTATAAGCCGGGCTGGAGTCACCGGGCCGAACCCAAACATAATTGCCGCCTGCAATTACATTGTTTTTAAAAGTAAAATTTTCAACAGGCCCCATCCATACTGCACTTTCATTGGCCCCGTAAATGATACTATTCGTCACTGAGAAGTCTTCAACCGAACGGAAAAGCAGAATGGCATTGCGACAGTTGTAGAACACACAGTGATCGACCTGCGTTTTCGGTCCCTGGGCCCAAATAGCGCCCTGAATCTGCGAGCTGTGCACTTCAGATACAAAATAACATTGTGACACTTCCATATCACCTAAAGACTCATCCTCTTTTGAAATGGGGTAATAGTAAGTCACATCAGGGTGGGCGCTTCCCAGAAACTTCAAGCCACGAATGGTGACATGGCTTGTTGCCACCAGCAGACCTGTGGAATGAACAAACTGCGTCTTTGAATTATTGCCGGATATTGACTGTATCGCCGGCATTTTTGTCGGGAGCCAGTCTTCGTCGTCAGGCAGCACCACCGCTTCTACCGTGAACCGTGTGGTGTCGTTGAGCATCCGCAAGGGGTGGATGGCCACCTTATCCTTAAGGGAGTACAAACCTGGAAAAAGCTTGATAGTGATGGAGCCACTGCCTGTAAGTTCATTAGCTACCGCCACTGCCTTTTCGAGTGTGGCATATGGTGTGCCTTCTGAGCCGTCAGCCATGTCACTGCCGCTATCAGGATTGACATAAATGGTCTGAGCCACAGAGCCGCTCACTTTTAATAACAGGAACAGAGAAAGGGTAAAGAGTAATTTTTTCATCGCTTTTGATTTTCGTGTTTTTTGCGATGCAAGTAGTAGTTGCGATATCCCTTTCGCCATTCAAGTGCTGTTCAAGTTTCTGCAAGAGCGTTACAATACTGTTCAAAGCTGCTCAAGCCAGACCCATGCCTTTACGAAAAAAAGCCCTGAGAAAACTCAAGGCTTATGTTTACAACAGAAATATTATTGATTAATGAAATGTTCTCTTCAGGAAATTTCCTTTACTTTTCTTTCAAGAGCGGAGAGTCTTTCCTCCAAATCGTAGTAGTTAGACTCAATGAATTCGTAAAACTCATAGTTGCGTTTATTCAAATCTTCAAAGCCCTGTTGCAAAAACTTGATGCTGGCATCTATTTGATTTTTGTGCCGTTCGAGTTCCCTTTTGAATTCACTACGATCCATAATGACTTTATTTATGAGTAAAGTACGTTAATTATCACTTATTCGAAAACAAACTGTCTGATGGCCAAAAAATATCTTCCTTTCCTGATAATCAACCTGAGACATTTCAGCACAAAAAAAGCCCCAGAATTTCCGGAGCCTTTTCCTTACCCATTTATTAGTTTATCATTCATGCTATTCTGACCTCAGACTCTTGATAGGGTTCATTCTTGATGCCTTGATCGACTCAAAGCTGATAGTTAGCACCGCAATACCCAATGCCATCAGTCCAGAAATGGCGAAGACTTCCCAGGTGATATCGGTGCGGTAGGTGTAGTCGTCCAGCCAGCTTTTCATCAGGTACCAGCCCAGCGGCATGGCCAGCAAAAGAGAGATTAGGACTAGCTTGATGAAATTGAGTGTAAGCAGGTTAAAGATGACCCGGCCAGAGGCTCCCAGCACAATGCGTATGCTGATCTCTTTGCCTCGCTGCTCTACCATGTAGGCCGACAGGGCAAAGAGCCCGAGACAGGCAACAATGATGGCGAGCACAGCAAAAGTGGTAAAGACCCGGCCCATTGTTTGCACGTCTTCGTACATCCTGGCGTAGCTTTCGTCGAGAAACGAATACCTCATGGGTTGGTTGGGAGCAAAGTCGTCCCAAACTTCTTTGATCGAAGCAAGGACTTCCTTCATTTCTGGCGAGCTGACTTTCACCGAAACAACATCGCCCCATTCTCCATATACCATTGTAAGGGGTTCGATTTTCCCCTTTAGTGATTCGAAGTGAAAATCTTCCACCACACCAATGATAGTATAAGGCTTCCAGTTTTGTATTCTCTCTCCTACTGGGTTTTCAAAACCAAACTCTTTCACAAAAGCCTGGTTGACAATAATTGAAGAGGAGTCGGAGGCCATGCCCTGCACAAAGTTTCTACCATCCACCAGGTGCATTCCGAGGGTGCCTATATAGTCACTGTCCACATACCATCGCTGTGCACCAACGGCTTTGTCTTCTTTGGACTTGCCTTCTCTCCAAAAAGGGTTACCATCACGTTTGGTGCCAGAGATAGGAAGGTAGCCGCTTATTGCTGCATTTTGAACGCCCGAAAGGGTGGCCAATTCGGCCTTCAGTGTTTTTATCTTGTCGCCAAGTGTGTTTGCACCCTGAATCAACACAACCTGCTCTTTGTTGAAGCCAATCTTTTTGTTGAGGATATACTGCATTTGGCGGTAAATAATGAAGGTGCCTATGATCAACACAACGGATGTCGTGAACTGAAATATCACCATCACACTTCGCATTCTTGAGCTTTTGCTTCCTCTGCTTAGGCTGCCCTTCAAAACGTCTATCGGTTTGAACCCTGACAGGTAAAAGGCAGGATAAAGGCCGGCAAGTACACCAACAAGCGTTGCCGCCCCTCCGAGGGTTGGGATAAACCACCACTCAAGCCAGGGCATTTTCAGTGATTTATCAGCCAGCTCATTAAAGAATGGCATACTTATCCAGGCCAGCAAAATGCCTACCACAAACGACACCACACTATAGAGAACCGACTCAGTAAGAAACTGCCTAACAAGGTGAGCTCTCACTGATCCTACTACCTTTCTCATTCCCACTTCCTTGGCTCGGTTAGCCGATTTGGCGGTGGAAAGATTGATGAAGTTGATGCACGCCAGCAGAAGAACAAAAAATGCGACACCTCCAAAAAGCCAAACAAACCGAATATCGCCTTGCTCCACCATGGCATGTATACCGTCGGAGTAGAGATAAATATCGGCCACTGGTTGTAGCTTGAAGAAGTGATTTTTGCGCACCTCGTCTACTGACTGATTCCCTTCTTTTTCAAGGTGACCTACATAGTGTGTGTCCCGAACAGATAGCAGCTTGGCTTCCAGCTCTTTTGGATCAGTGCCAGGCTGCAGTTCAAAGTAAATATTGTAGTTCCAGCAGCACCAGCTTGTTTGTTCTCCACCCCAAAATTCGACGCCAGTTAACGTGATGAGAAAATCAAACTGAAGGTGGGTGTTGTCAGGAAAGTCCTGCATAACCCCACCAATCTTGTAGGGCTTGTTTTGGTCATCGTTTAAGAAAACTACTTTTCCCACCGGGTCGTCGTTAGGGAAGTATTTATCAGCAACCGTTTTGGAGATCACTATCGAATACGGGTCAGCCAACGCATTTTCTGTTTGGCCATACACCATCGGTACTTGAAGAATGTCAAGCAGAGCCTGATCGGCGTATACGAAACCTTCCTCGTAGGTGTTTTGTCGCTGGTCTTCAGTCCGAAACAAGTTGCTGCCCGCATTGAACCAACCAGCGTATGGAATCAACCTCCCTGATTTTTCAACTTCCGGAAATTCTGCTTTGAAGATACCTGCAGTAGGGGCTGGAAAAGACGTCCATTTATTGGTTTCTCCATCTTGTTTAAATTCATTGTACACCCTATAGATGTTTCCGCCATCTTTATAGAACTTGTCGTAGCTAAGCTCCTGCTTTATAAACAGCGTGATGAGAATGCAAGCGGCAATACCGAGCGCAAATCCTCCGATTTTAATCGAAGTGAACATTTTTTGCCTGGCCATACTTCTCCAGGCGACTTTCAGGTAACTTTTGAACATGGCTGCGTTATTTGAGTTTTGTGACTTCTTTGTTTTTTTCAAGGCAAATGGCTGGAGAAACTGAACAACATTCCAAACGAACAGCCAATCGGCTTTCCGCTTGCCTACCTTGATGAACCGCCGGTCGTAGAGCTCCAGCATATCGCCCAAAACCGCATCGCACAGGTGGTCGTTGCAGAACCTGCGAAAGAGGCGGATGGCCCATTTGGGCGGCCCTGCATTCTGGGGCATCGGGGACTTCATAGGTTGTTTCCTTCCCAAACCACTTTTGGCACCTGATTCCACATAGCGTTGCGCAGTTCTTTGGATTGCTCCAATACTTTAGCACCGGCATGGGTCAGCTCGTAAAGCCTTTTTTCCCTGCCACCACGGCTTTCAGTAGCTCCGCCCATTTTCGACTTCAGGTAGCCTTTGTCTTCCAGCCTCACTAAAGCCTTGTGCGCCGAGCTGATCATGACATTGCGGCCTGTTTGCTTTTCGAGCTCATCTACAATGGCCAAACCGTAGGCATCGTCGTACAGAATACCGACCGTCAGCAACACAAGCTCTTCGAATTCACCCAGGTATGTTCCCTTCATGCGTTTATTTGTTTCACCTTTGCCTAAAGTACCTGCATGGAACTAAAAGGTTTCAGGCATTATGAAATTTATTTCCCGATAATTGATAAAAGTGCTGTCTTTGCCTTCATTCCGCCCGTAAAGACTTCACCGGGTTAGCCACCGCCGCCCTTATTGCCTGAAAACTTACTGTGAGCAAGGTGACTGCAAAAGCCCCCAGCGCCGATAGAGCGAAAATGTACCAGGCTATTGATGTATGATACTCGTAATTTTGAAGCCAGCCACTCATGAAATAGTAGGCTAATGGCATAGCAATGAAACAAGAGATGGTGACGAGAATCACAAAGTCTCTGGAAAGCATTTTCCACAGCATAGCTACCGAAGCGCCCAGCACTTTGCGAATGCTGATCTCTTTGGAACGCTGCTCAGCCACGTAGGACGCCAGCCCGAACAGCCCGAGGCAGGAGATGAAGATGGCAAGGATAGCAAAGAATGCTGCCAAACTACCCACCCGCTCCTCGTCAGCGAACTTTTTATTGAATTCTTCGTCCACAAACTGCGCTTCGAACGGAGCCGTGGGGTTGTATTGTTTGAACACAGGCTCGATGGCTGTCAATGCTTCTCTAATGGGAAGATTTGGATTCAGTCGCATGGTGATCAAGCCCTGCCAGCCATCTCCCAGAAAGACCGCCGGCTGCATGGGGTCATACGGTGATTGCGTGAGCATGTCCTTCACCACGCCGATTACTGTATAGTTCTTGTCCCAAAACTTAATCACTTCACCTACGGGGTTTTCGAATCCCATGATCTTGACAGATTCCTCGTTCAACAAAGCGGCAGAGGAGTCGGAGGCCAGCTCGTTGGAAAAGTCTCTGCCCTCCACGATGCTCCAGCCAATGGTTTTGCCGAAATCCGGCGAAACATTCACATTTCGGAAGAATATTTCTGACTCCACATTTTTCCCTCTCCAGTCCAAACTGTTGTTGTTATTGAAGTGGGCCGGAGACTGCGATGACCTGGCCACCTGTTCGACAGCACCCGTCTGGAGCAGCTCGTTTTTTAGTGCAGCAAACAATCCCGGCTTGTCGGTTGTATTCATTTGAACTGATACAAGCGCATTGCGGCTGTATCCAACGGGTCTGTTTTTGGCGTATTGGATCTGTTGGAAGACAATGATGGTGCCTACTATGAGGCCAACAGACACTGTAAACTGAATGACAACCAGCACCTTTCGGGGAAGTGAGGCGAACCTTCCTCCCCTCATCACTCCTTTTAGCACTTTCACTGGCTGAAAACTGGAAAGATAAAAAGCCGGATAGCTGCCTGACACTACTCCAGTGAAAACAACAAAGCTTAGCGACACAAGCCAGAATATTGCATTGCTCCACGGAATAGCCACTTGCTTATCGGCCAGGTCATTAAAAAAGGGTAAGGCAAACTGTGTAACGATCATCGCCAACACGAAGGCAAGAAGGGTAATAGTGAGCGACTCACTGAGGAATTGCAGGATCAACTGCGTGCGTACTGAGCCAATGGCTTTGCGAATGCCTACTTCCTTCGCACGCTTTTCGCTGCGGGCGGTGGACAAGTTCATAAAGTTGATACAAGCTAAAAGCAGCACGAAAACCCCAATGATGCCTACCAGCCAAACATATTGGATTCGGCCTCCGGCACCCTGGCCATCGATAAACTCGTTATAGAGATGCAACTTTGTAAGCGGATAAATCAGCAACTTCTCTTTCCATCCGGTGATGAAGGGTTGAGGCAACTCTCTGATTTGTTCATTGATTTGAGAAATGTCTGCCTGCTCGGTTAAAAGCACATAAGCCACGCCACAGTGATTCGTCCAGCTCGATAACACATCTGCTGAATTCATCCAGTTCTGTTTGCTTTCCCATGGCAGCAGAAGCCTGGTGTCGTAAAGTGTTGAGTTGTGGGGAAAGTCCTCATACACACCCCCGACCGCAAAGTTGGTGGTAGCATCGAGCAGGATGGTTTTGCCCATAGGATCGGCGTCGCCAAACACAGCCCTCGCCAGCGACGATGAAATTAGCAGGGTTGATGGATCCACTAAAACGCCCCGACTGCCCTGCAGCATCTCCACGGTAAACATTTCCGGAAAATCCTTTTGTACCCACATGCCCTTTCCGGACATCAATTTGTCTCCATAGCTAAGTACATGGTCACCATTCTTCGATGCCAGCGACACACCGTCGAAATTGTCGCCATACTGCTCTTTAAGTGCAATACCAGGCGCCATCGCCACAGTCGTTCCAGTGTAGGAGATGTCTCCGGCTGACTGATGCGCCATTACCTCGGCCAGCCTGGAGCGGTTGTCAAAATTTGTATCAAACGAGAATTCGTCCCATATCCACAACCCAATGAGCATGGCTACTACCATGCCTGCCGACAAGCCAGCGATGTTGATGAAGGAGTAACCCTTGTTTCTGAAAAGGTTTCTCCAGGAAACCTTGAAGAAGTGTTTTAGCATGGTGTAACTATTTATTTGATTTGACCTTTTCTTTGAGTTTCGTTTCACGGCAAACGGCTGGATAAACTGAAGCACATTCCAGAAGAAAAACCAGTTGGCCCTGTGCCTGCCCAGCTGTGCGTGCCTCCTTTCGTACAATTCGAGCAGGTCGCCCAACACAGCGTCAGACAGGTGATCATTGCAGTACCAGGTAAAAAACCTCGTCATCCATTTTGGAGGAGTCAGCTTTGTGTCGATCTGGTTTTGGCTCTGCGGCATGGTATTAGTTTCACCTTTGTCTAAGGTACCTGAGAAAAAACGAAAGGTTGCAGAAAAGGAGAAAAAAATACTGGCCTGGAGTAATTTCAATAATATTTCAAAAAATGAAATATTATTTATACTATTGAAATTAATCGATCAACGTGGTTGTTATAGCGAAAACAATATTGCAGGAATTTGGTAAAAGCCACGCCGATGCTATTGAACCGCTTAACGATTGGTGGGCTAAAACCAGAAAAGCCGATTGGGCTACGCTTCAAGACATAAAGACCACATTTAATTCGGTCGATTATGTGGGCAATGACAGGTATGTGTTCAATATTAAGGGGAACAAATACAGACTGGTTGCCATGATATTCTTTGATATAAGAACTATTTATATCCGTTATGTTGGCACGCACACCAATTACGACAAAATTGATTGTACTAAAATTTAGCGGCTTCAAAATGATAACCAAAATAAGGACTGAGAAAGAATACCAGATGGTGATGAAAACCATTGAGGAGCTCTTGAAGGAAGCCACAGAAAAGGGGGGATTTCATAAACTAGCAAAAGAAGAGAGCGATTTATTAAACACCCTTTCAAAACTGGCTGAAACTTATGAAGACAAGGTGATGGAAATAATGCCTATCCGGCCAGGTAATTTGCGGGAAGCAGTAGAATTAAAAATGGTTGAACAGAAATTAACGCAAGCCAAGCTGGCGAAAGCATTGGGAATTGCTGCTCCTAAACTTTCTCAAATTCTTTCTGGTAAACGTGAGCCTGATGTGGCTTTTTTAAAGGCTATTCACGACAAATTAAAAATTGACGCAGAGTTTATCTTGTCGCATGCCTAGCGACTGTGAAAATCCTGAAGCAAACTAATTTGCTACAAAACTGGATCTTAAAGTTCCTTTTCGCATGAAACATTTAGACCCTTTAAGCGTGTTTGACAGAAAGAAAGTGCGCATTAGCGCTTCTTTGAAAAAATTGAAGTGCTTTGACTCACGTCCTTCCGAAAAACAAATAGAACAGCATCTGAGAAATCGAAGAAGCAGGTCCACTGCCCAAAGACAATGAAACCTGTGCCATATTGTTTTTGAGGCTCATCACTCCAACAACCACCCAAGCACTGCACCCATGAATTCGCTGCACTGGTAATCGGTGACGCCATTCCAGCTAGTCATGTAAAGCGGTGTCATGCCATCACCCATCGCAATCACTTTCCCACCGTTGTTAAGTGTTGTGAAAACTCCAAAAGGCTCTTTGGTCTGGCTGTTGAAGCAAAAGGGCGTACCTCCTGTAACCACCCTACCACCATGATAAGTGATTTTCAAAGGGGTTTTCATAACCACCGTGGGTTTGGTAAAACCGCCCGACAACGAGTCGGCACTATTTTCACCAAACTGGATTCCGAATGGTCGTATCAAATCATTGGTATTGGTTTGCTTCAGTGTTGACCAGTAGTCCTCTTCCATCACAAGGAACAACGAACCTCCATTAGCAACGTACTCGGTAATGGCTCTCACTTCGTTGGCGCTGTAAGTGCTGGATGGAATATGAATGAACAATAAGTCACATTTTGCCAATTGCGCAGGCGTGATGGCTTCATTTAGAAATCCAACCTGAGCACCAAGACTACTGGCATTTTTGCTTAGCTCCCCGATAAGGTACTCCACTCTGGGCCCATCGCTCCCGGCCGAAGCGTTCATTTTACTGGGATTGTTGTAGAACTTCTGGCCGTGAGCAACGTCCACAAGCAGGGTGTATTTGGCTGACTGTGCCATCAAGTGGTCAGCCGATATGAGCATCACCAATGCCGCTAAGGCCGCCTTCCAATAACTGAATTTTGCTTTAGCCGTGTTTCTTTGATTCTTCATTTTCATTTGAGTTTTGTTTGAACCTATTTTCCTCAAGTAATGAAAATGAAGATCATTTTTCCGTTCAAACGCTGTTCAAGTTTGTGCAAGATAGGCTAAGCACATACAAGAGTCGCTAACAAAAAAGCCGTGAAAACACGGCTTTGAAAACTTAGGTTTACCCAAGGCTTATTCATCCCGAAGACATTTTGTGGGATTTACTGACGCCACTTTGAATGTTTGCCAGCCCACGATGGCCCAGGCAATAGCCAGCGCCAATAATCCCGACACGCCAAAATACCACCACTCCAGGTCAATCCGATAAGCGAAACCCTCCAGCCAGCTGCTGGCTATGTAGTAGCTGAAAGGAATGGCGATAACGATCGCCACCAAAATCATCTTACTAAAGCTGGCAGAGAGCATGTAGACAATCTGTCCTATACTGGAGCCCAATATTCTCCTGATCCCGATCTCCTTCAGCCTTCGCTCGGCAGCAAACGCTGCAAGCCCAAACAACCCCATGCATGAAATGATGATGGCCAGGCTGGCGAAATACCCCGACAAAGTGCTCACCCTTTTCTCAGCTTGATACTGCCCCTGATAGTCCTGATCAAGGAACCGGGGCTCAAATGGGAAACCGGGGTTGAAGCTGGTGTGAAGCTCGGCGAGTCTGCCTACTACCTCCTTTTCTCTGCCTGCCGTAATTTTGACCATAAAGCTTTCACCATCCTCGCCTGTGAGTATAAAGAAAACCGGCTTTATTTCTGAGTGAAGAGATTCGAAATGAAAGTCTTTTACCACGCCAATTATCTGCCGGTCTTCACCCCAAAGCTTGATGGTCTTTCCCAGGGGGTTTTCAAGGCCCATGTAGCGGATGGCGGTTTCATTGAAAATAATTTTGGAGCTGTCGGCACCAAAAGCTCTGTCGAAGGTACGGCCTTCTCTGAGCTCTATTCCAAGCGTTTCCATCAGGTCATAATTGACGGGCAGGTTTTCAAACTCAGACCTATCGTTCGGATCTTTTCCTTCCCAGTAAATCCCTGAAGTTCCACTGTTATGGCCCGTCATGTCGTGATCCGTGCTGGAACCATTGATAACGCCGGGTATGTTTTTCACTTCAGCCAGGAAGGTAGTCGTCGCCGAAATACTCTCAAGCTTTCCTTCCCTTGGGAAGATGAGCACCTGGTCTTTGTTGTAGCCCAGGTCTTTTGATTGAAGCATGTCCATTTGTTTGTACACCACCAGCACAGAGGTGATGAGCACTATGGCAATCGCAAACTGAAAGATGACCAACCCCCTCCGTGCCCATAGTTCACCAATCGAGCGATGCAGCTGCCCCTTCAGCACCGTCGACGGATTGAATCCGGACAGGTAAAAGGCAGGGTAGCTGCCAGCCAAAAAGCCTGTAACAACGGCTATGAGCAATGCCCCGGCGACCATTTTTAAGTCAAAATCGATGACCATTTGTTTGCCCGTGATGACATTGAACTGAGGTAAAAGGAGATAGGCCGTCAGCAAAGCAAGCATCAGAGAAATGATGGCAACCAAAATTGACTCGCCCAGGTACTGATAAATCAGTGCCGTACGACCCGAGCCCATAGCTTTTTTAATACCCACCTCTTTCATCCTTCGTGACGCCCTGGCGGTACTTAGATTGGTGAAGTTGATGCAGGCGATCAGGAGAATAAACCCAGCGATGATGGAAAACAGCTTTACATAGGTAATTCTCCCTCCCACCAGCTGTCCATTCTCATACTTTCCATGCAGGTAATAGTCCGGATACAGTGCCACAAATGCCGTCCGGTTGGTTTCTCCGTTGACCTTGCTGGCAATATATCCTTCGAGCTTTTTATTGAGTCCGTCTGCGTCAGTTCCGGGCTTAAGGAGCAGGTATGTTTTCACAAATGTGTTGTTGTAGTTCCAGACACTTGCGTACTGGTCTTTTATCAGATCAATAGAAATGATGATATGATGCTGAAATGAAGAGGTGAGCGGTGCTGTTTCGAAAACACCAGACACCGCAAAATCCTGTTCGTGCTCGAAGCGAATAGTTTTACCGACAACGTTGCTGGCGTCGCCGAATAATCTTTCAGCCATATCGGCCGATATTACGATGGAGCTTTTATCTGCCAGCACATGATCAGCCTGACCTTCCAGCAGCGTGACGGAAAAGACTTTGAAAAAATCCTTTCCCGCATATATGTAATCACTCTTGATGTTTTTCTCCCCTACCGTCAGCGTGGCTTTGCCTCTTGAAGCCACTCCAGTCACGTATTCAACCTCAGGAAAATCGGCCTGCATGTCGGCAGCCATGGGCCCCGAGTTGGTTTCAGCCGTCCATATTCCGTACGATTGCTCCCTGTTTTCGAAAACCTGATAAAGGCGATCGGCATGTTTGTAAAACTTGTCGACACTCAGCTCATGATTCACCCAAAGATAAATGAGCAGCACGCAGGTCAAACCTGAGGTAAGCCCGGCAAGGTTGATAAGAAACGTGGTTTTGTACTTCCTGAAGCTGCGGAAAGACAAAATAATGGTGTGTTTTAACATGGCCGTATAATTTGAGTTTTGACTTCTTTTAAAAGATCTAATATTCCTTAACCTGAACGACTTCACCACGTCCCAAACAAACCTCCTTTTAGCTCTCTCTGGTGACTTCTCAGCCCGTTTTTCAAAAAGCTCAATAAGGTCTCCTTCTATCTCGTCGAGGTAGTCTTCCCTGCAAAACCAGCGGAGGAAGCGGAGGGGGTATTTTGGAGGCTGCGCATTCATTACCCAAAGGAGATTTTAGGAATTTGCTGGTACAACGCCGTACGCAACGAGTATTGGCTATCCAAGGTCTTTTTACCCAGAGCCGTAATCACATAGAACTTCTTTCTGCGACCGCCTCGCTCACCAGTGATGCCACCATACCTGGAAATGACAAAGCCTTTGTCTTCCAGTCGCTTCAGCGTTACGTGAATCGCACTTATGTTGACTTTCTTATTCTGCTTTTCTTCAAGGTTTTCGAGGATAGTGACCCCGTATGCTTCGTCGTGCAGGGCTGCTACCATCAGCAGCACCAGCTCTTCAAATTCGCCTAATGATTGTTCCTTCATTTGCCATTTTATTTACTTAACAAACGTGAAGATAATATATTAGTTTCAATTTTGTTAAGTAAATATGTGTAAAAAAATAATAGCCTCTATTTGAGGCTATGGATCACTTCCGGGAAGGAGTAGTGGCAAAATAAGGTTTGAGAATCGTCAGAATTTGAGCAAATCGCTCACTACAATGGTTTTGCCCAGCAGGTTGATCTCGTCTCCCATTCCGAATTTCCTTTGACTTGAATAGCCGTTTCCAACAGGGCCAAGATGTACTGTTATCTGCTTCGTCGTAATATCGATGATCCAATATTCTGGGACTCCATAAAATGCATAGAGTGGCAATTTAACTTGTCTGTCATGACGTAGCGAAGAGTCGGCCACCTCAATGATGGCTAACAGATCCAGCGGGCCGGGATGAGCCTGAGAATAAAAATCAGCTCTATATTTCAAAATGGAAATATCAGGTTCTGGCTCGTTGCTTTCATCAAGTCTTACAGGATCCTGGATTCCTATCACTACCTGACCCTTTAAAATTTCGTTCAAGATCATTGCCAGCTTTTTGACAACACTTCCATGTTTGCTTCCTATCGGACTCATCTCATATATTTCTCCGTTGATTAATTCCACACGATCACCAGGCTTGAGTATGCCCACCTCAGCCATTTTGTAGTACTCGTCCACATTAATCAACCGCTTCATTACTTCTGTAGCCATGGCACAAAATCAGTTTGTTAATTAAATATACAAAACTTTCGCCTTCGGTAAACAATCACCTACTCTGTCCTCAACGACTTCACCGGGTTAGCAGTCGCAGCCTTCAAAGCTTGAAAGCTTACAGTAGCCATTGTGATCAGCAGGGCAATGGCACCGGTAATGGCAAAAACCAACCAGCTAATGGCGGACCGATACACAAAGCTATCCAGCCAGCTATCCATAAAATACCAGGCCAGCGGCATGGCGATAACACAAGAAATAACAACAAGCACGATGAAGTCTTTGGACAGCATTTGCCATAAGCCAGCCACCGATGCTCCCAGCACCTTTCGAATGCCGATTTCCCTAATGCGCTGCTCGGCCACAAAAGCCGACAACCCCAATAATCCCAGGCAACTGATTAGAATGGCCAAACCGGCAAACACAAACCCCAGTTTACCTATTCGCTCTTCTTCCTCAAACTTTAGAGCGTAAGCTTCATCAGCAAATGTGTAGTCGAAGGGTGTAGATGGGGTGAGTCTTGCAAACACTTCCTGAATTTTCGGGAGAGCTTCGTGCGTGCTTACGGCAGGATTGAGGCGGATATACAGCCAAGACATATCAAACTCCCCTAAGAAAATGACCGACGGATCGGTGGGTTCGTAAGGAGAACCCTTTACCATGTCTTTTACTACGCCGAGAATGGTGTATGAACCCCTGTCTTGCCAGGTTAGCTCTTCGCCGACAGGGTTTTCCAGCGCAAATAGCTTAGCGGCTGACTCATTGATGATGATACCACTTTTATCGCTAGCTATGTCTCTCGAGAAATCTCTGCCGTCAACGAATTGTAAACCGACGGTTTTGCCGTACTCATACGTCACAAAAATAGTGTTGAATGTCTGCTCATATTTTTCTCCATGCCAGGCAAATCCACCATTCCAGCCACGGGTGTCTGTCACCGAATAGTTGGCTTCGGCAATTTCCTCCACCATGCCTGTTTGCTTCAATTCATTTCTTAGCACCAGGTACTTTCCTTTGAACTCCTTCGAAGCGCTCCTCAGCGAGATCAAACCATCCCGGGAGTAGCCAACGGGCCGACTCTTGGCGTATTCCAGTTGCTGATACACTACCAGCGTGCCAATGATCAGGCTGATCGATACTGTAAATTGGATAACCACCAATAGTTTCCGTGGCAACGATGCCAAGCGTCCGGCTTTGAACGTACCCTTAAGTACCTTTACCGCATCAAGCGATGAAAGAAAAAGGGCCGGATAACTGCCCGCCAGCACTCCGGTTATCCCGACAATCGATAAAACGGCCAGCCAGAAGAGAGGGCTTGCCCATGGGAGTACCATGGACTTGGCTGCCACCTCATTGAACCAGGGCAGTGTCAACACCACTAAGAAAATGGCGACTATAAAAGCAAGCAATGTTACCAGCATAGACTCTCCAAAAAACTGCTGTATCAGCTGACTGCGATGCGAACCAAGTGCTTTGAGTATACCGACTTCCTTGGCACGTTTTTCCGACCTGGCGGTGCTTAAATTCATGAAATTGATGCAGGCCAGCAGGAGCACGAATCCACCAATAATACCATTGTACCAGACGGTCTTCAATCGCTGGCTGGTCACCGGCGTGCCATTCTCAAATTCGGAGTAAAGGTGCCACTTACTCATGGGCTGAAGAAAAATCCTTGGATCTCCCTCAGCAGTTTCCTCGTCAACGTGAGGCACCATGGCTTCGGCAATGGTGGCCGATATTTCCTCAAATGAATGCCCCGGCTTGATCTGAAGGTAGATGTAGGTAAAATAATTATCCCACACATTGAGTGTCGTCCAACCATTTACATAGAGCTCAACAGGTGCCAGGTAGGACGCTTCGTTGAATTCGGAGTTTTTCGGAAGGTCTTCGTATACACCCGTGACCTGCAGGCTGGTAGTGGCATCCATAGTCACCATCTCTCCAACGGGGTCGGTGTCGCCGAAAAGCTTCGAAGCAAGTGAGGACGTTAACATAATGGAGTTCATCTCCTTCAGGGCACCCTGATTCCCATATTTCATTTTTAGGGTGAGCATTTGCGGGCCTCCATCTTGCATGAAATAGCCGCTTTGCGAAAACTTTTTCTCACCAAAAGCGATCACCCTTTCTTCGACCCTGGCTCTTACCAGCGCCACATGCTCAAAGAAATCGCCATATTCCGACTTTAGGACCCGGGCAAGGCCTGGTACTTGCACCGAATTAGTGAACTGGTCCAATTTACTGGTCCTGTAGATTTTGGCAATGGTGTCGTAATTTTCGTGGTATTTATTGAACGAAAGCTCATCGTTGATCCAAAGACCGATGAGGATGGCCACCGTCATCCCGGCCGCCAGTCCTCCGATGTTGATAAGAGAGTACCCTTTGTTCCGAAGGAGGTTTCTCCAGGAGATTTTGAAGTAGTGTTTAAACATGGTTGTATAATTTGAGTTAGTCCTTGATATTCCTTTCAATGCCCATGGGCGCAGAAAATTGAGCACATGGAACCAGTAGAAAAGCCTCCTTTTCCAGCTAGGCTTGTGAGCAAGCTCCTGGTGGTATTCATAGAGATCGCCGAGGATTTCGTCCAGCAGCTCGTCTTTAACAAACCAGGAAAGGAGTTTGTCTGCCGATGCAGGCGGCCGTTTATTTTTGTGTGCAGCCATGCGAAATTAGCCTAGCTTGTTGATGGCCAGTTCGGGAATCTGCATCCAAAGGTTGACCTTCACGTCCCGGCTTCTTTCCAGCACCTTTTTACCAGAGGCTGTAAGACTGAAAATCCTTTTGTGCCTGCCTCCTCTTTCTTCGGTAGCCCCACCAAGCCTCGATTCGATAAAGCCTTTGCTCTCCAGGCGGTTTACCGTTCCATGTACTGCGCCGATGGTTACCGTGCGGCTCGCTTGCTCCTTCAAAGCCTTTCTGATAGCCAGCCCATAAGCATCTTCTTTGAGCATCACTATCAGGAGCAGCACCAACTCTTCCAGTTCACCAATGTATTCTTTTTCCATTTGCCATTAGTTATATATAGTATAACAAATATACGGAAAGAATTGAGATATGTTATATAAAGTATAACATATGTCTGTTATACCTGCGTGGCGGGAACGAAAATAGTGTAGTAGCCTATTCTCTTCTCAGCGATTCCACAGGATTGGCGGTTGAAGCTTTGATAGCGTGATAGCTCACCATTAGACAGGCCAATGTGAATGCCACCCCGCCAGCCAGGGCAAATATCCACCACGAAAGTTCTATCCTATAGTCAATATTGTCTAATCCGGTGTCTAATAGCCATCCTGCAAGGGGAGCTGCGAGGAGAAAGGATAAAAACACCGGTTTTAGGAAGTCCAAAGAAAGGGCAATGCTGATATTTGAAATGGTGGCTCCCAGCACCTTACGAATACCTACTTCCTTTTTGCGACGTTCAGCAACGTAGGCGGACAAGCCGATAAGACCCAGACAAGCGATAAAGATGGCTAATCCACTGAAAAGTATGGCTATTCCTCTCATTGATCGTATCACTTCAAAGCGCTTTTGATACTCGTCTTTGGTAAAATGCACCTCGAAGGGATAGGCAGGGAAATAACCTTCGAATATTTGCTCTATCTGACCAAGTCTCTGCTGCCAGTCATGGTCGTTCTCAAAGCGGATAAAAATGTGCCTGATCTGGTTTGTGCCCAGGTAAATAACAAGGGGCTCCGGGTCACTTGTGGGGTCATTAAATACAAAGTCCTTCACCACTCCCACAATATAACTTTTCTCCCCCAGATGAGTGCCCACTGGCTGCTCCAACCTCATGCGCCTCACTGCAGTTTCGTTGATCAAACAAGCCAGCGAATCGGTGCCATATTCGGGGCTGAAGTCCCTGCCCTCGGCCATCGTCAGACCTGTCGTCTTTATCCAGTCGTAATGCACTGAGGTAATATTGACCGGGAAATCTTCGTCGGGACCTTTGCCAGGCCATTGAAAGCCGGTGACGCCCCCTCCTACCTTGATCAGGTTGTCACCACCTGCCGACACGCCTGTCACTCCTTGCAACTGAAGCAGGTCATTCTTGAAAACTTCAAATGCTTTGCCCATGTCTCCACGCATCGGCAGTTCGATCAGGGTCTCCTGATCATAACCCAAAGGCCTGCCTTGGATGTGCTCCAGCTGCACGTAAATGACAATCGTTGATATAATCAGGAAAATGGAGACAAAAAACTGAAAGGTTACAAGCACACGACGAAAAATAGAAGCGCCTTTTACTGTATTACCCAGACCGGCTATAGCCTGCACCGGTTTAAACCCACTTAGGAAAAATGCCGGATAACTTCCCGCCACCATACCTGTAGTCCAGCCGAGCAACAACACTGATGACCAAAGTCGCCAGTTGGCCAGCGACATCGAAAGGTCTTTTCCTGTCAGTTCATTAAACGAGGGTAGCACAAGCTTGACTGCAATAACACTGAGAAAAAGGCCAAAAAAAGTGATCATCATCGCCTCGGTCAAAAATTGCCCCACAATGATTCTTCGCTGTGCCCCTATCACCTTCCTGATCCCCACTTCCTTTGCCCGGCGTTCAGAGCGTGCCGTGGCCAGGTTCATAAAGTTCACACAGGCAAGGAGCAAAATAAACACACCAAGCGCACCGACCAGGTACACGAAGTCTATTTTGCCACCATCGGGTCTTCCGTTGGCAAAGTGGTTGTAGAGGTGCAGGCGTTCGAGGGGAAAAGCAAACAAATGAACCTCTTCGTTGTCCAAATGCTCTTCAACCATGCCATCTATTTTTTCATTAAAAGCAAGCAAATCCGTGGACGGAGCAAGCAGTATCCATGTCTGGAAGGAATTATTGTCCCACGTAAGATGTCTGTTTTGTTCATAGGTGCTGAAAGGAATAACGATATCAAATCGGATTGAGCTATTGGTTGGGATGTCCCGAATAACGGCTGCTACCAAAAATTCGTCGGTATTATTAACAGTGATCGCCTTTCCTATTGGGTCTGCATTCACAAATAGCTTTTTAGCAGTACGCTCGGTAATGACCACACTCCCAGGAGAATTTAATGCTTCTATAGCATTCCCGGTAATGGACGGAAAGGTCATAATATTAAAAAAATCAGGGTCAGCATAAAGCACCGCTTCATAGGTGTTTTCATGCCCTGCGTTCACCAGCTGTTTGCCAGCCCCAAGCGTCCGGGTCGCATAAAGTACTTCGGGCATGCCACTCTTCAGGCTCGGCCCCAATGGTGCAGGGGTAACATCGCCTGTGAAGTATTCACCGCTCATTACCTCATGGCGCATCAACTGGTAGATATTTGCCTGGTTTCTGTGGAAAGTATCGTAACTCAGTTCATGCGAAATCCATAAAAGGATCAGTATACCACAAGCCAACCCAACGGCCAGCCCGGAAATATTGAGCAATGAGTAAAGGCGGTTGACCCGGAGGTTCCGCCACGAAATGGTTATGTAATGATGAAACATCGTTGTATAATTTGAGTTTGACCTTTTCTTTTCAAGTGCAAATGGCCGAAGTGCACTTAGCACATCGAACGCATAGTAAATGTCCGCAAGGAGCTCCCCCTTTTTCTCCCTCCGCTTTTCATACAGCTCATACAAGTCCCCTTGGAGTGTTTCCAGCACTTCGTCGGAGCAGAACCACCGGAGGAAGCGGTCGGCAAGGCGGGGAGGGTGTATTTTTCTATTTGACATGGCTCTTTCTATAAATCGTGCCGCCAGCTTCTCACTGAACTGACAGCGATAAAATCTGATGTGTCGCTGTGGGCACGACTTACTCCGTGCTTAAGTTTAGCCCTGGCACCTGACGGGCAAACTCCATTCGCAATTGATTGGCTTCTTCCAGCATGGTAATGCCATAGGCCGTCAGCTTATAAAATTTCTTCCGGCGCCCGCCCCGTTCTGTCGTTGCACCGCCCTCCTCAGACGTTACACAGCCTTTATCCTCCAACCGGTAAAGAGCGGAGTGTAGCGCACCAATGCTGGGGTTCTTACCCATTTTCTGCTGAAGTGTTTCCTTTACAGTAACCCCATAGGCCTCCTCGCCAAGCGAACCTACTGCCAGTAATACCAATTCTTCAAATGCTCCTAGCTTCATAGTCTACGTATTATATTCCTAAAACCAAATCTAATGTAAGCAGATTTGATTCCTAAAACCAAATGATATAGAAATTATTTATTTCCTGTTTGCAAAGGAAATGATGATTGAAAGCAAACTAAAACTTACTTACCGGCTCAAGCCATGCGATTACCCCGATTGGCACCGGGGTTATAGGGAATTGTAATACTGAAAAAAGCTGACCAGCTCTTTCTCATTTTTAGGAGATATCTTTTCCTTTTTGGCGAAAGCACTGAGCTCTTCCTGTTTGTCAGGAAACTCTTCGATCAATTTCTTGATACTGCCGATTTTCATTACCCCGCCGTCCCCTATTTTGTAAAAATACTGATCCGGCATCTTTTGGTACCTTGCTGGAGTAGAGGCCGCCTGCATGGCCTGCGCTGCCTGAGCTTCTCTGAACGACACTGTTTTTTTCATCAGCAACTGAGCCTTACCGCTGTCAAGCCGCAGATAAAAGCTATTATTCATTTTACCCACTATTTCTCCTTTGTCGACCACAAACACATTTTCCCCTATCACCACCTTCTTTATCCTTGGCTCCGGATCAAGTGCATACACCGCTTCGTTCTGGCTGAATTCAATCACATCTGTATCAATATTGTATCGCAAAGGCACCTCGGTATAGTTTCCCTTGCTGGTGTACACCTCACCTTCTACAAACTCTGGGTTTAAGTAAGGAGAGCCATCAACAGGATATTCTTGTTTGTAAAGACTCTTATCCATGATCTTGATCAGCATATGATCGGCAAGGTTCCGTCCATTAAAAGACTGCGAAAAAGCCGGAGAAAAAAGAAAAGCCAGGAGCACGGTAAAAAGCAGCTTGTTGACATTCATAATTTTGGAGTTCAAACGGGAAAAGAATTTTGAAATATAACACTATATAAGGTAAGAAAGATACCTCTTTGCGGAAGCTATAGGGCATAAAAAATACCACCCGCTAATGCATGGGTGGTATTTATACAGAAAACAAGAAACCTATGTATTTCTTGGAAAGTAACTATAAGACAAACTTTTGATAACATACCCCTAAACAACCGTGCTACCCTCAGCAGAATTTGCTTTATTGAATAAAAAAACTTCCATGATTGACAGGCGATCATTCTTAACAAAAACAAGCGAAGCTGCACTTGGTGCCACATTTCTTCCATTAACAAGCACCGAAAAGAGCCTGCCCCAATTGAAAAAGCCTCTTGATAAGTCTGACGCTGAGCTGATAACCGATGAATCGTTCTGGTATCAGGTGCAGCAATGCTACGTACAGAACCCGCATTTCATCAACCTGGAGGCTGGGTATTTTAGCCCCGCTGCCAATGTGACCCTGGAAGACCAGATCGACAATGTGCGCATGATCAATGAGTCACCAAGCTTCTACATGAGACGGAAGCAGTTTGAAGAAAGAGACGCCTTGCGGCAGCAGCTCGCAGACTTTGCCGGCTGTGGCACCGATGAACTCATCATGACCAGAAACACTACTGAATCGCTTAACATCATCATTCAGGGGCTAACGTTGAAAGAGGGCGAGGAGATTCTCCGCACCAATCGAGAGTACCCAAGCATGATTCAGGCTTTGGATCAGCGACAAAAGAGATTCGGCACGCCGGTAAAGGTGGTCCCACTTCCGTTGGTTCCCGATTCGCAAGAGCAAATCGTGCAGCTTATAGAGAAAGCTGTTACCAGTAAGACGAAAGTGATACTGGTATCGTTCATGACCTACCTGACAGGCCAGGTGCTGCCAGTCAAGGAAATTTGTGCCATGGCACACAAAAAGGGCATTGAAGTGATCGTAGACGGAGCCCATGCATTTGCCCATGTGCCGTTCAAAATCTCGGATCTAGACTGTGACTATTTTGCGTGCAGCCTGCACAAATGGCTCTGCGCTCCTTTGGGCAACGGCCTGCTCTATGTAAAAAAAGGGAAGGCAAGCAAAATATGGCCACTTTTTGGCGACACTGACTTTGCTGAAGATAACATCAAGAAATTGGAGCACTTTGGCACGCAACCATGCGCCAATCAACTGTCGATAGCTGCTGCCATCCGGTTCCACGAGAGTATAGGCAGTAGCCTGAAGGCATCCCGGCTGAACTACCTCAAACACTACTGGGTGAGTAAGGTAAAAAGCTTTCCCAAAATAAAAATTAACACGCCATTGGGAGAAGGCCAGTCCTACGCCATTTGCAATCTGGGTGTTGAAGGAATGTCTCCGAATGAACTGGTAGATACTCTTTATTCCGAATACAAGATATTCACTGTGGCTATCGACAACGATGACATACAGGGTGCCAGAATTGCTCCGCATTTGTATACCACCATTAAAGAGCTCGACAAGCTGGTGGAAGCTTTGACCAAGATAGTTTCAAAATAAGCCCAAATTCTGTTTACCTTTAGGTGATTGTGTAGAGCCAGAAATTTTCATTGTCATTGAATAAAAAGCAACAGGCCATATTTAACTGAATGAAGAACCTGGTATTGTTATTATTTGCTTACATGTTTCAACACTCTGGCTGGGCTCAGCTGGTCAACAACAAATCATTCGAAGGAGCCAACCGCCCCAACAGACCACCGGCGTTTTGGTACCCGTGTTCATCCGAAAGCACACCGGACACCCAACCTTTTTCTTATGGTGTGACTTTACCAGCCGATGATGGCAAAACCTATATGGGCATCGTTACCCGGAGCCTTCCTGTCGAACCGTTCGAAGTGCGGGAGGACATGGAAACCAGACTCAACCTCCCAATGATTGCGGGCTTTCCTTACGTGATCAGCGTAAGCCTGGCTCATGCCGATGACATGGGATACGATGATAATAGCACTTTCGTATGGGTCAATCGGCCAATAAAGCTGACAATTTACGGAGGAACCGAAAGTTGCCTTATGGAAGAACTTTTATGGGAGTCTCCATTAATTGATAACACAGATTGGATACATTTTGAGGAAGTAATCCGGCCTGAAATGGACAACTTGAGGTACCTGGTTTTTGTGGCAACCCCTGAAGGCAATCGTGCAACCAATGGCAATATTCTTATAGATAATTTCGACCTGATTGAGGAACCACTGATTATTCCCACGGCTTTCACACCTAACGGGGACGGATTCAATGATCAGTTTTTTATCAAAGGAATCAAGCCTTCATCGTCTCTTAAGGTAGTGAGCAGAGATGGCGACATGGCCTTTGAAACCGAAGACTATCAAAATGACTGGGCTGGCGGAGACTGGCCGTCAGGCGTCTACTTTTATACGCTTACCAATTCGATAAAAGATAAGACCTGGAAAGGCGAAGTGAGTATTATCAGGTAAGAATTTTAAACCAAATGTTTTGAGCTTCCAGCGAGCAGGTGCCAGAAGCTCAAAACACATGGCAAGCTATTTCCAGCCGTAGGCCTTCATCATCTTGTGGTAAATTTCCGTGTTGTGGTAGATGCCAGCAAACGCTTCCGAACCGGCTCCGAAAGCATACACCGGAACCATGGTAGCGGTGTGATGCCCAGTAGTGAACTTGGGCTCAAACTTCCACGGATCTTCTGATTCGGTGAGCGAATACCCGCCCGTTTCATGGTCAGCAGTAATCACCACCAGCGTATTACCATCTTTAGCAGCGAAGTCGAGCACTTTGCCTATAGCGTTGTCAAAGTCGATCATCTCAGAGGTGATATAGTCAGAGTCGTTGGAGTGCCCACCCCAGTCAATCTGAGAACCTTCTACGACCAAAAAGAAGCCCTCTGGGTCGCTGGCTAATTTTGGAAGCATCGCTTCTACCGCATCGCTCAAGATCGGCCCTCTGCCTTCTGCCACGGGAGCAGGCTCCCCATCAGCTATGAAATAGCCAATTTTCTCCGATGCACTACTTTTGAATGCCTCCAGGCTTTCTACAAAACTGAAGCCTTTTTCCTCCAAAGCAGGCAATATGCTGCTGCTGTCTTTGCGAGTGGCGAAGTACTTTCTTCCCCCTCCAACAAAATAGTTGAGAGGCGAATCGATCATGTCGGAAGCAATTTCCTCATGCATGTTTCTCGATGGCTGATGAGCATAAAAGGAACCCGGGGTAGCATGGGTAATGGTGCATACGACAACAAGACCTGTAGCAAGTCCCTTAGCTCCGGCTGTCTCCAGAATCGTTTCTCTCGAAGTTGAATCGGGCATAACACCAATGGCTCCGTTGTAGCTTTTCTCTCCAATGGAAAAAGCAGTTGCGCCAGCCGCTGAGTCGGTTATCAATGCATCGCTGGAAAAAGTTTTGCTTAACCCAACATATTGCACCCTCTCAAGATTAAGCTTGAAATCATTGGCAACCAAGCCTGCGGTGGCTTGTGTAAGCCCCATGCCATCACCTACCATGAAGATCACATTCTTCACCGCCTTTTTCTCAGGTTGAGTAGAAACCTCCTTTGGAGGATTGCAGGATGCCACTATTACTAACAGCAGCATAAGAATTCTTTTAGCTAGATACATTGATGTTTATTTGTTTGAATTGGAAGTTACTTTTTCAAATGACACAAAAAATTCGGCGCCATTTCCTTCTGTGCTTTCACACCACACCTCTCCGTTCATGGCTTCAGTGAATTTTTTCACCAGCGACAACCCAAGCCCGATGCTTTCCTCACCTCCCGTTGGCTGAGCACTTAGTCTCTGGTATTTTCCGAAAACCCTTTTCATATCTTCGTCACTCAACCCAGGCCCTTCGTCCTTCACCGAAGTGACAACCCTGTCAGCCTCAAACCGGAGAATCAACTTGATCTCTTTTCCTTCTGGAGAGTACTTCAGCGCATTGGAAAGTAGGTTCTCTATTATATTCCGGTAGATATTTTTATCAACCCTGGCGCAAGCTGGGTTTCCCACCAGTTCAGTAGTCAGTTTTAACTTTTTCTTGTCGGCATATAACCGGTAATTCTTCTTCTCCTCCTCAATAATTTCGCACAGGTCGACATTTTCAATATCCATATTGAAAGTCGAGTTTTCTATCGCTTCCGCATCAAGAATCTCGCTCACCATGAATTTCATTCTCGTAGTAGCCCGTTCCATAATGCTCAGATAGGAAACCATATCGTCGGAAAATGATTCCTTTTCGTAGTGCATAAGGTTAACCACCGACATGACCTGGTTGATCGGTGCTCTCAAATCGTGCGCTACCATGCCAATGATTTCATTTTTTTCTTCATTGATAATTTTCAGCTGTCGGTTCTTTTCTTCCAGTCTTTCGGTCTGGCGTTTGATTTCCTCCTGCTGAGCAATCAACTTGTTGTTTACCCTTTGCTTTGAAATGTAGTTTCGATAAAACACCAGTGCCAAAATGATCAGCAGTATAACCGCCGTAATCAGCCATTTGAGCTGAACGGACTGTGTTTCAAGTTCTGCTTCTTTCAATAGAATTTCACTGTCCTTCTTCTCTGATTCAAACAAAAACTGTAGTTCCGATATTTTGCGAACGGACCTAACGTCAAGCAGTGAGTCCTGAAACTTGGAATACAGCATATGGCTCTCAAGTGCCTTGTCATACCTGCCCACCCGTTGGTACACCTCCGCCAGGCTGTAGTAGGCTTCCATAAGCTCCTCAGTTAGCCTGATTCTGCCGCTTACCGTGGCTGCCAGCTTCGAGTAAAACAAAGCAGTTTCCAGGTCGTCTTTTGCAGCATAAGCCCGGCCCAGTTTATTGAGGTTGTCTGCCACCTCCAGCTGATTATTCATTGACTCTGCCAGCCTCAGGGCACGATTGTAGTACGATATGGCCTGGTCGTAGTCTGCCAGGTAGAGATACACATCGCCCAGGTTATTATAGCCATCGGTTACGCCGTATCCATTGTTTATTTTCAGATCAATTTCGAGTGCCTCATTGTACCGAAGAATAGCCGCATCGTAGTCTTTTTGATCTCTGAAAACATCGCCAAAATTGTTGATATTCTCCGAGACTAGTGCTGAATCTCCTATTTCGTTGGCCAAAGCAAAGGACAAATCATAGTTTCTGCTTGCTTCCTTGTAGTTCTTTTGCCTTCTGAAAACATCGCCGATGCTATTATAACATTCCGCTACGCTTTTTTTGTCCTTCTCAGATTCATGAAGTTGAAGCGACTCGTAAAAAGTCCTGTAGGCAAGCTCAAGCTGGCCTCTGTTCTGGTAATAGTTACCCTGTAGAAATAAAGCCCTCGCAACGCCTGCAGTGTAGTCGTACTGTCGGGAAACTTCCAGTGATTCGGTGATTAATGCCTGAGCGGAATCAGGCTCCGTTCTAAGGAAAACGCCGGCAAGATGGTTAATGCTGTCGACAAGCGAGACGTGATCGTGAGATGGTTTCGCCGGTTCCTGGTAAAAATGTCTCCCGAACAAGGGGGGCACCGACCCGCTCATTAAGAACAGTAGTATAAAAAGTATCTTCCTTCCTTTCATTGAACCATGGGTGCGCCTAAAATCGCTGACGGAACAAAAATAGCAATTATGATCCAGCACGGAGCAGAACTGTGATTAAAGGTTTGTGAAATCTTGGGATGGGAAGTGAAGAAAAAGCTGTTTCAAAGGTAGTTACCCGACCAACCTGATTGAAAGAAAGGCGCACTCTCAATATATCGACATTTGGTCTACTACCAAATTCGCAACTGCCTATTGAAACAGCTCTGTTGTAGTACCAAAAAAATTACTTCGTTTTCAGTGCCTTTTCAAGCTCGTCAATCATTTTCTTAGTAACGGCTTTGGGTTTGTCTTTTTTATATTTCACAAGTGCCTTCAAAGCCTTTGCTCCTATCTCATACAATCCAGACGAGTTTTGGTCATTCCTGAAACTTCCAAGTACCCAGTCCAACTCCGCTTGAATTTTCTCTTCAATCCCAAGTTGTGCGAGCTTCTCACGTGCCTCAACGCAAGCCATCTCAATTTTCTCATTAGCTGAAGTAGCCATAATTTGTAATGCTTAATAGAGTAATAATATCTTTAATAATTATGCACAAAATTAATCACTTCGTTAGATGAAATGCAAAGAAATGCGAGCAATATTAACAATGACTTAATTAAACAAACGATTTCGGCGGCATTTGTCAGGCGATTCTTCATTTCCAGGCGTCGCCACTCTTCGACACATTGCTTCGAAACAAGCACGTAACAGAAAAGAGAACAGCACTATTTGCACACTTGCAAGTGTGTTTGAATCAAACAGAATAAATTGGAAAAAAGCGAAGATATTATTTCCCTCGAGCTTCTGGTTTTTTGCCCATGGGAATCATGTAGGCCAAAGACACAAAGCCTACCAGGTGCTTGGAGCCGTCGGGGATAGTAGAAATGAGCCTGTTTGAAAAAATCATATCGCTGATGGTGACCTCAAGGCCTCCCTCCAGTTGTAGCAGCCCGAAGCTGAAAAGTCTGTTGAGCCCTCCCGATGCTCTGAGCCCATAGCCAATGGTTCGATCAACATTCGGGTCAAACCGATAAAACTCTTCACCATCTTTTACTACGCCCTGCAGTTCGTCCTTCTGATTGAGGAATATCTCCAGATAGGGGCCCATGTTCACAAAAAATTGAGTCTTTTGCTTTCCGAGATAGGCATTCATCAGCAAGGGGATCTCCAAATAATTCATTTTGGTGGTGTAAAAACCAGAGTCGAGAAGTTGTTTGTAGCCCTTCTCGATGTAGTTCACTTCCATTTGAATGCCCGCATGTTCCGCCAGAAAGAGTTTTCCTACGGCACCATATTGTTTACCGTAAACAAAACTAGTTTGCATAATCACAGGCCTGAACGTGTCGCTGAAAAGCACTTCACTGAAATGCGCACCCCCACGCAAGCCAAAATAGCCCCATGCGCCTCCTTTACTGCTGCCGGTGGGCGCTGTAGCCGTTTCATCAATTTCCTGGCCCGATACAGAAACCCCGGACAGGCAAGCCGCAATGAAGATCAAAATCCGAAAAAACCTCATTTGGATTCCTTTTAAATTAAAATGTCTCAAAGGCAAGATTTATTGTCTTTCCCATGAGACATTCATACGTACCAAAAACCTGTAAAGAGTTTATGACTCCTTTGGGCTCTGGATTTTGGTTTTCTCATTCTTCTCTTTAGCTGGCCTGGAATTGCCGTGAGAAGCAATTGTAATTTTTCCTTTTCTCGTCTTTTTATCTCCTCTTCCCATTGTAATTATGTTTTGCGGTGCAAATTTAAGTTGAAGTGCAATATTAGCAAATTTTAGTGGTTCCTTCACGACGAATGTACCATTGCCCTCTACCATTACCGGTTTCCGGCCATGAACCCGCAACTTCCTTTCACAATTTCCATAGCCGGAAGGGAATAAATTCCTGTAACGGATAGTTTCGCAGAAACAGCAAGGAAATTAAAATGAGCAACTCCGAAGCCAACGCATCCCGCAAGGCGCAAGCAAAAGTGTTGAGAGTTTTCCGAAAGGTGCATCGCCTAACTGGCGCATTCCTCTTCGTATTCTTCTTCTTTGTTTCCATATCAGGCCTGCTGCTCGGGTGGAAAAAACATTCGGGCGACTTGATCCTGGCCAAAACCCGAACCGGGCAGTCAGCGAACCAGCAGGAATGGAAACCAATGAGTGAAATAATGACAATTGCCAAAACATACCTTCACGACTCCATAGACGCCTCGCTTTCCCCTACAATTGACAGGCTTGACATCCGGCCCGACAAGGGGATAGTGAAAATCTTGTTTACTGATCATTATCAAAGCCTTCAGATCGACTGCACCACGGGGGAGGTGCTGCATACCGAAACCAGATTATCAGATTTGATCGAGCACATCCACGACGGTTCTATTGTCGACGATGCTTTTGGATGGCAGAAAGGCCTTTTTAAGCTTACATACACCACAGTCATTGGCCTCGCTCTCCTAGTGTTTACAATCACCGGTTTTTGGCTCTGGTATGGGCCGAAAGCCATGAGAAAGCAAACAAATAAGGTGCACGCATAGTTAGCAAAATATCGAGCAGATGATTAAATTTTCCATCAAAAAAGAGTAGGATGGCTAAAGCAAATGCGGCCCTGATTCAGGCGATTCGTCGGACGGCCGAAAAACTAAAAAAGGGCAACGACTATATGTGGGGCCATATGGGAAGCTGCAACTGCGGCAATCTGGCCCAGGAAATCACTCAGCTGACCAGGGCCGATATCCATGCCTATGCGATGAGAGGCCATGGCGACTGGTCGGATCAAATCAACGACTTCTGTCCCACCAGCGGCATGCCAATGGACTTGCTCATTAGCGAAATGCTGAGCGCAGGACTTGACAGGGAAGATCTTGTGCATCTGGAAAGGCTTTCTGACCAGGAAGTGCTTGGCAAGCTTCCCCTGACGGATCGGAACCTCCGCCACAACCACAGAGACGATGTGGTAAAGTACCTGACAACATGGGCATCAGCTTTGGAGGATGAACTACTCGACAAAGTGAATATTTCCGATGCTACTCAGCCCTCGCTGCAAAAGCTACCTCTTCTTTAACGGATAGTAAAAAAAGAAACAGTCTTTGCTCTTGAATTTTTGATTGGGAAAAATCGCCCAGTCGGCAATTCGCCCTTCAAATTGAAGCCCAGCCTTTTCCAGCACCCGCTTCGAGGCGGTATTGTCCACATCGCAGCAGGCCCACAGGCGGTACACCCAAACCTGGGCAGCAAACCACGGCAGCATTTCGTTCAGCACCTCCACAATAAAGCCCTTGCCCCAAAACGCCGGGCCAAGAATATAGCCAAAAGACACTCTGCCTTTTTCATTGATAAAGCCAATTGAGCCAACAGGGGTGCCACTCAGGTCGAAAATCAGGTAAGTGAAGTCAGTGCCTGCATTCCAAGCTTGTAGGGCGTAGTCCACAAAAGGCAGCGTATCTTTTTCTACGGACTTGTGAGTAGGCCACGATATGTATCTGGTCGATTTTTTAACCGATGCATAAGTATTGAACACGTGGGGCGTGTCAGTGGGCACAATCTTTCTTATTTTCAGTCTTTCTGTCTCAAACTGTTCCTTCACTTGAGGTGTGGTCATTGTTACCAATATTTCACTTAAGATTAAAAAATAATTTCGATAGTTGTAAACCACCAACCATACCTTGCTTCCAAACAACAGGATATGGAAGCAGAAAGAGAACTCGACGATTTATACTCTGACCTGTGGGACAACACATACGAAAAGACGGTGGTTGTAACCAGCGAAGACACAGACGATGATGACGACGACACATTTTACGATGTGTCGGTTAGCAGAGAGAGCAGTTACAGAAGAATAGACGATCTGTAGTTTCCATTTCATACCTTTACCCCAGGTATGAAAGACATCATTCATCAATATTATAAAAAGGAGCTTGAGGGCTTCAAAATACTGGTTCAGATCAATCCGGAGAGCTTTAGGGGCACAGAACTAATTGTCCATGCCAATGGGCAGATAGAAAAAACCAAAAGGGTATTCGACAAAGATATTTTCGAAGACCTGGCGGCGGATGAATTCAAAGAAGGAAGCCCTCTCGAATTTAATCTGTACCTCAAAGGCCTGGTGGAATAAGGCAATCCGATCAAAGTTTGTTTTCTATTTGATTTTACCATTAATAATTCCATAACTTTGCAGCGGCAAATCGGTACGACCAGCTCCTGCTGAATCCCCCAGGTCCGGAAGGAAGCAAGGGTAAGCGGTTGTAGCGGTGCGATATTCGGTTTGCCATTTTTTATTTCCCTCCTTACAATTTAGCAGAGATTAACTAGCTTTGTAAGCATTCTTAAAACCCCCTCATACTATGCAATTTTTCATCGATACAGCGAACCTTAGCGAGATTAAAGAAGCCAACGACCTGGGCGTGTTGGATGGTGTAACCACCAACCCAAGCCTGATGGCCAAAGAAGGCATTACAGGCAAAGAAAATATTCTGGCTCATTACAAAGCCATTTGCAAGATTGTGGATGACAACGTAAGTGCCGAAGTTATCTCTACCGACTTCGAAGGCATGATGAAGGAAGGAAAAGAGCTTGCCAAAATTGATGATAAAATTGTTGTAAAAGTGCCGATGATCCGTGACGGCGTGAAAGCCATCAAAGCTTTCTCTGCTGAGGGCATCAGAACCAACTGCACATTGGTATTTAGCTCAGGCCAGGCTATTCTGGCGGCGAAGGCTGGAGCCAGCTATGTGTCTCCTTTCATCGGAAGACTCGATGACATCTCTCATGACGGGCTTGACCTGATTGAGCAAATGGTGCAGATTTACACCAACTATGCTTTTGAAACGCAGATCCTGGCTGCATCGGTTCGCCACACCATGCACCTGATCAAATGTGCTGAAATAGGCGCCGACGTGGTTACCTGCCCGCTGAATGTTATAACAGCGCTGCTGAAGCACCCGTTGACTGACAGCGGTCTGGAGAAATTTCTGGCCGACTACAAAAAAGGCAACTCCTAACAAATGAGTGTCTCAGCAGTTGTATCTTCATCTACCATTGAAGATATGTATATTATCAAAGTGAAAGGCAAGGCCAAAATTCCAGACTACATCCAGCTGAGGGATGATAATTTTGTGCTTATTGCCTATTTCAGGGCTGACAGGCCTTTGAAAAATATTGAAAAGTACGGATTGGAGGGGAAGGAAGAAGCACTTCAAAAATTGATCACTGAGCTGCCTTTTGGCAAGCTCCAAAAGCTAAGCCTCTGAAAATGTCATTTAGTTCTGAACCCGTTGTTGCGATAAGTAATGCTACTGTGTTTCAGGAAAACAGCACGGTGCTAAATGACATTACATTTGAGATTGAAAAAGGCGAGTTTGTTTACCTGATTGGAAGAACAGGAAGCGGAAAGTCATCTTTGCTAAAAACCCTCTACGCCGACCTTGCTTTAAGGCTTGGCGACGCCACAGTGGCAAGTCACTCAATCCGAAACATCAAAAGTTCAAAAGTACCTTACCTTCGCAGGAAAATAGGCATCGTGTTTCAGGACTTTCAGCTTTTCAGCGACAGAACCGTCTCCGAAAACCTCAACTTCGTGATGAAGGCCACCGGATGGACTGACCGGTCCAAAATGAAGGCCCGTGAGTCGGAAGTGCTGATGAAAGTGGGTCTGGGCTCAGTAGGCAACAAAATGCCTCACCAGCTTTCGGGTGGCGAACAGCAGCGGGTGGTGATTGCCCGGGCGCTGATCAACGAGCCTGCTATACTGCTGGCCGACGAGCCTACGGGTAACCTTGACCCGGACGTTTCTGATGGCATTTTCAAACTCTTTCTGGAAATCAACAACAGCGGCACGGCCATTCTGATGGCGACTCACAACCACGCCTTTCTGAAAAAATATCCGGGCCGGGTGCTCAAATGTGAGGCCGGGCGCTTGCTCGATTCCAAAAAAGATAGCTTCAGTCTCTCCACAGAAGACCTATAAGACTACCTTATTATCCTTTTTCCTCTACCCCCCCGACTCCTGCTATTTTGCAGGCAACTCACTCCAAAAACTTAGCCCATATTCATCTTCAGAACAACAAGGTGATATAGGTGAATAAGACAGTGGAAACAATTGATTAAAAATGTTGTTTCCCAAACATGCATTGCTTCATTTAAAGAATTCAAAGCCGTGTTTCTTTTTCCCGTTTATTTTCATTATACTTTCATGCCATAATTCAACATTAGATATCATCTTAAAAGATGCAAATCGTTAGATTCTGATTTCTTCCACAAAGAATCAAATCTTATTCGCTTACAGTAAAAATGACCCAAATTAACTATAAAATTCTATTTGACTCCCTTCCGGGCCTCAACTTAATCTTATCCAAAGAGCTGATAATCATTGACCTCACGGACTCCTATGCTGCTGCCACAATGACCAAGAAAGAGGAAATAATAGGAAAGAACATATTTAAGGTATTTCCAGCCAATCCTGATAACCCTGAAAATGATGGCCCTTCAGCCTTGAAGAAATCTCTTTCATTTGTCTTAAAAAACAAGAAACCACATAATATGGGAGTGATAAAATACGACATCCCAATGATAGATGGCACCTTTGAAGTAAGGTACTGGTGTCCTGTGAATAAACCTGTTCTGAACGAGAAAAATGAATTGATTTGTATTGTGAACAAAGTGGAGGATGTAACCGACTACATCAACCTGACAGAAGAGGACAAGAAGACAAAAGAGCTAACAAGCAATTTAAACAGCACTGTGCATGAAATGGAAGTCGAGATTGTCAAACGATCAAAAGAAATTCAGCTACTAAATGAGACCCTTGAAAAGGAAGTGGTTAAACGCACAAAAAAAATTGAAAAAAGCAAAAAAGAGCTTCTTGCCAAAAACGCCATCCTGGCTCAACAAAATAAAGAACTAGCCCAGTTTGCCTACATCACTTCTCACGATTTACAGGAACCTTTGCGCTCATTACTAAGCTTGGTTGAACTCCTTAAAAATGACCTTGTCGGCAATCTTAATGAGCAAACCAGCCTCTATTTAAAATATATCGTTGAATCATCCAACAGGCTGAAAGAATTAGTCAAAGGGTTGCTTGATTACTCAAGAATTGGCAAAGACAGGCAAATGGAGGTGGTTGATTGTGATGCTATACTACATGGAGTGCTGGCCGACTTAGCTGTTGTTATTGAAGAAGCCGGAGGCGTAAATATTACCTCGACCCCCTTGCCAAAAATAAGAGGTTATAAAGTGGAACTGCGACTCCTATTTCAAAATTTAATTGCAAATGCTATTAAATTCAAAAAAACAGGCAGCAGACCTGCAATAAACATATCAGCTCAAAGAAAAAATCGCTCCTGGCAGTTCTCGGTAAAAGATAACGGGATCGGCTTTGAGAGCGAGCACAGCGAAACTATTTTTATGATTTTTAAACGCCTTCATAACCGGGACGAATACCCAGGTACCGGCATTGGGTTGGCGCATTGTAAAAAAATTATCGACCTGCACGCCGGAAAAATATGGGCAAAACCCAGGCCTGGCAGGGGCAGTACGTTTTTTTTCACAATACCAATAACTTAATTGATATGCATCGTAAACTGAAAAACATCTTACTAGTTGATGATGATCACTCGACTAATTTGATCAACAAAATGGTTATCCAAAAAGCTGAAGTTGCAGACAATATAACCATAAGGTTAAATGGAAAAGAGGCAATGGAATATCTCTCTGCCGATGCGCTGAATGATGGCTTAACACCGCCCGATTTGATTTTCCTTGATATCAACATGCCGGTAATGGATGGGTGGACTTTCCTCGAAAGGTACAGGGGACTTCGGGCAGATCAAAAAAGCGATATAGTACTGGTGATGCTAACCACGTCGCTTAACCCGGACGATCGATCAAGAGCAGAGAGCGAACCAATTATATCCGGATTTAGAACCAAGCCATTATCGATCGAGATGGTTCATGACATTGTAGGCGACTATTTCCCAAGCAGGTAATAAACGGTCGTAAATTGATGCTAGCTCACCAAGCACCAAAAGGCCTGAAAAAAAGCCACTGTGATTGGCGTTCTCAGGTTCAAAAAAGAGCTGCTGTTTTTGAAACGGCAAAAAAAACTTAAACGGTTTATGCACCCGTGGGTGGCAAACTTAACCCCTTTGACAGCCCCCACGAGGTAGTAATAAGAGAAACCCCTGGAAGAAACCGGCATCAAACTGTCTTACATGAGCCATTGTGGAATCCTTGTAGAAACTTCGCCTACAAAATACAGACGGTGCGGCTTTGTGTACATGGCAGACATTGCCCGTCTGCCTCCTCCACCCAGCAATGGAGGGCACCCTTGAGTAGATAGCACTTGCCAGCGTGCCTGACATGCCTACACCCGAGCCAGAATGGCATATCTACCAGCCTGTGATGGACAGCAGGCCATTTGCTTTCCGGGGCAATTTCAACGAAAACCTTGAGTTGCTGAGAATGACTGAGTACATTAAAGGAAAGGTGATCTTTTCAACGTAGCCCCCATGCCACAGCTTATCCAGGCAAAAACCATCCTCAGCAAACCCAAAAGGCGTGACCCCTGGTTTCTGGACGACTACACCATCAACCCTTATAGCGGCTGCTCCTTCAACAGCCTGTTTTGCTATATCCGAGGCAGCAAGTACGGTATCCATATGGAGGAAAAGCTGGCTGTGAAGCAAAATGCTGCAACACTCCTCGATAAAGCCCTTTTCCTACTTGCCCGAAAGGTCAGTACGGCTACATTGTGCTGTCGTCGGCCACAGACCCTTACCTACAGATTGAAAAAGACACCAGGATCACCAGGTCAGACCTTATTGTCAGAGATTTTGATTTGCCAGAGGGAATAAAAAGCAAGGCTATTTTGCCCGATGACCTCAAAGGCAAAGCACCCCCGGATCTGCTCATCACGTTTTCAATTTCCACAATCAATGATACCATTGCTTATATTTTTGAGCCCGGCGCCACTCCACCCTCAGTAAGGCTCGGGGGCTGGAGTTCAGGCTTTCACACCGGTATAAGCCTCATGCCGCTTCTGCCCTACATTTCTGACACCGGCAGGCACCTTCTCAAATGATGAGCAGTTTTCAAAAAGTAGGTGAACGGTACGTAATGCCTGCCAGCCTGACCCTTTTTGGCGACGGGCCTTCCGATCGCAAAATGCTCGTGACAAGGGCTGTTAGCAAGTACTTCCCTGACCTAACGGAGAATTACCACAGCTTTTTTGAAGGGAAAAACTGTAATGGCCAGATTACTATCTGGATGCGCTGCTGAAGAAGATGAAGGAGCTGTCGGCGCATTACGGCTTACCCGACAGAATTATTGATCAGCCTCAAAAGAATGCTGAAGTTGATTCGGAAGCTCTATCGTAATTGTTGTGCCCCTGTCAGGCTCGGAGCTCAACGCTATACTACCCTTTAGCCTGGCTACGGTTTCTTTGACGATATACAAACCAAGGCCAGCTCCTGACTCACCCATTTTAAAAAACATGTCAAACACCTTCCTGGTATATTCGGGTTCTATACCAATCCCATTGTCTTCCACAATAATGACCGCCTTCTCTTTTCCAACCTTGACCCCAATCCTGATAAACGGAGGCTCCTCCGTTCGTTTTTTTGAAAATTTGATGGCGTTGGAAATGAGGTTATCAAAAATAAAAGCCAGCCTGAGTGTATCAGAGTGAAAATCTGTGGTCTGATCGATCTCTTTCTTGATACTAATGGCATCAAACCTTTCCATGTACCTGAAATTAGAGATGCTTTCATCAATCGCCGTAACGAAAACCACCTCTTCACTCTCAAGAGCTTTCCGGGTGTTCTGTGAGTAGTCGAGAATGCCTCGTACAGTATGATCGAGCTTCACAATGCTTTGCTCCATCAAACTGAGGTATTTTTCTATTTCGGAAGGCGACACGCCATTCAGCTTAGAGAGCTGAATAAGGCCCAGCACTGAAGTGAGGGGGGCCCTGAGGTTATGGGAAACCCTGTACACAAAGCTATCAAGCTCTCCGTTGAGTTTGGTAAGCTCCTTGTTTTGTTCTCTCAGTATCTCTTCAGCTTCTTTTCGCTTCCTCTCCTCTTCCCGTTGATTGAGTGCGCTAAATATGGCCGAAGAAAGACGTGTAAGGTTGCTTTTGAGTATGTAGTCATCTGCACCCTGCTTAATACACAGTACGGCGAACTCTTCAGACACCGTGCCTGTAACCAAAATAAATGGGATGTTATCTGTTTTCTCCCTGCAAATTTGCAGGGCTTCCGTTGAATCAAATTGCGGAAGCTGATGATCGGACAACACCACCTCCGGACAGAAATCCGTCAGCTGCCGGACATAATCATCCCTGTTGTCCACAACAACGTCTTCAAAAACAACGCCTTGCCTCCTAAGATTGATCTTTAAGAGATCAGCATCCTCTTCGAAATCCTCCAGGATCAATATTCGCAAAGAACTGGGTTTGCTCATTGGTCAGTTTGGTTCGGGTTGCCCGGATAGTAGTTTGTTCTCAGCCAGAAATCGCCAACGCACAGCATCTCCTGTTTGAATCTCTCAAACTGCACGTGTTTCCTTACGAAACCATTTACCCCGAGGGAGTAAGACTCCCGTACTACGTTATCATCTCCACAGGATGACATGATCACGATAGGGATATGTTTTTTTAGTTCGTCTTGTTTTATCTTTCGTAAAACTTCCAGCCCACCCACCTTCGGCATGTCCAGGTCAAGCAACATGAGAACGGGGAGCCTTCTGAATGAAGTTGAAAAGAAATAATCCAGCGCTGCCGCACCATCAGAGAAATGCACAACGCTCTTGATCAACTTTTCCGATTTGAGCACTCTGGTAGTGAGTTCTGCATCTTCCTCACTGTCATCTACAATTACCAAATAAGGTTCTCCGTCTGTTTCAGCTATCATCTTTTGTATTTTTGGTAGGTATACTAAAGTAAAATGTTGCGCCTTTGCCCGGGCTAGATTCTGCCCATATATTCCCTCCGTGCCTGGAAACGATCCGATGACTCAAGGCCAGGCCCACTCCTGTGCCATCGTATTCCTTCGCACTATGCAGCCGCTGGAAAACACCAAATAGTTTATCATAGTAGGCCATGTCAAACCCCACGCCGTTGTCCTTTATGAAGTACACCTGCCGGTGTGATTCGGAATAACAGCCAAAGGTTAGCTCAGTTCTGTAAACTTTGGAAGAGTATTTGATCGCATTTGAGATAAGGTTGTACCAAACCTGCCGTATCGTTTTTTTATCCCCCCAGGCATCAAGCGCTATTTCATTTTTCAAGAAAATCCTGGGGTCATCGTTCCTTACCTCCATTTCTTCCAGCACACTTTGCACCAAGAAGTTCATGCTAAAAGTTGATTTTACCAACTCCTTCCGGCCGAGGCGTGAAAAGTCCAGCAAATCGTCGATGAGCCGGGCCATTCGGACAGCATTTCGCATTACAATGCTGATCAGTCTTTTACCCTCGTCGTCAAGTTTATCATTGTACTCTTCTGCAATAATCTTCGTATAACTATCAATTGACCGCAACGGTGCACGTAAGTCGTGTGAAACGGAGTAACTAAATGCTTCCAGCTCGGCATTCAAAAAATGAGCCTTTTCTTCTGCCTGTTTTCTGGCAGTGATATCGAAGATAGAAGCACGATCCTTGATAAATTTTCCATTTCCGTCAACTACAGCCGTTGCATTCAATATAGCTGGGAAAGAAGTACCGTCACTTCTAACAAGCTCGAATTCAACAGCATCCGCCCTCCCGCCTTCTTTGAACAGTTGGAAATTCGATCTGAAAACCTCCCGCTCTTCCTCCTTCAGAAAATCTGAGAAATTCTTCTTGTATACTACCTCATCCTTGTTGTACCCCAGCCAGCGTAACAAAGTATTGTTTATTTCAATAAAATAACCCCTGTCGTCAAGAGAATGATAGCCACAAGGAGCATTATCGTACAGATCCCTTATCTCTTCGGAGCGCTGTCGTAGCGCATTTTCAGCAGCCTGACGCTCCTTCATCCGGCCTCGAAAAATATATAGTGTAATGATAATGATCACCAGAATAATCAACCCAAAGGCCACATACAATTGGTAGAACTGGCGATTGGAAGCGTTAGCAAGACTCACCCGCCTGCCTAGCAGGTCTCTTTCACGGCTCTTCATACCCTCCGACACCCGCCTGATGGCATCGGTAAGCCGCTTTCCTGTCAGCGAATTTCTATTCGGCGGAGCTGGAAGTTGGCCAATACCCGCACTTTCCATGGTTCCCAATGCAATCTTTTGCGCTATTAGCTGTCCCAGAGTATCCAAACTTCCAAGCTGCACGGCATTGTCGGCTACCAACTTTTTCAGGCTATCCAAGTGTACGGCAATATCCCTGCTCCTTTGCTTGTAGGTATCCTCAAAGGATTTTTCTCCATAAAGCAGGAAGCCACGTCGACTCGACTCAATTTCAAGAAGATTTGAATAAATCCCTTCAATTTGAAAAAGCACTTCTTGTGTGTGCGACACTTCAAAGGTGATGGAGCGAAATTGTGACATATTCCGGTAGGAAAAGAACATCGTAACAACCAGAAGCAAAAGTGCCGTCACAAAGCCCCCAATAATACGTTTGTCAACTTCCGATAGCATCTTTCTTCTCTTCAAAGCGGCAGAATAAAACCGGCGTTTTAGCCAATTCCACTGTTATTCTGCCTTAACTATTAACCTTTCGTAAAAATATTCCATACCACAAAAAGTCAGCTAAAAGTGATATGGGATAATTATTTATAATAAAAATTGCAAAATACCAACAAATAAGATAAATATTACCAGATTGAAAACGCCGAATTACTTCTGGCACCTGTTATAAATCTACAGAATTTACGCAAACAAGTTCCAACCACCCATCAATTAAGACGATGCGTTTCATCCCATATTATTGAATACCAGCTATTAACACAAGTAACTTTTCTATTTGAAAAAGCAATAGTCTTCAATTTTTGCCTTGAAAAAAATGTAGCCTCATTGCGGCTAAATATGACTAGCACCGATGGAGGCAATACTTCTGAAAAAAACATGGAACTTGCTAGTCACCATGCGAACGAAAATGCTACCTGGCTCCATAATCAACTGACTTATGGCCGTTGGTCAAATCCGTTGTTCAAAACTTGAAATAAGGTTTTACTTTTGCCCGAACCTCTTAAACAATACCCCCTACTACGTGAAGCATTTTTTACTCCTGGTGACGCTATTCAGTTTAACATGGCATGTCACTTTAGCTCAGAAAAAAAACGAAGACTACAAACTCCATATCCAAAAGGCCTCTTCACCAATAGTTATCGACGGTGACATGGACGAACAAGCCTGGCTCGATGCGGATGTGGCCACCGATTTCTTCAGTATCCTGCCCATGGATACCAGCTTTGCAAAGGTGCGCACCGATGTGCGCATGACCTACGACGAGCACACCCTCTATCTGATAGCCACTTGTTTTCATGGGCCAATAGAAGGCCCGTACTACGTGGAGTCACTGCGGCGGGACTTTAGCTTCGGGAAGAACGACAACTTCCTGCTGTTCATGGATCCGTTCGACGATCAGACCAATGGCTTCAGTTTTGGTGCCAATGCGGCTGGTGCCCAATGGGATGGCATTATGTACAACGGGGGTTCGGTAGATCTCAGCTGGGACAACAAATGGACCTCGGCGGTGAAAAATTACGACGACCGCTACGTGTTCGAAATGGCTGTGCCTTTCAAAAGCATCCGATACAAAAATGGCATCACCAACTGGGGTATCAACTTCAGCAGGCTCGACCTGAAAACGACTGAGAAGTCGAGCTGGGCGCCTGTGCCAAGGCAGTTTCCAAGTGCTTCGCTGGCTTACACCGGCATACTCGTTTGGGACCAGCCGCCACCAGCAGCGGGGCCTAACATCTCGGTGATTCCCTACACACTCGGTCGTGTGACGAAAAACTATGAAGAAGGCACCGACGCCGACGTGACCGGCGATGTGGGAGCCGATGCCAAAATAGCGCTCACCTCTTCCCTCAACCTCGACCTTACTATCAACCCCGACTTCTCGCAGGTGGATGTAGACAGGCAGGTAACCAACCTCGATCGCTTTGAATTGTTTTTCCCGGAACGCCGACAGTTTTTTCTGGAAAACGGTGACCTCTTTGCCAATTTTGGCTACTCTTCCATTCGCCCGTTCTTTTCCCGGAGAGTTGGCCTGGGAGTGCCTATTCAATTCGGCGCCAGACTGAGTGGAAGAATTAACCGCAACTGGCGGATTGGATTGATGGATATGCAAACGGGAAAGGTTGAAAAGACCGCCCTTCCGTCGCAAAACTTTGCCGTGATGGCGTTGCAACGCCGGGTGTTTGCCCGTTCTAATATAGGCTTCCTGTTTGTGAACAAAGAGTCGATCAACTACACGCCTGATCTCAGCTCGGATAAGCCGGTTTACTCGCAGTACAACCGCAACATGGGCCTGGAGTATAACCTGGCCACGTCAAACAACAAGCTGACCGGCAAAGCACTCTTCCTTAAGTCGTTTAGCCCCGACGTGAAAGGGCAGGACTTCACCCAGGCTGCCAACCTGCAGTACTCCGGGAGGAAACTGACAGTGGCATGGCAGCACGAATATGTGGGCAAAAACTTCACGGCCGAAGCTGGTTACGTGCCCCGCAAAAATTTTATTCGCCTTTCGCCTCAGGTGAGCTACAACTTCTTCCCAAAGGGCAAGCTACTGCTCAGCCACGGCCCTACGCTTGGTACTTACACCGTGTTCAAACCTGACTTCTACCTGACCGACAACACCCTTTTTGGTAGCTACAATTTTGTTTTCAGAAAACAAGAGAAGTTCACCGTATGGAGAGGCTACGATTATGTGGAGCTGCTATTTCCATTTGACCCCACCAACTCAGGCAAGGACAGTTTGCAAACGGGCAGCAAGCACAATTGGGCCTCGTGGGGTACAGAGTTCAGCAGTCGGCCACAAAGTGTTTTCACCTACGGGTTCAGCACCCGCTACGGTGGTTACTACAACGACGGCACAAGGTTCAACTTCACCACCGATATTGGCTACCGGTTCCAGCCCTACGTAAGCATTGCCCTAAGCTCGAGCTACAACAAGATTGTGATGTCGGAGCCATGGAACACCACCAAGTTCTGGCTGATTGGCCCACGCCTCGACGTGACCATGACCAATAAGCTCTATCTCACGGGCTTTTTGCAGTACAACGATCAGCAGGACAATGTGAACCTGAATGCACGGATTCAGTGGCGCTATGCTCCGGCGTCGGATTTGTTCATTGTGTATACCGACAATTACCTGCCCACGCCCTATGAGCCTGGCCTGTTCAATGTAAAAAATCGGGCCATCGTGCTGAAGTTTACTTACTGGTGGAATATTTAACCCAACAAAAAAGCCGGCTGTTACACCGGCCTTTGTTTTACCTTAACCCTAGTTTTTAAAACTATTCGGCTGTGTCAGTTGCTTCGACATGGCCGCCCCAATAAGCGCTTCCAGGGGAGTGCCGCCTTTACCGTCGTTCCCCATAATCATCGTTTGAGGGAAGTTCAGCTTGGCTATT
>TARA_R110002012_G_scaffold6596_4_pt1 | contig 44469 bp, 37 predicted proteins | sample TARA_R110002012 | Tara Oceans TARA_R110002012 (sample SAMEA4396515) | marine metagenome | biome: Westerlies Biome; feature: [DCM] deep chlorophyll maximum layer (ENVO:01000326); material: water (ENVO:00002006), including particulate matter (ENVO:01000060) such as... | depth 40 m
GGTGAGGGAGGATGTGGCCGCTGCACCACAAAAGCATCCACAACGACGTCATTTCGATCCGCTAACCGGCGGAGAGAAATCCCCCTGGTCTGGCACTGGACTCAAGAGTAGAAAGTATAAATGTACGTGGCTGTCGCTTAGAACCTTTATTTTAAAAGCTCAAAAGAGTCCATAAAGCGATGTATAGATTCATTGTTGCTTTTGCCTGTTTCTGTAATGGTTTGCAACATGTATGCCCTGTTGTTTATCAGAAAAAGCCTCATTCTGATGATTGCCATTCCTTGGCCATAGTCTACTGTAATTTCTCTGCCAGGATAATCAGCCAGGTTTTTGACTTCTTCCGTTAGCAACTTTCCTTTCACATTATTTACAGCTCCGTCAATGGCGCCTCTGAAGAACTTATCTAAAATATCCGTTCTATCTGAATTTATCAGGGAGTCAGGGTATTCTGTAACATTCGTCATATAAAGCAGATTGTCGTCATTTCCTTTTTCAGAAGCATCGTACATGACGATATTCATTTTCAATTGGCCTATCTCTGAATCTATCATTTGTGGCGTTGCTGTTGGTTCCTCCGGGAACTCAATTTTGAATCCAAATTCTTTGTCTTCAAAAAGAAACCATTTGCCTGAAGCGAAGCTTGATAAAACTGTCAGTAATGCTATTGAGGTGAGTAAATGGGTGTCAGATTTCAGATTCATGTTTGCCTGGTTTTTGAGAAAGCGCCTGATAGGGGTGTGGGAGTTTTATGCCGCTCCGTTTATACTAATACTTAGCTGTTGAGATGCTTTCACTGCGGCTGAATAGTTTTCACATTCAGATGTCCGCCCACAGCCCTAAGAACTTTTAGTATCGTTTCAAATTGAGGTTTTGATCCATGTGAGAGTGCCTTGTACAAACTAGGGCGACTCAAGCCTGTTTCCGCAGCAATTTTTGACATTCCCTGAGCTTTTGCTACATGTCCAAGGGCGGCAATTATATCCGATGTTTCGCCTTCCTCTAGTACGTTGTTTAGATATTCTGCGATCATATCGTCGTCATCTAAATATTCGGCGATATCGAATTTTGTTGTCTTCATTTTGTTCATATTCCTAAAATGACTTTTTGTACTCTTCCCATAATTGCCGGGTTTTGCTCGATTTATCTTTTCGCTTCTTTAACCACTTGTCGAATTCGTTGGTCTTTTCCACAGAATACATACGTAAATGTATTCACTTGGATACACTTTTCCAATTGCTGCCAAATAGAAATGTTGAATGGGGTAAGGTACCTCACAACAAAAGAATACCGACCAATATTCTCTATTATCAGTACCATTCTTCCATATTATCTAACAATTGAAAAAGCCAGGAAACAGCTGCCATCATCAGGGGGATATCTCCCTCGTTCCTCGCCATCGACCACACCTACACTTTGTTTTGGTGGACAAGCATGACGTTGATGTGGTGAGGGAGGATGTGCTACTGAATGAATTCTTCTACCTACATTTCGCTTCAGTCGGAACGTACGAAGCCGTGTGTGTAAGGCGGCAGTCACCCTACTCTAATACGCCAGCACAGGAGCCATCCCCCCTGAGCCACTGTAACGCTGCCCCTACAAACATTTCCCACAAAATCGTAACTTGGTTGGCGAGTACCTTTACGACCATCAACAATGAGTTCTATTACTGAGTCAACTTCCGAGGCAGTGTCACACCGAAGATGGGTAAAAGTCTCGCATTGGATAGTAACAGTTAGCTTTCTGCTGCTGGCTTTTTCCGGCTTCGAGATACTCATGGTGCACCCAAGACTTTATTGGGGAGAAGTTGGCAACGAATTGACACCGGCCTTGTTGGAGCTACCCATTAGCCGGAACCATCAACGGGATACCTGGGAGGAAAGCAAGGCATTCTTTGACACGGATGAGTCGCCGGTCAGTGCCGCACGTACGTCGGATGAATTAATGTTCAACCAAAATGGATGGGGGCGGAGCCTTCATTTCCTGGCTGCCTGGTTGTTGATCGTTCCGGGAGTCATTTACCTGCTGATCGGGGTTTTTAGTGGCCATTTCCGCAACCATATCTGGCCAAAAAGAAAAGAGCTGACGCCTGCATCGGTTTGGAGGGATGTGAAGGATCACCTGCGCATGCAGATTGCTCCGGCTACTGGTGGGCCTCATTATGGGCTGCTGCAGAAGCTCGCTTACATGATGGTTATTTTTGTTGCCTTGCCCCTGGCAGTGGTCACGGGCCTTACCATGTCGCCAGCCATCACTGCGGCTTATCCTTTCCTGCTAAAGGTGTTTGGCGGCTATCAGTCGGCCCGTACTATTCACTTTTTTACTTCGCTAACCCTTGAGTTGTTTCTGTTCATGCATTTGGCCATGATTATCAAAACTGGGTTTACACAGCAAATACGTTACATGACCCTGGGAAAGTGATATGAGTAATATGAAAAGGAAAGACATCATTACCAGAAGAAAAGCCCTTGCAGTAAGCGCCTCCGCTCTGGGGGCTCTTTTGTTGCCTGGATGTTCCAAAACGTCGCCACCTACTTATGGCAGTCTGCTGCGTATGGGAGATGCGTTGACCTACAATGCCCAGCGAACCCTGTTACCGGGACAATCTCTGGCGAAAGAGTACAGCTTTGGCGAAATCTCATCGTTTCCAGCTACGGGCACTATCAATCCGGCTGATAGCTCAAAAGAATACTACAGCGAAGAGTATGAACGCCTCAAGAGCGGGCTATTTGCCAACTGGCGATTGTCGGTGGAGGGAAGTGTGACAAATGCTGGGCAGTACTCGTTGCAAGATCTTCAGCGGTTTGCTTCCCGCACGCAGATCACCCGACACACGTGCGAAGAAGGGTGGACGGCTATTGGTGAATGGACTGGCGTACCGTTAAGCAGCGTGCTCGAACATGCAGGGATATTGCCAGGAGCCCGCTTCATTAACTTCTATTCTTATGACGGATGGGAGGACAGCATCGATATGCTGGATGCTTTCCATCCGCAGACGATTTTGGCTTATGGCATGAATGGAAAAGCCCTTTCAATTCCTCACGGAGCCCCGGTTCGCCTCAGAGTGGAAAAGCAGATCGGCTACAAAAGCATGAAGTACCTTCAGCGTATTGTGGTAACTGAAGAGTTTGTCGATCCGGGCGACACGGGGTGGGCCTGGTATGTGGGGATTTAGAATGGCAGGGAAAGGGGCTGAACCAGTGAAATTCCCATAACAGCCGTCATTCCGAGGGAGTAAATCATTGAATTCGCAACACTGATTCCACTACGACCGTGGGAATCTGCCGGATGATGGCAGTGGCCCAAAACGGCGTTTCTGCTAAACCCTGAGCTCAGCGGAGATGCGCCACAAGCTTCTATTTCATGCCACGTCGTTACAAACAAGAGAGATTGGGAGAAACTAGGTCGATTAGGGAGCTTGAGTTATCTGATGGGTTCTATTGGCGATTAATTGTAGCGGCGGGACGCCGATATAAGAAACCCACAAGGGAGACCCTTGCGGGATGAGGGGGTAGCGGCGGGACGCCGATATAAGAAACCCACAAGGGAGACCCTTGCGGGATTGGGGTTAGCAGTAACGTGTCAGCTCATGACGCCGTCAATCCACAATCCATCCTCTGCAATCCCAAATTTTTACTAGTTTCAGCACTTCAACGCAAATCCGAAGTGTATGTCTACCAACAGAAGAGATTTTATCCGCAAGTCTGCCATTGGTGCAGGTGTATTAGGCGTTTCGTCACTAGCGGCATGTGCCAGTGAAGGTGAACAGAAGCAGGGTGCCGGGTCAGACCCGTCCACCACAGGCACAAAGCCCATCGTGATCGCTACCTGGGCGCATGGCATGCCCGCCAATGAAAAGGCCTGGGAGCTGCTGAGCCAGGGCAAAAGCAGCCTTGATGCGGTAGAGGCAGGGGTAAGGGTCGTAGAGTCGGATCCGGAGGTGCAAACAGTTGGCCTGGGCGGCTTCCCCGACAGAGATGGGGTGGTGTCGCTCGATGCCTGCATCATGGACTACGACAGCCGTTGTGGCTCGGTGGCATTTTTGGAAGAAATTGAAAACCCTATTTCCGTCGCCCGCAAGGTGATGGAGGAGACCCCCCATATCATGCTGGTAGGAGAGGGTGCTCAGCGATTTGCAGTGGAGCAGGGCTTCGAAAGGAAAAACCTTCTAACGGAAAAGTCGAAGGAGGCTTACGAGAAATGGCTGGAAACGGCAGAATACAAGCCAGTCATTAATATAGAAAACCACGATACCATCAGCATGCTGGCGCTGGATAGCCAGGGCCGACTAGCAGGCGCTTGCACCACCAGCGGGGCAGCCTGGAAAATGCACGGACGTATTGGCGACTCGCCTATCATCGGTGCTGGTCTCTTTCTGGATGGGGAAGTGGGTGGCGCTTGTGCTACCGGACTTGGAGAAGCGGTGATCAGAGTGGCTGGTAGCGCCATGGTAGTGGAGCTGATGCGCAATGGGATGAGTCCTGGTGATGCTTGCAAAGCCATTGTAGAGCGCATCGCCGCCAAGCATCCTTCAGTCGCCGACCTGCAGGTGGGCTTTCTGGCGCTGGATAAGTATGGTAATTATGGTTCCTATGCGATACATAAAGGCTTCAACTTTGCCGTGTACAATAACAACGGCAATACGCTGATTGACGCAGTGAGTAAGTATTAATATCATTTGACTTGTTGATAAGGTAATTTACTGAGGTAATTTTCTATTAATCAGGCAACCTATTTTGGCACAAAAGTGTCGTTGCATAAGATGAAACACATTATTTTTTTACTGGCTATTTGGATGACAGGGGCCAGCACATTCGCCAGACAAAATGACCACTCTATTGCCCGGAAGTGGAATGAAGTGCTGCTTGAGGCGGTGAGGAATGACTTTGCCCGGCCTACTGTTCATGCCCGCAATCTTTTTCACATCTCCGCCGCCATGTACGATGCCTGGGCGGCCTATGATGAGAAGGCAGAGCTCTACTTTCTGGGGAGGTATCACGGAGACTTTTATTTTCCCTATGATGGTATCCAGGTGCCTGAAGACCGAAGGGCTGCTCAGGAGGAGGCTATTAGCTACGCAGCCTACAGGCTTATTAGTCATCGTTTCGCCGTTTCTCCCGGTGCCCAGAATATTTTCCTGATCGCTTATCAGCAGATGCAGGAAAGTGGTTATTCGCTTTCGTTTACATCCACCGACTACTCAACCGGCTCTCCGGCGGCGCTTGGTAATTATATAGCCGAAAAAGTGATTCAGTTTGGTTTGCAGGATGGCTCCAACGAAGCGAATTTGTATGCCAATCAGTATTATACCCCCCTTAACGATAAGGCATTGAATCCATTGATGCCGGGAAATCCTAATTTGAAAGACCCCAATCGCTGGCAGTCGCTGGAGCTTGGTGCATTTATCGATCAGGGCGGTAACCCTATTCCCGGCACCACCATCCCGTTTTTGAGCCCTGAGTGGGGTGACGTCACTCCTTTTTCGATGAATGCGCTTCATTATACACCACATAAGAGAGATGGTCATGAGTATTTGGTGTATCACGACCCAGGGCCACCCGTTTATTATGACGAGGATGATAAGGAGGCCATGGCTGCCTATGTCTGGACATTTAGTTTGGTGGCTGCCTGGTCGTCTCACCTCGATCCATCGGATGGCGTTATGTGGGACATTTCTCCCGCCTCCCTTGGCAACATAGATTACGCCGAGCTTCCTAAAAAGATCGAAGACTATCCGGCCTTCTATGATCTTTCCCACGGGGGAGATATTAGCAAGGGCTATGATGTGAACCCAGTAACAGGGCAGCCTTACCAGCCTCAAATGGTGGCCAGGGGAGATTATACGAGGGTATTGGCGGAGTTCTGGGCCGATGGCCCCAGCTCTGAAACACCACCGGGGCATTGGTTTGTGATTCTCAACTATATAAACGATCATCCGCAACTGGTGAAGAAGTTCATGGGTCAGGGGGAGGTTTTGGACGACCTCGAATGGGATATCAAAGCCTATTTTATCCTTGGGGGCACCATGCACGATGTAGCCATTGCCGCCTGGAGTGTAAAAGGATACTACGACTATATCAGGCCTGTGTCTGCTATTCGCTGGTTGTCCGGCGTTGGCCAGTCCTCCGATCCCAAGCTGCCGAGGTATGATCCCGGTGGGTTTAAGTTGTATGACGGACTTATAGAGTCAGTCAAAGCTGGTGACCCTTTGGCCGGCCCGAACAGAGAAAATGTTGGCAAAATAAAATTGAAGGCTTGGAAGGGGCCCCAGTATGTATTCGATCCGGCCACGACCGACGCAGGTGTTGACTGGATCCTGGCGGACTACTGGTGGCCTTATCAGCGACCGTCGTTCGTTACGCCGCCCTTTGCAGGCTATGTTTCAGGGCATAGCACCTATTCAAGGGCCGCAGCTGAAGTACTGTCTCTGCTAACGGGCAGTGAATACTTTCCAGGTGGCATGGGTGAATTTGATGCCGAGAAAAATGAGTTTCTGGTGTTTGAAGAAGGTCCAAGCGCCGATGTAGTGCTGCAGTGGGCCAGGTACCAGGATGCTTCCGACCAATGCAGCCTGTCTAGGATTTGGGGAGGCATTCACCCGCCTATGGATGATATTCGTGGGCGAATGATGGGGCATGAAATAGGAATTGATGCTTTTAACTTTGCCAACAGGTTTTTTGACGGTGTCACTACTGGCATGAAGGAGCGCCAGCTGGTGAAAAGTCAGGTGACGGTGTACCCGAACCCTGTGCAGCGGGGAAACGCCCTGACGCTGTCATTTAACAATCGTATGTCGCAGGCTCGGGCTGAGCTTATTACCATGGAAGGGGCCTCGGTCGCTGCCAGCGAGCTTTCGGCTGCATGGGCCGGGCAAACCCTCGACCTTGATGTTGCAGGTTTGAAACCTGGGTTTTACCTGCTGCGCATCAATTCCGGCAGCGCTTCGGAAATTCACAAGGTCATTATTGAGTAAGGCGGAGGGGTAGTTTGAGACCAATCTGCATTCTTGGGGGTTGAATGTTTGGTGTGTGGTCAAATAAAAAAGCAAAACTGGTTCAATGCGTCTCGCCCGGCCGGGTTAGGCTTGGACCTTTTGCTTTTTTATCACCAGTCGGGGTATTGCGGTTAAGGGTTCAGCCCCCGTATTTTACACTTGATCCGTAATTTGTCTTCTAGCTTTCTATCCAGGCTACTATGCCCAAATGGTGGTGGTGGCTGACACTGGCTGGCCATGTGATACCATCATGCTTTATCGTCGGCAAACCTGCCGCATCCGATAACACTTGATAACCTGGCCCCATTTTTCTTTGAAAGCAATCACGAAGTTCCTGAGGTTGATTTGGCGTGTTCAGCTTGAAGGTCTTCCATTTGACAGCTTCTATATTTGCAGTCGCTGCCACAGAGATGATGTGGCCTTTTTTCAGGATAGAATAGCCGTTGATTTCATTCAGCCATTTCCCACGGTAGTGCAGCCTTTCGCTCTCTGTTTCAGAATAAACCACTTCAATTTCTCTGGGCGAAAACGACTGGTCTGATCTTTCGGCCTTAAATATTGCTTCTTTGGCAGCCCAGAGCAGCCAGTAGTGTGTTTCTTCGTCGGTGCCTTTGGGGCAATGGTCGTAGGGATGTGAAATAAACCCTATCTCTCTTACGGAACGGGGTTTGAGAAGTTGGTCTGTCAGGTCAACAATGTCAACTCCAATCAATCCTTTTTCATTTTTTCCAGGATCACTTCAATGGCTTCGCCAATCGTATTCATCTTGTTGATAGACTCATCGTCGATAGTGATATCGTACTTCTCCTCAATATCAAGCACGATATCCACCACGTGGGCAGAGTTAATTTTAAGATCACCAATGAGTTGTATTTCGTCGGAGAGGTTGTCCAGTAACTCTTTTTGCATCACGTAGGGTTCAATAACACCTTTGATTTCTGCTTTGATCTCATCTTTGGTCATACGGGTGGTTGGTAAGGTTTTTACGAGGAAAACTTCCGCAAAATAATACAACTATTCACGTCCCCAAAGCCAAAGTTGGCTTTAGCCACAATGTTGAGGTTGGATTCCACAGTAACGGACGGGATTTTCTCGGCCGGAATGATCTTCAAAATCTCCGGGTGAAGCTCCTCAATATTGAGGTTCCCATGCACAAAGTTGCCGTGCATTTGAAGGGCACACCCCACCAGCTCGATTGAGCCTGCGCCTGCAATGCAGTGTCCAATCATTGATTTGGTGGCATTTACCAAAGGGAAATCGGCGGCCGGAACATTGAGCGCTTCCACCCAGTTGTTGAGCTCAATTGGGTCGGCCATAGTGGAAGTGAGGTGACCAGAAATGAGGCCGATAGACTCAGGTGTAATTCCAGCTTCTTTGATGGCATTTTTGATGCAAGCCTGCACGGCGGCGGAGTTAGGGGCTGTCATGGATCCGCCCATTCTTTGTCCGCCTGAGTTGACGTCGCCGCCGAGAATCTCCGCATAAATCCGGGCGCCTCTGGCAAGGGCTGTGTCGAGTTCTTCAAGCACCAGCGCCCCGCCTCCTGCGCCGGGCACAAACCCCGACGACGTGCTGCTCATGGGCCTTGAGCCAAATGTCGGATTGTCGTTGGAGTCTCTGCAAAGCACACGCATGGAATCGAAGGCTCCCCAGATATACTTTCCTTTGCCTTCCGAGCTGCCACACAGCATCCGCTTCGCTTTGCCACTTTTAATAAGCTCATAACCCATGATGGCGGCTTCGGTGCCGGTGCTGCAGGCAGAAGAGTTGGACATGACCCGGTTGCCTGCCCCCAGCATGCCGTTGAGGTAGGCGCTCACGCCGCTGTTCATTGACTGAGTGATGGTTTTGGTGCCCAGCTTTCTCACTTGTCCGGCATTCACCAGGTCGAAGCGGGGCCCTATGCTTTCGTCCATACTCAGTGCACCGCCTCCGTACACGATGCCTAGTTCAGGATCAAATTTTTCATAATCAATAGTAAGGCCTGCATCTTTCCAGGCTTCCAGGCCCGACAGGCAGCCGTAGATCACGCCATGGTTGTCGAGCATTTTGTTGAGGAGCTGAGGGAGAAGACTGAGCTTGTACTCCTCTGACACTTCGGGTTCACCAGCGATTTGACAACCCAGGTTGTGCTCGGCCAAAGTAGGTATTCTGGCAATGCCGGACTTCATGCCTCGCAAGGCTTGCTCAAAAGCTTCTTTCCCTGTGGCATTTGGTGCCACAACGCCAAGTCCTGTGATAACTACTCTTCTATTTAAGCTCATTTTTATTCACTAGTAAGCCAGAGAGATCGCCCTTGCAAACCAGCTGCTTAGTGTCTCTGTTGTGGCATTCGATACGGCACTTCAACTTACCGAATCTATAATAAATTTTGGAGGAAGTCACCTCAAGTGTTTGCTCAGGGTAGGCTGGCGAATAGAAATCGACGCAGGAGGAGGTGAAAACAGGCACCTTTCCATCCATCTCATCAGGGCTGCTGGTGTGGTTTAAGTACATGCCAAAACAAACCAGGCCAATTTGTGCCATCACTTCGGTGATGATGACTCCGGGAGTGACAGGGTTGCCGGGAAAATGACCCCGGTAGAAAAATTCATCCTTTTTTAGCTTATAGGTTCCTTTAATGGAGTTTTCGTCGGCACTGAGTATTTCATCCACAAACAAAAACGGTGGGCTGTAGGGTAGTTTTTGAATAATGGCTGCAAAGAGTTCGCTCATAGTAGGTGCTCGCCCCCATCCACATGAATGGTGCTTCCGTTGATCCAGTTAGCTTCATCCAAAGATAGGAGGTAAATGGCATTTGCCACATCTTCAGGCGTCGTCATTCTGCCCATCGGGTTGTTTTTGGTGACCAACTCGATCATCTTTTCGTAGGAGGGGATCATTTTCAAAGAGGGTGTGAGTGTCACGCCTGCCTGTATGGTATTTACCCTGATGCTGTGCGGGGCCAGTTCTACAGCCAGGTACCTGCTCAAAGTTTCGAGTGTTGATTTTGCCAGCGCAATGGCGCCGTAGCCTTCCCATACCCGGTCGTTCCCCATGGAAGTAAGTGTGATAATTCGGGCAGGTTTGGCAAAGAAGTCGTTTTTCAAAAGAGTGCGGGCCCAGGTAAACACATTGAGGGCCATGGCGTCAATTGTCAGCTGCAAGTCCTGGAGGTTGAGCTCGGGGCCATCGTTTGAAACAAAAGGCTTCAGATTGCCCCGGGAAACAGAGTGAAGCATCAGGCCGATATCGGCATCACCCAGGGCCTTTCTGAACTGTGGCAGGTGTTCGTTGATTTTCTCCTGGCTTGTGGCGTCAAAGTTGAAAGAGATTAGCTGGGCGCCTGATTCCCGGATGTCATTAAATGCAGCCTCGATATCGCCCAGCACCGAGCGGCGATCTCTGTGGACCACAAGCAGGTTCCACCCACTTTTGCCCAACTTCCGGGCAGTAGCCAGGCCTATCCCTGAGGAACCTCCCAAGATCAATGCCCATTTGCTCATGGCTGTATCGGTTTAATGAAACACCTTCTGCGGATGGCAAGCCGGTTACCCTCTCCGGTGTAGTCGTTCCACAGATTAAGCACATTGAAATTTTCTTCGAGCATGGGGCCCGTCATTACGTCGGTGGCGCCTGTTTTAATGAAATTATCTAACATGCTTCTAAAGATAAGAACATTTGCCCCAAGCTTTTGGTATTCGGGCTTCACCCCAATGAGAAACATGTCGAGGGTTTTGTTAAAATAAAAATCTTTCAGCACGTGATAAAAGCCAAATGGAAACAGTGAACCTTTTGCTTTTTGAAAAGCCTTCGAAAAGGAAGGAAAGCAAATGGCAAAACCAATCGCCTCGTCTTTGTCATTCACAACCACGCTCACATACTCTTTTCTCACGAGGTCAAAATACAGCTTAACGTAGTAGTCAATCTGGGCTTGAGTAAGTGGGTAGTAGCCGTACAGGTCGGCATACGATTCATTCAAAATTTCGAAGATGCTATTAGCGTAAACCAACATTTCCTTATTGGTCTTGAACTCCTTTACCTTGAATTTGAAGCGGCCTTCAACAATTTCGGCAGTTCTTTTTAATCTTCTTGGGATTTCTCTGGGCACAGCGCCCCTGGCTTCCACCCAATCACATGCCTTTTCAAACCCCAGGGCTTCAAAATGCTCTTTGTAATAAGGGTAATTATAGATGGTGGCCTGTGTAGCTATTTCTTCAAATCCATCAATGAGGGTGCCCTCAAAGTCAAGATCGGTAAAGCCCATTGGTCCGTGAATGGCCTTCACATTTTTTGATTTGGCCCAATCCTCAACAGCTTCGATGAGCTTTTTTGATACTTCCCTGTCGTCAATAAAGTCTACCCAGCCAAATCTCACCAGGGCCTTATCCTGCAGCTCTGTGCCGTGGAGAATGCCCGCAATCCGTCCGACAATCTCGTCTCCTTTGTAAGCCAGAAAATAGGCAGCGGAGCAGTACTCAAATGCAGGGTTTTTGTCTTTACTGAGTGTGCTTTCTTCAAACTGAACGAGCGGTGGTACCCAATAAGGATGGTTTTTATAAAGCCTGAAGGGGAACTTTATGAACGCTTTTAAATCTTTGGAGGTTTTTACTTCCCTAATTTCAATCGACATAATTTACAGAAGGCCGTTTTGTCTGTAATGCTCGGCAGATTCTTTCAACGCATCACCCAAAGATGTGAAAATAAAATTTTTTGGCGTGACATCTTCTTCTGTAATTGCCCAGTCGGCAGTAAGCTCATTCATCTTTTCGGGCGTAAGCACTGGCTGCCCCTTAAAAATCCTGGCAAAAAACTCATTGGCATGGGCGTAAGGCATCATGATAAAAGAGGGGATGCGGATAGTAACCGGATTTTTCCCAATGCTATTCCCAATGCTGCTGTACAACTCGCCGGGAGCGTAGTTTTTCCCATCTGTAGCTGCAATAATGGTGTTGTCCGGCTGGGTAGGGGCGTAGTCCACCAGCAGCCTCGCCAGGTCTCTGGCAAAAATAAACGTTAGTTGCTGCGTTGGCTTGGCAAGCAGGGGAGCAATGTTCATTTTGATGGCCTTGAACAACTTGAGGAAGGCAGCATCCCCAGGTCCGAATACGGCAGTCGGCCTGACAATCACCAATGGGAGCGACATTTCCAAAAGTTGCTCTTCAGCCAATAGCTTGCTTCGACCATAGTTTGTTACAGGCTTTAACACACCGGAGGGGCCTCTGGCGGCCAGGGAGGATACATAGACAAACTTGCCTTTTGCTGAGAGCAGCCCTTGCTTTTCAATCAGCTTTGCAAACTTTACAGTAAGCACCTGATTCGTTTCGAAGAGCTTTTTAGGATCGAAGGCCTTTGTGAGCCCTGCGTTATGGATGATGAGGTCGAAAGTGCCATAGAGTTGTTTCAACTCCTCCATTTCTTTTTGCAGCAACTCTCCGGAGTGGTAGCTGAAAACGGTAGAAGGAACCTGCAGATTTTGCAGCTGGCTGGTGTCCGACGACTTCCGCACGCCAGCCACTACCTGATGCTTTTGACTAACAGCATATTTGACGATATGGGTTCCGATGAAGCCACTGGCTCCTATGACGAGGACTTTCAATGGGCAGCCATGTTCTTGTCCTGCAACGTTTCGATGCCAAGCTTTTTCATGGTGTTGTAGATTTTTTCGACTGCAATATCAATTTGTTCTTTGGAGTGAGACGCCATCAGGCTAAAGCGTATCATGGTGTCTTCGGGGCCTACAGCTGGTGGAATAACAGGATTGACGAAAAGCCCGGCTTTGAAGAGTTCGGTGGTGAGCTCAAACGTCTTCATGAAATTTCGGACGTAGATAGGTATGATGGGCGTTTCTGTCTTGCCAATATCGATACCGTAATCTCTGAAAAGTCTGTGAGCATGGTGTGTGTTTTCCCACAGCTTGGCTATCAGGGAATCGTCGCTTTCGAGCAAGTCCAGCACGGCAAGCACCGATGCCACTGTAGAAGCTGGCATACTCGCACTGAAGATGAGGGCCCTGGAGTGGTGCTTCAGGTAGTTGATGGTGTCGGCGTCTGAGGCCACAAAACCGCCAATAGATGCCAGCGACTTGCTGAAAGTACCGCCAATCAGATCGACTTCGTTGTCGAGACCGAAATGGCTGGAGGTGCCGGCACCGTTTTTCCCCAGCACACCAATGGCGTGGGCGCAATCGGTCATGATGGTGGCTCCGTATTTGTTGGCCAGCCGCACAATTTCAGGCAGGTTGGCAATGTCACCTTCCATGCTGAACACACCGTCGACGACGATGAGTTTCAGTTGCGAATCATCGCACATCTGGAGTTTTTTCTCCAGTGCGTCCATGTCGTTGTGCCTGAATTTCAGTTTTCTGGCAAACGATAATCTGCTGCCCTCTATGATGGAGGCATGGTCAAACTCATCGAGAATGATGGTGTCTTCTTTGGTGGTGAGGCAGGGGATAACCCCCAGATTTACCTGAAAGCCCGTGGTGTAAACCAATACCGCTTCTTTATTCAGGAACTTCGCCAGCCTGTTCTCAAGCTCCACATGGAGATCGAGTGTGCCGTTCAAAAACCTTGAACCCGCACAGCCGGTACCATACTTTTTTATGGCCGCCGCCGAGGCTTCCATGACTTTGGGGTGGTTAGTCAGGCCCAGGTAGCTGTTCGATCCGAACATAAGCACCTGATGACCGTCGATGGTTACTTCTGTGCCCTGCTCTGACTCAATAGGGCGGAAAAAAGGATACTGACCAAGTCTTTTTACCTTTTGAGGCTCCTGGTAAGTACTCGTACGTTTTCTCAATTTGTCATTCATAGTCTACAACAAACATTGTCACGGCTGGGCCTGTGAAGTAACACAATTAACCTACATCTTCCAATCAAAGGGTGTTGGGAGAACGAGAATAAACTGCATTTATAATCAGAAGAATGTTCATTTAAGGGTGCAGGCTCAAAGTTAGCAAAAAGTATTTACTCTTACTTTTTATAAATTTCATGTTTGTATTCGAAGGCGAGGCCCGCCGCCCCATTGCTGGAAAACTGGTGCATGTAGTCGATGCTTTCGTTGTTGTTAAACATTTCATACCGAATCTCCCAGAATCTGTCTTCTTTATAATCGTTGTTTTCGTACCCATTATAAAGCTCAACTTTTATAGTGTTCCGGCCTTTGGCCAGGTGCGGCGCCAAATCCACGTCAAGGCTAAGGTCTGGGTTGCCGTCAAACACTTTGCTGGTGAATAGTAGGGAGTCATTTAAGTATACCTTCACCTGGTTGTCTGCCTTATAAAACCGTATAAAATGACCCTTTGCCGCCTGCGGTGGTTGTGAGAAAACGAGCTGAGAGATCAGGCAGAAAAAGACAAAAGAAAATATTTTCATAATTCAAATTTATGAAAACATACAAGCATACGAAGTGCCAAACTATTTTGGCGCTGGCAAAAAAGGAGTTCTTAGCGCTATCTTATTAATTGTTAATGCGATACCTGAGGTTTAAAAGTGCCTGGAAATTTCTATCGCTGATGCCGTCGATAAAATACCGGTGGTAGTGTTTTGCATACTGTAGCTGGGCTTCTACTGTAAATTGGTCAAACAGCCGGTAGTACCTGGCCGAGTAGGCAAATTCAAACTCCGATGGGTATTTCAAGGCCCCGGCATACTCTCTGAGGATGTAGTCATCATTAAATCTTATTGCCTGTGCCGTGAGGCCGAACATGCTCTTGGTAGTGAAATACTGCGCCTGGAGCACATTCGTATTTGAGCCGGGGCCTATGCCTGCACCAATGATTTGGCCGTTTTGGGTATAGCCATGAGCGATGGAGTAGTGCACATAATAGGTAGGCGACGAGAATATGCTGACAATCTGGAGCTGGTTGGCGCTGAGTTTGGTGTTTTCGTAGTGGAGCTTAACGATATTTCCGTTGCTGAGTTCAAAAGCCTCGGTGATACCAAGCACAAAGGCGGAGGAGCGATCAGGGTTGCGGCCAAATTCTTTGAAGTTGCCCGGAAAATCATTTCTCGCATACTCGGTGTAGATTTCCAGCCCCAGTTCCGGACGATTCCAGCGGATGGTGACAGATGCCATTTGGTCGTATTCATCGTTGGTGATGATGCCGTTTAACGGGGTGTCGTATTGCCTTGAAGTATGCGCAAAAGCTGCAAAAACATCTTTCGCTCCCATGCTGCTTCTTTCCCAAAGCCGGTACATGACCCGATGGAGCCCCAGGTTCAATCCCTTCACGAAGCTCGGCTCATAACCGCCGGTGAAGCCGGTGATGTAACGGTGGTTATTGTTGGGATTGCTGTCATAGTAATCGGATTCCTGCAGCATACCCCAGAAAGCTTTGCCCTCCAGTCGTCCGATTTTGGTATCTATAGGCCTGTTGAAGCCGAGGTTGAATCGAGGTATGCCCGCCGCCTGCTGACTCATTAGAATGGGGTTGAAGGTGGCTGGGCCCCAAACTTCATTTTGGGTAGTGAAACCTGCTGCAATGCCCCGGTAAACGTATTTGACCTCTGACTGCCCCGGATCAATCTTGAAAAGGCTTTCGTCTCCATACCGTTCCACCTGGTCCAGCCTTTCGTAGAAAGGATACGAATATTGACTTTTGTTGTAAATAGGTTGCGGGATATCGATGGCGGCGTTCTGACTATAATGCACGATGGGCGACAAGGTGTAGCTAAAGTACCCATTTTCGCCGGTAGGAAGTTTGCCCATCACACCGGTAGTAAACCATGAATTAAGCCCTTTTCCATTCCAAACGGCGCCGTCGTTGTAGCTTCGGGGTGCGGTAGAATTGAATAAAGTGCCGAAAGAGGGATCGACCACAGAAAATTTGTCCGAACTGGTTGAAGGTACCAGGTAGTTATTCCATGGGTTCCAGCTAAGGGAGCTGTCAGGAGCGAAGTCTGTAATAATGGAAGGAAAGGTACCGATGGCCTCCTTGTCGAAATCATTTTTTAAGAGGAGTAGCCTATGGTACTCAAAATCCAGCGTGCCTGGCTGGAGTACCTGGCTGAAAAGGCTGGAGGAAGATAGAATGAAAAGTGAAAAGAGGCAGGTTTTTCCTTTATTCATGTGTCGTTTAGCTTAAGGTATAGCTTGGTAAAATGCAGGGTTACTTAGGTGTAATTTGTTTGGTTACTGGACTTTTTTGGCGATTTTTTTGACAACCATGGTTCCTGAATATGTTCTCAAACGTAGCAATTTATAAGCAATAATGAGCGTTTAAAATTTATGAAATTCACCTTATTTTTTAAGGTAATCTCTTTTGACAGAGCAAATGAATTCTCCGGTTTCTCAGCTATTGTTGCCATTTTTCAAAAATGAATACAAGATGCAAAGTACAGCCTTTGAGTTGGAATAAGTGACCCTTTTTTTGTCGCTTTTGTACCGCTGCGGCGAAATTTGCGCCTTTTCTGGGGCATCGTTTGTATGCCCCATTTCTAATTGGATGAATAACCTGGTGAGCTTCTGGCTGCCGGTTTTTTTGAGAAAAGGAAATTTTCTTGCCTACTTTGCTGCCTTGCTGCTGAGCGATAAGCGGCGTGTAGAACGAAAAGCCACTTAGTGAAACTAATCTACTCTTTACTTCTGACAAGCTGGAAAAAGCTGTTTTTTGCCATGCTGATGAGCATTGTGGCCGGAGGGTTGTATGCTTTGTCGATCAAGTTTCTTCACGAAATCATTACCAGCGATTCCGGGTTGATGCTGGTGTTTTATAAGCTCAATATCTGCATCATCGCATCCACTGCCATGTCCGTGTTCGCCGGACATTACCTCACCAAAGTGTATGAGGGCCAGGTATCTGACCTCCGTCTTTCCATATCAAAGAAAATCCTGAAGGCCGATTTTTTTCATGTGGAGCAGAACTCTCTTCAAATAATGCCTGTGCTGAATAACGACATCAATACCATTGGTGCGTTCATAAAAACGGTGCCTGATTTTTTTGTTTCAATTTCAAAAGTGGTGGCCTGTGTGGCTTATATGTTCTGGCTCTCATGGCAGCTTACGGCCTATGTGATGAGCATTTACGCCCTGGTGTTTCTGGTTTCGATGATTGTTTTTCCAAGGGTACATAAGCAGGAGAGGATGATCAGAGAGCTGAAGAATGACATTTTCGAGCATATCAATGGCCTGGTGAGAGGGCTCAAGGAACTGTCGCTCAATAAAAAGCACAAGTCTATTTACGTGCAGGATATTATGGGTCCCACGAGCCGCAAACACAGCGACAGTTTGACGATTCTTGGGACGCTGCACATATTCGTGACCAAGATTGGAGAGCTTATCGTCATTGTTTCGCTTTCGGTGCTGCTGATTAAATACAACGACATTGTGGTGATGGACAGCGGCTTGCTGTTAGAGTTTTTGACGGTGGTTATGTTCGTTTTGCCGGCACTGATTATTACGACGACTTTTCTTAATAACATAAAAAAGGTGGAGGTTGCCCTCAATGCGATCGGCAAGCTGGGAATTGAGTATCAGCCAGACAGTGAGGCAAAGCAGCAGCCGTTGAGCCCGATCGGGTCTCAACCGGATCCATTGATTGTTCTTGAAGATGTGGGGTTTGAATATGGTTCGGAAAGGGAAGCAAATGGGTTTCATATCGGGCCGTTTAATCTGACGATCAACCGTGGGGAAATAGTTTATCTCAGTGGGGGGAACGGTAGCGGTAAAACAACACTGGGTAAGCTGATTGTGGGACTTTATCGACCAAGCTCTGGGAAGATTTTATTTCAGGGACAGGAAATAGACGAACGGAAAAATGAAGACTATCGCAACCAATTCGCAGCGCTGTTCCCCGATTCCCATGTGTTTAGAGGGCTGCAGTACATTGACGATGGCTACCTTCAACAGCATGGCGAGCGACTTATCAAGATGCTCAATATTGAAGAGATTGTAAATATCAAGGATAAATCGCTGTCTACCATACGGGTGTCATCGGGGCAGCAGGGCAGATTGTCACTGTTGAGGTCGCTCCTGGAAGACAAAGAAATTTACCTGTTCGATGAGTGGGCGGCTAACCAGGATCCGCTTTTTAAACTGAAATTTTACGGTTCAATTATCCCGGATTTGAAGAAAGAAGGAAAGACTGTTATTGTGATTACCCACGATGAGTCCTATTTCCATATGGCCGATAGAATTATCAAGCTTGAAGATGGTCATGTGGTCAGACAGCACTCCGGCAAATAGGCGTTTGGCTAACTCACATCTCTGAGATCGAAGCATTCAGGGCATGGTTTTTTCAGCCCAAAGAGAAACGACCGGTAGGGGAATATGTTTCTGGTGTAGGGAAATTCCGATGGATAAAGTTTGTATTTGATGTTGTCCGTTTGGATCAAATCGTCCATACTGGACCCAAAGGCCAAAAATGTGCAGGTCGGATTATTTTCGAACCAAACGGGGCTGACGATTTTAGCCAGCATCCCACACATCATCATCACTACTGTGCCGTCTTCAAACCTTTGTTCAGCAAGTTCTTCGTAAAGCTCGTAGGAGTTCCTGAAGGGAACCCTCATGATGCGGGGCTCGTCCACTTCCAGTCCCAGCTTTTTGAGTACTGCCAGGTCCTGAAACTCGTTAAGGACAAAGAACAGCTTCCTGCCTCTCAATGCTCCCAGGATAGCTGGAAGCAGCGAGAGGTTATGGTGGATGGTCATCGCCGGCACAGTGAATTCGTCGGCTTGTCTGAGCTCCAGAGCCAGTGTTTTCAGCTCAGGATAGCAGGTGCCGCATGGAACTCCCACAAAGTAATTGTGCCTTTTGACTTTCAGGGCTGTCATCAGTCGCTCAGCCAGCACTGTAGAGTATATCTGCTGTTTTCTGCCGTACCATTTCGCTTCATTGTCTTTGTTAAGGTACTTTCTGATAAAAGTGATTTCTCCATCATTGAGATGAGAAAAACAGAAAGGCACTTTCTTTTCCAGGAGATCTCTCAAACGTGACGCACTTTCGTGGTAGCCGGGGCCATAATTCTTGCTGTATCTGAAAATCTGCGGCTGCGTCGACCTGCCTTTGTTGTACCGGTTGATCTGCAACAGGGTCACCAGCGATTGCAGGTAGGCCGCAAATGAAACAACAGCAGCCAGCGGCTTAAGAAGGCTCGTGGTATTGAATGTGTATTTGCCCTTTAATTGTTGCAGTAGCCTGCGAAAGTGTTCTCTCGATGCCGGGATGTGAACCACCAGTGGATGGGTGCCTGTGGCGGTGTTGTGCAGTTGATCCTTTTTCCAAACCAGGTCCCGGAAGATGGTTTGCTGCGATGCCAGTCCAAAGGTCTTCAGCAGCTTCCGCTCGTATTGGAAGAAGAGGAAGCTGTGCCTCTTTGACAGGAGGGGCCAGCTAACAGCGGTGGCTCGCCCGCCTGTGCAGGCAAAGAGCTGTTGCTTACGGTCAACTGCAATAGTGTAATCAGGCCTGAACGATTGGGAGCTGCAGTCGGCAAAAAAACGACTGAAGAGAGATTGATCGGATCTGATGGATGAAAGGACATCCTCATCTGAGAAGTCGATGCCATACAGCGCCTGTATATCCCCCAGCATTTGCTTCACATGTTGTGCCAGGCCAATGAAAGAACCAGAATTGAGGTAATCGTAGTGGGTGTTTCCACGGAAATAGTGTTTCCAGTAATAGTGCCTCAGTGTAGGCTCTCTAAAGTAAAAGTTGGCCTCTGCCGAAAAAATCACGTCAGTATTGAACTGTTCGTAAGCTTTTATCAGGCTTGCTTCTCCGTCCATGATGTCCACATCAAAAGCATCTACGATTAGCAGGCATTGTTTGTCATCAACATTGGTTTGGGAGAGATACTCTGACAGGTATTTTAATTTGATCGCATTTCGATCCCACTTTCCTCGCTGGCCCAACACTTCTAAAGGCAGACCTAATCTCTCACACGAATCCTTAAGTACACTTATTCTTTCATCTATTGTATCTGCAAAAGTCACTACCTTTAGACTCATCCTTTCTGCTCTTTTGCGGACAAAGTAAATGAACTTTAAGACATTTACCCGATGTAAATATTAGAAGCTGATGAGCAACTTAAAAGCCAGACGATTACGCAAATTTTGGAAAGCTCCTATAAACAGGAGGCTGGACGTCTTCGAATACAGGTATAAATCATCATATCCTTACCTTTCTGGTGACACTTTTCGTCAATTGGGTGAAGTGGTGATAGATAAGTCTAACAGGAATTCTGGCTTGATCCAGAGAACCGGGCCTGTAATAGTGTATGCTATGCAGACGAGACGAGGTGAGTTTCTTGACCAGTTTTTCGATAGTGTGCTGCCAGCGTTACGCCAACCATTTGTTTTGGTGACACACAATGGCATGACGCCAGATTGGGGGAAGTATGAACGGTGGCTGGAAAGTGAGCAGACGCTGGCCTGGTTTGGCAAAAACATGATTTATGATCACCCTAAAGCATATACGCTGCCATTGGGGGTTGTCAATCTACGTGACCCGCATGAAAGAGGCCGGACTAATCAGTTTTGGAACGAATTGCGGTCAAAAAAAACGGAGAAGGATATACTCTGTTACGTCAATATAGGGGTTGGCCATAAAAAGCAAGCGAGATATGAGAGCAGGTTGAGTGCCATGGAATTTTTTGCAGATAGGCAATTCGCTACAACCGTTGGGGAGCGCTCATGGAACCTGTATGCCGCCGAAATGAAGAGATCGAAGTTTGTGGTGGCACCTCCCGGCGAGGCGCTTGACACTTTCAGGCTGTGGGAGGCACTCTATCTTGGAGCGATACCGATTGTTACTTCCACGGCGCTTGACGCTTTTTACAGTAATTTTCCTGTGTGGATTGTAGATAGCTGGGAGGAAGTGACTGAGCAAGCACTTGAGAAAAAATGGGCAGAGCTTTCTCCCGGATTTGACAGTTGCCCGCAATTGTGGGCAAGTCATTGGTTTAAAAAGATCACGAGTTTTGTTGACTGATGGGGGCGGTGACAGAGGTTTTCAGATACCTTAAGCTGCATCTGGCAGGCTCAAAGGCCAGGGTACAAGGCGAAAGAGATGTGTCGGCAGGTGAAAATCGCCCACCAGTGTATATTTCTCTTTCTACCACACCTGAGCGCATCGCTAAAATCGGCCCTGCCATAGCGTCCGTAATGGACCAGACCTTGATGCCTGACAAGATATTCCTTTGCATCGCCAAAAAAAGCAAGAAAGGGCAGGCTTATAGAATTCCAGCCTTTTTATCGGGCAACCCCTTGGTGGAAATAAGTTGGGTAGAAAAAGACCTCGGGCCCGCCACCAAATGGTTTTATACCTGCAACGCTGATCATATCGCCAAAGGCAGCAACATCATCGTGCTGGACGATGATCAGGTGTATCCGAAGCAACTGGTGGAACACTATCTGCATTGCAGAAGGCAGTTTCCCGGAGCGGCTTTCACATTGCTGGGCTGGCCAGTGCCAACTACCGGGCGGCACACCGACAGGAAGTGTGTGAGTGCAGGGAAAGTTAGAATTCTGGGCGCCGACAATAGGATTGAAGTGACTGAGAGCCCCCGGCAGGTGCATTGCATGCAGGGGGCCTCCAGCTACATGATTACAAAGGGGATGCTTAAACCCACGGCCGATTACTTCGAGAAATATGAGGCAGCCAATTTTGCCGACGACATCCTGATCAGCGGGCTTTTGGCAGCCAGCCATGTGCCTGTGTATGTGCTGCCAGGCCCATTTCAGTTTATTCGGCTTCATTCTTTACGGATGATGAGGGCAGCTAGCTTGTACAATAACACCAATCGGAGTAGCGATTACAACGATCAGCTTTACATGCTTTTCGAAAAAAACTGGCCCGCTGTTTAGTAAATGTACGGGCTCAGCCGGTTTGATCGGTTGACAACAATCCTTAGCCCAAGGCAGCCAACCACCCGGGCAAATTTAAAGATATGCGTGAGGCTTGTTCGGTAGGTTTTTAGGTGGCTCCATCCATTAATCTTCCCAGCTGCTTTTATGTTTTTCACAAGGTGCCTCTCCCTGATAAAGTCCTTTCTCAACACCTCCATTGCGTATAGAAACAAGCGATCCCGTATGGATTGTTGAGACACCTCCGGATATACGACGCTTGCATGCTTTGCCTTGTTTTCTGCTTCCGTTACAATTTTCGACACCCACTCGGGATTTGATTTCTTGTCTTGCTTGTTGTCCCACTTGATTTCTAGCTGGATGTCGAGGTGTCGCATTAGCCGTTTCCATTCGTTAGGCCCGTCCTCGATGCTGATATGAATAAACCTGGGGTCATCCTTGAAAAAGTGTAGTACTCTTTTTCTGTAAATGAGCCAGTCAATCAATATTTGGCGGTAGACTGTTTTGCCCATGATCAATCTCGAAAGACGAACGATCGCTTTGTCATCCGACATGTGCCGCTCGTCGATATGACTGAACCAGTTAAACATGCTGAGAATCCAGCGGGATGGCTCCCGATCCAGCAGAACTATTTTTGCATCGGGAAACCAGGTGGTGAGGTGATGGAAATTGTGTAGGCTGCCATCGAGAAAGTAGTCAAACTTCGAAAAAAAGGCTTCGTTTGGCTCGGTTAGGTGAGAGTACACCCCGAAGTGAGGCGTATGGGTAACCCGAAGACCTTTTTCCTTCAAGGCATTGGTGATGCTGGTGGTGCCCATTTTTGAGGAGCCGATGAAGAATACTTTCATAGACTGTCAGGTGCCGGTTTGTGGAAAAGCTCGAAATAGGCTTGTGCCATGCTGTCCCATGTGAACATTTCCTTCTCGGTATTGCTTTTGAACAACTGACCAAGGTTTTTGAGCGCTTCTTTGTCGGCCAGCAGTTTGTCAACCGTCATGCCCCACGCTTCTGCATCGCCGGACGGCAGCAGCAAGCCATTGAAGTTGTCTTTTACTGCCGATGGAATGCCGTCTACTCTTGCTGCCAGGCAAACCAGCCCACTGATGGCCGCTTCCAGAGCTACGAGCCCAAACCCCTCGTAGTCACCGTCAACGTGCAAGTTGGGCATCACAAACAAATCGGCTTGCAAAAGCAGCTGATCAAGTTCAGCTTGGGGTAATTTTCCTGTAAATAACACTTTGTCTCTATAGGTCGGCTCTATCATAAGCTGGTCGAGTTCAAGGGCTTCCAGGCCAAAGCCAAAAAGGTGAGCGAGTTTCCTAAAGACAGATGCCGGAAGTAGTTTTGAAAACCACAATATGAGCTTAATGTTCTTTTCTCTGGGCCCAGCAATTACATAAAAGACTGGTGTTTGGGTTTGCGTCAGCACATTTTTTATGAACCAAACAAAGCCCTTCCGTTTAATAGGCCGGCCAATAGATACGATCAAAGATTTGCCGCTGAGATCCGTTTCACATCTTTCTTTGAACTGTGAGTAGATGGCTTCATTTTTTTGTGGGCTTGGCAGCGGCTCAAATCCATTGGGGATATAGTGCGCCCTGGCTGAGGGGATGCCTGCCTTGATGCATTCAAGCCTCGTCTCGTCACTCACTGCAATGACCCAGGCAAATTTTGATAGGTATTTTCGCAGCCAAAACTGGTATAAGGTCGACTTGAAGATGACATCGAGGCCATGGACTGTGGCAGCCATTTTTTTTCGGGTGAGCCAAAGCAGGGGGGTTAAAAACAGTGCCATGAGGCCGTCGTTGGCATGAATGACGGCTATGCGGGGGTTGCTCCAAACCTTGAATAAGCACCACGGAACAACCGAGATGAAAAATAGCGCTTTAGGGTATTTTCCACTAAAGATAATTTTGTGGACTCTTGTATATGATTGCAGATTTTTGATCAACTCATAGCTTTGCTTTTGCATGCCGCCAATGGATGGAGGATATTTGTGCGTAACAACAAGAACTTCGGAATCGCTTCGGCCTGCCAGCATGTGAGGTTTGTGGAAATATGAGCAAAGTTAAGATTGTATTTTTTATTGATGTACTCAAAAAGGATTTTGATGGAGTGTCTAACACCACCAACCAAATTGCCTATCGCCTGCCGAGGGACCTATTTGACGCCATCTTTATCACTCCTCTGCCGCCGGAAGACCCGGAGTTTCCCTTTCCTGTGTACAAGTGCCCATCGATAGACCTACCGCTTTATAAGCAATATAAATTGGCGCTACCCAAGCGAATGAAGGGATTGGAAGCGAAGCTCGACGATTTTGGCCCTGATATTGTGCATTGGAGTACCCCATCGGCACTGGGCTGGTATGCTGTTAACTATGCAAAAAAACGCAAGATTCCTGTGGCAACTATATATCACACGCACTTCACTTCCTATGTAGAATACTTCTTAAGGTTTGTACCTGGTATCGATAAGATTTCACCTCCGATAGCCCGGCGGCTGCTTTCGTTATACAAAGATTGCTCACTGGTGTTGGCGCCCACCGAAAGCATGAAAGCGTACCTGAATGTGTTGAGGGTAGATACTAGAAAAATAAGGGTTTGGGGAAGAGGGGTAAACCAGCATCTGTTCTCGCCTGATTTTAGAGACGAAACCTTTTTTACCCCATATGGCATCACCAACGAAAAGAAAATTCTTTTTGTCAGCCGACTGGTTAGTTACAAATCCACTGACAGCCTGATTGAGCTCTATAAGTTGCTTGGCAAAGGCCACAAGCTGATTATCACTGGCGATGGCCCTGATATGGAAAGACTTCAAAGTAAGATGCCAAAGGCGGTGTTTACCGGAAAACTCACCGGTGAAGCGCTTTCCAGGGTATTTGCCTCGGCCGATGTGTTCGTGTTTCCGTCGGTTACGGAAACGTTTGGTAACGTGATTCTTGAGGCGATGGCTTCCGGGCTTCCGGTGGTGGCGGCCAGGGCTGGTGGCCCGGCAGATATTATTGAAGATGGCATTACCGGTTTTTTGGCCGAACCAGGCAACACCAAAGAAATGTATGACCGGATAAAAGCATTGCTGGCGGATGATGAACTCCATGCAAGAATCCGGGAAAAGGCGATTTACTATGCCAGCCAGCAAAACTGGGACGTGTTGTGTCAGCGGTTGTTCGATTACTACAAAGATTTAGCGACAATCACCTCATGAGTCTGACCTTTAAGATACTTCAGCTAGCTACGCCAAACATCGATTCTTACGCTGGTTATAGTATTGCCTCTGTGCGGGGCTATGCAAAAAAACATGGTTATCAGCACTTGGTGCAACGCAGCCGGTTGGTTGACGATATGCATATCAACTGGACAAAAATTGCACTGTTGCAAAACGGCCTGGCCGAAAAAGACGTCGATTACGTGGTGCTTTTAGATGCGGATATTGTCCTCACAACTACCGCCCTGCCCCTGGAAGATTTTGTGAAGATGGGGAATGAAACAACCCACATACTGATGCCTGGCGACACGCCTTTGCTGGGAGGTAAAAAGCCTAACGCAGGGATGATCATTGTTAAAAACAGTCCCGAGGGGAGAGGCATTATTGACTATTGGCTGCATGCTGCCCGCCACGAAGGCAAGCACCTGGCAGATACCCACCCGAGAAATCAGCTGGTGTACTGGAATTTCGTGATGCCCAGATTCAAACCCCTTCAGTTTATTATTCCCAGGTCATTTGCCAGGAAGTATTACCCTGTTTACGATTACCTGCGACAGCGTGGAGGGTTTTTGTGGCACGTGACCCAAACCAACGAGGGGGTAAGAGAAAAGTATATGAAGAGGCTTTACGAGCAACATAGTCCCGAAATAAGCGACTTTCAGATCACTTTAGAAGCGCTGAAAGGAGCAACCGAAGGGGTGGTTAAGTTGGTTGGGTAACTAATAGTGCTTTTAGGCGCAGTTAAAAAAATGATTGTTTAGCTTTAGGAAACGTTAATTGAAGTTTCATTGGTGGAGATTGCCGGTTTGAAAAACACTCAATCATTTTACTGGGAAGAAAGCAGAGAACCTCACTTTCAGCGCAGAAAGCAAATATTGAATGAGGTGCCTGAGGTGAAGAAGCTTTTTGGGATCGATCCTCTCTTGAAATATAAAGCCATCTTCGTGCTGTTGTTGCAGTTGGCCATTCCCGTGTTTTTTCTACCAGAAAATCCATACCTGTTTGCCTTGTTGGTTGTTGTTGTCGGTGCCACACTTAGTCAAATTCTTTTTTTGGCTATTCACGAAATCACCCATGACCTGGCGTTTAAAAACCCGGCGCTCAACAATGTTTTGGCCATCATCGTCAACTTTCCTATTGTGTTTCCATTTAGTATGGCATTTAAGGTGTACCACGCCAAGCATCACTGGCACCAGGGCAAAGAAGGTGTAGATACCGATTTGCCCACCGATGGGGAGGCCCTTCTTTTCAAAGGCTTTTTCGGTAAGCTCATCTGGCTGGTGAATCAAATCCTGTTTTATGCTGTCAGGCCTCTTATGGTACACCCTATTAAACCCGACAAGTGGCAAGTCATTAACCTGATTGCTCAACTGGTGTTCGTGGTGGCGTTTTACCAACTGGCAGGTATTGCCGGTTTTGTTTATCTCATTTCCTCGCTGTTTGTAGCCGGCGGGCTTCACCCCATAGCCGGCCATTTTATTGCAGAGCACTATGTTTTCAAGGAAGGTCAGGAAACCTATTCGTACTACGGTTTCCTGAACAAGATTACTTTCAATGTAGGCTTTCATAACGAGCACCACGACTTCCCTAACATTCCCGGTAGTCGGCTGCCAAAGTTGAAGAAACTTGCCCCCAACCACTACGATCACCTCTATTCGCACACCTCATGGTCAAAGGTGCTTTGGCGTTTTGTGTCTGAAGAATCGATGACGCTTTACGCAAGGGTGAAGCGCAATAGCTAGTTGCTTTTCACGAAACTAAGGGCCGCTTCAATGAATTTGTCCTTCTCTGAAACAAATGGCTCATGCCAGGAGTCGTCGAACATGGTCCAGTCGACCGTAGTTTCTGTAAGCAGCGCTTCTGTCTCGTAGCCCACTTCAATAGGCACCACGCCGTCTTTTTTGCCCCAAAGAAACTTAACTGGCAAAGTGATTTTTGAAAGCTCGTCTGTCTTATCGAAAGTGAAAAGCACCTTTTCGCTGTAGTCTTTATAAGCCTTTCCATGGGCAAACTGTGACATCGCTGTGTTGGGTGAAAACAGCACGTAGTTCAACACAAACTTCTTGTTTTCGTAAAGAGACAAAGGGTTTCCGTTCAACTCAAGCATTTTGCGGTAGTAGTCCACCCAAACATCGTTCACAGTTGTGGCGTTGACGGGGTGGGTTTCAGCGAATTCTAATGTTTTATTGTCTTCCTGGGCAGCAGCTTCTCTAACCACCCATTCTCTCATAATTTCCATCCAGTGCAGGTTGCTAAAAGTACCGTTCACGACTAACAGCCCATCCACCATTTTCTGATTCTCGCCCGTGGTCAAAAACTGCCAGGCCAGCTCCACGCCGAAGCTGTGCGCCATGATGTAGATTTTCTTACCGGGATACTGTTGCCGGAGCAAACTCACTGCGAAGAATGCATCTTCGCCAAACTGCTCATAGGTGAGCGACGCAGGATCGGCATTGCCGGCGGAGGAGCCTGCAATGCGCTGATCCCAGTAGGCCACAGCTATTTCGCTTTCCATCCCCTTCAGGTAATAGCGGTAGCACATGGCACAATCACCAGGGCCACCGTGGAAAAAAATGACAATCTTGTCAGCATCGAGGTTGCCCCGTACCCAAATGGGCATGTCGGCTCCCTCGTTGCGGAGATAGAAGGTGTCTTTAACGTCAGTCGTATCGTCGCTACAGGCAAAAAGCGCCGAGCAAATCATAAGTATGAGTATCTTTTTCATTTTCTAACAGTGAGGGGTTTGCTGATGCCCGCTTCAAAGGCAATGCGAGTAAGGGAGGATTTGTTGTAGGGGACTTGTTTGAGTATGTGGAAGCGACAGAACCAGGCGAGCTTGGTCTGCTTCTGTACAGAGAGATCTTTTCCAAAGCCAACAAAGAGTGACGGCATAAAGGCTGTCCTTCCCGCAAGGTGCTTTCTTTCCAGTGTGCCTTCTTCCGACACTTCAAAAGTTTGGCCTTCGTAAAACGACCTGAAAAGCCCCGGACTAATGCCTGTTTCAAACAAGCTGCCTTTCTGGTTGACTGTTTTGTAAGAAACCTCCGGCATCACTATCACGCCAATGTGGTTGCCGGTATGGCGATATATGGCCAGCCCGGGTGAGAAAACCAAAGCACTATTTCTGGTTTTCTCCCTTCTGTTCGTTTTCTCCCAGGAATACAGCGGAAGGGAATAGGCCCCCTTTACACCATAATGAGTAAATGTTTCGCCGAAATACGAGAGCTTTGCTTCCTGAGCCCGAGCGGAAGAAAAAAATAAGAGGGCTACAGGCAAAAAAATGATTTTATGCATTGTAGTTGAGTTTTTGACTCAGATCAATACGGCGAATCTGCTGTAAGGGTACAGGGGATAAGTAGAATTTTCAGTGAAGTAGGGGGATTTGGGGCTGATATATGGAAATAATGGCGTGAAATAATGAGCTGTAAGGCGCCTGGGTCAATTGGCACCAATCCACTTTTTAAACTCTGAGGCCTTGAGTTGGCTGACTGCCAAAGATGCATCGGCCGCAGGATCAAGCTCTATGAGCAGTTTTCCGTTGGCTTCATTTACGAACGACCTGCACGACTTGCGATGAAGGATGAGCTGCCGGTTGGCCCTGAAATAATCAGTCTCGCTCAGGAACACGGATATCTCATCCAGCGTGTAGTTGACCGATAGCCGGGTGTTGTTGAAGGTGGTGATGTAAACAACGGAGTTTTTGATGAACACATTGGCAATATCCTGCAGGTCAATCGGGACATTTTTTCTTCCAATCATTCCTACAATAGACTTTTTCGATTCAAAAGAAGTGTTGCCTGCCGCCTGCGTTTTTGTTTTGCGGTAGAAGTAGTAAATAAGATAGTAGAGGTTGAATTGGGTGATGACAATTATTGTGAAGGGGAACTCGTAAGCGGGGAAAGAGGTGGCAGAGAGAGGTACCTGGTATTGTGCATAGAAATAGATCGCCACAAAGAAAATGCAGGCGACAGATGGAAGCGCAATGCCAAAAAAGACCTGAGTGAGAATGCGTGGAAGGGGCTTTTCGAACCAATCAAATTTTTGCTGAAGGAGCACTGTAACCATTCTGACATAGAGCCACAATGTGGACGTAAGCGTAAACACAAAAAGGGTGTCCGGCGCAAATGAGCTGTCCTGAAAAAGCTCGAACCAATCCTTTTCTGCTCCAATAGAAATGAACAGTTGAGAGACAAAAAGACTTACACCTAAAATATTCCAAACGTCGTGGCGAAGCGGGAGTATGTAGAGTGGTGTCATAGCAAGCAAAAATCGAACAAAAATCGCAACTTTAGAAAAATGTTAGTCAGGCCAGACCTGCGGTGCTTTATAGACTATCTTCCATTGAAGAATGCAAGTGTATTGTTTGCGCTCATTGGGAACGATTCACCTGATTACGATGGTTGTGTTGTGCAGTAAGTGCCGTCGCTTTTAGTATAAAGAAAAAAGACCGGGAGCATTGCTTTAGAAAAATAATAGTGTTGATGGATATAACTACAGAAAAACTTACCACGCTGTTTCCTGAAATGGAATCAGGCCTAAAAGAAGCCATATTGAGTGAAGGGCATGTGAAAAATGTTAAAGAAGGAGAATTACTCGTTAGCTCAGGCCAGTATATAAAGTCGGCAATGCTGGTGGTAGACGGCCTGGTGAAGGTGTCGAGAGAAGATGATGACGGTAAGGAGTTTCTCATGTACTATCTTGAGCCGGGGTCAGCTTGTGCGCTTTCACTCTTATGTGCCGCCCGAAGTGAAAAGAGTGCCATATCAGCCAAGGCTGTTTCCGATGTCACTATTATTACGGTTCCTTTTGTTTTGACCGAAACATGGCAAACCAGGTACAGAACATGGCATGAGTTTGTGGTAGCAACGTACAGAAAGCGATTTGAAGAGCTGCTTATTACCCTCGACAGTGTGGCATTCAAATCAATGGATGAACGCCTTGTTTTTTATTTGAAACGTCAGATGAAAGTGTCAGGAAAATTGCTGGCCATCTCACATCAGGAGATTGCCAATGACCTGAGCACTGCCAGAGAGGTGGTGTCGAGGTTGTTGAAAAAACTGGAGCAGTCGGGCGCCATTGTATTGAGCCGAAACCATATTGAAATCATTAACCTCGACAAAATTTTTGACTAGTTTTGCCAGAGTGATTATTGTCACTGAAGTCGGTCTTCCGCTGGTATACCTTTGCTGAATGAAATTGAAAAATAAACAACAATGATAGTAGAACAGATATACACAGGATGTTTGGCACAGGGTGCCTACTACATAGAGAGTGAAGGCGAAGCGGTTGTTATAGACCCATTGAGAGAAGTAGCACCTTATGTGGAGAAGGCCAAAAGAAGAGGAGCCAAAATTAAGTATGTGCTGGAAACCCATTTTCACGCTGACTTTGTTTCTGGTCACCTGGATCTCTCTAGAATAACAGGGGCGCCCATTGTTTTTGGACCGAATGCCAAGCCTAACTTTGAGGCGCATATTGCCAAAGACGGCGAAGAGTTGAAAATTGGTAAGGTAACACTTAAGGTGCTTCACACGCCCGGCCACACCATGGAGAGCACCACATATTTACTGATTGATGAAGAGGGTAAAGAAAATGCTGTCTTCTCCGGCGACACGCTGTTCATTGGCGATGTGGGAAGGCCTGATTTGGCTGCCAAGTCGCACCTGAGCGTGGAAGACCTGGCGGGGCATCTTTTTGACTCGCTGCGAAGTAAGATTATGACATTGCCCGATGACGTCATCGTGTACCCCGGACATGGAGCAGGCTCAGCTTGCGGAAAAAACATGAGCAAGGAAACCACCGATACGCTTGGCCATCAAAAAGAAACCAACTATGCCCTGAGAGCCAATATGACAAGGGATGAGTTCATCAAAGAAGTAACAGACGGATTGGCGCCTCCACCGGTGTACTTTCCGGAAAACGTGATAATGAATAAGATGGGATACGAAAGTGTGGACAAAGTACTGAGTCGTGGACTTCAAAAGCTTTCTGCTGAAGGCTTCGAAGCAGCAGCCAACGAAACGGAGGCGTTGGTGCTTGACACCCGTGACCCAAATGTTTTCTCAAAAGGATTCATTCCTAACTCTATCAATATAGGTATCGACGGTAGCTTTGCTCCCTGGGTAGGTGCATTGATCCTGGATATTAAGCAGCCGATATTGATTGTTGCGGAACCTGGCCGGGAAGAAGAGGTAGTAACGAGGCTGGCAAGAGTAGGATACGACAATACGATCGGTTATCTGGAAGGCGGTTTTGCTACATGGCAGCAAGCCGGAAAGGAAATTGATATCATTGATAATGTGTCGGCCGCTGATTTTTCAACTAAGTACAGTAAAGAGAAGTTGGAAGTGATCGATGTGCGCAAGCCGAGTGAATTTGCCGCTGAGCACGTGGAAGATGCTAAAAACCTGGCGCTGGATTTCATCAATGACCATATGGCCGACTTTGACAAAGAAAAGCCATTGTACCTTTACTGTGCTGGCGGGTATCGCTCAATGATTGCAAGCTCGATTTTGAAGGCCAGAGGTTGGGACAATGTCATCAATATTGAGGGAGGTTGGAAGGCAATAGAACAAACCAGTGTGCCGAGAACAGACTACGTTTGCCCTACCACGTTACAGAAGTAGGAGAGGTGTTAAAAGCAAAGTTATGAGGCTCTCTCAAAAGCCCAGATCAGGTGTCAGGTTGAGCTCGTCGAAACCTTGTTGTTAAACGTTCTCAAGCATTTCGACAGGCTCAATGTGACATTTTCTTCTTAATTAGGGCTTTTGAGACGCCCTCGTTGCTTTTTTTAGCTCTTCAAGGATACCTAGTCTAGCTCGTGCTTCGTGTTGATAGAGAATTTATATCTATCACCCCTGTATAGCGACCTTTCAATCTCAACAATTTTTCCGTCTTCGGAGAAGATAGCTCCATCAAGCATAAAGGCTGCCAGCGGCACTGTGTTCTCGAAGTAATTCTGTGGATCACCGGGAGACAGAATGACGGCCCCCATTGTTCTGTGAGCATTGCCCAGTTTAAGTTTATACTGATCTTCGTAAATGGCAATCAGCGGGTCTTTAAGCTCAATAAGGTGAATTTTTGGACAGGCAACCAGGGAAATGTATCTGGTCTCATCTTTCATTAGCGTATCATCGGCATATCTCAGGCGGTGGACCTTCAACACCGGGCCGTCGATCTTCATATGTCTGTTATCGATTTTAGATGACAGGCCACTCTCAAGGATTGTCTTTTCAAGAATAATATCTTTTGGCTTGAACCCCTCTTTGATCAGGTTGCCGTCGAAGCTGTTCTTCATGGCATCGAACGAACCAAGCACTCTGGTTACGTGCCTGTCTTCTGTTTTATTTAACACATAAGTACCTCTTCCTTTTATTCTGGTAGCCCATCCCTGTAATTCTACTTCGTGCAAACTCTTGCGGGCCGTAGTATTGCTCACGTTGTGCTCTTTGATTAATTCATTCTCTGAAGGCACCTTATCGCCAGGTAAAAGCTCGCCTGACTCTATTTTTTGAATGATTTCTTTGCTGATTAAAATGTACTTGGGGACTGGCCTTTTCATTACGCTAAGTTTGGCGGACAGCTAATTTGAAATTTTTTTTTGTCATATTAAAATTTACTTACTACATTAGGTTCTTTAACTTAGTGCGTTAAGGCACCCTATGAAAACTACAACAAAGTATTGGTGGGTCGTATTCCTGCTACTAATAGCTACGTCTTTAAGCTTCCTTGACAGGCAGGTGCTGTCCATTGTCATTATTAAAATAAAGGAAGATTTATTTATATCCGATGTCGAGTACGGATTCATCAACTCGGGTTTTCTGGCAAGCTATGCCATTATGTTTACCCTCGGCGGTGTACTTATAGATAAATACGGTAGCCGACTGGGTCTGGCCGTTTCGGTCGGGTTTTGGTCTTTTGCCACCGTACTGCACAGTTTTGCTGGCAGTGTATTCCAATTTGCTACCTTCCGGTTTTTGCTGGGCATAGGAGAGGGAGGATGTTTCCCTGGTGCGGTTAGGGCGGTTATTGAATGGGTGCCTAAAACAAAACATTCCCTTGCGAACGGCATTGCCATCGGTGGATCTGCGCTTGGTGCTGTTATTGCTCCACCACTGTGTGCATACTTTTTAGGGTTTTGGGACTGGCGCTACATATTCATAATGACTGGCGCTTTCGGGTTTGTTTGGTTAGTAGCCTGGCTTATCATTACAAAAAAGAATGAACTGGCAGAGGCCCCGTCAAAAAGTGAGGTAGCTGAAAATAGAAGCTTCAGCTTCATTAAAGTGCTCAAATCCAGGGAGGCATTGATTTTCATGGCTATGCGCTTTGTGCTTGACCCCATTCTCTATTTCTACATGTTTTGGATTCCCAAGTACCTGAACGAAAGTCACGGCCTTGCTGTAGACAAGATCGGCCAGTTGCTGTGGATTCCTTTTTTAGCGTTGGGCGTTGCGAATGTGACTGGCGGATGGGTATCGGACTTCATCTTTCAAAAGACGGCAAAAGAAGCATTTTCACGCCAGGTCGTCATGGGCTTTGCCGCCCTTATGACGCTGCCAGTTGCAGCCATAGGGCTTTTGGATTCCTATGTAGTTATCTTGGTGTTGGTTGGGCTGGCTTTCTTTGCCCATGGATTATGGATCACCAATTACATTACTTCGATTGGGGATGTGTTTGGTAAAACGGCTTCATCCACAGTTGTGGGGCTGTCAGGGAGTGCCGGCGCTTTGTCCTCACTGGTACTTAATCCTGTGATCGGACTTATTATTTCTACATACTCTTACGACTCAGTATGGATTTATTGCGGGCTTATGTATCCCGTTGTATTTATAGGTTATATGATTTTCACAGCAAAGAAAAAGTCAGCGGCTTTTACTGCCGCATAATTTTTTTTCAATTTTTAAATAGTGCGTTAAGTTAAAGTTATTAAGCGTTAAGAATTTTAAGACATTATTATGACAAGAATAGGGGTTTTCGGAGTAGGCTATGATAAATACTGGTCTCAGTTTGACGGACTGCTTGATGAATTGATGAGAAAGCAAGAAGTATTTATTGACAAAATAAAGTCTACGGAAGTCGAGGTGGTGGATTTAGGCTTGGTTGATAACCCGGAAAAAGCCTATTGTATGGTTGATAAGATAGGCCAGGCAAATTTGGATCTGATCTTCTGTGATATGCTGACCTATGCCACTTCGGGGACTTTCGGGATAATTATCAAGACCATTAATATTCCAATTGTGCTTGTGGCACTACAGCCATTGAAAGCGCTCGACTATTCAAAAGCATCCACCTATATGCAGTTGGTGAACGACGACATTTGTTCATTACCGGAGTTTGCAGGTGTGGCGGTTAGGATGGGGAAGAAGGTACCCGACATGATTATTGGTACTTTATTCGACGACCCTGAAGTGGATGCTGAGATTGAGGAGTATTGTCGGATTGCGAAGGTGTTGCACGACCTGAAAAGGGCCCATTTGGGACACATCGGTCATCCTATCAACGCCATGCTGGACATGCATTCTGATGCGACCATGCTGACGGCTTTTTTTGGTAGTCACATCGTGCAATGTGAGGCCAACCAACTAATGAAAAGCTACGATGAGGTAACTGAAAAAGAGATTGTTGCTTGCGAAAAGCAAATCCTTGATTTCTTCGACACACCAGATCCTGTTTCGGATCCTATTTCAATGAAGCTCAAGCCTGAAGACCTAAGGATTGCCGCAAAGGTTTGTGTGGCACTGGAAAAATTTGTGGTGTCAAATAAGCTTGACGGTCTGGCTTACTATTATGACGGGCCAGATGATAGTGAGCTTAGGAAGGTCTTTTCTAATCTGATCGTTGGAAATTCTTTACTAACTGCTAAGCACATTCCCATGTGTGGCGAGTCGGATTTAAAAACACTCATTGCCCTTCTGATTTTTGATCGGCTGTCGATTGGTGGAAGCTTTGCTGAGTTCCATCCGGTAGATTTCAAAGAGGGTTTTGTACTCGTAGGTCACGACGGGCCGCACAACATCTCCATTGCCGACGGAAAGCCAGTTTTACGCAGCCTGAAAAAATACCACGGCAAGCCTGGTCATGGGGCGGGAGTGGAGTTCAAAATCAAAGAGGGGCCCATTACCATGCTGTCGATCAACTCGACCTATGATGGCAAATTCAAATTCATCATCGCAGAAGGTCAGTCAGTGTCCGGACCGATACCGCCAACAGGCAATACAAACACCAGGGGATTCTTTGAACCTGATGTGAAAACGTTTTTAACCAGATGGATCAAAGAGGGACCAACGCATCACTTTGCGCTGGGTGTCGGTCACCACGCATCAACGCTACAGAAGATAGCGAATTACTTAAACATTGAATCGCAAGTTATCGCCAGCGATAAATAATAAAAGTTAAATAAACACATACTTATGACTATGAAAAACTACTTAGAGAATCTGGTTTTGATTAAGAAAGGAGTTTGTGAAAAGTACCTTTGCATGTTTGTTTTCGCACTGGCACTTCTCGCAGGATTTCCAACGCTTGCTCAAAATCAAAATGGTGCTTCCGGCGCTGGCAAAGTGTCGGGGGTTGTTGTTGGCTCCGATGGGATGGCCATTCCGGGAGTAAGCATTCTTGTAAAAGGTACCAGCTCAGGTACTATCTCTGACGCAGAGGGTAAATACACAGTGAATGTTGATGATTCAAATGCTGTATTACTTTTCTCGTTTATTGGATACCAATCTCAGGAGGTGTCGGTAGGCTCACGGCGGGTTATTGACGTGACCATGGAAGACGACTTCAAAGTACTTGGTGAGGTTGTTGTAACGGGATACGGTACTCAAAAGAAGAAAGACATTACGGGCTCTATCGCACGGGTAGATGGAAAGGATATGATGTTGCCATCCACGTCCAGCTTTGATCAGATGATCCAGGGAAGAGTGTCCGGTGTACAAATTTCGCAAACGTCGGGAGCTCCCGGAGGAAACGTCAACGTGCTGATACGTGGTGTAAGCTCGATTACAGGAGGAAATCAGCCGCTTTATGTTGTTGATGGTTACCCGATATCTACTGGTGGAAGCTCTGATTTTTCCTCTTACGCAGGAAATACATATTCATCATCAGGCATTGCCAGTAATACTCAAAGCAGGATCAACCCGCTTGCGTCAATAAATCCGGCAGATATTGAATCGATAGAAGTGCTGAAGGATGCTTCTGCAACGGCTATTTATGGTTCAAGAGGTGCTAACGGTGTTGTGATTATAACCACTAAAAGAGGAGCAGTAGGCAAGCCTACCATCAGCTTCGATATGTCGTATGGCCTACAGGAAGTGGCACATAAGCTGGAGATGATGAACTCAGCGCAGTATGCTGAATTTGTTGCTGACGGCAGAGACAACGCAAGAGTGTACGCTGGGGGGCTTGCGACTGACCCAAATGAAGTAAGGGCTGGCGCTCATTTTGTACGGCCTGAGTTTAGAAATCCATCATCCATCACGACTAATACCGATTGGCAGGATGTGATTTACAGAACTGCCCCCGTAGCCAACTATCAGTTATCAGCAACCGGCGGGTCAAACAATGTTAACTATTTCATCTCTGGCGGCTACTACGATCAAAAGGGAGTGGTTGAAACCTCAGATTACAAGAGGTTTAACCTCCGCTCAAATGTTGACGTCAATCTGACGGAGAGAGTCAAAGTTGGAACTTCGCTTTCAGGCTCTCACGGCTTCGGCAACTTCCCTAACACGGAAGGGCACTACGGAACTGGTGGCGTGATATCTCAGGCACTGGCTGCCGGACCAACGATACCAGTTTATGATGCTGACGGCAACCCTTACAACAGCCAGGCCGACGTAACCGATGGATTGGGATGGCTTCAGAATCCATTGAACCTCCTTGCAGGCTTTTCAGACAACAGAAAGGTGACGGATATATACAGTAACAATTTTATTGAGGTGACAATAGCCGACGGCCTTACTTTCAAAACTACAGCAGGTATCCAGTACAGTACCAACGATGCCAAAATCTGGAGATCGTCTCTTATCCCGAACTTCACCTCGCTCAACTATCCTTCCAATGCTGGTGCAACCAAAACGGAAACGATGAATTGGCTGAACGAAAATACATTGAATTACAAGCATATTTTCAATCAGAAACACAGCCTCGACGTGTTGGTAGGTTTTACTGAGCAGAAGGAAAGCTGGGACAGGTTGTCTGTTGGTGCCTCTGATTTCCCGACTGATAACGTAACCTTTGTTTCGGGAGGCATTGTCAACGCCGGAACTCATGTCATTTCTGAGTGGTCAATGGTTTCTCTTCTGTCGAGGGTGAATTACTCTTACGACGGCAAATACTTGTTTACAGGAACTGTTCGTAGAGACGGTAGTTCTCGCTTTGGCGCTAATAACAAATGGGGTACGTTTCCATCACTTTCTGTTGGTTACGTGATTTCCGAAGAGGACTTTATGCAATCGGTTAACTTCATCAGCAGCTTGAAGGTGAGAATGAGTTATGGACTTTCCGGAAATAACCAGATTGGAAACTACTCGCACATCGGACTTCTTTCCACTTCAAGGTATGTTCAAAACAATAACCTGGTGGCCGGATTGGTGCCGAGCAGCTTGTCAAACACTGACCTTACCTGGGAGAGATCGAAGCAGACAAACTTCGGCGTCGACCTGAGTATGTTTGATGACCGTGTTTCGGTAACCGCCGAGTTTTACAAAAACCTTAAAACAGATCTGTTGTTGGGAGTTCAGTTGCCAGCCGCTTCAGGTTTTACTTCCTCGACACAGAATATTGGTGATATCGAGAACAAGGGTATAGAGTTGTCCATTCAAACTGTAAACATCAAGCAAAGCAAATTTGAGTGGAGAACTGGTGTTACGTTCAGTAAAAATAGAAACAACGTATTGAGATTGGCGACAGAAGGTGGCCGGATTACCAATTCATCGTATCAGATTACACAGGAAGGTTATCCGATTGCCAGCTTCTTTATGCAAAATGCCATCGGTGTGTATAAAACTAACGAAGAAGTGACTGGCACACCCGTTATTCACCCCAATGTTCAGGCTGGTGATTTGATTTTCGAGGACGTGGACGGCAACGGCACCATTAACTCGAATGACAGAAAGATTGTCGGCGATCCATGGCCTGATTTTGTATGGGGATTGACCAACAACTTTACTTATGGAAACTGGGGGCTTGGTATCACTCTCAACGGTTCTCAGGGAGCTGAAACCTTTTTCCAGGCGGGAACTATCATCCTAAATAACGCAGGCGTTCAAAATCAGCTCGCCCTTGGCGACAAGAGGTGGAAGTCTGAAAGCGACCCTGGCGACGGATATCAGGGCAGAGCCATCAGGAATAACTATGCAAACGGCTTTGGCACATCGTCTCACTTCTTGTTTGACGCCTCATACCTCAGGATCAAGAATGTAAATCTTTCTTACAGGTTACCAAAAACAGCCATTTCAAAGCTGGCCCTGTCGAACGCTTCGTTTTACCTGAATGTAAGCAACCTGTACACTTTCACAGATTACCCGGGCTATGATCCTGAATCAAGTACTGCCGGTAACAATGTTGTCAATTCAGGGGTCGACTATCTCACGTATCCGCTTGCTCGCACTTATACCCTTGGTGTAAACGTGACATTCTAAATGCCGGAGAACAACCCTTTAAAAAAAGAATCATGAAAAAGACAATAGCAATATTTACTGTACTTATTCTCTCTCTGAGTTCTTGCAACGATTTTCTGGAACTAGAACCCGAATACGTTGTGAGCGAGACTGGATTTTATAAAACAGCTAAGGACTTCGACACAGCCTTAACTGGCGCATACTCTGGCCTTCAAGACCTGCACAACTTGTCGTTGTTGTACATCACCGAGCTTACTACAGACAATGCGGAAATACAATGGAGTTCCCCTACGACGGCTGAATCGGAGTGCGACGAGATGAACATGACACTCGCCAATTCGTTTGTAGGAGATGTTTGGAGCGATAGCTTCACCGCTATTTCAAGAGCCAACACCATTCTGTCAAAACTGGACGGTGTTGACATCAGTGAAGAACTGAAATCTCAATACAGAGGTGAGGCTCTTTTTCTGAGAGCTTACAATTACTTCAATTTGGTAAGGCTGTTTGGAGACCTTCCCTTGATCACCGTTTCGTTCAAAAGCCCTAAAGAGATAGCGGATTTTGACATGGGCAGAAAGCCGGCGAGTGAGATCTATAACTTGATTGTATCTGACTTAACTGCTTCGGCAGGTTTTCTGAAAGACGTTTCGGGGCTGAGCAAGTCGAGGGCTTCTGAGGGTGCTGCTTCAACGCTCCTTGGCAAAGTTTACCTTACCATAGGAGAACATCAGTTGGCCGCTTCCGTGCTCGAAGACGTGATGGGCATGGGGTATACGCTTGAGGACGACTATGCCGCTCTGTTCTCGCCAGGAAATGACGAGCTTGGAGAGTCTATTTTCGAGGTGAAGTACGTGTCAGGCAATGTGGGTGAGGGTAACAGGTTTTCATCTGTGTTTTTCCCAGCCCTTTTCAACCTGGGCATGTTTCCCGGCAATATGCAGGGCAACGGCCGAATTAACCCAACTTCAGATGTAGTCAGTGCTTACGAGACGGGAGATGCCAGAAGACCGGTGTCTATCGCCGACTCTGTGAGACTACTGGACGGTACTTATGGAGATTACCTTGCAGGATTGAAGTTCGTCGACTTTACTACCGGGATACTTGGCGATGGAGGTGTAAACTACACGTCGCTGCGCTATGCCGATGTACTGTTGATGTATGCTGAGGCACTTAACGAGCTTTCAAGAACTGACGATGCTCACGAGTATCTCAATATGGTGAGAGCAAGAGCCGACCTTGATGCTTTGGCAGGCCTTTCGAAAGCCGACTTTTCTCTGGCTCTGGAGAGAGAGAGAAGGGTTGAGTTCTTTAATGAAGGACATAGATGGTTTGATCTTTTGCGCACAGGCAGGTTACAGACAGTAATGAATGCCCATTTTGCAGCAAAGGGACAAAGTTTTACAGTTGAAAATTATGAGATGTTGATGCCAATTCCACAAAGAGAATTGGACATTGATGTGAATCTTGCCCAAAATGATGGGTATTAGCAAAGTAGGTAGGTAGGGTGAAGTCGTTCCAAAGACCTATGATGAGCTTAGCTTCCTTTTTGCGAGGCAAAAGTCTCATCATAGCTTTGGTCCGACCCTACAACCCCTGATAAGCAATTCAAGAGAGCTAGCTTCAGTCAAGCAATCGTAAAACAAATTTCAGATGATGAGTCGTTTAGTTGTGTTGGCCCTGGTGGGTTATATAATGGTTTCTTGTGGTGGAAGTCACGAGCAATCTCAAATGCTAGCGGATAGCAAAAACCTTGGAGTAAAGCGTTTCAATAATATTACTCTGGAGCTATCCCTTAAACCCTTCAAAAAGAATGATAAGCAATATATTGAAGAAGCGTGCAAAGAAATATTTGCTGGCTGGGGCTCATTGGTAAGGCATGCCGATACAGTGTCGCTGATGCTGTGGACGGCTGACGGTTCTGAAATACTGGACTATAGCGGAAGTCTCGATCAGCACTTGGAGTGGGCCCGGTACATTGGCAACCCTAACACCGAACATGAGGTCAATTCCGAACCAGGCAATGCGAACCTTTCGGTACACCAAAGAGCATTTACCTATCTTGAGGAAACGCCAGATTTTAACTACGGCGACCTAAAATACATAGTAAGCACGCTGAAGCGGGTTGGCGAAACTATGACCGGAAAACCGGTTCGTGTAGGGGCCACTTTTGATCCCGGGCCTGAATTTGCCAAGTCACCCTTCAAATATGAGAAGCACCCTGAGATATGCATGGGCTCTACCATGGGCTCAAAGACATTTGTGGTCTGCTATTCCACGCTAAATGAAGACGGCGATAGTTATGCCGGATTCCCCAATGGCATCAAGCAGGACACACCATTTGGCACCTTCTTCGGCAGCCAATCGCAACATTTTTTAACCGACCTGGGCTTCGACTACCTATGGCTTTCAAACGGCTTCGGCTTTGGTATGGAAACCTGGAGTGCCACAGGAGCCTTATTTGATGGAGAGAAATTCTATCCTGAAAAATTCAGCGATGTGCAGGATAAGATACTCAACTTCTGGACATTATTCAGAGAGCAATGCCCGGATTTCCGCATTGAAACGAGGGGCACCAACCTGTCCACAGGCATTGACCTGGCAGCGGATGGTGTCGATCTCAAAAGTATTTACAACGGAGGCTTCAATCTGCTGCCTCCTCCCAACTCGCCTTGGGCTGCTTTAAATGGCGATTTTGGTCTGGAGCTCGCCGGCTATATGTCACGAATAGCCGAGCTACCCGACGACCGCTACCTGTTCAGGTACTACACCCACGACCCATGGTGGGTGAACAGCCCCTGGCTGGATCGCTATGGCAGAGAAGCGCACGATATTTACCTACCGATGTCGGTTTCTACCATCAACAGCAAGGGTGAGGCCATGCTGCCAACCCATCTTAATTTCCTGACCATTGACGACTCGTATGGCAATATGCCTGTGCAGGTACCGGATGAGGTGACCCCGCACATTCTACAAGCCAGAAGAAATGCGCCCGATCAGGCGGGCCCTGTTGTTTGGGTATATCCTTTTGACGAATACCATGAATGGGCCTCTGTGCAGCCCGAAAGGTTGCCAGAGATCTACTATGGCGATTGGTTTATTCGCCAGGCTATCAACGAAGGTTTTCCTATGAACACGGTGGTGTCTACCGGAAACTTCAGCCAGATCAGAAAAGATGGAAAACCAACTTTTGATGAATCCGTGCTGGTGACAATTGTCCCCGATGCAGGAAGTGAATTGGAGCAGCAATTGATAGCCTTTGTGAAAGTGGGGGGACAACTAATGATCTACGGGCCGGTAGGAAATGGCAGTAAGGAATTCCTCGATTTTATGAATATAAAGGCTGAAGAGCCACTGGCAGGTGAATTTGCGGTGCAAATGGCCATGAACGGGGATAACATAGAAACCAAATCACCTATGGTGATGCAACATCCTGCTGATCTGTCTGGCGGAGGGATAGAAACGATGGTCGCTTCCACGGATAATTCTACAAAGGTACTGGCACAGGTGGTTCAGAACGGACAGAAGCGGGATGCCGTAGTGTACCGGCAAAACCCGGACTGGAAGGGCGGAGCCGTGTGCTATGTCCGTGGAACCAATTCTGTGTCATACAAAGGCGGTCACTTGTTGACTCCGGATGATTCCGAGAAATGGTTTTCAGGGCCCTCTTTGATGCGATTTGGTCTGGGTAAATTGGGTTACTCAATCACCTACGACAAAAGCAGCGGAGGCATAAAAGACCCTATCAACTGCATTTCACGGCACAACAATTCCTTCTTCTTCTCTGGCTACCTTCCTAATCTGACGGTGGAGCAGGCATTCAAGTTTCCTCAAGGTGCTCCCATCATCATCGGTTGGGAAACAGAACTGAAAAATGGAGCATCTACCTACAGGTTTCCAAAGTCATTTTTCGAAGAGAGCAGATTCTTTGTGGAGCAGGAAGATGGTGTGATTTCGTGCTTTGATATTCCTCTGGCGACGAAAGGCACCAAGCGTCGAATTCAATTGACTGGTTTGAAAAATGCGAAGGTTCGGTTTTATCCACCCACAGGAGTTGCAGGCGAATCGGTGAAAGTGGTTTTGAACTCCAGTTACCCATTTGGTAAAGGACAGCTGGAGGGGCAGAGCGAAGGAAAGTTTGGTGCAGATTACTATCTGTATGAAAATGTAACTGGTCAACTGGTCGTGTCATGGTGAAAAACACTATTCATATAAATTACTTGGTGTCACTGGAAGCATTTGCTGGCCTGCTTGTATCCGTTGCGCTGTTGCTGCTTTTCACTTTCGCAGTGAGTGGTTGTACTCAAACGGAAAAAAGGGATGAAGCTGCTAAGCGCCCGAACGTCATTGTCATTCTCACCGATCAGCACAACCCAAATGCAATAAGTGCTCATGGTAATAAGTACTTGAGCACACCAAATCTTGACTACCTGGTCAACAATGGGATAAGCTTTGCGAACTCCTATTGCACAACACCTGTTTGTGGCCCGTCCCGAAGCAGTCTTATCACCGGTTTGATGCCTCATAACACCGGCGTCGATTACAACGGTGATTCAATGAAGGACGGAGTCAAAAACCTGGGTCAAATACTTAGCACCGAAGGATACGAAACAGTATGGGCCGGGAAATGGCATATCCCGGGTTCTTATCCTCAGCAGAAAGATATCGACACTCTGGCGGGGTTCAAGGTTATCGACTTTTATGAAAATGATAAGCCCTGGGATTTGGGTGCCGATACTGACGGCCCTTTGGCAGATGCCACGGCAGAATATATCCAGCAGTACAGCGGAGAGAAACCATTGCTGATGTACGTGCAGTTCCACAACCCCCACGACATTTGCCATTTTCCGAGAAAGCCTGAGAACTACCCGAATGTTGGGCCAGATGTAGTGCTTCCGCCTTTGCCGGCTAATCATGCCATAGACCCGAACGAACCCGAAATGATAGCAAACAGTCGTTTCCGGGACCACTATGGTGATGAGCTGCTCTTGTCGCAGGGTAACGACGAAACCAGGTGGAGAAATTACCTGTGGTACTATTATCGCAACACCGAAATGGTAGATGCCGAAATAGGTAAAGTGCTGGATGCACTGAGAGCTAAGGGAATGGATGAGAACACCATCATTGTCGTCAGCGCCGATCATGGCGATGGCATGGCGGAGAAGAAATGGGCAGCTAAGTTGTCGTTGTACGACGGGCCTGCCAAAGTGCCGTTTGTGGTGTACTACAAAGACAAGGTAAAGGCGACTGGTGTTGACAATCAACTGGTAGTGTCGGGTGCAGACGTGGTGCCAACCATTCTCGATTATATCGGTGTAAACAGCAATATAGTATTTGACGGAGTCAGCCGAAGACCCTATATAGACTCGCATAAATATGACTCTGCTGACTTTGTAGTGACTGAGCTGGCCGTTGATCCATTTGATAAATCACTCACCGGCCGGATGATCCGAAACAATCGGTACAAATACAATTACTATTCAAAAGGCGAGAGAAATGAGGAACTCTTTGACATGGTAAACGACCCGCTCGAAATGAGCAATCTGGCAGGCAATGAGGATTATTTGTCTGTGAAGACGGAATTGAAGGGACAGCTAAAGAAGAGACTAACTGAGACAAAAGATCCCTTTCAGCTATGATTAAGCAACGAACGCATAGAAACACCCTAACATGAGAATGTTACTACTCATAGTCATAGCCTTTGTGGCGTTTTCTTGCTCTTCTGGTATGGAGTCGGGGCCCAGGGGCAACGCTGACTATGATCGGTTGGTAAAAGGGTTTCAAAATCCCCCAACCGAAGCCAGGCCTAAAGTGTATTGGTGGTGGTTAAACGGATATGTGGACACCCTGAGATTGAGGGAGGAGT
>TARA_R110002012_G_scaffold68372_3_pt1 | contig 44363 bp, 37 predicted proteins | sample TARA_R110002012 | Tara Oceans TARA_R110002012 (sample SAMEA4396515) | marine metagenome | biome: Westerlies Biome; feature: [DCM] deep chlorophyll maximum layer (ENVO:01000326); material: water (ENVO:00002006), including particulate matter (ENVO:01000060) such as... | depth 40 m
ACCATCATCCCTTATTTCCCCATACTTGTTAAGGAGATTCTCTCTTGGTACTTTTACGTTGTTGAACCAAATTTTCCCATTATCAACCCCATTGAGCCCCAATTTGTATCCGTTGTCCTCAACCGTCACCCCTTCCAGCTCTTCATGGTTTTCATTTCTTAGAGGAACCAAAATGGCATGTACACCTTCATTTTTGCCATTTACGATCAATTGGGCAAACACAGTCGCCATTTTGGAATGCAGTGCGTTTCCGATATATTCTTTGTTGTCGCTTTTTCCTGGGGTATGGATGACAATGGAGTCCGATTCTTTTTCATAGGTGGCCGTGGTCTTGATGCCTCGAACGTTGGACCCATGTCCAGTTTCTGTCATGGCAAAACAACCCAATAACTTGGTTTTCCCGGCATCGGTCAAATATTGATCGTGATGCTTTTTGGTACCAAGTTTTTGTATGCTTCCCCCGAAAAGTCCAAACTGAACACCAAATTTCACGGCCAAACTGCCATCCACGAACATCAAGTGTTCAAAAATAGCGGCGTAGGCTGGCATATTTCCAGTTCCGCCATATTCGGGAGGATAGGCCATGGCACCGTATCCTTTTTTGCCTAATAGCTGTACTTGCTGTAAAATCCTGTTTCTAAAATCTTCTTTGTTTCTTATGATTTGCCACTCAAAATCGGGTTGGTCTACAAAGTTTCGGAAGACATCCACCACCTTTCCATGCTCTCCTTTCAAAATGCCATCCAGAATCGTGGCATCATATTCATTCGAAGTTTTTTCATGGACCACTTCCACGTCAAACAAGTGATTGTAATGATTGGGCTGTATGCCCAAATGGACCTCAATGTGTTTTAGTTGTTCGTTCAGCTTGTCATTGTTTACCAACCGTTGGCTTAGCGAAGTAAGGGGGTAGGTGTCACTCTCAATGAGTTTCACGTAGGAGTGGCCGATGGTCTGCTTCCAGTTTTTTATCTCATTATCAACAGGTGGGTTTTCCCGGTCCAACCATTGTTGTAATTGCTTTTTTTCGTTTGAAGTAAGGGAAGCATCCTGTGCAATGGCTTTTTGAACCACTGAAATTTCTGAAGCAGAGAGCAGGTCGTCGGACCAAATAACATAGAAAAATGGGATGTATTGTAAAATTCCAAAGGAATAATCTGAGGTGATCATACAAGGATGAATTGAAAAATTTTAAAACATATCTAAGTTAAGGCTTAGATTTTTAAGAAATGACCCAAATGGTATTTTTAGTGGATATGGTTTAGGTGGTTTGCGTTTTCAACTATATTTGTTGAACGATGAACGAAAATTTAGACCCAACAGGCGAAAACCTTTCTCCGGAAGAGTTCGATATAGAAAGAGCTTTACGGCCCATCAGTTTTGATGACTTTACGGGGCAGGAGCGCGTATTGGAAAACCTTAAGATTTTTGTGCAAGCTGCAAATCTTAGGGGGGAAGCCTTGGATCATACGCTGTTCCACGGTCCTCCCGGACTGGGGAAAACCACTTTGGCCCATATTTTGGCAAACGAACTCGGGGTGAACATAAAAGTTACCTCTGGCCCTGTTTTGGATAAACCCGGGGATTTAGCGGGACTTTTGACCAACCTTGATGAACGGGATGTACTTTTTATTGATGAAATACATAGGTTGAGCCCCATAGTAGAGGAATATTTGTATTCCGCTATGGAGGATTATAAGATTGATATTATGATCGAGACAGGGCCAAATGCCCGTACTGTTCAAATTAATCTCAGTCCCTTTACCTTGATCGGGGCCACAACAAGATCAGGGTTGCTAACCGCACCGATGCGTGCCCGTTTTGGTATCCAGAGTCGGTTGGAATATTACCATACCGAATTATTGTCCACCATCGTTGAACGTAGTGCTGAAATCCTGAAGGTACCTATTACCAATGATGCGGCAATAGAGATTGCAGGACGTAGCAGGGGAACGCCCAGAATATGTAACGCGTTGCTGCGCAGGGTCCGGGATTTTGCACAAATAAAAGGCAACGGAAGTATTGATTTGGATATCTCCCAATTTGGGCTCAAGGCATTAAATGTGGATGCCCATGGTTTGGATGAAATGGACAACAAGATTCTAACCACCATCATCGACAAGTTTAAAGGGGGCCCTGTTGGCATTACCACTTTGGCCACTGCGGTGTCCGAAAGCGCCGAAACTTTGGAGGAGGTATACGAACCCTTTCTTATTCAGCAAGGCTTTATAATGCGCACTCCCAGAGGTCGCGAAGTAACTGAACTCGCGTATACCCATTTGGGTAAGGTAAAAGGGGGTGCGCAAGGAGGATTGTTTTAATTGTATTGTCTTATTTGTAGGTTCTTGGTGATAATAAATTTACTGTTCCATTACTTTTACGTAACTTAAAAGGCTTCTTTGATTATAAAGGTTTTTTACAATATATTGCCCTACCCTGCATAACCATTGATGATATATTAAACCGCCCAAATGTTTGCCATGGAAATAGTTTAAGGCTCCTCTGCGCTATTGGTAAATTATAGGGAAACAATGAAGAAAGGTTCTACAAAGACAACTACACCTCAAGGCGGCGATGCCCAGTCCTTATCTCGTCAGATAAAAAAACTCTGCACGCAAATAAGTATTTGCATGGGGCTGATCATTGCTTTGGCGTTTTCCGTTGTCATAATTGGATTCGGATTCAGCTCAAAGAGTCATAATCAGGTGACGTATCCGGATGATGTATTTTATATGGACTATAACGTCTACAATCTCTCCAGTTCCAAAAAAAATGAAATAGTAAAATTAGGGTTCGAGGTATTCAGGAATACACCCTTGCACATAGGTCCCAAACAAAAGGATTCCACAAAAATGTTTTCAGGGAACAATCTGGCTTGTGCCAGTTGTCATTTAAATGGTGGAACCAAGCCCTATGCGGCTCCTTTGATTGGAGTCGTTAAACGTTTTCCTCAGTTTCGAGGGCGCGAAAACAAAATGGGAACCATCGAGGAACGCATTAATGGATGTATGGAGCGCAGTATGAACGGGGTAATGATGCCGGAATCAAGTCTAGAAATGAAAGCGCTTATCGCTTATATGGATTGGTTGGGCAGGGCAGCGCCATCCAACGGAAAAATTGAGGGGCAGGGATTTCTTAAAGTGGAAATTCCACCAAGGGCTGTTGATTTAGCTCATGGCGAAGCAGTATTTACCAAGCATTGTGTTGTTTGCCATGGTGCTGATGGACAAGGTCAAAAACAAGATAGTAACGGACTTTACCTATACCCGCCGTTATGGGGTCGGGATTCTTATAACAATGGCGCGGGAATGACCCGTGTGATTACAGCGGCCCAATTCATCAAAGGCAACATGCCCCATGGTACTACTTATAGTAATCCCATACTTACCGATGAGGAGGCTTATGATGTAGCAGGATACATCAATCAAAAACTACGACCCACAAAACCCAACAGAGAAAAAGACTTCCCCGACCTGGTTAAAAAGCCAGTTTCTACCCCCTATGGTCCGTACGTGGACCCCTTCACAATAGAGCAGCACCAATTGGGCCCGTTCCAGCCTATTATGGACTACTACCAAAAGGAACATCAAATACGTAAATCTAAATAAACAATAAGTAACAATGGAAACAAATGCAACATCGCGACGAAAGTTTATGGGAGCGGTGATGTTGGGTGCAACTGCATCAACATTATCGGCTTTTACCAACCCTATTTTAGGGGGAATGACAGATTTTTCACATTCAGAAATGAATGATGCAGAGGCTTGGATGAAGACAATTAAGGGAGAACACCGCATTGTTTATGATGGCTCTTATCCGCACAAAGGATTTCCAATTATTTGGAACTGGGCCTATTATTTGTCCAACAATGAAATGGGCTCACCAGATGATGATGTTACGGCAATGACCGTTCTTCGCCATGATGCCATTCCCTTTGCATTGCACGACGATTTATGGGAAAAATACCCATTGGGAGAAATGTTCCATGTAAAAACAGCAGACGGAACCCCATACGACCGTAATCCATATTATGAACCACAAGAGGGTGATTTTCCACTTCCCATGATCCAGGGAATTAAGGATATGCAAGGTAGGGGAGCTATGTTTTGCGTGTGCAATCTGGCACTAAATGTTTACAGTGGTGCCGTTGCACAACAAATGGGCAAGGACCCGAATGAAGTTTACGAAGAGTGGAAAGCAGCTGTGTTACCTGGAATTCAGATTGTACCTTCCGGAGTGTGGGCATTGGGAAGGGCGCAAGAAGAAGGATGCGGTTACATTTTTGCAGGAAATACCATTTAAAATATGAGAAAGACAGTTTTATTTTTTTTAATGATGATGGTGTCGGGATTGATCCTGGCACAAAACGAACCCATCAAAGTAGTATTTGATGTAACCAGCAGTAATCCCGATGTACACAGGACAGCAGCCAAACATTTAAGATTGATGGCCGAAGCGTATCCGGAATCGGAGTTTGAATTGGTGATTTATAGCGGCGCCTTTAAAATGGTGGATAAAAAATCATCTGTTGCCGGTGAAACCTTGTCGGCCATTATAAACAGAGATAATGTGGACATAGTGATTTGCCAACAGACCATGAAGCGGCATAAAATGACCATGGACGACCTTATTCCAGGCGTAGGTTCCGTGCCCGATGGTATTTATGAAATCATTATAAAGCAAAAACAAGGCTGGGGTTATATTAAAGAAGCTCAGTGATCAATTTGTCTTTAGTGGATATGAGGCTAAAAAGCTTGTTACCTGTCAGTTCGAGCGCAGTCGAGAACCTAAGTCAATTTGATAATCAATGGGTTTCGACTGCGCTCAACCTGACAAAATCAAAATTTTGTTGCTTTTTAGACCTCTTTATTTATCAAGTTAAAGGTTTAAAACCCTGCCTTTGCCAACAGGCCTGCAAACTTGACGGCAGTCAGGTTTAATTGCAGTTACTTTAGTTTCTATAAATTGTCTCCTCTCCAGTCCCCCCCAAGGGGAGAAGTTTCCCTCCTTTGGAGGGATCAAGGGAGGACCTGATACCAGATGGCAAAGAATTTTATTCTTTTCTTTAAAACTATGGATTTCAAATCCATAGTGGTTTATTATAAACACTGTGGTACCTATGGGGTTATTGGAAGGTGTTGATAATGAACCAATTTTGCTATTTTTTGAATCAAATTTTATATTTTGAAACTATATTGTTCTGTTTATTAATGGTTTAACATCAATAATGAATTATTTGTACTAGAAAGTTGAAATATATGCCCATATACATGGACCGACATATTGTACCGGGAATTGAAGCTAAACATGCTGCCAAGGCTCATTGTGAGGATTTGCTGATTCAGGAAGAATATGGTTGCAGGTGTATGACCTATTGGGTGGATGAAGAAAATGGTTCCGCTTTTTGTTTGATAGATGCACCCAATAAAGAGGCCGTGGAGGAAATGCACAGAAGGTCGCATGGTTTGGTTCCCCATGAAATTGTTCAAGTAAACAGCAATGTGGTCGAGGCCTTCTTGGGAAGAATAAATGACCCCGAAGGATTCTATGATGCCGATGACCCCAACCTTAAGATATTCAACGATCCTGCTTTTAGGATTATTTTGGTTTCCCAGACCATGAACCCTGTATTGCTCCAAGAGCAATTTGGTAGGGAAAGGGCAGAACAGCTGTTCTCGCTTTATCGAGAGATTTACAGGGAAGCGCAACAACGGTTCGAGGGGCGGGAGGTAGAGTCGGAAGCACAAGGTTTTATTACTTCTTTTGTTTCTGTGACCCAAGCTGTTGATTGCGCAAAGTCCATTCAAAAAAGACTACATGTGGCTGGGGAATTAATACAGCTAAAAATAGGAATGCATGCAGGGATGCCAGTGGATAAAAGTGATGTGTTGTTCGGGGATACGGTTAAAATGGCGAAATACCTGTGCAATATCAAAAGCGGTGGGCCAATGTTCTTATCTTCCCTTGTTGCTGAAATATATAAGAGTGACATTGATGGGAATTCGCAAGGGGAAAAGGTTAAGACTATCAAGGTCGAAGACGAGAGCTTTCTTTTGGATATGATGGACTTACTAAATGAAAACCTAAAGAACCCGAATTGTGGCATTTCGGATTTCTGTCAAAAAATGGCAATGAGCAAGTCCAAACTGTACCGTAAATGCACTCAGGTTATTGGTATGTCGCCTAACGAACTTTTCAGGGAACACAGATTGCTCAAATCCTTGAACTTGTTAAAAACGGAAAGAAATATCATGCAGACCTCCTACGATGTTGGTTTTACAAGCCCTTCATATTTCACTAAATGTTTTCAGGAACGTTTCGGTATGGCACCACTGTCTTATGTCAAACAACTGGAGTCATTTTGAACCATTTTTTACATTTTAAAACTTGTTTGTTTTAGTCCTGCAGTCGGGGCATCAGTAGTTTTGGAGTGTAATTTAAAATTCTAAAACTATGAAAGATGTAAAAGCAATGGCAGCAATTGTAATGGTAATGGTGTTCTGTTCAATTTCAGGTCAAGCTCAAGAAACCAAAACAAAGCAAGAATTAAAAACCTATTTGATCGAGAGGGATATTCCTAATGCTGGACAACTCAACCAAGAAGAACTCGAAGGAATTTCCAAAAAGTCCTGTTCTGTTCTTGAAACAATGACGGATATAGAATGGGTGAACAGTTATGTGATGGATAATAAAGTATATTGTTTGTACAGGGCGACAACTCCGGAACTGATCAATCAACACGCAAAAGATGCAGGGTTTCCCGTTACTTCGATTATGGAAATAGGATCGGTTATTGGTCCAAAAACTGCCAATTGATTCCGATCTGTTAATTTCGTTCCTTGCATAGACAAGGAAATGTACAATAAGGAAAAAAATACGGAACTCATATAAACCGAAGCCAAGCGCCTCGGTTTTTCTTTGTCAGGCTGAGCGCAGTCGAAGCCATGAGCAGATAAAGCCCTATATTTGGTTTCCCATGTACACCTACTACGTTTATATACTAAAATGTTGTGATGGCTCATATTATACTGGAATCACAAACAATATTGCCATTCGACTTGCCCAACATCAGCATGGAATTGATAAGTATTGCTATACCTATAAAAGGAGACCCCTGACATTAAAGTTTCAACAAGAGTTCAATGATGTTTTACAGGCTATTTATTTTGAGAAAAAAATCAAGGGGTGGACTAGGGCAAAAAAGCTAGCTTTGATAAATGGGGATTACGATATGTTGAAGATTTTATCGGAATGCAGAAATGCAACGCACTTTAAATATCAATCGTTGAAAAAATAAGCGCTTCGACTGCGCTCAGCATGACAGATGGGTTCTAAGCAGAAGCATACTAATCTAATAAAAACCGAAGCCAAGCGCCTCGGTTTTTTGTCATGTGGTGTATCCAAAGCGGAATTTTTGCAAGAAGAAGCACCCCGACTGGAAAAGTGGCTCAACCAAAACATGCATGGCGAAATGCAGTACATGGAAAACCATTTCGACAAACGGTTGGACCCTACAAAGTTGGTCGAAGGCTCCAAATCCGTTATTTCCCTATTGCTGAATTATTACCCATCCGAAGAGCAAAATCCAGATTCCTATCAAATTTCCAAATATGCCTATGGTATGGATTATCACTTTGTGATAAAGGACAAACTCAAAAGTTTGCTCCATTTTATTCAAGAAGAAATAGGCGAGGTGCATGGAAGGGCTTTTGTGGATTCTGCCCCTGTTTTGGATAAGGCTTGGGCTGCCAAGAGCGGATTGGGCTGGATGGGAAAACACAGCAACCTCCTTACCCAGCAAGTAGGCTCTTTTTATTTTATAGCCGAACTCATAGTGGATTTGGATCTTGAGTACGATACACCTGTGACCGACCATTGCGGTACTTGCACCGCTTGTATTGATGCTTGTCCAACCGAAGCCATTGTGCAACCCTACGTGGTGGATGGCAGCAAATGTATTTCGTATTTAACCATTGAGCTGAAGAATGAAATCCCATCTGAATTTGATGGAAAACTGGACGAATGGATGTTCGGTTGTGACGTGTGCCAAGATGTATGTCCTTGGAACCGTTTTTCCAAATCGCATAGCGAACCTCTTTTTAATCCACATCCAGAGTTGTTGTCTTTCAACAAAAAAGATTGGGAAGAAATTACGGAAGATGTCTTCAAAAAGATATTTAAGAAATCAGCCGTAAAAAGGACAAAGCTATCAGGGCTTCGACGAAATGTCAATTTCTTAAAAGAATAAGTTTCTTGTAAAGATTCATTCGGTTTGTTTGTCTTGGTCAAAAAGAAAAAACACTATATTGAACCATCTTTTTGAAAGATTCCTATTTTTTCTACATCAATATTGATGACCAGCTAAACAGACAACATGATTAAGATTAAAAAACCCAAATTAAGTTTTTGGCAAATTTTTAATATGAACGTTGGGTTTCTTGGAATCCAATATAGTTTTGGACTACAACAAAGCGCCATTAATCCCATATTCCTCTTTTTGGGCGCGGAAGAAGAAATATTGCCCATTTTAAATATAGCAGGCCCCATAACCGGATTGATAGTGCAACCGATTATTGGCGCCATATCCGATAAAACCTGGTCCCCGAGATGGGGAAGAAGAAAACCCTTCTTTTTAATAGGTGCCTTAATGGGCAGTATATGTCTGTTTGCCTTTCCTTTAAGTCCAGCCCTTTGGTTTGCAGTAGGTTTATTGTGGATTTTGGACGTGGGCAACAATATGGCCATGGAGCCTTACCGTGCCTTTGTAGGGGATAAATTGCCCGAATCACAGTTCAGTATGGGGTACCAGATGCAGAGTTTATTTGTAGGTGCGGGGATTCTTTTGGCCAATGCTTCTATTTTTTTGTTTCAGGATTGGTTCGGTGGAGGTCAAGAGGTTGAAGGGACAGTGCCCAAATGGTTGTATTATTCCTTTTTTATTGGGTCGTTTCTTTCCATAGCCACCATTTTATGGTCTGTTTTAAAAACTCCTGAAATTCCACCTACGGATGCGGAGTTGTCAGAAATCAATAAACATAAAGCGCTGCCATTTATTGAGCGTTTCAAAGTGCCCTTCGTGGAGATAGCCCATGCCGTAAAAGACATGCCCAAATTTATGTGGAAGTTGTCCGCAGTGTATTTGTTTCAATGGTATGCACTTTTTGTGTACTGGCAATTTATTACACCCTTGTTCAGGGTTTCGTTAGGCTACGATACTTCTGAGGCCGCAGCACAAGCAGCAAAAATGAGTACCACATACAATATTGTTACTGCGGTTGTCGCCTTGGTCCTTGTTCCCTTGACCATGCGATTTGGAGGTAAAAAAGTGTATGCATTGAGCTTGTTGGGCACAGCAGCGGCACTGTTTACCATTCCCTATATTCAAGACCCTATCTACGTACTTTTCCCTATGGTACTTTTTGGAATAGGATGGGCGGCGATGATGGGGATTCCTTACAGTATGGTTTCCAAGGTGGTCCCACAGGAACGAAGGGGCGTATATATGGGCATATTGAATATGATGATCGTGATTCCCATGGGAATTGAAACACTCACATTTGGACCCATCTTTAAAAATCTCTTGGGCTCCAATTCGGTCAATGCGATGTTATTTGCTGCCGTGTTTTTTGCGATAGCCGCTATTTTGGCCATGCGACTTAATGTGAAAAAAGCGAAAAAAGAGTATCCCTTGGATTCCTAGTAGATACAGAGGCAAAAGATTGAGCGGCACTTTATTTTCGTTTACAGTTCTGTTTAAATTGATTCATTGGAACTTGAGATAAAACCAATGAATGTCCTAACTTTACCAATTCATTTTCGACTATATGAGCAAGGAAAAGCAAAGACGGGAAGCGTTACTCTATCACGCAAAACCTCAACCAGGTAAAATCAAAATTGTTCCAACAAAACCGTATTCCACGCAAAGGGATTTGGCATTGGCCTATTCTCCAGGGGTAGCAGAACCGTGTTTGGAGATTGAAAAGAACAAGGATGATGTGTACAAATACACCGCAAAAGGGAACCTTGTTGCTGTAATTTCCAATGGAACAGCAGTACTTGGCTTGGGTGATATTGGTCCAGAGGCCTCTAAACCCGTAATGGAAGGGAAGAGTTTGCTTTTCAAGATTTTTGCCGATATCGATGGAATGGATATTGAACTGGACACTAAAGATGTGGATAGGTTCATCGAGACGGTTAAGACCATTGCGCCTACTTTTGGAGGTATCAATTTAGAAGATATTAAGGCTCCCGAGGCTTTTGAGATAGAACGCAGGTTAAAGGAGGAACTGGACATTCCCGTTATGCACGATGATCAGCATGGGACCGCAATTATTTCCGCGGCCGCTTTGTTGAATGCTTTGGAAATTGCCGAGAAAAAAATAGAGGAGGTCAAAATTGTGGTGAGCGGAGCGGGCGCAGCGGCCGTCTCCTGTACAAAACTCTACAAGGCCTTTGGTGCATTGGCAGAGAATATTGTAATGCTGGATAGCAAGGGAGTAATCCGAAGCGACAGGGAAAGTTTGAGCGCGGAGAAAAAAGAGTTCGCCACCAATCGAAAGATTGATACCTTGGATGAGGCTATGAAAGACGCTGATGTATTCATTGGATTGTCTATTGCCGACATTGTGTCACCCGAGATGTTGAATTCCATGGCCAAAAACCCCATTGTTTTCGCGATGGCTAATCCAAATCCAGAGATTGAATACAATTTAGCCTGCAAAACAAGGGAGGATGTCATCATGGCAACCGGTCGTTCCGATCATCCCAACCAAGTAAACAATGTGTTGGGTTTCCCTTTTATTTTTAGAGGGGCCTTGGATGTGCGAGCCACCAAGATCAATGAAGAAATGAAAATGGCCGCGGTAAGGGCCTTGGCCGATCTAACACGAGAGCCGGTTCCCGAGCAGGTGAACATTGCCTACGATGCCACAAGGCTTACCTTTGGCAGAAATTATATCATTCCAAAACCTTTTGATCCCCGTTTGATAGCCAAAATTCCACCCGCTGTGGCCAAAGCTGCCATGGAAAGCGGGGTGGCAAAGTTCCCCATACAGGATTGGGCAAAATATGAGGAGGAACTTTACCAAAGATCCGGGAACGACAACAAAGTTGTCCGTTTGCTCCACAACAGGGCAAAGGTAAACCCCAAACGTATTGTTTTTGCGGAAGCCGAACTGTTGGATGTAATGAAGGCCGCCCAAATTGTTCATGATGAAGGAATCGCAATCCCTATACTTTTGGGGAACAAGGAAACCATAGAAAATTTAAAGGAAGAACTCGAATTTGATGCCGAGGTGCCCATTATAGACCCTCGTTCCGATGAGTTTAGCGAAATGAGAACCAAATACGCATTGAAACTTTGGGAACTCAGAAAACGAAAGGGTGAGACCAAGTACAGTGCAAGGGTGAATATGGGCAAACGGAATTATTTTGGTTCCATGATGCTCAAGGAAGGCGATGCCGATGGTATGATTTCCGGATACTCAAGATCGTACCCCAAGGTGCTTCGCCCTGTTTTTGAAGTTTTGGGAAGAGCCAAAAATGTACAAAACGCAAGCACCGTCAATATTATGATTACGGATAGAGGCCCCCTATTTTTGGCGGATACCTCCATTAATATTGATCCCAATGCCGAGGAGTTGGCGGAAATTGCCCAGATGACGGCCAATGTGGCCAAAACCTTTGGTTTTAATCCGGTAATGGCACTGCTTTCGTATGCCAACTTTGGCTCATCAAGTCATCCGAATGCGAGAAAAGTGAAAGAGGCAGTTAGAATCTTGCACGAAAGAAACCCCGATTTGGTGGTCGATGGGGAGATTCAGACCGATTTTGCATTGGACCCTGAATTGAGCAACAACAACTTCCCGTTCTCCAAAATATCGGGTAAAAAAGTGAATACCTTGGTTTTTCCTAACTTGGAATCGGCCAATATCACCTATAAACTTTTGAAAGGCCTTAACAACGCGGATTCCATTGGGCCAATAATGGTAGGGCTGACCCGTGCCGCCCACATTTTACAGTTGGGTGCCAGCGTGGACGAAATGGTAAATATGGCTGCCGTTGCCGTTATAGACGCCCAAGAACGGGAGAAAAGGAAAATAGCCAAAATGCAAAGGGATTGATCAAAATCAAATCGATTAAAAATGATTACCCATTTAAGAGGAAAACTAGTAGAGAAAAATCCAACATATGCCATTGTGGAATGCAATGGGGTGGGGTATTTTTTAAATATTTCACTGCACACTTTTTCCCTGCTTACGGATGAGGAAAATATATTTATTTATACCGATTTATTGGTCAAGGAAGACTCCCATACCCTGTTCGGATTTGCGGAGCGAGCGGAGCGCGAAGTGTTCCGTTTATTGATCTCGGTTTCAGGGGTCGGTGCCAGTACTGCGCGTACCATGTTATCCTCGCTTTCACCATCAGATGTAAGGGATGCCATAGCCAATGGCGATGTACCCACAATCCAGTCTGTAAAAGGGATTGGGGCCAAAACAGCGCAGCGAGTAATCTTGGACTTGAAGGACAAGATTTTAAAAGTCTACGACATAGGCGAAGTTTCACAACAATCAAACAATACAAATAAAGAAGAAGCGTTATCTGCTTTAGAGGTTCTTGGTTTTACCAGAAAGCAATCTGAAAAGGTGGTGGACAAGGTACTTTCCCAAGACACTTCGTTAAGCGTAGAGAACATTATAAAACAGGCGCTGAAAAATTTGTAACTAGTTTGAAAAAAGGGGCAAAACCAATACTTAAACGAGCACGTTTTAAGTACATCTTCTTTGTTGTTTGTTTACTGTCCATTTCCAACCTGATGGCGCAGGAAACCAACGAACAGGCTCAAGATTCTGTGAAAACGGGAGTTGAGCTTGGCCGCCTTATCTTGGAAAATCCCGATAGCATTGTTGCAAAATACACCTACGACCCAAAAACCAACACATACGTTTACACGGAAAGCATTGGCGACTTCAATGTCAATTACCCTGTAATTCTTACTCCAGAACAATACTACGACCTGGTCGAAAAGGAACAAATGAAAGCTTATTTTAAGCAAAAGGCTGATGCCTATGCTGGGAAGAAGGCGGGGAGTGAGGAAGCCAGAAAAAATCTTTTGCCCAATTTTTACGTAAACAGTAACTTTTTTGAGACCATTTTTGGCGGGAACACCATTGAGGTGATCCCACAAGGTTCGGTAGCGATGGATTTGGGGATTTTATGGCAGAAGAACGACAATCCTGCACTTTCACCCAGAAACAGAACCAATCTTTCCTTTGATTTTGATCAACGTATCAGTTTGAGTTTATTGGGGAAAGTAGGAGAGCGTCTTCAAGTAACGGCGAATTATGATACCGAAGCCACATTCGACTTCCAGAACCTGGTAAAACTGGACTACACCCCGACCGAGGATGATATCATTCAAAAAATTGAAGTAGGTAACGTAAGCATGCCGCTCAATAGCTCTTTGATAACGGGGGCACAAAGTTTGTTCGGGGTAAAAACACAGCTTCAGTTTGGAAAAACCTCGGTGACCGCCGTTTTTTCCGAACAGCGTTCGCAAAACAATACCGTAGTCGCCCAAGGAGGTGGCACCGTTAGTGAATTCTCTTTAACAGCTTTGGATTATGATGAGGATAGACACTTTTTCTTGGCACATTATTTCCGCGATAACTACGATCGTGCACTGGAGTTTTATCCTTTTATCCAAACCCAGGTGCAAATTACACGTTTGGAAGTTTGGGTTACTAACCGAAGCCAGATAACCCAAAACGTTAGAAATGTTGTCGCCATCCAGGATTTGGGTGAAGGCATCTCCGACAATACTCGTATCGGTGTCAACAATGGAGACCCGGCAGGTTTTTTTAATGCACAAGCTGTGGCAACAGGACTTCCTCAGAACGATGCCAACGCTTATGACCCCAACCAAATTGGGACCGGGGCTTTGACACCAGCTATTCGTGACATCGCCACAGTAGAGTCTGGTTTCAATATTCCAGGGTATAACGTTAATCAAGGTTTTGACTATGCTATTTTAGAGAATGCCAGGAAACTAGAGGCGGGAAGAGATTACGAATTCGATTCCCAATTAGGGTATATTTCCTTAAGCCAGAGTTTGAGCAACGATGAGGTTTTGGGGGTGGCATTTCAGTACACCTTTAATGGAGAAGTATATCAGGTAGGGGAGTTTGCCAACGGCAGTGTGGATGCCACAACAGTTTCCACCAACAACAACTTCGTGGAGAACAATGCATTGGTTTTAAAGTTGTTGAAAAGTAACATCACCAATGTTCAAGATCCTATTTGGGATTTGATGATGAAAAACATCTATTCCACGGGGGCCTATCAATTGAACCAAGAGGATTTTAAACTGAACATACTCTATTCCGACCCAACACCACGAAACTATATTACACCAGTGGACCCCAATGCAGGCTGGCCCGAAGGGTTACAGGACCAGATATTGCTCAATGTTTTTAATCTGGACAGACTGAACACCTATAATGATGTGCAGCCCGGCGGAGACGGATTTTTTGACTATGTGGAAGGAATTACGGTCGATTCCCAATCAGGTCGAATCATCTTTACAAAAGTTGAACCCTTTGGGGAATATCTTTTTGACGTTTTAGGCGGAGGTACCTATGATGTGGACAACGATCAGGGTTACAATCCTAATCAACAACGCTATGTGTTCCGTAATATGTACGCAAAGACCAAGGCGGCCTCCTTGCAAGATGCGGAAAAAAACCGTTTTCAAATTAAAGGAAAGTATACCTCGCAGTCCAATAACGGGATTCCTATTGGGGCTTTCAATGTGCCACAAGGTTCCGTAACGGTTACGGCAGGCGGTCGTCAGTTGCAAGAAGGTATCGATTACACCGTGAACTATCAAGCAGGAACTGTTCAGCTACTTGACCCCAGTTTGGAAGCATCCAACACCCCTATCAATATATCCGTGGAGAACAATGCGGTGTTCGGACAACAGACCAGAAGATTTGCGGGGGTAAATGTGGAGCATCAATTCAATGAAAAATTTGTTTTGGGCGGTACGTTTCTCAATTTAAATGAGCGACCGCTGACCCAAAAATCAAATTACGGGATAGAACCCGTTAACAACACTATTTTTGGACTGAACGGAAACTTTAGTACGGAAATCCCTTTTTTGACCCGGCTTGCGAACAAGCTGCCGAACATTGATACCGATGTTCCGTCCAATCTATCATTACGTGGCGAAGTGGCGTTTTTGAAACCCAATTCACCAAAAAATGCGGATTTTAGAGGAGAGACCACCACCTATTTGGATGATTTTGAGGGCGCTCAGGCCTTGATTGATATTCGTTCCTCTTTGGGGTGGACCTTGGCAAGCCCGCCGTTGGAATTTTTAAACGATAGAACAGGGATTGATATAGGCTACGAGCGCGCAAAAATGGCTTGGTACACTATCGATCCTATTTTTTATACCAATCAGCGGCCATCGGGAATGTCGGACAACGATATTTCCCTGAACTCCACCCGTAGGGTTTTTATTGATGAGGTCTTCACGGAAACAGATATTGCACAAGGTCAAACACAAGTACAAAGCACATTGGATATTGTGTATTATCCAAACGATAAAGGACCCTACAACGCCAACCCAAGTTTTGAAACAGAAACCCCGGATGCCAAGTGGGGTGGAATTATGCGACCATTGAGCAGTACAAATTTTGAACAATCCAATGTTGAGTTTGTTCAGTTTTGGGTGTTGGATCCTTATATCGATGGTGAAACAACCGATGGTAACGCTGGGGAACTTGTATTCAACTTGGGCAACATTTCCGAAGACATTTTAAAAGATGGTAGAAAGCAATATGAAAACGGATTGCCTGCCAGTACCAATAACGAAGTGCCAAGGGAAACCCCATGGGGGCAAGTGCCTTCTACACAGTCCTTGGTGTATGCATTTGATGCCGATGAAGCAAATAGGACCGCACAAGATCTTGGATTGGACGGATATGATGATGCTGCGGAAGCGGCCATTTATAATGGACCGGCAGAAGACCCGGCTTTGGATAATTACCAATACTACCTGAACAGGGAGGGTGGCATCTTGGAGCGTTATTTTGATTTTAACAACACCCAAGGAAATTCACCCGTTTCCGTGACAAACACCAATAGGGGCTCCACGACCTTGCCCGATGTTGAGGATATTGATAGGGATTTGACCATGAACACGGTAAACAGTTATTACGAATACCGTATCCAGATAAAACCCAATACCACTATTGATGATCAATATGTGACGGATATCCGTGAAGGGCAAACACCAACATTGCCCAATGGAACCCAACTGAATAGACGATGGATCCAGTATAAAATACCATTGAGCGATTTTACTGATGCCGTTGGTGGAATTTCCGACTTTAGGTCCATTAGTTTTATGCGTATGTACCTTACCGGGTTCTCGGACGATGTTGTGCTACGTTTTGCCACCTTGGATTTGGTGCGTGGAGATTGGAGAACGTACACCAACTCTTTACAGCCCGATGTGGACAACGATCCTTCGGATGATGCAACCGTTGTGGACGTCAACACGGTAAATATTGAAGAAAATTATGGAAGACAGCCTATTCCTTATGTGTTGCCCCCAGGAGTGGTACGGGAACAATTGAACAACAACAACACCATTATCCGTCAGAACGAACAATCTTTGTCCTTTGTGGTGGAAAATTTAGAATCTGAGGATGCAAGGGGAGTTTTTAAAAATGTGAATATTGATGTGCGTCAGTACGAACGCATTAAAATGTTCATGCATGCCGAAAAAATATTCAATACGGATTATTCGGATAACGACACGCCTTTGGTGGGTTTCCTTAGAATTGGTACCGATTTCTCCGAAAACTTTTATCAGATAGAGCTGCCACTTCAATTCACTTCTTTCGGCGCATCATCTCCCGAAGAGGTTTGGCCCGATGTAAACGAGATAGATATTGCCTTAAACGATTTGAACAAAGTAAAATCCAAAGGAATATCAGATCAGACCTTGAACGATATCAATTATTATGAAATTATAGATGGGGAAGCTGTTCTTGTGGACGAATTTGCTCCGCGCACTTTGGGCAGGGTTCGAATAGGGATTCGAGGTAATCCTTCCTTGGGAAGTATACGCGGCGCAATGGTCGGAATTAAAAATATTGATGACATTCCAGCCCGCGGCGAAGTATGGTTCAACGAATTACGATTGGCAGGTTTGGAAAATAACGGCGGTTGGGCAGCTACCGCCGCTTTGGACGCGAATATGGCCGATTTTGCCAATGTGACCGCGACGGGGAATAGAAGTACATCCGGTTTTGGATCTATAGATCAGAGTCCAACAGAACGTTCTTTGGAAGATGCCATTTCTTATGATGTAGTGACCAATGTGAATGTAGGCCAATTGTTTCCAAAAAAATGGAACCTTCAGCTACCGTTCAACTATGGAATTTCGGAAACCCTTATTACCCCAGAGTTCGATCCTGTTTACGATGATTTACGATTGGATGACAGAATTGCTGCAGCGGCAACAGCCGAAGAAGCGGAGACGATACAGGAACAGGCAGAGGATTATACCAAACGCACAAGTATCAATTTAATAGGAGTACGAAAAAACAGGGGGGATGAAGCCGAGGAAAATTTCTTCGATGTCGAAAACTTCACCTTCAATTATTCCTATAACGAAACGAATCACAGGGATTTTGAAGTGGCCGAGCTGAGGGACCAGAACGTTTCCACTGGGTTCGTTTACAACCATAACTTTAAACCTGCACCGGTGGCACCTTTTGCCAAGAAAGATTCTATGCTTACTGGTAAATATTGGCAATGGTTGAAAGATTTGAACTTTAATGCCCTGCCCACAAGCCTTTCTGTCAACGCCAATTACAATCGTTCCTTTAATCAACAAAGATTTAGGGATGTATTGGAGCCCGGTGTGGATGCCTTGGAATTGCCCTTGTTGCAGCAACGGAACTATCTTTTTAATTGGCAATACGCCCTTAATTACAGCATTACAAAATCGTTACGGTTAAATTTGACAGGGTCCAACAATAACATTGTCCGTAATTATTTCAATGTGGACGATGACCAAGACTCTGGAATCAATCAAACTCTTGATCTTTGGGATGGCTTTTTTGATTTTGGAGAGCCCAACCGGCATGCACAACAAATGCAGTTGAATTACGAACTGCCCTTTAGTAAAATACCCTTCCTCAGTTTTATAAATGCACAGTACAGCTACACCAGTAATTTTGATTGGCAGCGTGGGGGAGATGCCCTTTTTGAAGTGGCCGGGGAGAACATCAATACGGTACAGAACGCCAACACCCATAGTCTAACCGCCAATATGAGCATGCAACGCTTTTACGACCTTGTTGGTTTGAAAAAGAGAGATGGCAAGGTAACCGCAAACCAGGCTGCTGTTCGAAGGGACAAAGCAGGCAATCCTGCCAATGGTGAAGATGCTGATGGACCAAGGAAGACCAGTAAAGGGTTTAACACTATGGTGGATATATTGACCATGGTGAAGCGGGTGAATGTTAATTATAGTGAAAACAATGGAACCGTATTGCCCGGATACACCCAGTCGGTTGGATTTATCGGCACGACGCGGCCAACCTTGGGCTTTGTGTTCGGAAGCCAGGCCGATGTGCGTTTTGAAGCGGCACGTAGAGGATGGCTGACCGATTATCCAGAGTACAGCAACCAATATATGCAAAACACCAACAAACAGCTTAACATTACCGCAACGGCACAACCTACGCAAGATTTGACGATAGATTTGAATGCTGATAGGAACTATATGAACTCCTTGCGAGAAAGTTACAGTCCCGAGGAATGGATGAATGGGCAGCCTGGATTGATCAATGAGATGGGGAATTTTAGTATTTCCACGGTGATGATCGGAACCGTTTTCAATAAAAGTGATGAGTTCGATTCCGAGACCTTTGAGCAGTTCAAACAAAATAGGATCACCATAGCCAACAGATTGGTGTCCGATAGAGGTGAAGCTCCCGGAGAATTGGATGAGGACGGTTTTCCAGAACGTTATGGGAAAACACAGCAAGATGTGTTGCTTCCCGCGTTCTTCGCCGCTTATACCGGGCAGGATGTGGAGCGTGTAAATATGGATGCCTTCCGCGAAATTCCTATTCCGAACTGGAATATCAAATACACAGGTTTGATGAAGAGTAGATGGTTCAAAGAGAAATTCAAACGCTTTTCATTGAGTCATGGCTATCGTGCCGCCTACAGTGTGAACTCGTTTCAGACCAATTTGGAGCGTCAGAATACCACCGTTGACCCTGAAACCGGGGATTTGCTCCCTGCAACACTCATCAACAATGTGGTGCTTACGGATGAATTCAGTCCGTTGATGCGAGTGGATTTTGAAATGCAGAACTCTTTTAGCTTCTTGGCCGAAGTACGGACCAGTAGAACCTTATCCTTGAGTTTTGACAACAATCTTTTGACCGAAATCAATGGCAATGAGTATACCTTGGGACTAGGTTATCGTTTCAAGGATGTCAAGTTTGTGACCAATATCGGAGGGGAAAAGACAAGATTAAAAGGAGATTTAAATCTTAAAGCAGACCTTTCTCTAAGAGATAACATAACCATCATCCGTAATTTGGACATTGACAATAATCAGATCACTTCCGGTCAAAGATTAATGTCCATCAAGTTCACGGCCGATTATGCCCTTAGCAAAAGTTTGAACGCATTGTTCTTCTATGATCATTCCTTTTCGGAGTTCGCGGTTTCCACAGCATTTCCGCAAACAACCATCAATGCGGGCTTTACCTTGCGGTACAACTTTGGAAACTAGTTTATAGGCTTATTCGTTTTTCTTTAATTTTGTCGTAAAGTTTCTTTGAAAAGCTTTCCGCAATCTGTTACATTTGTCCATCGACTAATTCAAACAGTAAGTAATGAACATACCATCAGAATTAAAGTATACTAAAGACCATGAATGGGTCAAAATAGATGGAGATATCGCAACCGTAGGAATTACGGATTTCGCACAAAGCGAACTTGGTGATATCGTTTACGTTGAAGTGGAGACTTTGGACGAAACATTGGATAAAGAAGAAGTTTTCGGAACGGTTGAAGCCGTAAAAACCGTTTCCGATTTGTTTTTGCCATTAAGTGGGGAAATCGTAGAGTTCAATGAAGCTTTGGAAGACGAGCCCGAAAAAGTGAATTCCGATCCTTACGGTGATGGCTGGATGGTGAAAATAAAAATAAGCGAACCCTCTGAGGTTGATGACCTTATGAGTGCCGACGACTACAAGGCATTGATTGGTGCTTAGAAAAAACAAATACACCTTATTATTTGTAAGCTGGGTGGTGTTAATTACAATACTCAGCTTATTTTCTTTCTCAAGTATGGATTTGGATACAGGAAACTTAAATATTCCGTATGCCGATAAAATCACCCATTTTATATTTTATATGATGTTCAGTTTTATAGGATGCTTAAGTTTACGGGAAAGAACCTCGGGAAACCTAGGGTTGGGCAAAACCTTGATTTACATCTTGTTTTTTGCTATATTATATGGTATACTTATAGAGCTATTGCAATATACGGTCACTACGGACCGTATGGCCGAATTTGGCGATGTTTTGGCGAATACTTCAGGAGCAATTACAGGAATTGCACTGATTCGGTGGGTTTTTTCCAAGAAAAACCCGTTAAAATGGAAATTTTAATTGCTTATTTAACCAATTAATAATTAAATTAGCAAACACTAAATTTAGAAAAGGAGAAAAAGGATGGAACCAAAAAAGAACCCGAAAGCAGACGTAGGAAGAAACAGCACACTATATTTTGTTATAGGATTGGCTGCTGTTTTGGCATTGGTCTACGGTGCCATGGAGTGGAAAAAATATGACAAGGCGAATGATTATGACATTTCTATGAATGTTGAAGATCAATTGGACGAAGAAGTGCCAATGACCGAGCAAATTAAAACTCCACCACCACCACCGCCACCTGCTGCCCCCGAAGTAATCGAGGTTGTGGAGGATGAAGAAGAAGTTGAAGAGACGATTATCGAGTCTACGGAAACCAGCCAAGAGGAAGAGGTTATCGAAATCGAGGAAGTTGAAGTAGAAGAGGTGGAAGAAGACATATCTGTTCCCTTCGCGGTAATCGAGGATGTTCCAGTGTTTCCAGGTTGTGAGGGAGCCAGCGATAAAAAAGCATGTTTCCAAGAGAAAATGCAAGACCATATTCGAAGAAACTTCCGCTATCCTGAAATCGCACAAGAAATGGGTGTTCAAGGTAGGGTAAGCGTGATCTTCGTTATCCAAAAAGATGGAAGTATCGGTAACATTAGAATGCGCGGACCCGACAAAAATTTGGAAGCTGAGGCTTTGCGTATTATTGAAAAATTACCTAAAATGACTCCAGGAAAGCAAAGGGGTAGACCAGTAAAAGTTCCTTTTAGTATTCCAATTACATTTAAGTTGCAGTAGAAATTATATAATTCCTGTCGAGGCAGGAATGAGAAAAGCCCGAATGAAATTTCATTCGGGCTTTTTTTGTGGATTTAACCCCAAGAATCATAAAACTTTAACTTTGGTTGCAAAAGATACGCGCTGGCGTTATCTTTGCCAGCCAATATAGATGTGGATGAAGTCTGCCGTAGGTTCCGTAAAAAACAATACCCTTTCCTTGCTATTTTCTGACTTTAAGGAGATTACAAAGGCCAGATTGGCTGTTAGCGTGGTTTTTTCTTCCATTGCAGGGTATTTTTTGGGCGCCTACCAAGTTGATATAGTTTCTCTGTTGTTGTTGATGTTCGGGGGGTATTGTATGGTTGGGGCATCCAACGCTTACAATCAGATTATCGAAAAGGATCTGGATGCTTTGATGAAGCGTACCCGAAACAGACCGATTCCCTCGGGAAGAATGTCCGTGAAAACCGCAATGATGGTTGCAGTGACGTTAACGGTGCTTGGAATTTTATCGCTATTGGCGCTAAGTCCCAAAACCGCTATGTTCGGGGCCATATCAATTTTTTTGTACACCAGTGTTTACACACCTTTAAAAACAAAGTCGCCGCTCGCGGTGTTTGTTGGGGCTTTTCCGGGAGCGATTCCCTTTATGTTGGGTTGGGTAGCGGCAACCGATGATTTTGGCATAGAGCCAGGAACTTTGTTCATGATTCAGTTTTTTTGGCAATTCCCCCATTTTTGGGCTTTGGGCTGGATGTTGGACGAAGACTACAAACAAGCAGGCTTTAAAATGTTGCCTACGGGTAAAAAGGACAAGGGCACCGCATTGCAGATTATACTTTATACCATTTGGATGATCGTTATCTCCATAATTCCAGTCTTTGGTTTTACAGGAAGATTGCATCTTTCCATACCAGCGGCAGTAATTGTATTGTTGTCCGGGTTGGTTATGTTGTTTTTTGCATTCAAATTATATGAAAACAGGGACAATGCATCGGCAAGAAAGTTGATGTTGGCAAGTGTCACCTATATATCATTGATTCAAATAGTATACGTAATAGATAAGTTTATTAGCTAAAATGGATTTAACCCAAGGAACAACGGAAGAAAAGAACAAAAGAGCAAAAAAGATGATGCTCTGGTTCGGTATTGTGAGTTTGATCATGGGCTTTGCCGGTTGGACCAGTGCCTACATTGTAAGTAGTAAGAGGGAAGATTGGGTAAGTGATCTGGAATTGCCCAGTGCTTTCTTTTTGAGTACCGCCATAATAATTTTGAGCAGCATCACCTATTTAATTGCAAAAAAGGCAGTGGCAAAGGACAATCAAAAGATGGGGACTGTATTTTTGCTGGTCACCCTAGTCTTGGGCATTACCTTTATATCACTTCAGTTTGTGGGCTTTTCCCAAATGTTGGAGAATGGCTATTATTTTACCGGTCCCACTAGTAATATAAAAATGTCCTACGTATTTTTGATTGCTGCCGTTCATATTGCACACGTAGTGGCAGGCTTAATATCGCTTTTAGTGGTTCTGGTTCAGCAGCTCAGAAAAAAATATACCCCGGAAAATATGTTGGGGATGGAACTAGGAGCCACATTCTGGCATTTCTTGGATTTTCTTTGGGTATATCTAATTCTATTTATGTATTTCGTGAAATAAAATTTGATTGGAGCAGTTTTCATTCAAGTTTGTCTTTTACAATACATCAAAAAATGTAAATTTGTGAAAGTTTTAATAAAACGACCTTTTATATGGATTCAACGGTAAGTACCGGTACAGAAGACAGCGTTTGGGGAGGTGGAAATAGACCTCTTGGCGCTAGCTATGGAAAATTGATGATGTGGTTTTTTATCATATCAGATGCCTTGACCTTTTCTGGTTTTTTGGTAGCATATGGTTTCTCAAGATTTAAGTTTATTGAACTTTGGCCAATTGCCGATGAGGTATTTACCCACGTACCCTTTTTCCATGGAAATTATCCCATGTACTATGTGGCCTTTATGACCTTTATTTTGATTATGTCCTCCGTGACCATGGTATTGGCGGTGGATGCGGGTCATAAAATGAAACAGAAAAGTGTTATCCTGTACATGTTCCTAACCATTATCGGTGGAGCCATTTTCGTTGGTTCACAGGCATGGGAATGGGCAACTTTTATAAAAGGCGATTACGGGGCGTTGGAAACAAACTCAGGCAGAATACTTCAATTTGTAAATGCCGAAACAGGAGAGAGAGCAGCTTTGGCCGATTTTGCAGAAACCTTACCGGAAGAACGAGTAAAACACCAGTCAAATCAAGGTATTTGGTTTGAAGGTGAAGGTTACAAAACCTCTTACTCCTTGAACGAAGTTGTTGAAGGGTTCAAAGCAACTCCAAATATCCTTATTCGTACCGAGCAACTTAACGAAGAAGGCGAAAAGACCCTTTTGGACCGTAAGGAGTCCTTGGCGAAAATATTGGAAGCCAACCAAGTAGTGGAAGGGGCCAACCTTATACATAACGAATACGGACATCGATTATTTGCCGATTTCTTTTTCTTTATAACAGGTTTTCACGGATTCCACGTATTTTCCGGGGTGATGATCAACGTTATCATTTTCTTTAACGTGATTCTCGGTACTTACGAGCGCAGAGGCCACTATGAGATGGTAGAAAAAGTTGGACTCTACTGGCACTTTGTGGATTTGGTATGGGTATTTGTATTTACATTCTTTTATTTGGTATAAAAACATTGATTATAAATGGCACACGAACATAAACTTGAGATTTTCAGAGGACTTGTAAAATTTAAGTCGAACACTCAAAAAATTTGGGGAGTACTTCTTTTTTTGACCATTGTAACCGCAATTGAGGTCGCATTGGGTATCATTAAACCAAAGGCGCTTACCCAAAGTTACTTTTTGGGCATGAAATTGCTCAACTGGATTTTTATCATTTTAACCTTGGTGAAGGCCTATTACATTGCTTGGGACTTTATGCACCTTAGGGATGAAAAAACCCCGTTGAGAAGGGTAATAGTGTGGACCCCTATATTCTTGATCTGTTATTTGATATTTATATTGCTTTTCGAAGCAGATTATATATACAGCGTTTTCAGCGATGGGTTTATAACCTGGGACTTTTAAGAAAGTATTTAACAAGTTAAAAAGGCGGTTTTCCAACCGTCTTTTTTTATTTTTGTAGGGTTGAAACACTATGAAAAAGAAAATCGTATTAGCCGTCCTTTTTATACTACCGGTGGTGGTTTACTTATTTTTTGCATCCGGGGTAAATAATTTTGGACGTTTGCCCATACTTACCAAAAGTATCTCCGGTATTTCCAAAATGGACACCAATGTCCAGTTGAAAAACAAGATTACCATACTAGGTTTTTTTGGGAATAATGTGGAAGCCATGCAAGGCAATGCTTTCAACCTTAATCAAAAAATTTACAAACGATTCGGTGAGTTTAACGACTTTCAAATGGTTATGGTGGTCCCACAGGGTAAACAGGGGCAAGTTGAAGAATTAAAAAACGAGCTGGGTAAGCTCTCCAATGTGGATAAATGGCACTTTGTTTATGGTTCCGAGGAAGAAATCAAAACATTGTTCACGTCCTTAAAATCCAATATTGATCTGGACAACGATTTGTCCACACCCTTTGTATTTATAATTGATAAGGATCTTGCCCTTAGAGGTAGAACAGATGATGACGATGAAGGTCTGAAATATGGATTTGACACCTCGTCCGTAGCGGAACTTAACAATAAAATGGTGGACGATGTCAAGATAATCTTGGCAGAGTATCGCTTGGCCTTAAAAAAGAACAATGCCGACAGGAGCAAATAACAAGAGAAAACACACCTATATTTGGGTGTCTGCAATCATTCTGATTTTTGGGATTTTTGCCGTTTACGAAATTACCAAGCGCGTAAAAAGCGGAACGGTGGTGGAAAAAGATCGTATGAGCGATGGCTCCAAAGACGCTAAAGTTGGCTTTGTGGTCAACCAAGGGGAAAAGCGAAAGGTGCCCGACTTCTCTTTTTACAATCAGGACAGCGTATTGGTCACCAATGAAGATTATAAGGGCAAGGTCTACGTGGTGGAGTTCTTCTTTACTACTTGCCCCACCATTTGCCCGATAATGACCAAAAACCTGGTGGACTTGCAAGATACCTTTAAAGATGATGGGGATTTTGGCGTTGCATCCTTTACCATCAACCCAAGATATGATACGCCATCTGTTTTAACGGAGTACGCCAAAAAATATGGAATCACGGATGCGGATTGGCATTTGTTGACCGGAGATCAAGAAAAGATTTACGAATTGGCACAGCAAGGTTTTTACATATTCACCAATGAAAACGATGATGCTCCAGGAGGTTTTGAGCATTCCGGTATGTTCGCATTGGTTGATAAAAATGGATATATTCGTTCCCGTGAAGATGAATTTGGCAATCCTTTGATCTATTATCGAGGTACTATTACAGAAGAACAGGAAGTGAATTCAGATGGGGAAAGCCAACAGATTACCATTTTAAAAGAGGACATTAAAAAATTATTGGCAGAATGACCGAGGAAATTACATTAAAGGAAAAACGGTATAATAGATTGATTACCGTCATTTCAATAGCAGTACCACTAGTGGTTGCTCTACTGTTTGGATATAAAATTCCAAATGCAAAACCGCTGTCGTTTTTACCGCCCATTTACGCAGGAATCAATGGTTTGACTGCAATCTTATTGGTTATTGCCGTTGTGGCCATCAAAAATGGAAGGCAACGCCTTCACCAAAGATTAATGTTGACCAATATCGTGTTGTCAGCGTTGTTTTTGGTGATGTACGTAGCCTATCATATGACATCGGAAACGACTGTTTTTGGCGGGGAGGGTCCTATTAAAATTATTTACTATTTTATTTTGATGACGCACATTGTGTTGTCTATTTCTGTGATTCCTTTGGTGCTCATCACTTATTCAAAAGTGTATCTGGATGATTTTGAGGCTCACAGACAATGGGCCAAATACACCTTTCCAATATGGTTGTACGTCGCTGTAACAGGGGTTTTGGTCTATCTAATGATTTCACCCTACTATCCATATTAATGACCTATGAAGACAAAATTGTTAATTATTTTAGTCATTTTATTGGTGTTTCCAGCGGTATCGGAAGCGCAGTGCGCCATGTGCCGCGCAGTAGTGGAAAGTGAATCTGATGGAAAGACCGCTGAAGCCATAAACAACGGTATTGTTTACCTAATGGCCATACCCTATGTGCTTGTGGCGGGGCTATTTTACTTTATTTACAGAAAAATGAGGGGCTAATACCCTTTTAATTTTTTTTACTTCAAACTGTAACATTTCGATGTTTTAATGGTCTTATTGGTGTACGCTTGCGTTACTCATCAATCAAAATCGCTAACCTATGTTCGACCTAGAGCGGTGGCAAGAAATATTTGACACCATACGAAAGAACAAACTCCGAACATTTTTAACAGGGCTTTCCGTAGCCTCTGGTATCTTTATTTTGGTCATCCTTTTAGGATTTGGCCAAGGTATGCGCAATGGTATCGAAAACGAATTCAAGCAAGATGCCTCTACGAGCGTTTGGGTTTGGCCCGGAGTAACCTCCAAAGAATATAAAGGTCTTAATCCAGGTAGGCGTATTCAACTGGTAAACGAAAACTTTGATAAGGCAAGTGCCATGTTCAAGGAGGATATTGAACACGGCTCAGCTAGAATATTTGTGCGCGGTGTAAGTGTAAACTACGGCCAAGAAGCTCTTATTTATGGGGTTCAGGGCGTGGCAGCGGACTTTCAATTTATAGAAAATGCCGATATGGTCGAGGGAAGGTTCATCAATTTTCAAGATGAAATATCCAACGGAAAAGTAGCCATCATCGGGAATAAAATAAAAAAAGACGTTTTTGGTGATGTGGAGACTCCCATTGGAGAGTTCATCGATATCTCAGGCATCCCTTTCAAGGTCATCGGAGTGTACAAAGAAATGGAAGATCGCGAAGAAGAGCGCATCTATATTCCCATTACCACCTCCCAGAGAACTTTTAATGGAGGAAATCGAGTAAACAATATGTCCTTTACCTTACCGCCCGTTGACAATTTTGACAAGGCTGTTGCCCAAGCAGTTGATTTTAAAAACGGACTGAGACAATATCTACAACAAACCCACACCATTGCCCCTGATGATACAGGAGCCATCGAAGTGTGGAGCGCCATGGAAGAAGCCAAGCGCTACTACGGCCTCACCAACAACATAAAACTGTTTTTTTGGTTCGTAGGGGTGTGTACCATTATAGCTGGAGTGGTGGGAGTAAGCAATATTATGATGATCGTGGTGAAAGAACGCACGCGCGAAATAGGAATACGAAAAGCATTGGGGGCCAAACCGTGGTCCATTATCGGAATGATATTGCACGAAGCCATCTTTGTGACCGCGATCTCCGGTTTTGGTGGACTAATTTTTAGTATGGCCCTTTTAGAAATTGCGGGACCCAATATAGAAGTGGACTATATTATGAATCCATCCGTAAACTTCAATGTGGCATTTTCCACGGTAATCGTTTTGATTGTGGCCGGAACCTTGGCCGGGTTTGTTCCAGCCTATCGTGCGGCAAAAGTTAAAGTAATCGAATCTCTAAGAGATGAATAACCGATAAGCTGATATGTTCAATAAAGATAGATGGCGGGAAATTATAGAGGTGCTAACCACTAATGTGTGGCGAACCATCTTTACGGCTTTTGGGGTCTGTTGGGGCATCTTTATCCTTATTGTGCTCTTGGCCGCTGGCAAAGGGCTGGAGAATGGCATTAAACAGGATTTTGGAAACATTGCCACCAATACCATGTTTATGTGGACAAGGGCTACGACAAAAAGTTACGAAGGCTTGCCTAAAGGAAGAAGTTTTGAGTTTAAAATAAATGATGTCCAGGCACTGCGCGATAATGTGCCTAACCTTCGGTTTATTTCACCCCGGAACCAACTGGGAGGTTTTGGAGGAAACAACAATGTAGTTAGAGGTATTCGCACAGGAGCGTTTAATGTGTATGGCGATTATCCCGAGATTATCAATCAAGATCCCATGGCGGTTACCTCGGGACGGTTTTTGAACTATAACGACATCAGGGAAAAACGAAAGGTGGCCATTATTGGTCAAGGGGTAAAAAATGATCTGTACGACAAGGATGAGGATGCACTAGGAACCTACATCAAAATACAAGGCGTAAACTTTATGGTCATCGGGACCTATAAAAAGAACAATAGCGGTGGGGGAGAAGAAGGTCAAAAAGAAATATTTGTGCCTTTCACCTCGTTTTCGCAAGCATTTAACCGAGGAGAAGACGTGGGGTGGATGGCCATTACGGCAAACGACGGCAGTTCCATTTCCCAGCTCAAGGATAAAATTGTCGATGTAATGAAGAAACGTCACAAAGTACATCCTGAAGACACAAGGGCCGTTGGTTATTTTGATCTTTACGAACAATACAATCGGGTGGAGAGTCTATTTGGCGCGCTAAAGGCCGTCGCTTATATTGTGGGTGTTATGGTGCTGCTGTCCGGAATTATCGGAGTAAGCAACATTATGCTCATTGTGGTAAAAGAACGCACCAAAGAAATTGGAATACGCAGGGCTTTGGGCGAACAACCGTGGTCCATAAAAAAACAAATTTTGATGGAGTCCATTTTCCTGACGTTGATTTCAGGGATGGTGGGCATCATATTCGGGTCGTTGGTCATTTTTGGAATCAATTCCTTGTTGGAAAGTATAGGGCCGGTGGATATGTTTATGAGCCCAAGTGTGAGCGTAGGTGTTGTAACTGGAGCATTGACGATTCTTATGATATCAGGGCTTTTGGCCGGGTTTATACCAGCACAGAGCGCCATTCGGGTAAGGCCCATTGAAGCATTGCGAACAGAATAAAAAAATAAAATCAATCAATTAACATCAATTAAAATGAAAAAATCGGTAACCATTGTCATCTTGTTGCTCATCGTAGTAGTGTTCGGTGGCTCCATGTATTACTTGTACCAAAAAAATGCGGAGGATCCGGTGGTATATGAGACGGAAACACCTACCAAACAGACCATTGTGAAAAAAGCGGTGGCCACAGGGAGCATACTTCCTTTGGAAGAAGTATTGATCAAACCCAATATTTCGGGGGTAATCGAAGAAATTTATGTAGAAGGAGGGGATTATGTGAAATCTGGCGACCTTCTGGCCAAAATAAAGGTAGTGCCCAACCTTTCAGCCCTCAATGATGCGAAGAATGCCATTGATGAGGCAAAAATCAACCTGGATGATCAAAAACGGAACTACGAACGTCAGTCCACGCTTTTTGGCAAGGGTGTAATCCCCAAAACAGATTTAGAACGGGCGCAAGTATCCTATGACCAGGCAAAGCAGTCTTATGCCGCGGCCAATAAGCGATACGATATTGTAAAAACGGGAACCACAAGTGGACTCAGCAGCTCTGCCAACACGATGATCCGGGCCACGGTAAGTGGAATGGTGCTCGAAGTACCGGTAGAAGTAGGAAACCAGGTGATAGAAAGCAATACCTTTAACGAGGGAACTACGATTGCAGCCATTGCCGATGTGGATAAAATGATTTTTGAAGGAAAAGTGGATGAATCCGAAGTAGGAAAAATTAAAGAAGACCTGCCATTAGAAATTACCGTCGGAGCGATTGAAAACCATGTTTTTGATGCTGTTCTGGACTACATCGCACCAAAAGGAAAAGAAGAAAACGGCGCCATACAATTTGAAATAAAAGGAACTTTAAAGAAGAACGACACCGTTTTTATAAGAGCGGGGCTAAGCGCCAATGCTTCCATTATTTTGGCCCGAGCCGATAGCGTTTTGGCCGTAAAAGAAGCCTTGGTTCAATTTGACGATGAGACCAAAAAACCCTTTGTAGAGGTGGAAACCGCCGATCAACAGTTCGAACGAAAAGAGGTGGAACTGGGCGTTAGCGACGGCATTTTTGTAGAAGTGAAGTCGGGCATAGCGGCAACTGACAAGGTCAAGGTGTGGAATGCCTTGGCCAAGGAATAACGAGTGAAAAACACCGTTCGCAAAAAAAAAGTAAAAAATCTTGTAACATTTTAACAACTTCTATGTCTTACTAGCAGAGGCAAAAGTAAGATAGCTAACATCACCAATCATGATAGAAATCAAAGATCTTCATAAATCCTATAAAATGGGAAGCAATTCCCTCCATGTTTTAAAGGGTATTAATTTTAAAGTAGAAGAAGGGGAGCTTGTGGCCATTATGGGGTCTTCAGGATCGGGTAAATCTACTTTGTTGAACATTTTGGGAATGTTGGACGGAGCGGATTCCGGTGAGTATACCTTGGATGGTGTGCCGATCAAAAACTTGAGCGAAACCAAAGCTGCGCAATATAGGAACAAGTTCTTGGGATTCATCTTCCAATCCTTTAACCTTATCAATTATAAAAGTGCCGTCGAAAACGTCGCACTTCCCTTGTACTACCAAAAGGTTCCCAGAAAGGAACGTCAGGAAAAAGCCATGCAATATTTGGAACGCGTAGGCTTAAAACCATGGGCCGGCCACTTGCCCAGTGAACTTTCCGGTGGACAAAAACAAAGGGTTGCGATTGCACGGGCCATGGCCGCGGAACCAAAAGTGCTTTTGGCCGATGAGCCAACAGGTGCCTTGGACAGTACAACTTCGTATGAGGTGATGGACCTTATCCAAAAAATCAATGATGATGGAAATACCATTTTGGTGGTGACCCACGAGGAGGATATTGCACATATGTGCAAACGAATTGTGCACTTAAAGGATGGTGTTATCGTAGAAGATAAAAAAGTCGAACAAGTAAGAGCAGGACAGTATGTTTGATCGCGACGTTTGGCAGGAAATATTCAACACGCTTAAGACCAATAAGCTTAGAACCTTTTTAACAGGTTTCTCCGTTGGGTGGGCCATCTTTATTTTGGTGATGCTGTTGGCTTCGGTAAATGGTATGGAGAACGGCTTTACCGGTCAGTTTAATGACGATGCAACCAATTCCATTTTTGTTCGTCCAGGAACAACCTCCAAAGCATATGGTGGTTTTGAGGCAGGCAGGCGTATCCAATTTAAGAATGATGATTTGGAATACATCAAACAAAGCTTTCCCGAGGATGTTGAGTATATCAGTGCAAGATATTATGCCAATACAACCGCAAGATATGAAAGTGAAACAGGTTCTTATTCGGTGCAAGGAACGCATCCCGACCATCAAGCAATTGAAAAAACTCTGGTAGTAGCCGGTAGGTACATCAATGAGGCCGATATCATTAATAAGTCCAAGGTTGCCGTAATCGGCAGAAAGGTTGCAGAGGATCTTTTTAAAGATGAAGAGCCATTGGGGAAATTTGTAGAGTTCAATGGATTGCCTTTCCGGGTAATTGGAATTTTTACCGATGATGGCGATGACAATGCGGAAAGAAGGATTTATGCACCGGTAAGCACATATCAACGCATTTATGGGAATACCAACGATATCAATATGATCGCCCTTACATACAACCCAAGTTATGATCTTGCCACATCATTGGAATTTTCGAGCAGATTAGAGGATTTAATGAAAAGACGACATAAAATTGACCCGGACGACCAATCTGGCTTATATGTGTTCAACTATGCGGAGGCCTTTGACAATATCAGCAGTTTTACCGCGGTTTTAAAGGCAATTGGTATTGGTGTCGGTTTTTTAATACTTGTTGCAGGAATCGTTGGTATCGGAAATATAATGGTATTTACCATCAAAGAGAGAACAAAGGAGATCGGAGTGCGTAAGGCATTGGGTGCAAGACCTAGTCAAATTGTGAACTTGGTACTATTGGAGTCGGTATTTATTACTTCAATCTCAGGTTTTGTTGGACTGTCATTTGCCTGGATGATATTGGCTGCCGTTGGTCCCATGATTGAGACACCGGCCTTTAGCAATCCATCGGTAAGCCTTTCTGTGGTGATTACAGCGACAGTTATTTTGGTAATTGCGGGAGTATTGGCAGGGCTGTTGCCCGCTATGAAAGCCGCTAATGTTAAACCCATTGTTGCACTAAGCGATAAATAGTTATGTGGATATTAGATAAGGATTTGTGGATTGAAATTTTTCATACCCTTGGCAAGAATATGCTAAGGACCTTCCTGACCATGCTTGGGGTAATCTTCGCTATGATCATCTTGGTGCTGTTACTGGGTTCGGCCAATGGTATGAGCAATGGGTTTAACAAGCTTTTTGCGGGAACAGCTTCGAACAGCTTGTTTGTTTGGGGACAATCTACCTCAGAACCTTACAAAGGTTTTGAGCGAGGAAGAAGGATCCGATACAAAATTGAAGATGCCGATATCCTTAAAAAACAGATTCCGGAAATCGAGGTGTTGGCCCCTCGAATTGAACTGGGCAGTCATAGAGGCGTAGTAACCGTTTACAGAAATGGACAAACCAGTGGTTCGGCTGTTTATGGGGACTTTCCGGAAATAGACAATATCACCAAAAAGAAACTGGTTGAAGGCAGGTTCTTGAACCAGACCGATATTGAAGGTTCAAAAAAAGTATGCGTTATTGGTGAAGAAACCTACAAACTTCTTTTTGATAAGGGCGAGAAGGCCATTGGTCAGGATATCCGTATCAACGGGGTCTATTTTAGTGTTGTGGGCATTTATAAACCCAATAACAATATTAATATTGATGGGGAAAATGCAGTGTTCATTCCCTTCAGCACTTTTCAAAAAGCCTTTAATTCAGGGGACAGGATGGGATGGATGGCCATTGCGGTCGAAGAGAACACCCCGGTTCCTTTTGTAGAAAGGCAGATCAAGAGCATTTTAAAGGCCAAGTACGATATACACCCTGATGACGAACGTGCTATTGGCAGCTTCGATATGTCAGAGATATTCAACAATATTACCGCATTTACAACGGTTCTTAAAGGATTTTCATTTTTCGTTGGAATCTTTACCCTATTGGCGGGTGTCATTGCCATCAGCAATATTCTTTTAATCACTGTAAAAGAACGTACACAAGAAATTGGGGTAAGAAGAGCCTTGGGTGCAACACCAAAAATTGTTAAGCGTCAGATTGTTTTGGAAGCAATCGTGTTAACGGCATTTGCAGGCCTTGTAGGATTTGCCATTGCTGTTGGGGTGTTGTCTATTTTGGATGCGCTTTTTGGCAGCGGGGAAAATTTTCCGTTCGTAAAGCCAATGATCAGTATACCTCAGTTTGTCGTATCATTTGTTCTAATGATAGGTCTGAGCGTACTTATTGGTTTGTTGCCAGCCAATAGGGCCGTAAAAATTAAACCCATAGATGCATTAAGAGAAGAATAATCATCAATTACAATTAAATAACGAAATCAAATAAGCAAGAATGAACAAGTATGTAAAATACGGATTGATAGGGATAGTGATCGTAGGTATTTTGGTCGCTGTAGTCTACTTTTTAAAGCAGAACAGTACTCCGACAGAGCTGTATAAAACCGAAACAGCAGTACGAAAGGACATTGTAAATAAGGTGATCGTTACCGGAAAAGTGATTCCTGAGGATGAAATCAACATCAAACCTCAAATCTCCGGGATTATCGACAAGATCCTTTTGGAAGAAGGAGTAAGGGTACAATCCGGGGACCTTATTGCCATAATAAAAGTGGTGCCCAACGAACAATCCATGAACCAAGCCGCAGGTCGTGTGCGTAACGCCGAATTGGCGCTGAACAATGCTAAACTGGAATACGATAGAAACAAGACCTTGTTCGATAAAGGCGTGATTTCCAATCAGGATTTTAACAACCTAAAGTTGACTTACGAGCAGGCTTTGCAAGAGCTGAAAAACGCTCAGGCCGATTATCAGATTATCAGAAAAGGTTCTGCCGGAGGTTCTGCCAGTGCCAACACCAATATTAGGGCAACGGTTTCGGGTACCATCCTTGAGATTCCCGTGAAAGAAGGAGATCAGGTAATTCAGAGTAACAACTTTAATGAAGGTACTACCATCGCGACCATCGCCGATATGTCCAAAATGATTTTTGAAGGTGAAGTGGATGAGGCCGAAGTTGGAAAACTAAGTGTTGGAATGCCATTGGAAATTAGCCTCGGAGCCTTGGAAGAACAAAAATTCGATGCCAAACTAAAATTCATCGCACCAAAAGGTGTAGAGGAAGAAGGGGCGGTTCAGTTTAAGATTGAAGGCGATTTGGATGTAAAACCAAGTGATAGCACTTCTTATGTAAGAGCTGGATATAGTGCCAACGCTTCTATTGTATTGGAGGAAAGAAAGGATGTGCTGTCCATAAAAGAAGCTTTGCTTCAGTTTGATAAAGAGACGGAGCAACCCTATGTGGAGGTGCAAGTAGCTGAGAACGAATTTGAGCGCAAAGACCTTGAATTGGGTGTTAGTGACGGTATTGATGTGGAAATTGTTTCTGGCATCGGCGAAGATGATAAAATCAAGGTTTGGAACAAGCTCGAAAAGAAATCTGACGATTAATAATCCATGCCAACCATCAGTATAACGACCAAAATCAAAAAACGAATGAAAAATAGTATAACAATAATACTACTGCTGTTTGCCGTTACTTTTTCGAGCGCACAGATGCGTAAATGGACGCTCCAGGAATGTGTGGAATACGCAGTGGAAAACAATTTGACCGTAGAACAATTTGAATTGGACCTGGAAAATGCCAAAATCGATAAATCCGATGCCGTTGGTAACTTGTTGCCATCCCTAAATGGAAATGCATCGGGGTCGAGTAACACGGGTTTCTCCATTAACCCAACGAACAACCTGCCTACCAATAGAACGGCAAATAATGTTAATATTAGTGCTACGTCCAGCATAACCTTGTTTGATGGATTAAGAAATATCAATCAATTAAACAGGGCAAAAATGAACGCCATTGCCAACCAGTATCGGTTGGATAACCTAAAGGACGATATACGCTTGAACGTAGCCAATGCCTATCTGCAAGTGGTGTCCAATAAGGAACAGCTTAAAACCTTTCGTGCACAATATGCAGTTACGGAGCAGGATTTGAAAAGAACCAAGGAGTTGGTGGAATCTGGTGTTCTTCCCCGTGGTGACCTTTTGGAAATCGAGGCCACTGCAGCCAATCAAGAACAGCAAATAATCAATGGGGAAAGCTTGGTTTTGATCTCAAGGGTAAACTTGGCCCAGTTGCTACAGATTACGGATTACGAGAACTTTGATATTGCGGAGGAGGAGTTTGAAATTCCACCTTCCGATATCCTTAAAAACTCCCCTAAGGTTATTTTTGATAAAGCCTTGGGTTTTAGGAACGATATTAAATTTTCAGAGTCTAATGTGGAATTGGCCGAACAAGACCTTAAAATTGCAAAAGGCGCGTATTTACCAACTTTATCCGCTTTTTTCCAGTACGGAACAAGATATTCTGATGTAACTCAGATACCAGATGGTAATGGAATTCCCTATACCCCGAGTCTTGTTGATCAGTTATGGATTTTTGACGGTATCAGTTATGGAGCGCAGTTGAATATTCCCATTTTTAATGGATGGAGCACTCGCAATAATGTGATGCGATCTAAAATTGGTCTGGAAAAAGCAAAATTGCAGTTCAAACAAGATAAGCTGGATTTGGAGAACACTATTCAACAAGCATATGTGGATGTAGGTACTTTTGAGAAAGCATATGAAGCTGCGGAAAAAACCTTGGAAGCTAGACGTTTGTCCTACGAATATGCCAAGGAGCGTTACGATGTTGGATTAATGAATGCTTTCGATTTTAGTCAAGCGCAAGCAAGGGTGGAGAATGCCCAAGCCGATGTGATCAGGACCAAATACGATTATATTTTTAGATTGAAGATATTGGAATTCTATTTTGGTATTCCAATTTCAGTAAACTAACTCGTGGTGCATTTTGATAAAAATTCGTCATTTCGAGTAATTTTTGGTGGTTGAGCCCTTCGACTATGCTCAGGATAAACTAAAGTCAAAACCAAAGAAAATTGTATCGAGAAAAGAATTTTATTAAGTGTAAACCTTGTTCTCGATACTTTTTCCTTCTGAAAAAACTCGAACTGACAGTTGACTGCAATATTATCAAAATGTACTGCTTTAAAACTACTGGTTAAACTAGTATCTTTATGGCCGCTATGGCCATACTATTACATTTAGAAACCGCGACAACCAATTGCTCGGTAAGTATTTCAAAGGATGATAAAATCGTTGTCCTAAAAGAGAACAATGCAGCGAGTTATTCGCACTCCGAACAATTGCATGTATTTATAAAAGAAGCCTTGAAAGAGGCTTCTTTGTCATTTTCGGACCTTGATGCCGTTGCCATTAGTAAAGGGCCAGGTTCGTACACCGGACTACGTATTGGCGTATCGGCAGCAAAAGGACTCTGCTTTTCCTTGGATTTACCTTTGATTTCCGTACCTACATTGCAAAGTATGGCTCATCAAGTAGGCTTAAAACCTAATGAAGTAGTGATTCCTGTGCTGGATGCCAGACGCATGGAAGTCTATTCCTGTGTCTATGATTCGGAGTATAAAGAAGTACGGGAGACCCGTGCAGAGATTGTCAATGAGGAGTCTTTTGCTGAGTATGTTTCCGATAATAAAGTATATGTTGTGGGCAGTGGTGCAGAAAAATGTAGGGGTGTTCTGCAACACCCCAATTTTATTTTTGATGAAGCTATAGTTCCTTCTGCGAAGGATATGGTCTCAATAGCCTTTAAGAAATATGAGTCCAAACGATTTGAGGATGTGGCCTATTTTGAGCCTTACTACCTCAAAGACTTTGTGCTTCAGCAAAAAAAGAAGAAAAATTAATCTTCCTCTGCTTTGTGCATAACCCTTTGTGGGAATGGAATCTCAATCCCAGCAGCATCAAAGCGTAATTTTGTTTGCTCGATTACATAAAAATGCGCAGGCCAAAATACATCGTTGTTTGCCCAAAAGCGCAAGGTCAGGTTTACGGAGCTATCTGCCAAGGCACCCACGTATACTTCTGGAGCAGGCTCAGTATTGATGTCTGGGTTATCCCCGCATATCTTCAAAAGAATTTCTTTGGCCTCCTTAATGTTGGAGCCATATCCTATGCCCACATCAATTTTATCGCGACGGGTATCTTCCATATTGTAGTTGACAATATTCCCATTGGAAAGTTGTCCATTGGGAATAATGGCAATTTGGTTTCCAAATGTGCTCACCTTGGTGTTGAAAATTGAAATTTCCTTAACCTCTCCGTCCACACCTTGAGCAGATATCCAATCACCAACTTTAAAGGGTTTAAAAATGAGAATGAGCACACCGCCGGCAAAATTGGCCAATGATCCTTGAAGGGCGAGACCAATGGCAAGTCCCGCAGCACCTACTATGGCCACCAAAGAAGATGTTTTAACACCCAATTGAGTAATCACCAAAACAAATAACAATGCCTTGAGCGTGATACTGATAAAACTCTGTAAAAAGGATTCCAAGGTTTCATCATAATCCTTTTTTACAAAGAAACGACGCGTCATTTTATTTATAAACTTGATGACCCAAAGGCCAACAAAAAACATGACTATGGCCGTAATAAGATTGGGCACTATACTTACGGCCCACTCAACGCCTTGGTCTACATATTCTTGGTAATTCTCTAATTCTTTCATAATGGTTCTGGTTTAATTCACAACGTAGTTAATATTCAAATAAAATAAAAGCAAAGGTTTTTAAACAAATGTTAAGGTTTCAGTTGCTCAAACACCTCTTGGGCACTGGTTACAGGGAGCTTGCATGCTCCCTCGATACAGACATAGGTCAAAGTTGTTTCTGGTACCGACCTGTTTTGTAATAAATCTATGCTTCCTTCCCCAAAAGATCCAACCAAAATACTATTGGGCACATACTCCTTGCTGATTTGTTGTCCCAGGGTTTTATAATCATCGCCGACGACCGCAATTTCATAAAAATTCTGGTTTTGGAACAATACCAGGTGCAACCAGTTTGAAAAGCTCTGTGCCCTAGTGTCAAAGTCCTTTTGAACATTTTTGAGCATCTGTCCGGAAATATCACCGTAGGTTTCCTCAGGGTAGATTTTATGGAATTTATATAGGTTTATGGCCATCATGGAGTTGGAGGAAGATATCACGTTGTCATCAACTTCAATGGTTCTTCTGATTAAGGATTCGTCCTTGTCCGATGTATAAAAGAACATTTCCGATGCATCATCAAAAAAGTGTTTTTTGGAATAATTGAGCAGGTTTTTGGCCAGATTGAGCCATTTCTCATCAAAAGTTACTTCGTAGAGCGAGAAATAGGCATCGATTACTGTAGCGTAATCGTCCAAAAAGGCATTGATGGAGCTTTTTCCTTCTTTGTGGTTTCGCAATAAGGAGCCGTCTTGTGTTATCATTTGACTCTCAATGAACCCAGCATTTTTTAGAGCAAGACTCAGATATTCCTCGTTCCCTAGATAGCGGTAGGCATCCACCAGCCCTTTCAGCATCAATCCGTTCCATGAGGTCAAAATTTTGTCATCCAATCGGGGTTTGGAGCGTTTGCTTCGTTCTTTTTTGAGTAGTGCCAAGCTATTGTTTATTTTGGTTTTCAACTCGGGCACGGAAATGTTAAACTTTTCAGCGACTTTTTTATCACTTTTATCTCTGATCAAAACATAATTACTCTCTTCCCATAAGCCATAGGAATTGATGTTGAAATACTCCTGGAACACTTCATAATCATCACCCAACAATTGCGTAAGCTCTTCTTTGGTCCAGACGTAATAAGCACCTTCTTCAAGTTCGCCGTTTTCATCTAAACTGTCCGCGTCCAAGGAGGAATAGAATCCGCCACTTGGGTCCAAGAGCTCTTCTTGAACAAAACCGATGGTTTCTTCCACCACATCCTTGTACAATTCGTTTTTAGTTACGGCATAGGCTTTGGCATAGAGGCTTGTTAATTGTCCGTTGTCGTACAACATTTTCTCAAAGTGGGGCACGTGCCATTTGGTGTCCACGGCGTATCGTGAAAATCCACCGCCCACATGGTCGTAAATACCTCCGTAAGCCATTCGGGTAAGCGTAGTATCCACAAACTCCATAATGTCAGGCTTGTCGGACGCGGTGGCATAGTGCAACAAAAAATCCCAGTTATTGGGCATCATAAATTTTGGGGCCTGCTTGTGCCCGCCCAAAAATGTATCAAAATATTGAGTCCAATTTTGGACGGAGGCATCCAATTGCTTCAAGGAATAGAGATCAGTGTCCTTATCATTTTCCACTAGGTTGATCGCGTGCAGGCCATTGGCCAAATCCGTAGCGTACTTGGTTACCTTTGCCCTATCCTTATTATACAGTTCAATAAGCTGTTCCAGAGATTTTATCCAATTGTCCTTCGGAACATAAGTAGCGCCCCAAAAAGGTCTCCCGTCCGGCAAGGCAACAATGTTTAGCGGCCATCCTCCTTGTCCTGAGATCATTTGGATGGCATCCATATAAATTTGGTCCACATCAGGCCGTTCCTCACGGTCAATTTTAATGTTGATGAAGTTCTCGTTCATCACTTTGGCCACCTGTTCATCCTCAAAACATTCCTTTTCCATAACGTGGCACCAATGACAGGCCGCATAGCCAATACTGATAAGCAAAGGTTTGTCCTCTTTTTTGGCTCTTTCCAGCACATCGGGGCGCCATGCCTCCCAATTTACGGGGTTGTGGGCATGTTGAAGCAGATAGGGGCTGCTTTCCTCTATCAACGCATTGGTATATTCGTGAGTCACTTCTTTAGGTTTTTGGTTGCAGCTCAGGACTGCCACGGCAATTAATAAATAGACAGGTGCTTTCTTCATCAACCGAGTATTTTAAACATAAAAAAATGCGTCTCTCAATGGACGCATTTTATTTTCTTCAATGTTGTTACTGTACTTCAAAGGTAATCTTTACGTTTACCCTGTAGTCGTCAATCTTTCCATCTTTTACCGTGGCACTTTGCTCGTTGATGTAGATGGAACGAATGTTTTTCACTGATTTTGAGGCTTGCTCCAACGCCTTGTTGGTTGCATCTTCCCAGCTTTTACTGGAATTCGCCAATACTTCAATAACTTTTAAAACTGCCATGGTCAATGTATTTTTTTGATTTCCATTTAATGTAATAAATTTTGATGGGAATACAACATTGAAATCAAGTTAATTAGCCATTTAAGGCTACTACTTCCTTAATTTTTTCGCCCATCATGTTCTTCAGCATGGTCTCTATACCGTTTTTAAGGGTGAACGTAGATGATGGACAGCCACTGCAAGCCCCTTGGAGGATAACGCTCACGGTACCGCTTTGCTCTTCATAAGATTGAAAAAGAATGTTTCCGCCATCGCTTGCAACGGCCGGTTTTACGTATTCTTCCAAAATAGCGATAATTTGTTGTGAAGTATCGTCGTAATCGGTCTGCGTTGCAGCTTGTTCCACCGTTTCCTTGGTTTTTTGAATGGCTTCTGCCGTTACCACGTCCTTGCCATCTGTCAAATAACCCCTGATGAATTCACGCAACTGCATGTTGATTTCCTCCCAATCGGCAACCTCATATTTGGTCACGGAAACATAGTTTTCGTCCATAAAAACCTCTTTTACAAAAGGGAGGTGGAACAACTCAATGGCCAAGGGCGAATCTTTTGCTTCATCGATGTTCTTGAACTCGTAAGTGTTGGGAACAATTCTCTTGTTGGAGACGAATTTCATCACCGCGGGGTTGGGCGTTACCTCGGCATAAACCGTTATGGGCTGCTTTTTTTTGACATCTACTTCATTTACGATCGGCTCGCCGGCATTCAGGTATTCTACCAACTGTTGGGCCACCTCGTCCTTCACATCATCCCATTCCATAATGTCAAAACGTTCCAAAGCCACAAAATTACTGGCTATATAAACGGTTTTAACAAAGGGGAGGTAGAAAAGTTGCTGCGCCAAAGGAGAATCCTTGGCCTCATCTATGTTTTTATATTCGTAGTTGCCTTTTACCAAAAAATGGTTGGCCTCCAACTTAATTATCTTGGGGTTATTGGTAGGAACCAACGTAATATTGAACTCTTTCATCTTGAATCTTTGTTGCAAAAATACCAATAGTTAGGATGCGCAGCAAAATATTATAATAATGTGTTGGCCTTTCCGTTATCTTATTGTTTTATTGTATTCAATAACCAATAGCCCCAATCGTCACATGAGACGTATCTTGACCTCAATTATCATAACCCTGTTTTTTGGGTCCATCGCCAGGGCACAGGAGGGAATCCCTGTGTATTTCGATTACTTGGCGGACAATTATTACTTGGTCTACCCATCCATGGCAGGTATTGCAGAGGGTACCAAGATTCGTCTTACCGCACGAAAACAGTGGTTCAACGTGGATGAGGCACCAAGTTTGCAAACCTTGAACCTTAATTCCAGAGTTGGTGAACGCAGCGGAATAGGGGGCATACTTTTCAACGATTCCAATGGCTACCATTCGCAAACAGGTTTTAAGGCCACCTACGCACATCATTTACAAATGGGAGGTGATTTTCGAACGCTGAACCAATTATCCTTTGGTTTGAGTGCTGGAGTTATCCTGAGCAGTTTGGACGAAACCGAATTTGTATCTGTAATCCCCGACCCGGTCGTTTCGGGGGTAAAGAATACGGCCAGCTATTTTAATGTTGATTTAGGGGTTTCCTATAATTTCATGGAATTTTATACCCATGCCGCAGTATTAAATGTACTTGGTAGCGGTCGTGATCTATATACCGCTGCGGAGTTCGATAATTTAAGGCGCTATCTGTTCTCGGTAGGATATGTTTTTGGAAGAACTACCCGAATTGAGCCATCGGTTTTGTTCCAGATGACGGATTTTACCCAAGAGAAGACTGTGGACTTGAATGCGAAAGTGTACCGCGATGTGAGCTTTGGAACCGTTTGGGCGGGCTTGTCGTACCGACGTAGTTTTGATGGCGCACAATTTCAATCCAATGGGGAGTTTGGAGAGCAAAGATTACAGTTGTTCACGCCGATCATTGGGGTGAATGTGAACCGTTTTATGTTCTCATACAACTATTCGTACCAGTCGGGCGACATTCGATTTGATAATGGCGGTTTTCATCAAATTACCCTGGGTTACGATTTTGGTCAAAGCGATCAAGGAAAACGTTACGATTGTTACTGCCCGGCGGCCAATAATTAATTTCTGGAAGCCTGTTGAATGTTCAGATGTCAGTTCGAGCGCAGTCGAGAACTTTTTAGAAGTAAAGAACCAAGAATAAGGACTTTTGATTTTTGAAATGTTTCAAACTTCCGAGCTCTGCACTCTTTCATCTGATTTCAGAAATATTTCGTGACAGTTTGCGGAATTCGTGTCAACCCCTCCATTTTTAACTTTTTTCCTATGCGATACGTTTCGCTCCATTCGGAAAAACAAAAGTGATATTGTACTAGTTCGAGCGCAGTCGAGAACTTTTAAGACATCTCAACTGCCCTCGATGTGAGATTTACCACCTATTTATCTCAAACCTCGTATTAGGTTTTGATGAAAAATTCATCATTTCGAGTGATTTTTTGAACCTTAGGTCAAAAAGTGTATCGAGAAAAGAATTTTTGTACACATAAACCTTGTTCTCGATACTTTTTTATTTTGAAAAAACTCGAACTGACGGTTTTAGTATAAAACTAGCAACTACCAAAAGACACTATGAGTTAATCCCAAGTGAAATTTTTCTTTGAAGCCTGGGCCTTAATGGCCGATAGCATGGCGTTTTCAAGCTCCCCTATTTCTTCTTTGCGATGCTCGGCAATGTAAACTTCGCGCTTGGCATTGAGTTCTTGTATCTGCTTCTGGATTTCTTCGCGTTCCGTTTTCTTTTGTTTCACATAAGCTTTGATCTCAACTTCGGATTTTCCTTGAAGCTCCTCGGGAAGCTCTTTCTCCTTCAATTTGGAAATAATGGATTCGTCGTCCTCCGCAGCATCCACTAAATCCCATTGTGAGTTTTTGTACAACCTTGAACTTTTACTAACAGCACGCTTTACAGCTACCACTTCTTCCAATTCGGCCGCATTGGCATCCTGTATGGACTGAAGTTCCTTTTTTTGCCGCCCGATAGAGCCATAAGATATATAGGTGTTGTTCAATTTGGAATTTAATTGGATGATGATATCGTCATACGGTGTGTTGATGTGGACCACTTGCCTGTTGTGGTCAATGGCCATATACTCTCCACCTGTTAGCAAAGCACCTTTTTTCCACATCGTGGAAATCCCTTGGTCGTAATTACCGCAAAAAATGGTGTTTACAATTACATCTTTCTCCTTGGCGTTAGTGACAGCATCCCTGTAATCTAATTTTCCTTGGGTAAAAGGTTCGTTTCCGGCAATAAAAATCATTTTAAGGTCATCGGCGTTTTTGCCCCATTTCAGTTGTTTTAATGAGGTGTGGATGACTTGCCCGCAATATTCCTCACCGCCGTTGGTCGTCAAAGAGAACAATTTTTCCGAAATCTCATCCAAATCATTACTGAAATCCAAAACCTGTCTGATATATCCTTCCTGTGATGAAAGGTTGTCATTCCCATACTCATAAAGTGCAATTTGAAGGGATGGACGAACATTGGAGCCACATTTGGCATGGGTAAATTCGTTTACAATATCCCACAATTGGGCTTTGGCCTGATTGATGAGCCCGTCCATACTGTTGCTGGTGTCCAGTAAAAGGGCGATTTTCACGTATTGTTTCGCAGGTTTTTCGCCGGTATAGTTGGTTGTCAAAATTGTGCTTTCTTTGCCGTGTGCTTTTAGGTTGCAACCATAGGTTGTACCCGTCATAAATAGCAGTAGTGCTGCGCCCAAAATGTAATTCATATGTTTCATGATGCAATAATTTTTAAAGTTGAGGTAAAT